>Ga0335081_10016119_pt1 | contig 12091 bp, 17 predicted proteins | sample Lox_Sample_35_FD_206713 | JGI IMG/M metagenome (GOLD analysis project Ga0335081, IMG submission 206713) | Soil microbial communities from Loxahatchee National Wildlife Refuge, Florida, United States - Lox_Sample_3.5 | ecosystem: Environmental > Terrestrial > Soil > Wetlands | place: USA... | reverse complement strand
GGGTGGGGGGGGCCCGCGGGCGTTTTTGCGCGGGCGCGCCGGGAGAGTACGCCGCAAAGTTACCCCTCTCCCGCCCTCGCTCGGCTTCGCCTCCGCTCGGGCACCCTCTCCCTCAAGGGGAGAGGGGACATTGCGGCAATGCCCTGCGTTCACCATGAGGTCCCCGAAAGTCCGCGTCGCCCGCATCGGGGCCGCGCACGGCATCCGCGGCGAGGTGAAGCTGTGGCCGTTCACGCAAGATCCGCTGGCGGTCGCGAGCTACGGTGAGCTGGAAACCGAGGACGGCGCGCGGCGTTTCACCATCGAGGCGTTGCGCCCGGCCAAGGGCTTCCTGGTTGCGCGCATCGCCGGCGTGGCCGATCGCGAGACGGCGGAAAAGCTGACCAACCTCGAATTGTTCGTGCCGCGCGACCGGTTGCCGGCGATCGAGGACGCCGACACGTATTACCATGCCGACCTGATCGGCTTGGCGGCGGTGACAGCGGCGGGCGTGACCCTCGGCACGGTGACGGCGGTGCATAATTTCGGCGCCGGCGACATCATCGAGATTACGCCGGAGGGCGGCGCGCCGTTGATGCTGACGTTTACCGAAGCCGCGGTGCCGAAGGTGGACGTGAAGGCCAAGCGCATCGTGGTGGTGCCGCCGGCGGAGATAGAAACGAAAGAAGATTGAGTATGTCGCGCGTGCAGCAATTTCCGTTCGTTCCCGCGCAAGCGGGAACCCAGGGCAACAATGGACAGGCTCGCGGTTTTGGCCCTGGGTCCCCGCTTTCGCGGGGACGAACGGGGTGAGGTGGGCCGATGTGGCGGGCCAGCATATTGACGATTTTTCCGGAGATTTTTCCCGGCCCACTGGCGCAGAGCCTCGCCGGCAAGGCGCTGGCGTCCGGCATCTGGTCGCTCGACACCCGCGACATCCGCAATGCGGCCACCGACAAGCACCGCACCGTCGACGACACGCCGGCCGGCGGCGGACCCGGCATGGTGATGAAGGCCGACGTCTTGGCAAAAGCTTTGGATAGTCTTGCGCTCGATACCGTGCCGCACGACGCCCGCCCTCGCCTGCTGATGAGCCCGCGCGGCAAGCCGTTGACGCAAAGCCGCGTGACCGAGCTCGCGCACGGCCTCGGCGCCGTCATCGTTTGCGCGCGCTTCGAGGGCGTTGACGAGCGGCTGATCAAGGCGCGCGGACTGGAAGAGGTCTCGCTCGGCGACTTCGTGCTGTCGGGCGGTGAGATCGCGGCGCTGGCGCTGCTCGACGCCTGCGTGCGGCTGCTGCCTGGCGTGATGGGCAAGGAGGCTTCGGCCGCGGAGGAAAGCTTCGCCGACGGCCTGCTGGAATATCCGCAATACACGCGGCCGCCGGTGTTCGAGGGCGAGCCGATCCCGGACGTGCTGATTTCCGGCGACCACGCCAAGGTTAAGGCTTGGCGCCGCGCTCAAGCCGAGGCGCTCACCAGGGCGCGCCGCCCCGACCTCTGGGCCGCTTACCAGACCCGGAAAAAGCCCTAAATCCGGGCAAAACCGGAGGGTGACAAGGGGTGAGCTTTGTAATACAAGCTCGCCGACCCATTCAGGACAGCACGAAGCGCGCGCCGGATGCTGGCGCTGCCGACGGAGATTTCGCCATGAACATCATCCAGCAGATCGAAAAAGAGCAGGTCGAGAAGCTCTCGGCCGGCAAGGACATTCCCGACTTCGCGCCGGGCGACACCGTGCTGGTCAACGTCAAGGTGGTCGAAGGCGACAAGAGCCGCGTGCAGGCCTACGAGGGCGTGTGCATCGGCCGTTCGGGCGGCGGCATCAACGAGAACTTCACCGTGCGCAAGATTTCCTACGGCGAAGGCGTCGAGCGCGTATTCCCGCTCTACTCGCCGATGATCGACTCGATCAAGCTGATCCGCCGCGGCAAGGTGCGACGCGCCAAGCTTTATTACCTGCGCGGATTGCGCGGCAAGAAGGCGCGCATCGAAGCCGAGAGCGCCGCCGGTCCGCAGGGCGAGGCCGCGAAGGAATAAGCGGCCATTCAATTCCGCTCATTCCCGCGCAAGCGGGAATCCAGACCACAATGACAAAGGCGGATTTTTCGGCCCTGGTCCCCGCTTGCGCGGGGACGAGCGGCCAATGGCAGCCGCGTTGTCCGGCCCGCCGCAAATGGCTATATATCGTTCATGGTTTCCAAGGCTCAGCGGATCATTCTCGCCGACCACGCGCGGCTGCCCTGGCGGTTCTTCGGGCGGCTGACGGTGTGCGCGCAAGCCGCGCTTTAATCGGCTGCCGGCCAAGCCGGCGCACGATCCATTTTCCCATTCCTTCAAGCCAAGGCCTTAAGTCATGAAACCGCGTACGCTCTACGACAAGATCTGGGACGACCATCTGGTGGACGAGCAGCCGGACGGCACCTGTCTCCTCTATATCGACCGCCATCTCGTGCACGAAGTGACGAGCCCGCAGGCCTTCGAGGGTCTGCGCAGCGCCGGACGCAAAGTGCACGCGCCGGAGAAGACGCTGGCGGTCGTCGATCACAACGTGCCGACCACCGACCGCCACCAGCCCAATCCCGATCCGGAATCGACCGAGCAGATCGCGGCGCTGGCGCAGAACGCCAAGGACTTCGGCATCGAGTATTACGACGAGTTCGACAAGCGCCAAGGCATCGTCCACATCATCGGCCCCGAGCAGGGTTTCACCCTGCCCGGTACCACCATCGTCTGCGGCGATAGCCATACCGCCACGCACGGCGCCTTCGGCGCGCTCGCCTACGGCATCGGCACTTCCGAAGTCGAGCACGTGCTGGCGACGCAGACGCTGATCCAGAAGAAATCGAAGAACATGCGCGCGCTGGTCGACGGCCAATTGCCGGAAGGCGTTACCGCCAAAGACATCATCCTCGCCATCATCGGCGAGATCGGCACCGCCGGCGGCACCGGCTATGCGCTGGAATATGCCGGCGAAGCGATCCGTTCGCTGTCGATGGAAGGACGCATGACCGTCTGCAACATGTCGGTGGAAGGCGGCGCCAAGGCCGGCTTTATCGCGCCCGACGAGAAGGCTTATGCCTATCTCAAGGACAAGCCGAAAGCGCCCAAGGGCAAGGCCTGGGACGAGGCCATGCGTTATTGGCAAACGCTTAAATCCGATGACGGCGCGCATTTCGACCGCGAAATCCGGCTCGATGCGGCGAAGCTGCCGCCACTGGTGACCTGGGGCACCAGCCCGGAGCAGGTCGTCTCGATCACCGGCAAGGTGCCGGTGCCGTCCGAGATCGCGGACGAGAACAAGCGCATCGCCGCCGAACGCTCGCTCGGCTACATGGGGCTCAAGGGCGGAGAGAAGATCATCGACATCAAGCTCGACCGCGTGTTCATCGGCTCCTGCACCAATGCGCGCATCGAAGACCTGCGCGCGGTGGCGAAGATAGTCGACGGCAAGCATGTGAATGGCAACGTCAATGCGATGATCGTGCCCGGTTCAGGCTTAGTGAAAGAACAGGCGCAGGCCGAAGGGCTCGACAAGATCTTCAAGGCCGCGGGCTTCGAATGGCGCGAGCCGGGCTGCTCGATGTGCCTCGCCATGAACCCGGACAAGCTTCAGCCCGGCGAGCGCTGCGCCTCGACCTCCAACCGCAACTTCGAGGGCCGCCAGGGCTACAAGGGCCGCACGCATCTGGTGTCGCCGGCGATGGCGGCGGCGGCGGCAATCGCCGGACATTTCGTCGACGTGCGTGAGTGGAAGTAGCGCGAAGCTAAAATCAAAAACAAAAAGGCCAGCCGCATTCGGCGGGCCTTTCGTCTTGCTTACCAGCCGAAGCCGAAATAAATGCCCGGCCGTCGATAATAGTAGGGGTAGTACCCGTAGTAGTAAGCGCGGGGCCGATAATAGGCGTACGGATAATAATAGTATGGCCCGCCGTAGTAGCGGCGGTAGTAGTGGTAGTGGCCGTAGTAGCGATAGTGCCGGTGGTAGTAGCGCCGCTGATAACGCCGCGCGCTGAGGTCCATTTGCACGGTCTGACCGGCAGTCACGCCGCTTGTTTCGCGAATTGCCGCATCGGCCGGCGCAGACATCGCTAACAGACCCAAGGCCGCGATCGCCGCGCCCACGATCAAATATTTTCTCATGTCAGCCTCCTCATTGGCTTCATCAAGAAAACGTCGAACACCGATTCCCGGTTCGCCGCCTGAGCATTGCATGCGGCCAGCCGCCAATATGCCCGATTGCGAAATCGATAGCATCAATCCGTCGGGGTTTTTTGACCTGGATCAGGATCGCTACTGCCACCAGCACTGCATATGCGGCACGATCACCGGCCCGCTCACGCGGTATTCCTTCACCAGCTGGGCGTGGCAATAGCGCTTGGCGGTCGGGGGCAGCTGGCCGCCGGTGCGTGGATGGACGGTGATGTGGGGACGTGCGCGCGGCCGCGTGCCGGTATCCTGCGCCGCAGCCGGCAACGCCACGCCGGCCAGCAGACCGGCCAGCGCCAGGCCCAGTGCAATCTTCGGAATAGGCCGTCCCATGACGGCTAAAGCTACCACCGCGAGCGGTCGTTCCAAAAGTGGCGCGAGCCGAAATAGCTTGCGTGCGTTTGGTAGTGCCGGCGCGAGGACTGCGCGGAGTAGTCGCTGGTGTAGCGGCGGCTATAACTACTACGGCTGCCATATTCGCCGGGCGAGCCGCTGTAGCTGTAGAGCAGTTGGCCGGGTCTCTGGTTGCAGTTGAAGAATTCGGCCGAGGCCGGCGCGCAAAGGCCAAAAAACAGCGCCAAAGCCAGGATCAGGGGGCCAAATCCGGTCACGGCGATACGCATAAAATTTTACCTATTTTGCCTTATGCCACAACGACTAAGATGGTTAACGGTCGCTTATCTCGGCGCTGCCGTCAATGGGTTGGTGAGCGGCCGGTCCAGACCTAGATGGCTGTCATGAGAGCTCAATTCGACGACCCCCGGGCCTGGCGCGGGCAGGCGGTTTCGCTTGGCGATATCGAAACGCTGGCGGGGCGGGCTTTTGCGCGGCTGCCGGCCCATTTCCGCGCCCTATGCGAGGACCTGGTCATCCGGGTGGAGGACTTCCCCAGCCGCGAGGTGCTTGAGACCATGGGCCTGCGCAGCCGCTATGACCTGCTCGGTCTGTTTCAGGGCATCGGCCTGCCCTTCCGCCACGAGCTGACCGGCACCATGCCCAACATGATCTGGCTCTACCGCAAGCCGATCCTCGCCTACTGGAGCGAACACCGGGAAAGCCTGGCGGCGATCGTCACCCACGTGCTGGTGCACGAGATTGGCCACCATTTCGGCTTCTCCGACGAGGACATGGCGGCGATCGAGGCGGCGGCAGACTAGCTGCCGGGGGCCCGCGAATTATCCTATGCTTAGCGGCCGCGGCGGGCGGCGCATGACGGAAGAACAGCCGACATCGAGGCAAGGGCGCTTTTGGCGGCGCGCTCTTGCGCTCACGATCGATACGCTGATCGTCTCGGTCGCTATTGCCGCGGTCGGAATTACCCTCTCGCTTTCGACAGGCGGCCGTATCCGTGTCGGCGAAGCGCTTATCAGCCAGGTCGAATGTTTCAAACTCGATCGCACTTATCCGGAAATCACGCTTCCGCAAGGCTTCAAACCGACGGCGACCGCGCGTTGCGTGCGCAGTTTTCTCGGCCGCAGCTACGACTGGTATTTGTTCGTCCAGCGCAAGGTAGAGTCCGGCGCGGTCAGCTACGTTACCAATTTGACCTATCCGCTGGATCCGGGCGGCGCCGTCGCACGGCCCATTTATCTGGATAATTGGCTCTTCGTCCTGTTGGTCGTCTCGATCTTCATCCAGGAAAGGACAGAAGGCAAAACACTTGGCAAGCGCGCCATGGGTTTGCGCGTGCAGTCGCTTGGCAGCGAACCGCGCAGCGGCCGGCAGATCGCGATACGGCTTCTGCGATTCGCTTATCTCGTCCCAATGCAGGCCGCCTACGCTGTCGGGAGCATTACTGCCCTGTTTGCCGTTCTTGGTCTGAGTGCCCTGATTGCGGCCATCACCGTGGGTGAATTTCTCCGTGCGATCCGCCGCGGCCAGGTCCCGTTCTACGATCGGATGGCGGGGACCGAAGTCGTGCGGGCCGGCCGCTAGCCTTGCATTAGCGCGCCGCAGACCGGCGACACGATCAGCGCCGCAAATCAATGCGATCATAAACCTGCATTTGACGCCCCGCCGGCTTCATTCGATAGTTGCAGCCGCTCCTGACCAGGAAAGGGCGCCGCATGATCGTGACCGTGTTCCGCTCCCGTCTGATGCCGGGCTTGCGCGAGGACTATGTCGCGCTGGTCGAGCGCATGGTCGAGCTCGCCGCCAAAATGCCGGGTTACATCTCGCACAAGGGCTTCTTCGCCGAGGACGGCGAGCGCTGCACCATCGTCGAGTTCGAGTCGGAGGAAGCCCAGCGCGCCTGGCGCATGCATCCGGAGCACCGCGACGCGCAGCGCAAGGGGCGCGAAATGTATTACGCCTCCTACAGCCTGCAGATCTGCGAGGTGAAGCGCGAGTCCAAGTTCGATCACGGCACGGGCATAGCAGCCGAGTGAGACGCGCTATTGACCGTAGCGGCCAAGGCCTTATGACACTGGCGGGCTGATGAGCCCGGAGTGAGGACCATGCAGAAATTCACCACCCTGGAAGGCGTCGCCGCTCCCTTGCGCATCATCAATGTCGATACCGACATGGTGATCCCCAAGCAGTACCTGAAGACGATCAAGCGCACCGGCTTGGGCAAGGGCCTGTTCTCGGAGATGCGCTACAAGGATGACGGCAGCGAGAACCCGGACTTCGTGCTCAACAAGCCGGCCTACCGCAAGGCCAAGATCATCGTCGCCGGCGACAATTTCGGCTGCGGCTCCTCACGCGAGCACGCGCCCTGGGCGCTGTTGGACTATGGCATCCGCGCGGTGATCTCCACATCGTTCGGCGACATCTTCTACAACAACTGCTTCAAGAACGGCGTGCTGCCCATTCGCGTGTCGCCGGAGGATCTCGAGAAGCTGTTCGACGACGCCGACCGCGGCGCCAATGCGACGCTGAGCATCGACCTCGAAAAGCAGGAAATTCACGGTCCCGACGGCGGCACGATCAAGTTCGAGATCGATCCGCACCGCAAGCACTGCATGCTCAACGGGCTCGATGACATCGGGTTGACCAAGCAAAAGACCGAAAAGATCGCGGCCTACGAGAAAAAGGCCGAAGCGGCGCGGCCGTGGGCGTGAGGATCGCGCTCGCCGCGGTGCTGTGCGCGCTGGCCGCGGCGCCCGCGGCCTTCGCGCAGGATTCGACCGAGGGCGGCTTGCGCGACTGCGAGAAACTCGCCGCGGTCAAGCTCAAGCGCGACAATCCCAATTTCAAGCATTTCGCGATTCAGCGCGCCGGCGTCGAGGAAGACAAGTTCACCGACAAAGTCGGCTCGCAATATGTTTCGACCCTCTACGAGGGCGACGCCACCTATCAGGATACCGGCGCCCCCCAGCAAGTGCGCTTCATCTGCCTGCACGCCGGCGTCGGCAAGGGTGCGGTGTTCGTCCACGTGTTGTCGCATTGAGCGCGTGCGTGAGATTCAGGAGCATCGCGATGACACCCGCGGTCTTGGTGAGCTTCCTGGTCACCGCGGTGGCGATGGCGGATCGGGATCAGGCGAACAACGCCTTGGACCGGGCCGAACGGATCATCGAGCGGCATCATCTGCTGACGCCCAAGCAGCAGCGCTGCTCCAGCCTGGTCTACCGCGACGAAAGCGACGAACGCACGGCCAAAATCGGCGTCTACGAAGTGCACGACAAAGAGTGCGGCGGTGATCCGGACGCCACGCATCGCCTGTTCGATCTCGAGATCGACATGAAGACCGGCGCCGCCAAGTGGGACAATAATTTCCCCGACATGGAGATGCGGCCGGTGCCGGGCCGGGCGCGCTGAGCGCGACCGGGCCGTCTAGTGCATATCGATGCTTGACTGCGACGCAGCCGTGACTTGCGCGGCGGTGGCCGTGCGCTCGCGCGCGTGCCGGTGCGAATGCGCCGACAGCACGTGCCCGGACCGAGAATGCCGCGCGATTTGCATCGCCGGCTTGTGCGCCTGCGCCGCGCAGAAGCTGTCGACCGCATCGACCACGGCCGCGCCGATCAGCCGCTGGCGCTCGGGCGAGGCCATCACCAATTCCTCGTCGCGGTTGGCGATTGAGCCCGCCTCCAGAAGTGCGGCCGGCATCTGGGCCTTCTTCAGCACGAACAGCGTATCGTAGCGGTAGACGCCCGTGACGACGTCGAGCAGCGTGTGCTGATAGTGGCCCATAAAGCTTTCGGTGTAATGCGGCGTGAATTGCAGGCCGCGCGCCTTCAGCTGTTCGCCGAGCATGCTGGCAAACATCAGGCTATCTTTGAGATCGGCATTGTCCTCCGAAACGAAAATGGAATGGCCCTTGAAACGGTCGCTGAACGTTTCCGGCTTGCCGTTGTAGTCCCACTTCTCCAGAAACTTGTCCGGCACCGAGTCGTGATGGATCGAAAGCAATAGATTGGCGCCGAGCTCGTTGGCGCGCGCGACGCGCACATACATGCTCCTGATGCCGGGGCCGTCGGTGACCATCAGCACGGTCTTGGCAAAGCCGGCGTCGAGCAAAGCCTGATCGATCACTTTGGCGAGCCGCCGGTTGAAATCGAATTCGTCGGCGCCGCGCGCGCTTTTGGCGCCAGGCGATTCGGCGGTGTGGCCGACATCGAGCACGACGCGGAAATCCGCCCGGACGCAGGTGGCGGCGGATTTCGCTGCGGTCTGATCGGGTGATTGCGCACAAGCGATGCCAAGCGCCGCGGCGGACAAGACCGCAGCAAGCGAAAGCGAGGCGATGCGCCCAGAGCCCCCCATGACCCAATCCTCGGCCATTTCGCTCCGGCAGACAATCGGGGTGTGGATGGCGCTAGGCCCGCGCCGCAATCGCCTCCGCGATCGCCACCGTGCGGCGCGCCATATCGGCGTGCAGCCGCTCCACCATGCGGCCGTCGATCGAGACCACGCCCTTGCCCTTGTTTTCCGGCAGATCGAAGGCCGCGATCATCTTGCGCGCCTGCGTCACTTCCTCGGCCGAGGGGGAAAACGCCGTGTTGCACGGCTCGATTTGATTGGGATGGATCAGGGTCTTACCGTCGAAGCCGAGCTCGACGCCCTGCTGGCACTCCTTTACGAAGCCTTCGGTATTGCCGATGTCGTTGTAGACGCCGTCGAGAATGTCGATGCCGTGGATGCGCGCCGCCGCCAGACAGGTGCTGAGCCAGGCCAGCATCGGCGCGCGGCCGGGCACCAGGCGCGCGCGGGTGTCCTTGGCGAGATCGTTGGTGCCCATGACGAAACCGGCCAGCCGCGATTCGGAATCGCGCGCCACCGCCGCGATGGACAAAATGTTGAAGATCGCCAGCGGCGTCTCGATCATCGCCCAGACCCGCGTCTTGTGGTCGGTGCCCATGTCGAGCAGCCGGCGCCCGATCATTTCCAGCGCGTCGGAGCTGGAGATTTTGGGCACCAGAATGGCATCGGGCGCGGCGTGCGCGGCGGCGGCGAGGTCGTCGGCGTGCCAGGGCGTATCGATGCCATTGACGCGAACGATGCATTCGCGGCGGCCGAAGCCGCCGGCCTTCACCGCCTCGGCCACCTGCCGGCGCGCCGCCTCTTTGGCCTCGGGCGCCACCGAATCCTCCAGGTCGAGGATGACGGCGTCGGCGGGAAGAGTCTTCGCCTTCTCCAGCGCGCGGGCGTTGGAGCCCGGCATGTAGAGCACGCTGCGGTGCGGGCGGATGGTCATGCCGGCCACTTTATCGGCCGGTCGAAATCGATCAAGGTGCGGCGCGCGCGTATTCCGGCCTGAGGATCTTATAAAGCTGGAAGCGGTCGCCGTCGGCGACGAGCTTCAGGCGCGACGGATCGGGGTTGGGTGCGTCGTCCTCGGTGAACAACACGTAGAGATAATCGAATTTCGTCCAATTGAGCCAGAACGCGGGCGTGCCCGGCAATGGACGGCTGGCGGCAACGAGCAACTGCGTGATCGAGGGCGGCGTGCCGTCGAAGCGGTCGACGTAATCGTTGTATTGCGGCTTCACGTGCATCACCTGCTTGCCGGCAACGGTGAAGGCCGTGGTGACCAAAGCCGAGCGCTCGATCATGGCAATGCAGGCGGCGTGCACCAGCCCGAGGTCGCGCACGTCTTCGCCGAGCGAGCGGTCGGCATAGGCGACGAAGACCTTCGAGCCCGGCGCGATGCGCTTGACGGAGGAGCGGAACTGGCTGGTCGAATCCGACAGCTGCGACCAGTTGTAGTCGATCTCCATCAGCCGCATCGACACCAGCACGATGAGGATCACGACGAAGCCGCGGCGGATCAGCCGCCGGCGCAATTCGAGATCGCCGCAGGCGAGCAGCATGAAGGCGACGCCGAGCGGCACGCGCTGGTCGGTCATGTAGGTGTCGAACATGATGCGCGGCAATGCGAAGTAGACCGCGCCGCCGACCACCATCAGCACGAAGACCAGCGGATGAAAACGCAGCACGCGGTGGCGCACCGCCCAGGCGATGCTGGCGATCATCGCCGCGATGATGGCGAAAGCGACGATGTCGGAATAGTCGTTGATGACGTACATCAGGCCGTCGAGCTTGCCGTGCTGGTCCCACCAGACCTTGCCGACCAAGTCCATGGTCGGGCTGGCATAGAGCAGCGGCACGATCGCCAGGAACGGCACACCGCCGGCGACGAAATCGAATAGCCGGCCGGGCCACGGCTCGCTGCGCCGCTGCCACAGCCGCAGAATCTCGAACGAGAGCACGCCGACGCCGTAAATGCCGAGCGCCGAAAGGTGGCAGAAGAACAGCACGACGACACAGACGGTCGACAGCATCATGCGGATCGGCCAGGCGCGCTCGCGCACGGCGACCCAGCCGGCCAGCGCCCACAGCGCGACGCCGATGCCGAAGATGTAGTTCATCAAGCCGACCAGGAAGACGTAATTGTAGAGCAGTGGGATGGCGAGAAGCGGCATCGCCGACCAGCGGCCGACCAGCGCACGGTTGAGCGCGAGCGTGCCGGAGACGATGAGCGCGAACATCACGACCACGAACACCTGGCCGGCGAGATAGATCTTCATCACCTTCGCCAGCAGCGGCACGATCATATCCATGGTCAGATTGGGAATGACCTGCCATTGGATTTCATAGAAGTTGGCGAGCTGCGGATCGTGCGACAGGGTCGCCATCGCAGACATGCGGGCGAGATGATTGACGTAATCCGACAGCGGCGGCAGCGGGTGCGTCCAGATCGGAATCGAGATCAGGATGGTGAAGGCCGCGGCCATGACCGCGATGTGCGCGCCGGAGAACCCGCCGGTGCGCAGGCGCGGGGCGGTCGGCGGCGCGATTATGGGCTTGTTGGGCGACAGCATGTGCTTGATTCGGTTCTTAATTACGCATCGTCCATCGCACCTGAACAAGCGATGAATATGAGGCTTTTTCGAGTTCCCTCGGCCCGCCAGCAAGCACGTTGCGCGGCGGCGCGCGCAAAATTAGCGGCTTTACCTTAATGAATGCTCCTCCCCTTTGGCTCGCCAGGGTCGACGGTTGCGTCGGCGGCTGGATCGCCGCGTTCGTGCGCCCCGATGGCAGCGAGGGCGCGGTGGCGGTGTTTAACCGATTCGCCGACGTGCCGGTCGCTGCGCAGCGGCCCGCGATCGTGGCGGTCGATGTACCGATTGGCCTGCCGAAGCGGGCAGGCGTGGGCGGGCGCGCCGCCGAGACTGCGGTGCGGCCGCTGCTCGGCGCGCGCCAGTCTTCTGTGTTCTCGGTGCCGTCACGGGCGGCGGTCGAGGCCGCCGATTATGCCGCCGCCTGCCGCATGGCGTTATTGACGTCCGAACCGCCGCGCAAGATGTCGAAGCAGCTGTTCAACATCACGCCCAAGATCCGCCAGATCGATGCCATGCTGCGCGCCGACCGGACTTTGGCCGCGCGCATCTTCGAAGTGCACCCGGAACTGGCGTTCTGGCGGCTCAACGGCGAGCTACCCTTGAGCGAACCGAAGA
>Ga0335081_10016118_pt1 | contig 12091 bp, 8 predicted proteins | sample Lox_Sample_35_FD_206713 | JGI IMG/M metagenome (GOLD analysis project Ga0335081, IMG submission 206713) | Soil microbial communities from Loxahatchee National Wildlife Refuge, Florida, United States - Lox_Sample_3.5 | ecosystem: Environmental > Terrestrial > Soil > Wetlands | place: USA: Florida... | reverse complement strand
TCGGTGCCGCCCGGCGACGTGGAGATTCACTCGGAATTGAACGACGTTCCTCAGCCCGGTTACCGCGGCGTAAAGACCACCCTCATCGATCGAGAGCCCTCGGTTACCTCCGCCCGTGTGGCGGCCGACCGCGCCGGCACGCGGCGGCTGCCGGACAAGGTTTTGGCCGAAATACGCTACCAGGACGATTCAGGCCCCCAGACTTTCGCGATGACGCAGAACGAAATCAGCATCGGCCGCGGCGGCGAGGATCTGTGGGTGGACCTGCCGCTGTATGCGAGCGACGAGGTATCGCGCGAGCATTTGCGGCTGCGGCGCGATCCGGCCAGCGGCTCGTTCGCCATCACGGACAAGAGCCGCAACGGCACATGGGTGAACGGACGGCGTCTGGCGCGCGGCGTGGAGGAAGCGCTGCCCGACCGCGCCGAAATCGGCGTGGCCGAAGTTCTGAAACTTTCCTTCGAAGCGAGGAAGTGATGCAGCAGCTCTACAATCTGCACACGCCATTTGTGATTGCGTTCCTGGTGTTCGTGGCGATTTTCGTGGCCGCGCACCTGAGGGAGCGGGAATGACGGCCACGGAGCTGAATGCGGCGGCGACATCGGACACCGGCCTGCTGCGCGAATCGAACGAAGACCGCTGCTGGATGGATGGCGAGCGCGGCGTGTTTCTGGTGGTGGATGGGGTGGGCGGGCAAGCGGCGGGGGCGGTGGCGGCCGAAACCGCTGTGGAAGCGATTCGGGAATCGATTTTCGAGGAAGGAGCGGCGGAGGAGCGCGTGCGCCAATCGATTGCGCGGGCGAACCAGCGGATCTACGAACGCGGGCAGCGCGACGAAGCCTGCCGCGGCATGGCCTGCGTGCTCACGCTGGCGGTGGTGGAAAACGGCGAAGTCACCGTGGGGCACGTGGGCGATTCGCGCTTCTACCTCATCTGGAACGGTTCCATCCGTAAGCTCACCAGCGACCACTCGCCGGTGGGCGAAGACGAAGACGCGGGCGCGTTGAGCGAGACCGAAGCCATGCAGCATCCGCGCCGCAACGAAGTATTTCGCGACGTCGGTTCGCGGCTGCGCTCGGCCGGCGATGCCGACTTCATCGAAATCCGGCGCTGCCGGCTGCATGCCGATGCCGCCATTCTGTTGTGCAGCGACGGCCTGACCGACCATCTCACGGCCGCGCAGGTACGCGAAATCGTGGAACGCTATGACGGCGACGCCGGCCGCGTGACGGCGTCGCTGGTGGAAGCGGCCAATGCCGCGGGGGGACGGGACAACATCAGCGCGGTGTTCGCGGCGGGGCCGGAATTCCGGGCGCTCCGGCGCGGCACAACGCGGCCGCGGTTTTCCACCACGCGCATCCGCCGGCGGGCCGCGGTCTTCACCGGACGCGCGGCGTTCCTGGTGTACGGACTGCTACTGGGACTGGCGGTGTGGGCGGTGATGCGGTTCAGGGGGTAAGTCATGACGGCGCCATCCAAGCTCGGGCGTTACGAGATTGTCCGGCCGATCGGCAGGAGCATGACGGACGTGTATCTGGCGATCGATACCGTCGAGAACCGCAAAGCGGCGCTGAAGCTCATCCGCCCGGATGAAGACTCGGTCTCGCGTCTGGTGGTGGAAGCGGAGCGGCGGGGGGCGGCCATCCAAAAAGAGATCGGCGGCCTCGATCCGCGCGTGGTTCAGATCTACGATTTCGGCGACCTGGACGGCTACTTTTTCGTGGCCATGCAATATGTGGAAGGGCGCACGCTGGCGGAGGTACTGGCGGCGGACGCGGTAGTGGATGCCAACCGCGCGGCGGTGATAGCGCTGGAAATCTGCGAGCAGCTTGCCAAATTTCATGCCTGGCGGTCGGCGGTGGTCCACGGCGACATCAAGCCGTCCAATATTCATCTGGGCCCCAATGACACGGTGCGGCTGCTGGACTTCGGCATTGCCAAGACGCTGCGTGCCAACGGGGATGCCACCGCGCACCATTTCGGCAGCCCGAGTTATTGCGCTCCGGAACGGCTGACGCGCTCGCAGGTGGACGAGCAATCGGACCTGTGGGCGCTGGGCGCGACGCTATACGAAATGCTGACCGGCGTGCCGCCGTATCGCGCGCAGGATACGCACAAGCTGGAGAACCTGATCCGTTCCAAGCGGCCCCCGCGCGCTTTGCCGGCAAGCTGCCCGCGGGGGCTACGCGCCATCGTGGTCAAAGCGCTGGCGCCCGATCCGGTGGGCCGCTATGCCACGGCGGAAGCCATGCAACAGGATCTGCAGGCGTTTCTGGAGTGCCGGCCCACCGCCGCCGAATTGGAACAGCGTGGGACGTGGCGCGGCGGCGCAACCATGGTTGCCGCGCGCGAGGCTCTGCGCCGAGCTACTCGAACGCTGGTGCGGGTGCGGCGAACGTTGAAACTGGCGGGCGCGCTGGCATGGTTCCTGGTAGGGATGGCACTCTCGATGGGGGGAATCAAGGCGTGGTGGAGTTGGCGGGAATCCAGGGTACTGCCACCGGTCCTGCCGGCGGCGAGCACACCGGCGGCAAGACCGGCGGCGTTGCCGGATGCCCACTTGTACAGCGAGCCCGCTGCAAACATCCTCACTGCCTACCGCGACAGCTCCGACCCGGTGCTGGACGATGTCGATTGGTATAAGGCGGAGATCTTGTTCAAGCACGCCATTGCATTGGGTGATGCGAGCGCGAGCACGCAAGCCGGGCTGGCGCTGGCGCAAGGTTACGCGACGCTGGAACGGCTCGGGGAAGGCAGCTATCCGGCGGCGGCCGCCGCGCAACTGAGCGCCGCGGCGCGCACGGATTTCGCCAAAGCCGCGGCTGTCCGGCCGGACGACCCCGCCCCGCACCTGGCCTTGGCTCGTCTCTATGTCTATACGCTGCCGGATGTAGAAAAGGCGATGGAGGAATTCGCGGCCGCCGAGCGTCTGGGGGCCGCGGTTGGCCGGCGCGAAATCGAACAGCAGGGGGACGCTTACCGCCTGCGCGCCTTGCGTGAAGCTGTTCGCCGCCCGCAGCAGGCGCGGCGCGATGCCCGGAATGCCGGCCGGCTGTACGAACGCATTCGCGGGTTCGACCAGGTGGAGGCGCATATCGCGGAACTGGCGCGCATTCGTTATGGGCCGGCGCGGCGGGGCGCCAAGACGTCGCGGAGGTACCGATGGCGGTAACCCGAAGCTGGACCGCGCGGGGCGCCGCTCCGCTGGTGATCGCGGTGGAAAAACCGAGGCCGCCTAAGAGCCATTGGCTGGCGCTGGTGTGCGCGTCGGTTCTGGTGGCGTGCGGGTTGGCCATGGTCTACGCCGCCAAGACGCGCAGCTTCGCCGGGTCCGAACGCCTGGTCAATTTGAATACCGTTTCGAGCCCGCAGGAATTGGCTCCGCTGGTGGAGGTTTATCAAAACCGCGAACAGCGGGAAACGATGGCGGAGAACATTTTTGAGTTCCTCGAGCGGGCGCGGCCACTGGCGAATGCGGGTCCGCTGGCGCGCGTGCCGCACGGCGACGCGGCGCGGCTGCCGCTGGCGCGCATCAAGGCGATGCTGACGGTGCGGACCCCAGTGGAATTCCGCCGGCAGTTTCTGCTTTGGGCGGCGCTCTACTTCGCCGGCTTTTACCTGGTGGCGCTGGTCTGGCGGTCGGCTTACTTCCGCGGCGACCGCGCGCTGCTGCCTGCCTTGCACCTGCTCACCGGCATGGGGTTCATTCTTATGGTGAGCATGCGCGACCCGCTGCGCGACACGCTGGAGTTTCACAAATTTTCCCTGGGGGTAGTTCTCGGCTGTGTGCTGCTGGCGCTCGCGGCGCTCCCGGCTTTCGATTACCGCCGTCTTTCCGACTGGTGTTACACGCCGCTGTTCGGAGCGCTGGCGCTGTTCGGGCTGCTGCTGCGGTTCGGCCGCGGTCCGGCGGGGAACGATGCCAAGGTCAACCTGGGCCCGTTTCAGCCGGTGGAGTTGATCAAGATTCTGCTGGTGATTTTTCTCGCCGGGTATTTCACGCGCAATTGGGAGCGGCTGCGCGACTTAAGGGAGCGGCGGCTGTTCGCCGGCTTTTTCCAGCGCGTGGGGCTGCCGCGGCTGGAACACGTGATTCCGGTCCTGTGCGCCACCGGAATCGCGCTGACGATGTTTTTTGTGTTGAAGGACCTCGGCCCGGCGCTGGTCACGTTCTTCATCTTTTTGACGATGTTCGCCGTGGCGCGAGGGCGTCCGGGGCTGGCGCTGGCCGGGCTGGCGCTGATGGTGGTTTCGGTTGCGGTGGGATACCGCATGGGGCAGCCGCACACGGTGGTGGAGCGGATCGATATGTGGCTCGCTCCCTGGGACAACGACGTTCACGGCGGCAATCAACTGGCGCACGCCATCTGGGCTTTTTCCACCGGCGGGCCGTACGGCTCGGGGCCCGGTTGGGGCGATCCGGAAATGATTCCCGCCGGCAATACGGACCTGGTGCTGCCGGCCATCGGCGAGGAATGGGGCTTCGTGGGCGTGGCGACGGTGCTGCTGCTGATCGGCTTTCTGGTGGCGCGCGCGCTACGCGCGGCGGCGCGTTCGGATACGCATTTCGGGTTCTTCCTGGCGCTGGGGCTGGGCAGCCTGATCGCATACGAGATGCTGCTGATCAGCGCGGGCGTGTTGGGCGTGCTGCCGCTTTCCGGTGTGGTGTCGCCGTTTCTGAGCTCGGGCAACACGGCGATGCTGGCGAATTTTCTGATCTTCGCGATCATCGCTTCGATCAGCGGGGTAGGGCATGCTGTAGCTTGCCCGGATGTGCCGCGCGGGTCGATTTGGGCGGTGAAGCCCGTGCTTGCGGCTGCGGCGTGCGTGCTGCTGGCGTTCGCGGCCCGCTACCAGATTTTCCAGGACACGCAATACCTGGCGCGCGACGCCCACACTTTTGAAGAAGACGGCATCAAGCGCGCGCAGCACAATCCGCGGCTGAATTCAATTGCGCGCGAGATTCCGCGCGGTGGCATCTACGATCGTAACGGCATTCCGCTGGCCACCAGCAGTTGGGACGAACTGCAGCGCCACCAGGCGGAATACGCGGCGCTGGGCGTTTCGCTGGATGGAATATCGCGTTTCGAGAGCCGCCATTATCCGTTCGGCGCGGCCACTGCCCACCTGACGGGCGATCTGCGGACCGGGGAGAACTTTCATGCCACCAACGCATCGCTGGTGGAGCACGATTCCAACGCCCGGTTGCAGGGTTACGAGTACGCGGAGCTGGCGCGGCTGGTGCGCTATCGCCATCAGCCGGGGAACCCCGCGATTGCGCGCGTTCTGGCGCGCGACCGAAACGTCCACCTGACGGTTGACATTCGCTTGCAGCTACGCGCGCAGGACGTCCTGGAGCGGCGCTTGCGGGAAGCGGGCGAAGCGAAAGGCGCGATCGTGGTGATGAGCGCCGCGACGGGCGACGTGCTGGCGCTGGTGAGCGCGCCGGTGCCCGATCCGCCGGGCGTGCGGCAGGCGGCGCCGACCCCCGACGAGCTGCTCGACCGCGCGCGCTACGGGCAGTATCCGCCTGGCTCGACGTTCAAACTGGTGACGGCCATCGCCGCGCTGGCGAAAGATCCGGCCCTGCGGCATCGCACGTATCTTTGCCATGGGCTGGGCGATGGCCGGGCGGGGACGATCATCCCCGGCTGGAACCGGCCGATTAAGGACGATGTCGGCGACCACCCGCACGGGACGCTGGATATGGAGCGCGCCATCGCGGTTTCGTGCAATGCCTACTTCGCGCAACTGGGGGTGCACGACGTGGGATCGCAGGCCTTGGCCGATACGGCCGCGCGGCTGGGAATTTCCACGGGCGACTTGCGGGAGCTGCGCAGGGCCCTGCCCTTCGCCGCTTACGGGCAGGGGCCGGTGCTGATTTCGCCGTTCAAAATGGCGCGCGTGACGGCGGCCATCGCCGCCGGCGGCCGCATGCCCGAGGGCCGTTGGGTGAGCGACGCCGGCGACGCCCGCAACGACGCGCCGGTGGAGGTGCTGCCGGCGCCGCAGGCCACATTCCTGGCCGGCGCCATGCGGCGGGTGGTGACGGAAGGCACGGCGCGCAACGCCATGGCGGGCACACCGCTTTCGATGGCCGGAAAGACCGGCACGGCGCAACTGGACGAAGGCATGCCGCACAGTTGGTTCACCGGGTTTGCGCCATACGACGCTGACCCGTCGCGGCGGGTGGCATTCGCGGTGCTGGTGGAGCACGGTGGCTATGGCGCGCGGGTGGCCGCGCCCATCGCGCGCGAGGTCATGGAGGCGGCGCGGGATTTGGGATTGGTGCAATAGGTGATGGCATGAGTCTCGGCGAATTTCTGGAACGATTCGGGCGGACGGTTTTCGAGAGCCCCCTCGGCGGAGGCGCGCGATCCGCCGAATTAAAAGAGCCGGAGGAACTGGCGGAGATCCGGCTGGCGGTGCTCGACCAGGTGCGTGAGAAGAGCTACCGGTCGGGTGGGCGGAAGGTTTTTCCCTACGACCTGCTGCGCGTGCATCTGCGCGGCCTGGAGGAAAGCCGGCGCGAAGTTTTTGCCGGCAGCTTCTTCCGCCGCTACCTGGAACAGGAGATCGCCGGCGCGCTGCGCAATGCCGGCTGCCGCTATCCCGAAAACCTGCGGGTGGAGGTGGATGCGTCGGCCGGACTGCCACAGCGCGGCGAGAAGTGGCTCACCGTAGAGGCGGCCGCGCAGGAGCACCCCGCCGGCGAAGCGCGGCTGCCCCGCCTGGTGGTGCGGGAGGGCAGAGCGAACGTGGAAAGCGTGCCGGTTAGCAAGGCGCGCATCAACATCGGGCGCGTGGTGGACGTATACCGCGACAAAGGCCTGTTTCGCCGCAACGATCTGGCGTTTCCCGAGGAGAATGCGATTAACCGCACGGTGTCGCGCGAGCACGCCCACATCCGCTACGACCGGGCCACCGGCGAATGCCGTATTTTCAACGACCGCTGGCACGCGCGCGGACAGGCGGGCGAATGCGGCATCTGGATTGTGCGCGATGGCATGAGCCAGGAAGTGCACCGCGACTCGCGGGGCGTGAAGCTGGAACCGGGCGACGAAATTCACCTGGGCAGCGCCGTGGTGGAGTTTGAGGTGGGGTGAAAGACTGGCCGGGCGGCGCACGTTACCATGAGATTTCATGTTCGACTGGAAGCAGGATCCTCACCGGCGCTTCAATCCGCTGTTGCGCGAGTGGGTGCTGGTATCGCCGCACCGGACCCAGCGGCCGTGGCAGGGGCAGGTGGAGGAAGCGAATGCGGCCCCAGCCCCGGAATACGACCCCGACTGTTATTTGTGCCCGGGGAATGCGCGCGCGGGCGGCGTGCGCAATCCGCCGTACACCTCCACTTTCGTATTCGATAACGATTTCGCGGCCCTCAAGCCGGACACGCGGCGCGACCGTTTCGAACGCGATGGGCTGCTGATCGCCGAATCGGAGCCCGGCATCTGCCGCGTGGTATGTTTTTCGCCCAAGCACAACCTGACCATCGCTAACATGGAAGTGCGCGATCTGCGCACGGTGGTGGACCGGTGGGTGGAACAGTACGGCGATTTGGGCGCGCGCGAAATCATCCGCTATGTGCAGATCTTCGAGAATCGCGGCGCCATGATGGGGGCCAGCAATCCGCATCCCCACTGCCAGATCTGGTCGAGCTACGATTTGCCGAACGAGGTCCGCAAGGAGCAGGACTCGCAGCGCGGGTGGCGGGAGGGGCGCGGCGGCTGCCTGATGTGCGCTTACACGCGCCTGGAGGAATCCGGTGGTGAGCGCATCGTAGAACAGAACGGGCATTGGGTGGTCTTGGTTCCGTTCTGGGCGATATGGCCGTTCGAGACGATGGTGGTCTCCAGGGAGCATGCGACGGGGATCGACCGGCTATCGAGCGACAGCCGCGACGGGCTGGCGGATATTTTGAAGCGGACTACGTCGCGGTACGACCGGCTGTTCCAGGTTGCCTTTCCATACAGCATGGGAATCCACCAGCGGCCCACCGACGGAGAGGAGCACGACGAGTGGCACGTGCACCTTCATTTCCTGCCGCCCCTGCTGCGCTCCGCGACGGTGCGCAAATTCATGGTTGGGTACGAGCTGCTGGGCACGCCCCAACGGGACATCACGCCGGAAGCGGCGGCGGAGCGGCTGCGGGCGTTGTAGCGCGCTCGGAGCTATCAGCTACAATCGCGGTTTATGGTGTCTCCGTTTCGGCTGGATGGACGCAAAGCATTGGTGACGGGCGGCGCGAGCGGAATCGGCGAAGCCACCTGCCGCGTGCTGGCGGCGGCGGGCGCCGCAGTGACGATCGCGGATGTGGACGAGGCGGGCGCGCATCAGCTTGCCGCGGAAATTCCCGGGGCGACTGCGCTGGGGCTCGATATCACGGACGAGGCGGAGGTTAATGCGGCCCTTGGAGCGCTGGCATCGCTCGACATTCTGGTGAATAACGCCGGAATCGGCCTGGTCGGCAACATCGAAGAGACCGGGAAAGACGATTTCGAACGCCTCCTGCGCGTCAACGTAGAGGGTATGTACCTGGTGACGCGCGCGGCCATGCCGAAGCTGCTGGAAGCCAAAGGGTGCATCGTCAACATTGGATCGGTGGCCGGGTTGATCGGTGTCAAGCGGCGCTTCGCATACTGCGCCACCAAGGGCGCGGTGGTCGCCCTCACGCGGCAACTGGCGGTGGATTACGCGGGCAGGGTGCGCGTGAACTGCATCTGCCCGGGCACGGTGCACACTCCCTTCGTCGAGGCTTACCTGGAGAAGTTCCACAAGCACGAGAAGGACAAGGTTCGCCAGGAACTACATCAACGGCAGCCGGTGGGCCGCATGGGCCGGCCGGAGGAAATTGCCTACCTGGCGCTCTATCTCTGTTCAAGCGAAGCCGAATTTGTGACAGGCGCCACTCCCACCATCGATGGCGGCTGGACCGCGGCCTGAACCGCGGCGCGAGCACGCCGGTTCATAAGGGAATTGTCAGAACAGGGAGCCCATGCGGAGGACTTGGACCATCGATTTGGGCATGGGAATGCCGACGCTTGAAGCCGATTCCCGGGCATGCGCGTCGCAAAAGGCTTGAATGGGTCCATTGCCGGTACGAAACAGAAAGCTTGCTTTGTGAGCGCAACCGGGCGCGTCACAATGCATCGTGGGGGTGTGCAGAATCTTAATTTTCGTTCGGTGCTGGGTCGCAGCACCTGCGTGTCGCACCATGTAACCATTTTACGCCGGAACGTATTTGGACCCATAGGAAGTATGTTTCAAAACCATTACAAATCGGGTACGAATCGAATAAAAAGGCTGAGTTTTCCACAGCTTGAGTGGTGCTTCCACGAAAGGGACCGATGGCATGACTGATTTTCGAGGCGCTGCCGCGATCGCGCACAGCGGTGGTCCGACGCCGGTGTTGAATGCCAGCCTGGCGGGAGCAGTAACGGAATGCCGAAGGCATGCGGAGATTGGCGGCGTGTATGGCGTACGGTTCGGTGCGCGCGGCCTTGTGGAAGGCGACTTCATGGACCTGGAGAATTGCGGCGCGTCTGTTCTGGAAGCGTTGGCGCATGCGCCCGGCTCCGCCCTGGGCTGCTCCCGGAGGCCCATCGAAGCGCACGAATATCCACAAGCGATCGGCGGTTTGCGGCGCCGCAATGTCCGCTATTTTTTTTATACCGGCGGCAACGGGTCGATGGGGACGGCACTGGCGCTGGACGGGGCGGCGCGCGAGGCCGGCTATGAGATGCGCGTGATCGGCATTCCGAAGACCATCGACAACGATGTGGCCGGCACGGACCATACGCCCGGGTATGCTTCCTGCGCGCGGTTCTTTGCTCACGTGGTGCGCGATGTGGGCGAGGACAACCGTGCGCTTCCTCCGCCGGTAGAAGTGATCGAGGTGCTGGGGCGGACAACCGGCTGGGTGGTAGCGGCCACGGCGCTGGCCCGCCACCATGAAGACGACGCGCCGCACCTGATTTACTTTCCCGAAAACGGCCTCAGCGCCGACCGTTTATGCGCCGATGTGGAGCGCGTTTACCGGCGCATCGGCCGCTGCCTGGTGGCGGTTTGCGAAGGCCAGCGGGACGAAGCCGGCGGATGGTTCGGAACCGAGCTGAATAACCTACCAGGCGCGCGCGGAGTGCTGCCGGCGAACATGGGACAAGTGCTGGCGAAAATGATTTGGGCCGCCACAGGAGTGCGGGCGCGAGCCGAGAAGCCCGGACTGGCGGGGCGTTCCTGCGCCGCCCTGGTTTCGGAAGTGGACCGCGAAGAGTCCTGGCGCTGCGGGGAAGCGGCGGTGCGGGCGGCGGTGGAAGGCCGGTCGGGCGAGATGGTGGCGATCCGGCGGGCGGCAGGGAGTCCTTACCGGAGCGAAATGGAGCTCACGCCGCTGGAGCAGGTTGTCGGTATCGAGCGTCGCTTCCCCGCTGAGTGGATGGCACCCGACGGCAACGACGTGACGCCGGAGTTCATCGAGTGGGCGCGGCCGCTGGTGGGCGAGGTAAAGAGGCACGCGCGGCTGGAGAGCTATGAGACGTGAGCTATGAGCTGTGAGTTAAGCGGGCGCTCGCGCATTGAGCGGGTCTTATCTCATAGCTCATGGCTCAAAGCTCACGGCTGATTCCTACGGGTGCAGCGCGTCGGCCAGTATCTTCACCGGGCGGTACGCGGCAAGGCGCACGTCGGCGGACGGGGCCGGCGGCTGGCCGGCGGCGGGGCGTCCCGGTGGCTTCGAGAGGCGATCCAGATCGGCATTCACCTTGGCGAGCCATTGCGTCTCGGCCTCTTTGGCAGCCTTTTGCGCCGCCAGTTCTTTTTTGCCCGGTTTGCGCGGCTTCTTCTTTTTCGCCTCGACGGGCGGAGGCGGCGGCGGCGTGAGATATGCCAGCAGCTTCAGCCCATCTTCGCCGAGCGCCGAGAGGTCCTTGGACAGCGGTATGACTTCGGCCAGAAAGCGGTTATTGGCTGCCATCGGCTCGAACAGAACATCGTTGGCTGCCCAGGTTTCGAACTGGCGGCGCAGGAGGGCCGCATCCACGGCAGCGCCCGCGGGGTTCGCCACGAATCGCCTGGCGGTCGCTTCCATGGAGCGGACTAACTCGCTTTCGGGTCGGCAGGCGTCCACGAAGCGATCGAGCGGCATGGTTCCCGTGGGGCGGCCGCGGCGGCCGGTACCCAGACCGTAGGCTTCGGACGCGTCCGCTACAATGCGCAGCGGAGCCACCGGTTGATCGCCCGCGAGGCGGTCGAGCATGGGCTCATAATTGGCGCGATGCATTACACCGGTAAACTGCAAATTGCGGCTGACCGGCTCCAGGCGGGCGTACATGGAATCGACGTCGGTAACTTCGCGCGGCGACCAAAGGCGTTCGGCAATCGCCGCGGTGCGCGGCCACAGGCGCGAATCCACCGTTTCGGACCCGACCAGCTCGGCCCACATGCACGCCTCGCCGCCCATGATGCGGGCGGCTTGCTCCGGGGTGAGCGCGGCGGCGTCGGGACCACCCAGCGGATCGACGCCGTAGTGCAGCGATGCCGGGCTCAGATGATCGAGGTAGTAGCCCCACGAGAGGATTCCGCGATATCCTTTAGCGGCCGATTCGGAGAGCGATTTCTGCCCGCGCCACGATTGGATGACGGCATCGGTGGGCAAGCCGGGAACCAGAATCTCGTCCCAGCCGACCATGATCTTGCCGTACTTCTGGACAATCTTCAGAAGGCGCTGGTTGAAATAAACCTGGATGGCGGGCGCGTCCGCGAGTCCATGCTCTTTGGCGAAGGCCTGAATGGCGGGCGACTGATTCCAGAAGCGGGGGCTCACTTCATCGCCGCCGATGTGAAAGTAGGGGTCGGGGAAAAGTTGGGCCATCTCGCCGAAGAAGCCGTCGAGGAAAGCGTAGCTGCTCTCCTTGGACGGGTCCATGACGGAGGTGCTGCGGTCGCCGGTGGCGAAAGGCCCGGGCGAAGAGGCCAGCTCGGGATAGCCGGGGAACCAGGCGCTGGTGTGGCCGGGCACATCGAATTCGGGGACCACGCGGATGCCGCGGTCGCGCGCGTAGGCAACAATGTCGCGAATCTGGTCCTGCGTGTA
>Ga0335081_10016117_pt1 | contig 12091 bp, 11 predicted proteins | sample Lox_Sample_35_FD_206713 | JGI IMG/M metagenome (GOLD analysis project Ga0335081, IMG submission 206713) | Soil microbial communities from Loxahatchee National Wildlife Refuge, Florida, United States - Lox_Sample_3.5 | ecosystem: Environmental > Terrestrial > Soil > Wetlands | place: USA... | reverse complement strand
ATCGAGCTCTCCGGCCGACGCCTGCTCGTACTTACCGGCGATCGGCTGGCGGAGGAGGATGCCGAGCTACTGCAGACACTCCTGGCCGCAGTGCGACAAGCACGCGAGCGCGAACAAGCACGCGAGCGCGAACAAGCACGCGAGCTCGCACCGAAACAAGCCAGCGCCCCAGCCTCAGCACCCTGACCGGTGCCCTCTAGAACGGGTTACTCATAGCGCGGGAGGCCGACGCGCGGACGAGCCGATCGTGACCGAGCTCCCCTCCCGCTCCTCCTGTCCCGGTCCACAACCCGTAGCAAGGCCGCGTGCGACGACGAGAAGACTCGCCCGAAACTCGAAGCGGGACCCGACCCCGCGCAGCCAACGGACCTCTTTATCGCCAATCTCGAGACGTGTCGCGCCGGCGGGCCTCCGCCGCGGTTGCCGATCAGCGCAGAGTTGTGCTTTGGCATGAACTCGAGTGCGGCCCTGGCGCCGGCTCCGCGGTCGCGAGGTGCTTGCCGATCGCTGACTCGTGCCGGGCAGCAAGCACCCCGGCGCTGTCGCTCTCATAGACCGAGCGGGCGCCAGCTCGAGCCCTCGGATCGCTTCCCGGATGGACGACAACCAGCAGCGCTTGGATGACGTGTCCTGAGACGATTGCTACGCCAGGCGAGGCGACAGCGGCGCGGCCGGTCGGGTTGCCGACCAGCAGTGGCGGAAGTGCACATATGGCCAGATCCGGCCTCTTGCTCCAACGCCGCGTCGAGCAAATTCGCGTCGATGGTGCTTTCGCGCAAATCCAAGCGCCAGCCGGCCGGGACCGGCACAACCGCTTTCATTCTCGGACCCGCTCGGGCCGCGCTGCTGCAATGCCACGGTTCCGACAGTCACGTCGCCTGCGTGGTCGCGACTGTTGGCGACCACCGAACTGTGTGCTCCCCATAAACCGGCGGCTGCTGAGAGACGACCGCCGCCTCGCGGGGCGCGCTTTCCCTGAACGGACTCAGCGCGGTCTGGCGGCGTGGCTTCGGAGAATCCGCAGAAGGGTGGACTAGAAGCGGCCCCATCACCTCAGAGAACGCGGAGAGGTGCGTCGCGGCGGGATCGGGGCGCCAGCTGCGCCGCGAGGGTCGGGGCAGGACGGGCGACTCGCGCGAGGCGTTTCGGCGTACTGAGGTGTCTGGACGTCCCGCCCGTGACATCCACAGAGCTCCGCCAGCAGCGCAACACTACGTAGAGCGAGATGGACTCAGAGGAGCAGCGCTCCGCTCTGCGGGCGGCGGTATATGGTGGTGACGGACGGGCTGTCGTCGACCTGCTGCGTGGCGTCGGCGCCGATGATGAGTCGTTGCAGCTGGCTGGCGACGGCGTCATCGCGGCGGTCATGCAGGGCGTGGACGGGGCCACCGAGCTGGCTCGCGAGTTCGTGGTTGCTCTCCGGCAGCGGGGCTGGGGCGGGGATGATGAGCTGGCCGACCAGCTTGAGGCTCAGCTCGGCAGCCGGCCGGCGGCGATGCTGCGCGGCTTGCCCGTCGACCTCGAGGAGCTGGGCGGCATCCTCGAAGGCGACCCCCTGAGCGTCGGGGGCCGCATCGATATCAGGACCGGTGCGGTGTGGCCCCAGGCAGCGATCGATTACGCGCTGGAGACCGGAGAGGAAGACGAGGACAGCGCTGATGATCCCGAGCGGTGGCTGGCGGTCCACGGCGAGGGTTCACGCGAGGGCTACCGGGACATGGAGCTGTTCATCGCGTCCGTCGAGGATCCCGGCCGGGCCGAGCGGCTGGCCATCGCGATCACGGCCCGCAGCGCGTTTCGGCGCTTCAAGGACGAGCTTGCCGGCTGGTCCGGCGAGCTTGAGCGATGGCACGCGTTCTCCGAGGAGCGCCAGCGCGGCCGCGCGCGATCGTGGCTCGCGGCGGTCGGCTACCGTGTGCTGCCGGTCGACCGCCGCGATTCCTTCGAGGCGCAGCCGATTCTGCCGGCGAACCGGCGGCACTGCGGCCGGGCGAGCCGTGTTGTGCAGCTGCATCCGGATCCCGGTCGGCGCGCACAGATGGCCGCGGGTCGGGCCACGCAGCACCCAGAACAAAGACGCCGACCGGCAAGTTGAGCGCAAAGCAAGCCACGGGTCGAACTGCTCCCAGGCGCCACAGTGATCCCGACCTCGCGACGCCGGCCACCCTCCGCGGCGGACGGCGCCGCGTCCGCGGTCGAGATCGCTCTCGGCCAGCGCGAGCGCTGCGCTGACCTGCAGCCCGGCGCGCCACGGCGCGACGATCACGCCGCGTAGTCTCAGTCCCGTCGGGGCTGTTGCCAGCGGCGCGAATTGCCGCGATGAATCCCATCGGTGCCGAAGTGACTTCACGCTGCAACCCTGGTTGAATGCACCCGCCGCCTCCGCAGGCGCACGGCGGATTCGTCGCGCGTTTGCCCGGTTCGTGCGTTGCGCAGCCGGGGCCTCGGCGAGCTTTTCATCGTTCGAGTAGGCGGCGCGTGATGGCGAGCGCGCCGATCCCGTGGACGAGGATCGAGAGCATTACGGCGAATGCGACGGTCCAGAACAGCTGTTTCTGGTCCTTGGCGGGCAGGAAGTGTTGGCCGATCAGGAACGAGATGTAGTAGAGCGAGGCGATTCCCTTGACGCCGAACCAGGCTAGGAAGATTCGCTCGCGGCGGCTCATGGTCGAGCGGGTGAGCAACAGCAGTACGCCCAGCGGGCGGACGATGAGGATCAGGAAGGGTGCGATCAGCCAGCCGGCCAGTCCGGGGGCGCCAAAGGCGTCCCTGGTCACGAGTGTTCCGAGCAGCAAGATCACGCCTAGCTCGGCGAAGTGCTTGGCGATCGTCGCGGCGCGGTGCAGGCGAATGTTGTACTCGTGCTCGACCTCATAGCGGCGGAAGAAGACGCCGGCGACGAATACCGCGACCAGGCCATAGGCATTGAGTGTGTCGGCGAGGCCGTAGACCACGAGCACGGCGCCGATGACCAGGAACCCGTCGAACTCGGGCGCAAGGACGTGCCGGGGTTGCAGCCACTTGATGAAGGCGCCGAACGTGTAGCCGGCCAGTGCGCCCAGGCCGAAAGCGAGCGCGGTGCCGTAGAAGAGATTGGCGGCCGTCCACTCCCCGAGCCAGCCGCTCCCCCGGCGTTGCAGGATCAGCATTGCCAAGAGCACAAACGGCGATACGAGCCCGTCGTTGAGGGCTGCCTCCGCCGTGAGGTTAAAGCGAGCGTCGCTCTCCTCGCGCGAGTCACCCGGCGGCCCGAGACCGACGGTGCCCGCCAGCACCGGGTCGGTGGGGGCGAGGACCGCGCCGAGCGCGACCGCCGCACCGAGCGACAGCGCCATCGCGCCGACGCCGTACAAGACACCCGCCGCGATCGTCAGCGGCAGCACGAGGCCGAGCAGCCCAACAACCGCTCGCCATTGGCGCCATCGCAGGGAGCGGTTGATCGTCAGGCCGCTGGCGAACAAAGCGACGACAAGCGCGAACTCGGTCAGATGCTCGATGAGGTGAGGATTCTCGAACGGGTTGATCCACCGGATGCCAAGCGCGTGGATCACGACCGCAGCCGCTAGGCCGAGCGCCAGGTACACGACGCTGGCCGAGAACAAACTCTTCTCCTCGACCGTCAGCGCGCGCGCGGCGGCGAGCAGCACAACGCCCAGAAAGACGAGCAGCACCGAAAAGGTGCCGCCCGCCTTAAAGCCTGGAGCGAAGGCCAACGGGGGCATTGAGGGGAGATCGGTTGGCGGCACGACGGCGGAAGGTCTTGCGCCTACCGCGACCGCCGAGCGACGCCTCGATCAACGTAGAGCCACGCAAGTCGGTGGTCACGTCGGCCGAGGTTAGATGCTCGCGCCTTGCCCCCGTCCTCGCGCCCGGGCAGAATCGCCTCTAGCTCGTCCTGGCCCGCTCCTCGCCGATCGGGCAGGGCGAGCGGGCGGCCGCCGTCCTGGAGAAGAGTCGCTTCCGTCACTACCCCGAGCCCCGCCTGCCTGTCCCGCGGTTTCTCGTACTGCCACGAAGCCTCCAGAGCGATCGACGAAGATCGCCGACCAGACTTCCCGGCACACCTACGCGCACAGTAGCCGATCAACCAGCGGTTCGCTGCAAGGACGTCAAGGATCGTCAGCGCGGCGTGGGCGCCCGCTCGAGCAGCTCCCCGCGATCGTGCCCGGTCATCTCCTCGCGCCCGCCGCTGTGCCTCGCTGTGGCGTGCCATCCATTCAACGGCCGGATGGTCGGTGAGACCGTGCGCGATGATCGACGTGAACCCGACCAGTGCCGCGATATCGAAGATCCGCCCGACCCAAACAATCCAGCCGATCTCGTCGCGAAGCTCTGGCGCAGCCGCCGGCAAAGTCCCCGGACAAGCCGGGCACGGCCCCGTCTGGCACCTAGGCCTAGGCTGCGGCTTGGAGCCTCGCTCACTCGCCTTCGCGAGGAGTAGCCGCGCGGTCGCTGATCTCGCTCGCTGTGGCCAAGACGAAAGAGTCGGAGACCGGCTGAGGAAGATCGCTGAGTCTCTCGCAGTCGACCGACCGAGCACCGCGGACCGGCCAGGCTATGCCCGGGATTACCGCGATGACACCAAAACAGGTGCCGGGCTGGCAGTCAGTCAGCTCCTGAGATTCGCCAAACTCGCGCATCGCAGTGTCGTCGAACGTGCGGCCGTCTGGCGAGATCGGCGCGCGGGCTTTGCCGAGGTTGCGGGAGTCGCTGAGGTGCTTGCTGGCGGCCCGATCCGCAGCGACTTGCAAGCACCCCTGGCTGGTCTGTCGCGTGGCGGAGCGGTCACCGGGGCCTACGCCAGGGCCGCTGCTGGTGCGCTCGACACCGACCGAACATCAGGATGACCGCGAACAGGCCCATGGCTGTCGCGAGCGCGTTCTCGAACAGCTCTAGGCCGACGTTCCCGCGGGAAAACTGCTCCGAGTCCGGAGCCGACGACGACGGCGGTGAGGAACGCGGAGCCGACCAGCTCGGCGAACAGCCGCCGGCCGAGCGAGTGACTCACCGGTCAATCACCGGCGTGCTGCAGGACCTCGCAGGTCTCGTGGCTGAAGCACGTGCGGGTGCGCTTGTTCACGAGCGTGAGGATGTGCGTGCGAATGGGGACTTCGTCGTGCTCGTCAAGGATGCGGTCGGCGCAGCCGCGGATGACCTCGGGCGGTCGTGTCTGCCCGTAGTCCTCGATGAGTGACGGGAGGAGCTTGGCGAGCCGCCACTGATGGGAGGTTCGGTCTGTCTGGATCTCCTCGATTCGGTCGCGGACGAGCTCGGTCACCCGCACTTCGATGAGATCCCGGACCTCCCGGACCTCGTCGAGCGATTTGCCGGCGGGGTCGGGGATATCCCAGTCGTCGACGCGGGTGGGGACGTAGGGACATGCGTCGCCGCAGCCCATCGTGATCGCCCAGTCGGCGTGCAGCTGCATCTCGACGGTGAGTCGCTTGGGCTTGCGGCCCGATAGGTCGACGCCGATCTCTCGCATCACCTCGACCACCGCCGGCCACACCTCCTGCGCCGGCTGCGAGCCGGCCGATTCGGCTCCGCAGTCGTGGTGTGTGCACTCGCGTTCGAAGAACGCCTGCGCCATCCGGGAGCGCCCGGCATTGTGGGTGCACACGAACAGCACGTACTTCACATCGGACCTCCCTCTCTATGCGGCGGCGACCAGCTTCTCGGCGTACTCGCCGGGCAGGCCCGCCGCGTCGACCTCGCGGGCCACTGCCTCGGCGTCGTAGGGGACGCGCTCGATCGAGGCCGCGATCTCGCCGGCATCGTCGAGCTCGAGGATCGCGAACCCGGCGCGCGGGTCGCCGTCCTTGGGCTTACCGACCGAGCCGCAGTTCACGAACAGCACACCGCCGTATTCGTGGATCCACGGCTTGTGGGTGTGCCCGAACACGAGCGTGCCGGCGGTCTCCGCCGCCGCCACGCCCTCGTACAGGCGCGCGGGCTTGTTCTCGAACAGGTACTCGTTGACCTTCCGCGGCGACCGGTGCACCAGATGCACCTGTCGGGAGCCGAGCTCGAAGCGCAGATCGAAGGGCAGCCGGCGCATGAAGTCCTTGGAGGCCTGGTCGGTGTGTTCAAGCGTCCACGCGACCGACCGCTGGCCGAGCTAACGGTCGTGCTGGGTCACGTAGGCGCACCCGCAATCGTCGAGGTCGCGCGCGATCGCGTAGTCGTAGTTGCCATAGATGGTCGGGATCCCCCGCTCCTCGATCAGCCGGCACACCTCGTTGGGGTGGGGGCCGTAGCCGACCAGGTCTCCGCCGCAGAACAGCCCGTCGACGCCGATCGCGTCGATCGCGTCGAGGCTCGCCTCGAGCGCCGGCAGGTTCCCGTGGATGCCGGATCCGAACTCGAACTGAGCGGCGAAGGCGCACACGCAGCACCATGACTTTCAGCCCAGGGTGAGGGCTTACCGTGGCCAGACCCGAGTCAGGAGGCACGTAATGCAAACGAGCGACATCAGCGACATCAACAAGTTGGCCGCACGCGTAGCCGAGTGGCAGGCCCGAGAGCCTTGGCCGGTCGAGCGCGGCGGGATTTGCGGCGGCGGCGATCGCCGAGCTGGCCGGCGGGGAGCCGGTCGACGTCGCTCGGGTCGCCGACCGCGCCGACGCGCCGACCGACGAGGTGCTCGACTTCCTGCGCGGCAGCCCGGCCGAGCTTGATCGCGGGCGGCTGGTCAGGTTCGGGCTCACGTTACGGCCGACGCCGGACCGGGTCGAGCCTCGGTGGACGCACGCTGTACACCTGGTGCACCCCCGACACGCTCGAGCTTCCGGCGCTGCTCGGCCAGCCGGCGCGGGTCGAGTCGCGGTGCTTCGCGACCGGCGAGCCGCTGCGGGTCGACGTCGACCCCGCCGGCGTGCGCGAGCTTGAGCCCGATGAGGCCGTGGTGTCGATGGTGCTGCCCGACGGCTGCACGTCGGACTTCCGTCCGAAGCTCTGCGACGAGCAGCACTTCTTCTCCTCCGCGACCGCCGCCGCGGGTTGGCACGCCGACCGGCCCAAGGCGATCGTCGTGCCGGTTCGGTCGGGGTTCGCACTCACCCGGCTGTTGGGGCCGGATGTGCCACCTCCGGTAACCCCGTGTTCCATCTTCCAGCGTTCCGATTCTCGTGTGAACCGGAACGAAGACTTCCCGTCAGAGCTGTTCCGTCCTGTCCCAGGGCCAGTGCGCGCGTTCGCTCACGTCCCATGGACAGCTGCGCGCCACTTGGAGTTCGCGCACGATCTAATCCGCTTACCCGTTCCCGGGTCCGCTCCCGCGGGCGGCCGTTACGGCGGGGGAGCCTCGCTATCCATCCTCTCCGTGCTCATCTCAGCGGTAGCAGTAGGAGTCAGAGGAGGCGTCCCCACCTTGCAACCGAATCTGATGCACGCGCCGGCCGCGGAACTCCTCATCGTGCGGGAAGAAGGCCTCGTCGATCGTCATGCCGCCGTCGGGGTTCGCGTCGACCTTGACCATCCACGCGCCGACCCCCTCCGGGTAGAACTGCTCGTCCCATGCCCCGTACAGCGAGTTGGTGAAGTAGATGCGTCGGCCGTCTCGGCTGACCTCGACCATCTGCGGGCCGCCGGAAAGCGGGAGATCGGGAGCGGACGGGTGCGACGCCCGGCGGACGATCCCGCCGAGCTTTACAGATGCGGTTTCCACGGGATGGGCTGGGTCGCTGACATCGAACCGCTTCAGCTCGCCGGAGGCCCAGCACGATACGTACAGGAACCGGTCGTCGACCGAGAGATCGATGTCGGTGATGATCGGCGGCAGCGCACCGAACCCTTTCAGCAACGGCGGCAGTTGATCGGGGTCGGCCGGCTCGGCGGGGATCGTGATCACCTTCTCGACCTTCCACTCCCCCTCGTCACGGAACCAGCGCCAGACCGAGCCGGACAGGTCCTCGGTGCTCACCACGACGCCCAGAAATCCCCAGGTCGCGTCCGGGTCATGCGATGGGCGCACCTCCAGGGCCATCTGATGTTGCGGCCCAAGGTCGACGCTCTGTACGTGCCTGCCCTCGGCGAGGTCCCAGAAATGCAGGGTATGACCGTACTTCTGCCCGAGAAGCAGCTCCGGGACGACGCCGTCCTCGATCATCGATGGCGTTCCCCATTCGCTGGAGATGAGGACGTTGGCGTTCAGGTGCCACCACGCGTCGTAGGACAGTCGCTGGGGACCGTGTTCGGTCTCCCACGCACGCACCACGTCGAACGTCTGATGGTCGAGCAGGGCAATCCCGGTCTGACCGTCGGGGTCGCCCTGCGGCCCGCCGAGGCACGTCAAGAAGACGCCGTCAGGCCCGCAGTGCGAAGTGTGCGGACGGGAATAGCCCGCTTTCTCGGACAGCTCCTTGGCGTCGATCGTCTTCACGAGGACTGGGTTGCGCGGATCGGGCTGGGTATCGAGCACGTGGATCGCCGATGACCGGATCCCCGGCACCAGCAGGTAGCGACGCGCCAGTCCGGTCATGTCGTGCCTCTCGTGCTTGAGCGCGCTGCTGCAAGCGTTCCACCCGAAGTGATGTAGCTCATGACCGCGTCCGACGTCCGTCCAGCCGACCACGCGCCCATAGCTATCCGACGTGGGGTTCACGTCGACGACTGTCAGCGCGTCGCTCAGTGCGCCGTCTCGATCAAAGGCCACGACATACGCGAGCTCCTCTGCAGGCGCCGCCGCCGCCTCCGCGGCACTGCGATAAAAGGTCGGATCAATGGTCGTGCTGCTCATGCTCCCTCCTGGCAGGTAGGGTCGAGGCGATCAAGTTGACGGATGCTCAGGTGCATGTTCGGGCTGCTACGCCGACCATCTGCTCGCCGGCTTACCGTAATTGTCGAGCGTATCCCGTCTCGGCCGACCGCCAGCCACGACGTGAAGCACTCGGGGGAGACGGACGCCAAGAGAGGTGCTTAGCTGTGGCCTGGCGGGAGTGCGGCTGTCACGCCGTCCCGAGGTCAGAGAACCTTCGCCGGCGATCGATGCGCTGAGGGCTGCTGCGATCTCTCGGGATAGCCGCTGCAGGTCGACTCGTGACGGCATCAGGCTCTTCGCGAGCTGATGGTCTCGCTCATCGGTGCCGGCCGGTTGATGGTCTGGCCTTCCGGCTGCTCGCCGGGTTCGGCCTGGCGGTGCCGTTGTCTGCTAGGCATGTCGACGAGAACCCAGAGGCCAGAGGCTGCGGTCAGGGCGGCGACGATCGCGATCGCGCCGCCGTAGCCGAGCGCGTCGGCGGTCGCACCGGCGATCAGCGCGCCGAGCGCGTAGCCGCTGTCGCGCCAGAAGCGGTAGACGCCGACGATCGGGGGACGCGCGACCGGGGTGACGGCGTCGGACATCGCTGCGATGAGCGTGGGGTAGACGAGCGCGGTGCCGAGGCCGAGGAGGACGCCGGTGCCGGCGGCGATCGCGACCCGGCCGCCGGAGAGCGCGAGCACGGTCAGCGCGGCGGCCTGCAGGAGCATTCCGGCGACGATCAGCGGTTTGCGGCCGATGCTGTCGGACCAGGCGCCGGTGGTGATCTGGGCGGCGGCCCACACCGCGGGGTAGATGGCGGCGACGAGCCCGACCTGCGCGACGCTTGCGCCGTGGGCGGCGAGGAATAGCGGTACGAGCCCCCATGAGAGTCCGTCGTTGAGGTTGTTGACCAGCCCGGCTTGGGAGCAGGAGCGCAGCGCGGGAACGCGGTAGCTGGCCTGAGCGAACGCCTCGCGCAGACGCGGCGATTTGGCGTGGGCCGCGCGGTGGTGCTGCACTTGTTCGAGGGCGACGTGCGCGGCGGTGTCGCGGACGAACAGGACGGAGAGCAGGAAGGCGATGATCGCGATCGCGCCGCCGGCGACGACGATGACGTCGCGGGGGGCGAATTGGGAGGCGAGCAGGCCGCTGAGGCCGGCGGCGAGTGCGACGCCGCCGTAGCCCGCGGCTTCGTTGAGACCGAGCGCCAGGCCGCGGCGTTTGGGGCCGACGAGGTCGATCTTCATGACCACGGTCATTGACCAGGCGAGACCCTGGTTGATCCCGAGGAACACGTTGGCGATGACAACCCAGGTCCAGCTCGGCGCGACCTGGATGAGGAACGGGACGGGGAGCGCGGCGGCCCAGCCGGCGATCAGCAGCCGTCGGCGGCCGAGTCGCTGGGCGAGCGCGCCGGCGCCGAGGTTAGTGAACGCTTTCGAGAAGCCGAACGCGACGATGAACGACAGCACCGCGGAACTGGAGGCGAGGTGGAAGCTTTCGCGGCCGACGAGCGGCAGTACGGCGCGCTCGAGGCCGACCATCAGCCCGACGAAAGCGTTGATCAGCACGAGCAGCGAGAACTGCGCGGCGTTCTCGCGCAGTCCGAGCCGAACGCGGCCGGTGCTCGCCATCGCTCTAGCGGCTGGTTTGGATGAGCGGCCGGCCGGAGCGGTTGGCGGCGACGATCGCTGCCTGCTGCTCGGGTGCGGGTGGGATGTCGCGCAGCAGCGCTTGCACGAACTCCTCCTCGGATGAGAACTGCACCGCGAGGTTGTGCCGGCGCTCGAACCCGATCGTCGAGGTGGGGTTGCCGGACAGTCCGCGGCCGCACACCGATCCGGAGTAGTGGGAGGGGTAGAGCACGAGGTGGTCGGGGAGCCTCAGCAGCCGCTCGGTGATCGAGCGATACAGCGCCCTGGCCATGTCTTCGACCGTGAGCTCCCCATGCGCATGCAGGTCCGGGCGGCCGGCGTCCCCGACCAGAAGCGCATCGCCGGTCAGCACCAGCCACGGCTCCTCCGCCCGGCGGTGATCTGTGACGACATAAGCGTGGTGCGCCATCGCGTGGCCGGGGGTGGCGATCGCCTGGATCTCGGTGTTGCCGAGCTTCACGACCTCTCCGTCCTTGAGCGGGTGATGCTCGAACTCAACGCCCGTGCCCGCGGGGAGATACGCCGTGGCGCCGGTCCGCGCGACCAGCTCCGCCATCCCCGAGACGTGGTCGGCCTGCACGTGCGTGTCAAGCACCGCGACGATCGGCGCGCCCTGCGCCTCCGCCCGCGCGATGTACTCGTCGACGAGATCGACGTGGGGCTCCACGACCGCGAAGTTCGGGTGCGTTGTGCAACCGAACAGATAGGAGGCGCATGCCGTCTCGTCGTTGAGCAACTGCCGGAAGAACACACCGACCTCCAGAAACTTGCGGATCTACCCGATGGCTTGACAAGCTATCAAGCGTTCTATTGAATAGCAAGCGCATGGTGTCCGATCAAGCCAAGTCAGCGCTGTTCGAAGCGATCGCGGTGATGGGGAAGGCCTTCGGGAGCCCGGTGCGGCTCGAGCTGCTCGACCTGCTCGCGCAGGCGCCCCGCACCGTCGATGAGCTTGCGCGCGCCAGCGGCCAGTCGACCGCAAACACCTCCCAGCACCTGCAGGCGCTGTACGCCGCGGGGATGGTCACACGCGCGCGCGAGGGAACGAGTGTCCGCTACGCGCTCGCCGGTAGGGAGGCACTGTCGCTGTGGCTGGCGTTGCGCGACGCATCGGTTGCCCGCCTGGCCGAGGTGGAGCGCGCCGCCGGCGACTACCTCGGAGACGAGGTCGACACGATTGGCCGTGAGGAGCTGATCGCGCGCATGCGCGCCGGCGACGTCGTGCTGATCGATGTCCGGCCCCGCGAAGAGTTCGACGCGGGTCACATCGACGGTGCGCGCTCCATACCGCTGGCCGAGCTCGAACAGCGACTCGCGGAGCTCCCCACCGACCGTGAGATCGTGGCCTACTGCCGCGGGCCGTTCTGCGCCTACGCCCACCAGGCGGTCAGAACCCTCAACACCGCCGGCCGCCGAGCCCAGCGCCTGCGTGAGGGCTGGCCAGAGTGGCAGCTCGCGCGACGGCGGGCCGTGAAGCCCGCGCAGTCGACCGCCGGCGGCAGATCACGCACGTGACGTGCACGCTGCCTCACACCAGGTCGCTCGTGCCCGGGCCAGGTGGCGAGCGCGACGCTCCCATCTACCTCGACTACAACGCCACCGATCAGGGTCAGTCGGGCGCGAGCTCGACCGGCCGGGAAGGGTTCCAGCGCCTCGTCGCCGACGTTGGCCTGGGCAAGGCCGGGATCGTCCTCGG
>Ga0335081_10016115_pt1 | contig 12091 bp, 11 predicted proteins | sample Lox_Sample_35_FD_206713 | JGI IMG/M metagenome (GOLD analysis project Ga0335081, IMG submission 206713) | Soil microbial communities from Loxahatchee National Wildlife Refuge, Florida, United States - Lox_Sample_3.5 | ecosystem: Environmental > Terrestrial > Soil > Wetlands | place: USA... | reverse complement strand
GGGTGGCTGTGCCGTTAGCCCAGGACGGAGCGCAGCGGAGTCCTGGGTCAGGTGGGAAATTTCTCCGAGCCGCGGAGCGGCGGCATAGTTCTCACGCAGACACTAAAGCCGTCCACTTTCAAAGCTGGGGCTTAATCAGAGTCTCCCTAGGTGTTGTCGCGCAGCACGAACTCCCACCGCAACCTCATTAATGCGCCGGTTCTCCTTGCCGATAAATAACGATTGAAAGGGACCGCCAACCTTTGGCGGTCCTGCATAGAGGATTGCCATGAATCCGCCATTTTCCGTGCAGGACCGTGATGGCCTCCGATGGCTCACGTTGTCGGAGAAAGCCGGTATTGAGATCACCTTCCGCTTAGGAGATACGTTGCGGGCAACCGATCTGTCGCGTGATGTGGCGCTCGACTGGGCGCAGGCGGAATACGTGCATGCCAGCGTGATTCAGGTGCTGCTGGCCTGGAAGCAATCGCTGGCGGAGCATGGGCGATCGCTGGTCGTGGCTTGCGACAACGCACAAGTGCGGGCGTTCCTGGAATTATCGGGCTTGTCTGGACAGTTCCCAACCGGCCCGCGCGACAGTGGCGAAACCGAGGCAGGGTCCGGTGATGCCTAGGACGGCGCTGGTGGTAGACGATTCCGACATCATGCGCCAGATGGTTGCATTCACGCTTCGCGAGGCGCAGTTCGCCGTAGCCGAAGCCGCTAACGGCCGGCAGGCACTCGAAAAACTCGACAGCTCAAGCTTCGACCTTGTGATTACCGACCTGAACATGCCAGTGATGGACGGCATCAACTTCATCCGCCAGGCACGCAGCCGGCCCACGAGCCGTTACGTACCCATCCTGATGCTGACCACCGAGAGTCAGAACGAGAAAAAGATGGAAGGAAAGTCGGCAGGAGCGACGGGCTGGATCGTTAAGCCATTCGATCCCGCCAAACTGCTCATGGTGATTCAGAGGGTGCTGCCATGAGGGGTGCTGAGTCATGAAGATCGATGTGGGACGATTTCGCAATGCGTTTTTTCAGGAAGCGCGCGAGCACGCGGACAGCATAGAGTCCGCGCTCCTGAAGTTCGATGTGCCGCCCGCCGATCCCGAGCTGTTGAACGAGATTTTTCGCGCTGCGCACTCCATCAAGGGCGCCAGCGGCACCTTCGCCTTGGATGATGTCACCCGTTTCACGCATGCCATGGAAGAACTGCTCGACCGCATGCGCCAGAAGAAGCTCGATCCGACGGCCGAACACATGCAGTTGCTGCTGCACGCCTGCGACATACTGCGGGCCTTGCTGGCTGCGGCTGAGTCGGGCCAATCCGCTCCCGAAGGTCTGGATGCGATGATTGCGGGGCTGACCGCTGCGCAACGCTCGGAGTTCGCGGCCGAGGGTCCCCATCAGGTAAGGCAGTCAGATGCTCCCGGCCACGCCGGGCCAAAGAAGTATCGCATTCGCTTCGTTCCCTCTCCGGCGATCTTTCTTGAAGGCATGGATCCGTTGCTGGTGCTGCGCGAATTGGGCGAGCTGGGCACGGTGGAAAACGTTCTTGCCGATTGCTCTCGAATCCCCTCGCTGGCGGCAATGGAGCCGGATGTCTGCTATCTCTCGTGGACACTGGATCTGACCACGGACCGAGGGCGCGCGGAGATCGCGGATGTCTTCGCCTTCGTGGAAAACGGCGCGGAGATTGCCATTGAACGGCAAAGCGAAACCCCGGCCGCTGTAGCTGCCGCGACGCCGAACGCACAGGCCGCGTGTGGCGGCGTGCGGACGCACCAGCAGGCGCACGATTCCGGCTCCATTCGCGTAGCCACAGGCAAAGTCGACGAACTCATCAACGTCGTCGGCGAGTTGCTGATTGCGCACTCCATGGCGGTTGATGTCGTCGATCATTTCCGGCCAGAGAGGATCGCCGAGCTGCAAGCTGCGCTGGCGGAGCTGGGCAGAAACACCCGCGAGCTTCAGGAGCGCGTGATGGGCATTCGCATGTTGCCGGTCGGTACGGCATTCGCGCGCCTGCCGCGGATCGTGCACGACATCGCGAACACCACCGGTAAATCCATTCGAATCGAAACGTCCGGGGAAGAGGCCGAACTGGACAAAACCGTGCTCGAGGGCATGGTCGATCCGCTGACGCATCTGGTGCGCAATGCTGCCGACCATGGCATCGAGGCCCCCGGGGAGCGCCGGGCGGCCCACAAGCCGGAGCAGGGCACCATTGGCCTGCATGCTCGTCATGAAAGCGGCAACTTCGTGATAGAGGTGCGCGACGACGGACGCGGGCTGGATGGGGAACGCATTCGGCAGAAGGCGCTGGAGCGCGGCCTGGTGAGCGGCGTCGAAGAGCTCACGGAAGAACAGCTCCAGGCACTCATCTTCCAACCCGGTTTCTCGACCGCAACGGTAGTGAACGAAGTTTCCGGGCGCGGTGTCGGCATGGACGTGGTGCGTCGCAATGTCGAAGCGCTGGGTGGCAACGTCTCCGTCCGGAGCCGCAGCGGTGAAGGCACAACCGTCATCATCCGCCTGCCGCTGACGCTGGCCATTCTCGACGGGCAGTTAGTCCGTGTGGGTGCGGAAAACTACGTGTTGCCCCTGGTCTCGATCGTCGAGTCCGTACGGCCACGGCCCGAGCATGTGCACAGCATCGCCGGACAAGGCGAGGTGGTGCTGGTCCGGCAAGAGCCGGTGCCGGTGTTGCGGCTGCATCAGTTGTTTGGCGTTCGCAGCTCCGTCGAGGACCCGTCGCGCGGGCTGGTGGCCATCGTGGAACACGAAGGGCGCCGGCTGGCCTTGCTGGTCGATGAACTGCTGGGGCAGCAGCAGGTCGTGATTAAAGACTTGCAGCGGAACTTCCGAAAGATTCAGGGAACGATGGGCGCGACCATCCTGGGGGACGGGCGGATATCGCTGATCTTGGATGTGCCCGGGATGGTCGAGCTGTGGCGACAGCAGGCGCCGGCGGGTAGCTGTTTGCCGGCCGGAGACCAGGGCGGAGATGCGTAAGGTACCCCTGTAGGCAGTGCGACAAATCGGAAAACTCGAAGAGGCGAATTCATTATGCAATGGTTCAAGAATCGTAAGACGCTCACCAAATTGATGCTGGCATTCTGCCTGATGTCGGTGCTGATGGCCGTGGTCGGGTACCAGGGCATCTCTGCCGCGAATACCATTAACGGAATGCTTACGACGCTGTACGAGCGCGATATGACGGGGCTTTCTGCCATCAAAGATGCGGGCAATGCCATCGCGCACATCGGACGGGAGACGCGGTCCGGCATTCTTTCGAATGACCCCGCTGAGGTCGAGCAGCTCAGCCGCACCATCGACACGGAATTCGCAACCGTGGATGCGAGCCTGAGTGCGGCCGAGAAGACGCTGGTCACGGAAGAAACCAAGGCCCAGATGGCGAAGGTCAAGGAACTGCGTCCGCAGTATGAGGCCATGGTTCGCGACATCTTACGCTTCAGCGCAGCCAGGAACAACAAGGACGCGTGGGACAGGATGCAGAAAGCCGCCGGGCTCGCCCATCAATTCGAGGCAGCGGTCAAAGACATAGCCGATGTCAAGGAAAAGCTCGGCCAGAAATCCTATGAGGAGAGCGATGCCCTGTATCACAGTCTGCGGAGTACGCTGATCGCGGTGCTGGGCGTTTCGGTGGTGCTCTGCCTGAGTATCGGTTACTTCATCGCGCAATTGATTGCGAAACCGCTGGTCGCCACGCTGGCGACTTTGGAGAAGGTCGCCGATGGGGATCTCACGGCAGCGGTCGAGGTCAACAGCGAGGACGAAGTGGGCACGATGGCGCAGAGCCTGAACCGCACGATTGAAGAGATGCGGCGGGCGCTGACCGAAGTTCGCACCTCCGCCGAGAACATGGCGGGTTCCTCGCAGGAACTGGCCTCGGCTTCGGAGGAGTTGGCCTCGGGCGCGCAGGAGCAGGCTTCCAGCCTGGAAGAGACCACGGCCACGCTGGAGGAAATTACCTCCACGGTGAAGCAGAATGCTGACAACGCCAAGCAAGCCAACCAGGTTGCCGTTGGCTCGCGCGATACCGCCGAGAAAGGTGGAAGCGTGGTGACGGAAGCAGTGGCGGCGATGGGGGAGATCAATGAAGCCTCCAAGAACATCGCCGACATCATCACCACCATCGACGAGATCGCCTTCCAGACGAATCTGCTGGCCCTGAACGCGGCGGTGGAAGCGGCGCGCGCCGGGGAGCAGGGTCGCGGCTTCGCCGTGGTGGCCACCGAGGTACGCAACCTGGCGCAGCGCAGCGCCACCTCGGCCAAGGAGATCAAGCGCCTCATCGGAGACTCGGTACGCAAGGTGGAGAACGGTTCCGGCCTGGTGAACAAGAGCGGCGAGACGCTGCACCAGATTATCGACTCGGTGAAGCGTGTGACCGACATCGTGGCCGAGATTGCGGCGGCCTCCCGCGAGCAGTCGCTCGGCATCGAGCAGGTGAACAAGGCGATGGTGCAGATGGACCAGGTGACGCAGACGAACTCTTCCCAAACCGAAGAGCTGTCGGCGACCGCCCAGAGCCTGGCCACGCACGCCGAACAATTGCAGGTACTGGTCCAGCGCTTCAAGGTGGACAGCCACGGTACCCAGCGCGTCCACATCGCGGCGCCGGTGAAGGCGGCCAGGCTGAAGGAGAAGGCCGCGGTTGCGCGCCCGCATGTGGCGGCCGTGCCTCCCGTCGCGGTGCCGTCGCCGGTCAAGCCCAATGGTCATGACACCACGGCGGATGCCAACGCATTCGTGGAGTTCTAACCTGCAGCATGGGAACCGGGCGGCGCGCACGCCGCCCGCACAAGAGGCTTGCGATGACAGAAAATACCGCCAGAAGCGACGTGCAAATGCACTCGGATGCGATGCAGCAGTTCCTGACCTTCTCGCTGGGCAACGAAGAGTACGGCATCGAGCTGCTGAAGGTGCAGGAGATCAAGGGCTATTCCCCGGTTACCCCAATCCCCAACTGTCCGGCGCATGTCAAAGGAGTGCTTAACCTGCGGGGCGCGGTCATTCCGGTGGTGGATCTTCGGGTCCGCTTTGGAATGGACGCCGCCGAATACAACAAGTTCAACGTCATCATCGTCACCAACATGGGCTCCAAAGTTGTGGGGTTGCTGGTGGACGCCGTCTCCGACGTTCTAAATGTGGGACCGGCGGACGTGCGGCCGGCGCCGGACTTCGGCACTCATGCAGACACGCGCTTCATCAGCGGGATGGCTGCGTGCGGCGAGAAAATCGCGGTGCTCCTCGAACTGGACACGCTGCTGGTTGACGTGGAGGCGCCGCACGAGGCGGAAACGGAGATGGCGGCGAAGCCGGCCGCAAATTGAACTGAGTCTGCGCGGCTACATTTTTGCTCCCCGACATGGCCCTTTGTTGCATGCTGGAACCATGCTGACGGTCAGCGACATCCCGCTCACCACACAAGAGTTCCGTCTCCTGCGGGAGCTGGTTTACCGCCAGACGGGAATCTCGCTGCGCGAAAGCAAGCTCGCGCTGTTGAAGGCCCGCCTGCTGAAACGGTTGCGGCACTATGGCTGCGACAGCTTCTCGCAGTATTACGAACTTCTTCAGACCCAGGACAGGAGCGGTCTTGAGTTGCAGGAGATGATCAATGCGGTGACCACGAATAAGACGTACTTTTTTCGCGAGCCGCATCATTTCCAGTGCCTGGAGAAGATGGTCCTGGAGCGTGCAAAGCGGCTGGCTGCCGCGGGCCGGCAGCCGTCGCTGCGCTTCTGGAGTGCAGGATGTTCCAGCGGCGAAGAGGCCTATTCGATCGCGATCACTATAGCCGACGCACTCATTCCGTTATCGAGATGGGACGCCAAGGTGCTCGCCACGGACATCGATACGGAAATGCTGGAGCGTGGCCGCTTGGCCATTTACCCCCGCGAGGGCGCTGCCGAGCTTCCTCGCCACTTGCTGGAACGATACTTCCTCCGCGGCCGAGGGCGGTACGCGGATTACATCCGTGTCAAGCCCGAACTCAGGAATCTGGTCAGCTTCGGCCGGATTAACCTGGCGGAGGAGCCGTGGCCTTTGCGCGGCAGGTTCGACGCGATCTTCTGCCGTAACGTGATTATCTACTTCGACCGCCAGACGCAGCAGGCCGTGCTGCAGCGGCTGGCGCGATGTCTTAAAGCCGGAGGCATCCTGTTCTCCGGCCATTCAGAAAACCTCTTCTGGCTGGGTGAGCTGTTTCAGTCCGTCGGCAATACCGCCTACCAGGTGCGAAATACGAGCGCAGCTTAGCCGTGTGTTCGAGCGTAAAGAAGATCCGCGTGCTGGTGATCGACGATTCCGCCCTGATGCGGGAGGTGCTGACGGAAATCCTCTGTCAGGACCCCGCCATCGAGGTGGTCGGGGCCGCCAGTGACCCGTACATTGCGCGCGAAAAGATCATGCGCCTCGCACCTGACGTGCTCACGCTCGACGTGGAGATGCCGCGCATGGATGGCCTGTCCTTTCTTGAGAAGCTGATGCGGGCGCATCCCATGCCAGTGCTGATGGTCTCGTCGCTGACGGAGAAAAACTGCGATATAACCGTGCGCGCGCTGGAGCTTGGGGCGATCGATTACGTCAGCAAGCCGCACCTGAATGTCCGCTCCGGCACCCTTGAGCAAGCCGACGAGATCATCACGAAAGTCAAAATTGCGAGCCAAGCGCGTGTGGCCCGGCGCTCGTCGGCCACCCGTCCGGCGAACCTGCCCGATGCCGGGCGTAAAGCGGAGCGCATCACCTTCCGGACCACTGACCGGATCGTCGCTATCGGCGCTTCGACCGGAGGCACCGAGGCATTGGCGCAACTGCTCACACAAATGCCGGCCGATTCGCCCGGCATTGTGATCGTGCAACACATGCCTGCCGGGTTCACCCACTCCTTCGCGCAGCGGCTGGATTCGCTTTGCCGGGTCCGTGTGAAAGAAGCGGAGGACCGGGATCGCGTCCTTGCCGGCCACGTGCTGGTCGCGCCCGGCAACCTGCACACTGAGGTTGCGCGCAGCGGAACCGAGGCGCGAGTGCGCGTCTTCACGGCCGAGCCGGTGAATCGCCACCGTCCTTCGGTTGACGTGCTGTTTCAATCCTGCGCGCAGACGCTTGGGTCAAATGCTGTGGGCATCCTCCTTACCGGCATGGGGGCCGACGGCGCGCGTGGATTGCTGGCCATGCGGCAGGCAGGCGCTCGCACCATCGCTCAAGACGAGTCCACCTGCGTTGTATTTGGTATGCCACGGGAAGCCATTGCGCTGGGCGCGGCTGAGAAGGTGTTGCCGCTTCCCTCCATTCCCGTTGAGGCGCTCCGTATGGCCATGCAGTCGTAGGCCTCCGCGCCACCGGCTCAGAACAGATCAATGCCTTCGCCAAGTGCGTTTTCGGGGGCGCTCCCCTCAGCCCCGCTTCCCGCCACAGGCTCGCCGCCCATGACTTGGCGATGCAGTTCGCGCTCCGCCTGCATGGAATAAAGCGCCACCAGCCCCGTTACCTTTTCTTGGGAGCCTGATTGCACACCGCTGGCCGCGCTGTACCCAAGGTGGTTCAGTTCAACATCGAAACCGCGTAGCAGGTCATCGCAGCACATTCGCATCCATGCGGAATTGCCAGCTATCTCGCATGTCTTGCCCAGCTCCGTCGCCAGCAGCCCAGCGCTTTTGAGCAGCTGGGACACCGACTCTGAGGCTTGTTCGTGAGACTTCAGCACACAATTGTGCAGGCGGGAAATTTCCTTGCCTACCGATTGTTGGGTGGTATGGACGAGGAGCGAACTTATGTCAGGATTGTCCTCGCGTGACCCGAAGGTGTCTTCCCCTGTCAGCGGACGCAAGGTCTCGAGCAAGGTCGCCGTGTGCTGCTGACCGGTTTCCGAGACAGTTTGCATTTCAGCAGCGATGGCCCGCATGGCGGCGGCCTCTCTTCCCAGGTGCCAGGTTTCGATGCGGGCGTTTAGCGCGGTTATTCGTACCGATCGGTACACCCGAGTGAGTTGATCCACCAGCTCTGCGACGGTTTTCAGTGACGGCAGCACCCTTGCGAAAAGCCCGAGCATAGCGCGGGCTGAGGTGCAATAGCGCGCGAATATGGTTCCGATGTCCTGAAGTTGCTGAGAGAGCGCACCCGTGAGCTTCTGCCCGTCCTCGCCCGTGTCGCTGGCGAGCGCGGCCGTGGCTGCCGAAACCTGTTGCGCGTCGAGGCTCAAAGTCTGGAGGCTTTCGAGAACCGTATTGAGGGAGAGCAGCAAATATTTGCGTATCTCGGCGACTTGGCTGCGCTGCAACACGATTATTCCCGTAGCTGCGGCCGGGTCGCCCTGCTCGATGGCGGCTGCCGCTTGCCCCAGCGCTTCCTGCACATGTTCCGAACGCTGGCGCGTAATGTCCTGCGCCTGTAGCGAGACGACAATCTTCGCGATCGCCTCGCGGATGCTGGCATAGCGTGCATCGATGTCACGGGCGGCAACCCCCGCCGCTTGCCGCCGTGCCTGCATGGTTTCCAGCACGGCTCGCGTTCGGCCGGTAAACTGGCTGGCTTGCTCCCGCTCCTGGCGCGCGGTGTCTTCCACGCCACGGATAGCTTCGCTCAGAAGTTCGGCCAGCCGCTCCCTTTCACTGGCAACACCCTCCAGTTCGGAACCGACTTCCTGCGCCAGCCGCGAGGTATCCTTCGTAAGGCTGGGCAACTCCTCTTTATTCTTGCGGCGCGCGATTTCAATTCGCGACAACGTGCCCAGCGTTCGTAGCAGCAAGGGAAGTGCGTCGAGGCGAGCCAGTGGAACCCGGCATTGCTCCAGTGCTCGCAGCGTACTCACAAGTTTTGCCTGATTCGCGTTCTCGACCTCCTCCAAGTCCTCGGCATCGCTTACCAGCTTTGTGAGTGCCGCAACCGCAGGGTCCGACTCCACAGTGGCTAGCACGTCGGCGGCACTGCGCGACAGCTCGGTGACCGCGCCGGCGCGAGCGGCAATGGAATTCAGGGCCATGGCCAGTTCGGAAAACTGCTTGGCCACGGCTTCGTTGAACTCGTCCAGGCGCTCGGACAGGCGGCAAATGCCGGAGTTGCCGTAAGCCGAGGCTGCCTCGGCGCAGGTCGCAGGTGCTATGCCCGATATTCGCACACTCTTCCTCATCGGCATACCACGTTTCTGCTCAAGCAGTAGCATCAAGCCGGACGGAGAATTGCCGATTGAAACAACGCATATTAGAGACCATTTCCAGTACCTATTGTCACGACATGGCCGGGGTGCAGCGCTTTTGTCGTGCAGCGGGTGTTCTCGGGCCAGGAGATAGCAGGGGCTGTCGGCTTCAGGACCAAACCGGCACGCCGTCAAGAAAGCCGCGATCGACGCGCAACAGTTTTGTGCTGCCCAATCGGCAGGCTGCGGGCGACACGCAATTTCAATGGTGGGTTCTCGCTTGCTTTCAGCGTGGAGGCGTCCGCTAGCACCTTGTCGGAGGTCCTTAGAAAGCGCAATACTAATGGTGGTGAGATAAGGCCCTTTCCCCTTGTTACAAACCGGAGGGCTCACTGATCGGGAGTGTGCCACTTTGGTCAAACAGCAGGCGTCGCACCTCGGAATCCGCATCGGCAGGATCGCCGAACGTCCTCGCCTTTTCGTGACACGCGGTGACACACGCCGGCGGCTTGCCCTCGGCCAGCAGGTCGGCGCAGAAATTACATTTCTCCACCACACAGCTTTCGCGGGTGGGAGAGTGGGTATTGATGCCCTGGATGTAGGGACGCGGATCGGTGAAGTTGAAGCCGCGCGCGCCATACGGGCACTTCTGCAGATCGATCACCATGCCCCACTGCCGTGGGCGGTCGGCATTCACACCGTAACGGCGTTCATCTTCAGCGGATTTGCATTCTGGATGACGCCGCTGCTGGCGCCGCGCTTTCTTGCCTCCGCGTTTACCTCAGGCCCGGCGCTGCTGATTCTTCTGTTGTCGTTTCTGCGCCGAATCGAGCTTCTTGATCCCGGAGAAGAAGCCATCCGCAAGTTGGGACGGTTCGTCACCTATTGCCTGCTAATCAATGTTTTCTTTGTGCTGGTTGCAGTGTTCACTGCGTTCCACAGCTGTATTCTGCTGCATATGAAACCCATTGAATATTTATTAACCGGCCTGAATGGCCGGGCTCAATATTCGCCCCGGACGTGGTTGGCGCTGGCACTGCTGCTTGTCCCCGTATGGCGGACAAGTTCTCGCTTGCTTTCCACAGCATGCGCACCTGTATTTGTATCCGTTTGGCTCGACAAAGGACTGCTCCTGAGGGTCGGCGGTTTCGCGCCCAGTCCCATGGGAACAATCGCACGCTACACGCCGACCCTGCCGGAGTGGGAGGTGGTGTTCGGCATCTGGGCCTTCCGGGCCCTCCTGATCACCGTTCTGTACAAAATCACGCTCTCAGTAAGAGTGGGAGCGAACAATGGAGCACGCCAATGGCAACACCCGTAGAACCACCGGTACCACAACGCAGGCCGCCGCCTACGGTAGTGCACTTGAGTGAGGATTGGCTGTCAGTCTGGATCGGCATGTTAGTGTTTGTCCTCTCGCTGGGTCTGCTGGCTGGCCTGGATACGCTCGGCTGGGCAGTCACAACTTCGGTCTGGACGAGCCCCGCGAAAGCGCTCGCGCCCGCTTCCAAGAACTATGCCCATTTGCCGGGGTTGGTTTCACTACTCTTGACCTACCTTGCCATGCTGGTCGTCCTGATGGCGGGCGCGAAAGCCATTGGCGCAAGCGTAAAGCGGTTCGCGCAAGGTTTTACCGTCATCTTCGCCGTTAGCTATGCCTGCTGGTTTCTTGGTAGCTGGGCTTACATCGCCGCCACCCCGGACAAGCGCGCCGCGCTGCACCTTCCCTGGTCGCTAAACCTGACCAACGAATCGGGATTCATCATCGCGCTAGTGGTCGGGCTGGTGATCGGCAACTTCATGCCCGGGCTCGCAGCCTGGCTGAAAGAAGCGGTCCGTCCGGAGCTCTACATCAAGACGGCTATCGTGGTCCTGGGCGGCTTCCTGGGCATCATGGTGCTCGACCAACGCCGGCTGGCCTCGGCCATGATCTTCCAGGGCCTGTGCGCGATCGTCTGCGCGTACCTGATTTTCTGGCCCATTGTTTACTTCGTGGCCAGGCGTTATTTCGGCTTCAGCCGTGAATGGGCGGCACCGCTTGCCTCGGGCATCTCGATCTGCGGCGTCTCGGCGGCGATCGCCACCGGCGCGGCCATCCGCGCGCGACCCGTCGTTCCGGTAATGGTGTCGTCGCTGGTCGTGATCTTCGCCGTGGTGGAGCTACTTATCCTTCCTTTCGGCGCGCAGCATTTTCTCTCCGGCAGTCCCATGGTCGCCGGGGCGTGGATGGGTCTGGCGGTCAAGACGGACGGTGCGGCGGTGGCCAGTGGCGCCATTGCCGAGTCGCTGATTCGTGCCAAGGCCGCAGCTAACGGCATCAACTTCCAACCCGGCTGGATCCTGGGCGCGGCTACCACCGTGAAGGTCTTCATCGACATCATGATCGGTGTCTGGGCGTTCGTGTTGGCTTGGGTGTGGACCACCAAAATCGAGCAACGCGCCGACCAGAAGGTGAGCGCAAAACAGATTTGGCAGCGCTTCCCCAAGTTTGTGCTGGGCTATGTTGTTACCTTCCTGGGCGTCATGGTCCTGGGAACCCTGGTGCCTTCGCTGTTGCCGAAGGTCAAGACGGCGATGGGCCAAGCCAACATCTTCCGCGCCATCTTTTTTGTCCTGACTTTCTTCACCATCGGGGTCCTCTCTAATTTCCGCAAACTGTGGCAGGAAGGCATCGCCAAACTGGCCGCAGTGTATGTGCTTTGTCTGTTCGGTTACATCATCTGGGTGGGCCTGCTGATTTCCTGGCTATTCTTCAGCGGCATGTTGCCACCCACCGTGAAAGGATGACCTATGCCGGAACCTGTCATTGGTGAAGAAATTCGCAAGATGGAGAGCGAGTACGAACCGCTGCTGCCGGTCGAGAAAAAGCTGATCTGGTACACCTTCGCCACCGGCGTCGGGCTGTGCGTGCTGCTGGTGTTGTTGAGTCACTTATTCAAGTAGGAC
>Ga0335081_10016111_pt1 | contig 12092 bp, 8 predicted proteins | sample Lox_Sample_35_FD_206713 | JGI IMG/M metagenome (GOLD analysis project Ga0335081, IMG submission 206713) | Soil microbial communities from Loxahatchee National Wildlife Refuge, Florida, United States - Lox_Sample_3.5 | ecosystem: Environmental > Terrestrial > Soil > Wetlands | place: USA: Florida... | reverse complement strand
GCGGTCGAAGTCGCAATCGACCAGGTTGGTCATGATCGTCACGCCTTCTTCGAGGCTGACGTAAGCGATGGCATAAGGCACCGGCGCGCGGCGCATCACGCTGAAGGAGTAGACCGTGGCCCGGCCGCTGGCGGGGAGCCATTCCGTGCGCTCGCTGAAGCAATAAGGACAAAGCGCGCGGGGGTAATAGTGGATCTGCCCACAGGTCTGGCATTTCTTCAAGAGCAGCTTCCCTTGCGCCGCCCCGTCCCAAAACGCCTTGGTCTCGGGATTGACCGGCGGCGGGATGATCTTTCGCTCGGCCATCGCCCTACTCCCGTTCCATGATGAGGGTGGCGCTCGCATGGCGCGTGCCGAGCGAGCCGCCGGTGCCATGTGCCAGCGCCAGGTCGCAATTCTTCACCTGCACCGCGGGATGCGCCTCGCCGCGCAGCTGGCGCACCGCTTCGATCACCTTGGTCATGCTGCCGCGATTGCCGGGGTGGTTGTTGCAAAGGCCGCCGCCATCGGTGTTGAAGGGCAGCTTGCCCGTGCCGGAAATGAGGTTGCCGTCGGCAACGAAGCGCCCGCCCTTGCCCTTGGCGCAGAAGCCCAGATCCTCGAGCGTCATCACCACGGTGATGGTGAAGCTGTCATAGATCGAGGCATATTTGATGTCGGCGGGTGTGACGCCCGCCTCGGCGAAGGCGCCGGGACCCGACCAGACGCCGCCGGAATAAGTCAGATCGACCTTGCCCGACATGGTGTGCTTCGGCGCCTCGCCGGCGCCGATGAGCTTCACCTTCGGCCGCTTCAGGGTCTTTGCCACCTCCGGCGCCACGACGATGAGCGCACCGCCGCCGTCGCTGATGACGCAGCAATCCAAGCGATGCAGCGGATCGGCGATCACCGGCGAATTCACCACTTCCTCGACGCTTACCACCTCGCGCAGCATGGCATGCGGGTTGTGCTGCGCGTGATGGGAAGCCGCGACCTTGACCCAGGCGAGCTGCTCGCTGGTGGTGCCGAACTCGTGCATGTGGCGCATGGCGCACATCGCGTACATGTTGGTGGTGACGGGCCCAAAGGGCGCCTCGAAGGCGGCGTCGGGCGCCGCCGCATTGGGGGCGCGGGGCGCGGTGCCGGTCTGGACGCCCTCGGCGCGCGGCCGCCCCGCCAGCGTCACCAGCGCCACCGAGCATTTGCCGGCGGCGATCGCCTCGGCGGCATGCGCCACATGGACGGTGTAGGAGGCGCCGCCGACATCGGTCGAATCCATGTGGCGGAGCTTCAGCCCCATGTAATCGACCATCGAGAGCGGTCCCAGGCCCGGCGCGTCGCCGGCGCAGAAATAGCCGTCGATGTCGTCTTTCACCAAGCCGGCATCGGCGAGCGCGCCCTGCGCCACTTCGGCGTGGAGCTGCGCCAGCGACTTGTCGGGCGCGTGCCGCGTCGGATGCTCGAAGATGCCGGCGATATAGGCTTTTCCTTTGATGCTCATGCGTCCTCCCATGGCGCCATCCTAACGAGGCGCGACACGGCGCAAAAGCCGCGTTTCCCACGGCCCCGCGGAATCGGCATAATCGCCGCGACATGCGCATCGCCGTTCTGGGCGGCGGCAACGGCAGCTATGCCGCCGCCGTCGATCTCGCAGATCAGGGTCACGCGCTCCGCCTCTGGCGCCGCGATGCGGCCGCCTTCGCGCCGGTGCTCGAGAGCGGCCGCTTGTGGCTCAAGGATGTTGAGGGACGGCGCGAGGTTCAGATCGAGCTCGCGACGACGTCGCTGGCGGATGCCCTCGCCGACGCCGCGCTCATCCTGGCGCCGGTGCCGGCTTTCGCGCAGCGCGATCTGGCACGCGCCATGGCGCCCCATCTCCGCGACGGACAAGTCGTCTTCCTGCCGCCCGGAAGCTTCGGCAGCTATGTCATGGCGGCCGAGCTCAAAGCCGCCAGCAACCGCGCCGACGTGGCCTTCGCCGAGGCCGGCACGCTGCCTTATCTGACGCGGAAGCACGGGCCCGCGGAGGTTGCCATCACCACGCGCGCGACGCGGCTCCCGACCGGGGTTTTTCCGGCGCGGCTCGCCGAGCACGCTTTCTCCGTCATCCGCGAGGCCTATCCCGCGATCCTGCCGGTCGAGGACGCGCTGAGCGCGGCGCTGATGAATGCCGGGCCCATCATCCATCCGCCGCTCATCGTGATGAATGCGGGACCGATCGAGCATTTCGACCATTGGGACATCCACAACGAAGGCACCACCCCCAGCATCCGCCGCGTCACCACGGCGCTCGACGGCGAGCGCATCGCGCTCCGCGAGACGCTGGGATACCACGCGCCGCATTTCCCGCTCGCCGATCACTATGAAAGCGACCGTTGGATGTACGGCAATCTCGCCCATGACAAGCTCGTCGGCAGCGGCGATTGGCGCGAGCGCCTCGATCTCCTTCATCATCGCTATATGCGCGAGGACGTGGCGCTGGGCCTCGCTTTCCTGGTCTCGGTCGCCGACTGGGCGCGCGTGCCGGCACCGGTGGCGCGGGGTCTTCTCGCCATCGGCTCGGCCATCGTCGGCGAGGATTTGACGGAGAGCCCGCGCACGCTCCGCGCGCTCGGGCTCGCCCGGCTCGATCCGGGCGGCCTCGCGCGGCTGCTCCAGGAGGGGGTGCCCTGAGCGCACCCCGCATCGCCATCCTCGGCGCGGGCCGCATGGGGCGCGGCATCGCCCATGTCTTCGCTTATGCCGGGCATCCCGTCAGCCTCATCGACGTCAAGGATCGCCCCGGCGACGCGGCGCGCCTTCTGGCGCGCGACGCGCTCGGCGAGATCGAGGCGTCGCTCCTGTCGCTCGCCGAGATCGGCGCCTTCGCGGCAGCGGCGATCCCGGGCGTCCTCCGCCGCATCGAATTCGGCGCGCGCATTGCCGCGCCGGCAATGCTGGAAGACGCCGACGTCGTCTTCGAGGCCGTGTCCGAAGTGGTGGACGCGAAGCGCGAGGTCTTCGCCCTCGCGGCACCGCATCTCGGCGCCGACGCCATTCTCGCCTCCACCACCTCGACCTTTCTCGTCGACGCCCTCGCCGAGCTCACCGCCGCGCCGCAGCGATTCTTGAACGCGCATTGGCTCAATCCTGCTTACATCGTCCCTCTGGTCGAACTCTCGCCGGGAAAGCGCACCGACCCCGCCGTCGTCGCGGCGACGAAGGCGCTGCTCGAAGGGATCGGCAAGGTCCCCGTCGTCTGCGCCGCCGCGCCCGGCTTCATCGTGCCGCGCATTCAGGCGCTCGCCATGAACGAGGCGGCGCGCCTCGTCGAGGAGGGCGTGGCCACGCCCGAGGACGTCGACAAGGCGACGCGCTACGGCCTGGGTTTCCGCTACGCCGCCATGGGCCTTCTCGAATTCATCGATTACGGCGGCGGCGACATTCTCTATTACGCCAGCCGCTCGCTCGCGGCGGCGATGGGCGATCCCCGCTTCACGGCGCCGGCGATCATCGACCGCCACATGCGCGAGGGCCGCATCGGCGTGAAAAGCGGCAGCGGCTTCTACGATTACGGCGGCATGGACCTTGAAGCTTATCGCCGCGACGTGCTGCGCCGCTTGGTGAGCCAGCTCCAGCATCTTGAATTGCTGCGACCGCCGGCGCCGGACGAGGGGTCTTCCACGCCGTGATTGCTGAGGCGCGGGCGAAGTCCGCGCCGCTCTCAGGGCGAGATTGGATCCGACAGCAATGAGCTGTAGACCCAGCCCTCCTGCTTGGTGCCGTCTTCGCTGCTGTAGCGGATGAGCGTCCACTTGCCGCGGCGCTCGAGCGGCGTCACTTCCGTCTCGCGCGAGAGCGTCGCCACCACGGACGCCGTGGTCGAAGGTCCGGAGCGCACATTGGCGCCCGAGCCGCCGACGGTGGCGCGCGGCTCCGCGGCGATCTCCGGGGCGGGCGCCGGTGCCGGGGTCGGCGGGGGTGCCGCCTCGGCGACGGGCGGCGCGGGCTTCGGCGCCGCGGGCGCGAGGACCGTCGGCCCGATGAACCAGAAAACGATTGCTGCGACCGCGAGCGCCGCAACCGAAACGCCGCCGATGACGAAACCACGACCCCGCCGCGGTCGACCCTCCGCCGTGATCGCTGGAGCCCGCTTGGCCTCGCCGGTGGGCGCGCCTTGCGTCCCCTTCTCCGATTCCAGTCTTGTGGCGAGGAGCCGTTGCGTCTGCTGCAGCTTCCCGAGGGCGAGCTCCTGGCGCGGCGCGGCCGGCACGTCCTCGATGACGTTTGCCGGCGCAGGCTCGTCGGCCGGCGCCGGAGTGTCGAGGCGCGGCTCGCGGCGCTGGGTTTCCGCGACCGTCCGCGCGGCGGCGCGCTCGCCCGGCGCCGCATCGCGCGCGGGAGATCCCTTTGCTTTTGCCAATTCGTCGCGCAGACGGCGAAGCTCGACGTCGACGCCGGCGGCCCAAACGCGCGCATCCGCCAGCTCGGTCTCCGCCCTCTCGGCCCGCTCGGCCCACTCCGCTTCGGCCTTGGCGAGCCGGGCGGCTTCGTCGGACTTCCAGCCCTCTTCGGCACGCGCAAGCGCGGCGCTCGCTTCTTTCTGCCACTCTTTGCGCGCTTCGGGGAGCCCGTGACTCCCGTCTGCCCAGGTTGCCTGGCGCTTCCTTTCCTCCGCCTGCCATGTGGCGCGGCTGCGCTCGAGGGTCGCTGCTGCCGCCGCCGCCGCTTGCGCCAACCGTGTCTCGAGCTCGGCTTGCCATGCCTTTCGCGCCGCGGCGAGCTTGGCTTCGACGGCGTTGCTCGCGGTTTGCGCGCGGCCCTGCCGTTCGGAGTCGTGCTGCGCTTTGAGCTCCCTCAATTCACGACGCAAGGCGTTCGATTCCGCCTCGGCGTTCTCCGCCCGAACCCGCTCTCGCGCCACCGCCCCGTCGCTCCACTCGCCGCGCGCCGCCGCCGCCGCGGATTGCGCGCGCTCGGACTGCTCCTGCCATTTCGCCTCGGCGGCCGCGAGGCGCGCGGCCTCGTCGGTCCTCCACCCTTCCATCGCCTTCGCCAGCACTGCCGCCGTTTCCTGTTGCCAGCGCCGGCGCGCCTGCTCGTCCGACTGGGCGATGTACGCCTTCTGCTCCGCCTGCCATGCCGCGCGCGCTTCCTCGAGGCTTGCCGCCGCCGCCCGCGCGGCCTCGGCCAGGCGGTCGTTGAGCTCCGCTTCCCAGCTGCGTCGGGCTCCGGCCAGCTCGGTTTCGATGGCGTCGCTCGACGGCGCGGCGGCGCGGGCCGCCTCGGCGGCTTCCCAAGCCTTGTTCCACTCCGCCTCGCGCGTTTCCGCGGCCGATGATGCCTCCGCCAATTCGGCGCGCAGGCGATTGGCCTCGGCCTCGGCGTCCTCGGCGCGCGAGCGCTCCCGCGCCGACTCCGCCTCCCTTTGCTCTCCGCGCGCGGTCGCTTCGGCGAGTGCCCGCTCGGACTGCTCGCGCCATTGTGCTTCCGCCGTGGCGAGCCGGACTGCTTCCGCCGCGTGCCAGCTTTCCTCGGCGGTGCGCGCTTCCTCTTGCCATTGCTCGCGCGCTTGGCGGAGGCGCTCCTCCGATCGGGCGAGGTGGTCCTTCTGCTCCGCCTGCCATTCGGCGCGGGCTTGGTCCAACGCCGCGGCGAGATGGTCCTTCTGGTTGGCCTGCCATTCGGCGCGGGCTTGGTCGAGCGCCGCCCCGAGATGATCCTTCTGCTCGGCCTGCCATTGCGCGCGCGCTTGGTCGAGCGCTGCCGCGGGATCCCCCTGCTCGGCCTGCCATTCGGCGCGGGCCTGGTCAAGCGCCGCGGCGAGATGGTCCTTCTGCTCGGCTTGCCATTCGGCGCGAGCCTGGTCCAGCGCCGCCGCGGCATTGGCGGCGGCTTCGGCGAGGCGCTCTTTGAGTTCGGCCTCCCAGGTGCTTCTCGCCTCGGCGAGCTTCGTCTCTGTCGCCGGGCCGGGCTGAGTGGCGCGCCCTGTATCGGCGGCTTCCCAGGCCGTGGTCCATTCCGCCTCGCGTGCTGCGGCGGCGTCCTTCGCCTCCTCGAGCTCGTGGCGGAGCTCGTTCAACTGGGCTTCGGCGTCCCGGGCTTGCGCGCGCTCCCGACCCAGCTCCGCATCGCTCCAGGCGCAGCGCGCGTTCGCTTCCGCCAGCGCGCGCTCGGATTGCGCGCGCCATTCCGCTTCCGTCGTGGCGAGCCGAGCGGCCTCCTCGGATTCCCATGCGGTCCGCGCCGCGGCAAGCGCGGCGTCGACCCCTTGCCGCGCCTCAGCAAGCTCGGCGTCGCGGGCGGCGAGCGTTGTCTTCGCCGCCGCGACCTCGGCCTGCAGATGGCGCAGCGCGTCGCTGTCTTTCGACTCGGCCGCGTCGCGCTCCCGCGTCGCTGCGGTTCGTGACGGCGCCGCCGCTTTCGCCTTCCCAGGCGTGACCGGGACGTCGAGCACCGCCAGAGTGACGCCGGCGTCGCCGTCGAGGCCGACCACCCGAAGCGCCAGCGACGGCGTCTCGTCCCCGCCGCGGGGCGGCACGTAGGTGAGGCCCTCGAGATCTTCGATCGTCAGCGACCAAGTCCGGTCGCCGTTGTCGCTGCCGCGCGAGAGGCGCGCGTAAGCCGGCATGCGCTCGACGCGGAGCGAAAGACGTCCGTGTCGGCGATAGGGCGACAGCAACGGCTCCAGCGCCAGCGGAATGCCGCCAGGTGTCGCTTCGGCCGCGGCGCCTCTCAGATCGTCCACCTTGTATGCTCCCTTGCGTCGTGGTGAGCGGGCTCCACGGACGGCACATAAATGGCGGCCTATTCTTCTCGACTTGGGTAAACGAATCGTTCACCAAGCACCGCGTCTGGCGCTTGAATGCGCATATTTTGTGCAATTTAATGTGGAGAAATCAGCGTCTTGCCGAATAATTCCGGCTCAGCGCCGCTCCCGCGGCCAATCGACCGCGCCGTCATGGGTGACGGCGCCCTGATGCGCGGGGCCCACTTGCGCCGCGTATTTCTGCAACAGGCCCGAGAGCCTGGCGCGCGCCGGCGGCTGCCAGCGGGCGCGGCGGGCGGCCAGCACGTCGTCGGCCACCTGCAGCTCGATCGTGCCAGCAAGGCCGTCGATGGCGATGGGGTCGCCGTCCTCGACCAACGCCAGCGGTCCGCCGACCGCGGCTTCGGGGCCGGCATAGCCGATGCAGAGGCCGCGCGTCGCGCCGGAAAAGCGCCCATCGGTCAGGAGCGCCACTTGCTCGCCCATCCCCTGGCCGTAGATGAGGGCAGTGACCCCCAGCATCTCGCGCATCCCCGGCCCGCCTTTGGGGCCCTCGTAGCGGATGATGATCACGTCGCCCGCCGCATAGCGCCGCGCGGCGATAATGGCCATGGCCGCTTCCTCGCTGTCGAAGACCCGAGCGCGCCCGGCGAAGACCGGCTGGCGGAGTCCCGCGACCTTGAGGAGAGCGCCCTCGGGACAGAGATTGCCGGTCAGCACGACGACCCCGCCCGTCGGCAGCAGCGCCGCCTCGAGCCGACGCACCACGGCGCCATCGGGGAGGGGCGCCCCAGCCAGCGCGTCGGCGAGGCGCTCGCCCATCACGGTTGGCGCGGCGCCATCGATGTAGCCGCCGCGCAAAAGCTCCTTCAGGATCACGGCGACGCCGCCGATGCCGTCGACATCGACCGCGTGATAGCGCCCGGCGGGCCGGAGATCGGCGATGAGCGGCGTCTTGCGGAAGATGGCGCCGATCTCGGCGAGCGAGAAACGAATGCCCGCCTCATGCGCGATCGCCGGCAAATGGAGCGCTGCATTGGTCGAGCCGCCGGTGGCGGCGACCAGCGCCGCCGCGTTGGCGAGGCTCGCCAGCGAGACGAGGTCGCGCGGCAGAGGACCGCCGCGCTTCAACATCGCCATCACGGCTTCGCCGGCGGCGCGGGCCAGCGCCGGCCGCGCCTCGCTCACCGCGGGCCGCATCGCCGAGCCCAAGGGCGCCAGCCCCAGCGCCTCGCTCGCCATAGCCATGGTGTTGGCGGTGAATTGCCCGGCGCAGGCGCCGATGGTGGGAAGGCAAGCGCGCTCCAGCGCATCGAGATCGCTCGGGCTCATGGCACCCGTCATCACCGCGCCCACGCCCTCATAGCTGTCGAGCACGCTCACGTCGCGGCCTTGCCAATGGCCGGGGAGCGCGCTGCCGCCGTAGAGAAAGACGCTCGGCACGTTGACCCGCACCATTCCCATCATCACGCCCGGCAGCGTCTTGTCGCAGCCGGCGAAGCCGACCAGCGCGTCGTAGCAATGGGCGCGCACCACCGCCTCGATGCTGTCGGCGATGAGCTCGCGCGAGATCAGGCTGAACTTCATCCCCTGATGGTTCATGGCAATGCCGTCGGAGACGGCGATGGTGGTGAACTCGTGCGGCGTGCCGCCGGCGGCGCGAACGCCGTCCTTGGCGTGCGCGGCCTGCGCGCGGAGCCCCATGGTGCAGGGCGTCACTTCCGCATCGGTGGTGACGACGCCGACAAAGGGCTGCGCCATCGCCCGATCATCGATGCCCATGGCGCGCATGAAGGCCCGATGCGGCGTGCGGTCGAGCCCGTCGGTGGTGAGCCGCGAGCGGAGGGGCTCGGTCATGGGAGAGAGTCTTTGGGCGGCCGACCCCCCACCCCAGCCCTCCCCCTCAAGGGGGGAGGGGGAAGAAAACCCTCTGCCGCAAGCAAAAGTCGTCCCTCCCCCCTTGAGTGGGAGGGTAGGGAGGGGGGTGGATGCAGGCTCGGCATCTCAAGCACAAAGCGGCGGCAGCAGCACGCCGCGTTCGACGACGACGCGGTCGTCGAGCGCGATGGTGCAGTTCCGGAGCGGCAGGTCGAAATGTCCGCGGGTGAAGCGCCCCGCGGTCTCGTTGGCGCCGGTCGAATAGAGGAAATTGCCGGCAAAGGCCCGCAGCTCCGTGCCGTTGACGTCGGCCTTGTCGTAAAGCGCGAGCGCATCCCAGCGGGCGCGCGGGTTCATCCCCCAGCCGACATGCGAGACGGCATAGGCGTCGCGCTCGCCCCAGGCGGCGAAGTAGCTCCGCATCAGCTCGGCATCGAGCCCGTCGCCTTCGATGGCGGTGACGTAGTCGCGCTCGACGGTGAGGCGGATGGGGCGCTCGAGATAGCGCTTGAAGGTGAGATTGACGTCGCCTAGCGCCAGCACCAGCGTGCCGCTGACGCTGCCGCGCTTGGGAAAGCAGAGACAGAGCCCGCCCGGCCAATAGGCGACCTTGGAGGCGGCATCGAGATACCCCGCATTGCCGCGCACCGGCGCGCCGGCGACGTCGATCGCAAGGTCGGTGCCGGCCGCCGACGTGACGCGCATTCGCCGTGCGCCGTGCAGCATACCGAGCGCCGTCGCGACGCGCGGCTGCAAATCGGGGTCGGGCGAGAGGCGCTCCAGGATCTCGGGATGCTCGTTGCTGATCATGAAGATGCGGGCCCCGGATGCGAGGATCTCCGGCGACTCCGGCGCATGCAGCAGGCCCTCGACGGTGCAGTCGATGACGATCTCCGCGGCCTTGAGCGCAGCCACCGCGGCGGGATTGCGCTGCAGCGCTTCGGAGGCGCCGGTGGAGCGCACCGGCACCGGCGCGCTTTGCGGCGGCGTCGGCATCCGCACATGAAAGACGCGCGCCCCCAGCTCCAAGAGCGCCAGCTCGGCGAGCGCGACATTGCTCGGGCGCGACAATGTCTCGGAGAGAATGGCGACGAGCGTGCCCCCGCCGATACCGCACAGCGCGAAGGCGCGGCGGAAGCAGGCCACCCATTTCGCCTCGATCGGGGCCGGCAACATGTGTTGGCTCCTCGGCGTTTTCGGCTATGCTGACAGTTGCAAGAGAGGCGGTCAATTTGGCGGCTTCCACCATTCTCCGCATCGGCCCCCACCCGCATATCGCCGTCGACATTGCCGGCAGCGGCCCACTTCTCCTCTTCCTCCACGGCATCGGCGGCAACCGCGGCAACTGGCGCGACCAGTTGCCGGTCTTCGCCGAGCACTTCACCGCGGCCGCCTGGGACGCGCGCGGCTATGGCGCGAGCGACGACGGCGGCCCGCTCGATTTCGGCGATTTCAGCGCCGATCTGCTGCGCGTCATCGACGCGCTGGGGGCGGATCGCGCGCATCTCTGCGGCCTCTCGATGGGCGGACGGATTGCCATGGATTTCCACGACCGGCATCGGGACCGCGTGGCCAGCCTAACGCTCTGCGACACGCAGCCCGGCCTCGGCAACATGCCGCCCGAAAAGCGCCGCGAGTTCGTCCGGCTGCGCCAGGAGCCGCTGCTGGCCGGCAAGACGCCGCGCGACATCGCGCCGGCGGTGGCGGGGAGCCTGGTCGGCCCCAGAGCCGTGCCCGGCGCTTACGAGCGCCTCATCGACAGCATGTCGGCGCTGCACAAGGACGCGTATCTGAAGACGATCGAGGCCTCCTTCCTTTATCCGCGCGTCCCCGATCTCGAGAGCGTGCGCGTGCCGACGCACATCGTCGTCGGCGCCGACGACACGCTGACGCCGCCCGAGGTGGCGCGCGCCATGGCCGCGCGCATTGCCGGGAGCCGGGTCACCGTCATCCCCGATGCCGGCCATCTCAGCAATCTCGAGCAACCTCGGGCCTTCAACGCGGCCGTGCTGGGCTTTCTCCGCGAGCTCGGCGCATGAGGCTTACCGACAAGCAGGCGGCGCTCGTGGCGCTGGCGGGCAAGCTCGGGCGCGAGCGTTTCGCGCCGCGCGCCGACAAATACGATCGCGAGGCGAGCTTTCCTTTCGAGAATTACGAGGATCTGCGCGCCGCCGGCTTGACCGCACTCTGCATCCCCGAGGCGCATCGCGGCATGGGCGCCGACTTCGCGACATATAGCCTGGTCTCGGCCGAACTCGGGCGGCATTGCGGCGCCACCGCGCTTACCTTCAACATGCATGTCTGCTCGACCTTGTGGACGGGGGCGCTGGCGGATGCGCTCGACATGAGCGGTGCCGAGCGCGCGCGCCACGAGCGCCATCGCGCCGAGCACTACCGCCGCATCGTCGTCGAAGGCGCGATCTATGCCCAGCCTTTCTCCGAAGGCGGCGCTGCCGCCGCGGGTCGCGCGCCGTTCGGCACCGTGGCGAAGCGCGTCGAGGGCGGCTACCGGCTCAGCGGCAAGAAGATCTTCGCCTCGCTATCGGGCGCCGCCGATTACTACGGCGTGCTCTGCACCGAGGAGAAGCCGTCGCTGTCGCAGCGCGACACGCTCTATCTCGCCGTCCCCGCCAAGGCCGAAGGCGTCTCGATCGCCGGCGATTGGGATCCGCTGGGGATGCGCGGCACGGTCTCGCGCACGCTTCTCCTCGACGACGTCTTCGTCGCCGAGAACGGCGAGCTGATGCCGCCCGGCGTCTATTATCAGGCGGCGCAGCGCTGGCCGCACATGTTCCTGACCTTGGCGCCCACATATATGGGGATCGCCGAGGCGGCCTACGACTTCACCGTGAGCTATCTCCGGGGCGAAGTGCCGGGGGTTCCGGTGAAGCGCCGCATGTATCCGACGAAGCAGATCGCGGTGGCGCAAATGTTCGTGACGCTGCAGCAGACGCGCGCGCTCTTCGAGCGGGCGATCGCCGAGGCGCGCATCGACCCCGCCAAGGAAGAGCGGCTCCGCGCCTATGCCGCGCAATACACCATCATGGAGAACGCCAACGAGCTCTGCCGCCTTGCCATCCGCACCTGCGGCGGCCAGGCGATGCTGAAGTCGCTGCCGCTGGAGCGGCTTTATCGCGACAGCCGCTGCGGCTCTCTCATGCTACCTTGGACGGCGGAGCTCTGCCTCGACCGCCTCGGCCGCGAGACGCTCTACGAGCCCGGCGAGAAGGACTGATGGACCTCTGCTGCTGGCTCGAGCGCCATGCCGATTTCAGCCCCGATCGCATCGCGCTCGAATTCGAGGGCCGGAGCTTCTCGTGGTCCGCACTCCGTCGCGACACGATGCGTCTCGCGAAGGTTATGACGGAGCTCGGCGTCGGTCCGGGCGAGCGCGTTGCGCATCTCGGCTACAACTCGCCGGCGTTCCTGAGCCTGCTCTTCGCCTGCGCCCGGCTCGGCGCGCTGCTGGTGCCGCTCAACTGGCGTC
>Ga0335081_10016110_pt1 | contig 12093 bp, 7 predicted proteins | sample Lox_Sample_35_FD_206713 | JGI IMG/M metagenome (GOLD analysis project Ga0335081, IMG submission 206713) | Soil microbial communities from Loxahatchee National Wildlife Refuge, Florida, United States - Lox_Sample_3.5 | ecosystem: Environmental > Terrestrial > Soil > Wetlands | place: USA: Florida... | reverse complement strand
ACGCCGTCAATCGGCCGTGGTGCATCCCCGCCAGCATTCCCGCCAGCCACGTCGCGGTGTCTCCCACCGGGCGGAAGAACAGCCGGTCCACCAGATGCGTCTCGTCCCGCCGCCGGCGAATCGCCGTCCGGAAATGCACGGCAACCGTTTGCCGCGTGTCTTCGATGATGTTCGGGCGGAAGACAGCCTGGAAAACGACACGCACGGGATTTGAAAAGCCCGTAGCCGTGTAGGTCATTTCCGGCAGAAGCTGCGGAATCCCGCCGGCCCACAACTCACTTCGGCTCATACTGCGCCGCCGGGTGCCACGGGATACCACGAGCCAGGTGAGGAAGAGCAAAATCGCCAGGGCGATGCAACTGTACGAAGGGGACATGGCGAAAACGACGGGGTTCTCCGCCCCGCCTCGATGCAGGACTACCAGTCCGCGCCCAGGCAGAACATCCTGTCCCGTCTGTGCGCCCAAATTGTGAAACTCCGCCACGAAGGCGGGCGGCAATTCTGCATGGGCCGGACTGGACTCGAAAAATGGCGGGACGAGGGCATCGCTCGTGCTCGCGGCGACCAGCGGTTGCAGCTCGTGATTCAACGCCGGAATCACATAGGTTGGCAAGACACCCAGCAGCAGGCAAAGCACGGCTAGCAGCACCATGGGCACGATCTGCGAACCGCGCGCCTCGACAGCCTTCGCCGCTTGATCGGAGCGCGAGATGCCGAGGAAGCCCATAGCAAACGCCTTCACAAAGCACGTAACCGCCAGCGCCGCGGTGAGCGCCAGACCCGCGCCACACATGGCAAAGACCAGGCGCAGAGTGATCGAGGGAAGCTCGGCGCTGCGCAGCATCGTCTGCATAGTGAGCCACTCGCTGACAAAACCGTTGAACGGCGGAATTGCCGAAATCGCGAGCGAGCCAACCAGAAAGGCGGAAGCCGTCCAAGGCATCCCTCGAATCAGGCCCCCCAGCTCGTCCAGGTCGCGTGTCCCGGAGCGCTCGTCCACGGCGCCCGCCCCCAAGAATAGGAGCGCCTTATAAACGGAATGGTTGAGCATATGGTAGAAGGCCGCGATGAAGGCCATGCCCGCCAGCACAGGCCGTGCGCACGCCGCAAAGATGATTCCGGCGCCCAGACCCATGGTGACAATCCCGATGTTTTCGATGGAACTGTGGGCGAGCAGGGCCTTGAGGTCACTCTCGGTCGTTGCGTAGAGGATTCCTACTAACGCCGAAACCGTCCCGACAATGAGTATCACCACGCCCACGCCGACCGTGCCGACAGGCACGAGATCGAGATTCACGCGGATTATTCCATAAAGCCCCAGATTCAAAATCGCGCCGGAGAGGATGGCGGAGACGTTTGCCGGTGCCGCGGGGTGCGCCCGCGGCAACCAGCTATTCACGGGCGCCAGACCCGCCTTGACCCCAAACCCGAAGAACGTCAGCAAGAAAATGATCCAGCGCGTGACCGGCCCCAATCCGACCGCTCCAGTCTTGAGCGCAGAAAACTCCAACGACCCCGCCCGAACGGCCAGAAACAAGAACACCAATTCGATGGCCATGAACCCGGCCTCGCCCATGGCCAGCATAAGGAAGCCCGCCTGGCTGGTCCCCTCGCGTTGGTGCTCAAAGTTGACAAGCAGGTAGGTAAAGAGAGACATCAGTTCCCAGGCCAGCAGGAATCCAACTACGTCGTCCGCGATCAGGATCCAGACAATGGAGGCAAACAGCAGCAAATACCAGACAGTGAAAGCGCGCAGACTGTAATGCCCTGCGTACCGCTGCAGGTAGCTCGCCGAAAAGATGGAACTGGCCAGAACCACCACCCCGGCCACAAACAGGAAAAAAGCAGAGAGCGGGTTGAGCGAGACGGTGAGCGTCCCAAGGGAACGGATCGTCCACAGTTCGCCGCGAAATCCGTTGCGCGTGCAGAGGATAATCCCGCCGGCCCACAGTGCTGATAACGCAGCCAAAGAGCCGGCCCAGGCCAGCAACGCAGGATTCCGTCGGTTGGGAACAATCAGTCCCAACACCGCGCCCACTCCGCATAGCGCGAAAACCAGAATCAGCGCCGAGCCGACGTCGCTCATGACGTCCTCGCTTTCAAATCAACAACTGGACACTCTCCAGGTCCTTCGCGGCCTACCCATCCGGCTGGTGCGTACCGGGCGGCTTCCTAGGAAAGCCGGAACAGTAGGAGAATGATGAGAAGGAAACCAACCGAATACGCGACGTACGCCGTCAAGCGGCCGTGGTGCATGCGCGCCAGCAATCTGGCAAACCAGGTCGCGGCCTCCCCCACCGGGCGGAAGAACAATCGGTCCACAAGATGCGTCTCGTCCCTGCGCCGACGGATGGCCGTCCGGAAATGCACGGCAACCGTTTGCCGCGTGTCTTCGATGATGTTCGGCCGGAAGACGGCCTGAAAAACCACGCGCACGGGATTCGAGAATCCCGTGGCCGTGTACGTCATTTGCGGAAGAAGCCGCGGGATTCCGCCCGCCCACAGCTCGCTTCGCTTTGCTGTTCGTTCGTGCGTGCTGCGAGTTACGAGGAACCACGTGAGGAAGAGAAAAATCGCCAGCGCCAAGCAACTGTAGGAGGGCGACATCGCGAAAACGACCGGGTTTTGCTCCGTGCCCCGCACCAGAATGACCAGACCTCGTCCCGGAACAAACTCCCGGCCGGTCTGGGCTCCAAGGTCGTGGAAGTCTGCGAGGAATGCGGGGGGAAGCTGCTGATTCGAGGGGTTTGCCGTGAAAAATGGCGGCACCAGCGACGCTGTCGCGCTTGCCCCCGCAAGGGGTTCCACTGCACTGTTCAGAACAGGGATGACAAATGTTGGCAGGATTCCCAGTAATAGACACGCAGCCGCCAGCCACGTCGCCGGGAACTGCAGCCTGTGGACGCTTCGCGGGATTCGGGGTTCCCACGGATCTCGCTTGATCCCCAGGAATGTCATCGCGAATACCTTGACAAAGCATGTGACGGCCAGTGCGGCGGTCAGCGCAAGGCACGCTCCGCACAATGCGAATACGATTTTGACGGCGGGTGAGAACAGCACCGCGCTCCGCAACAGCGCCTGCAGCGTGAGCCATTCGCTGACAAAGCCGTTGAATGGCGGGATGGCGGAAATGGACAGGCAGCCGACCAGGAACACCGCGCTGAGCACAGGAAGCAGCCGGGACAAGCCTCCCAGGCGGTCCATTTGCCGGGTTCCGGTTGCAGTTTCAATGTCACCCGCTCCCTGAAACAAGAGCGTCTTGTACACGGAATGGTTCACCATGTGGTAGAGCGCCGCGGTGAGCGCGATGGCCGCCGGCGCCCCGTACCCGAAAGAGCGGAACACCAGTGACGCCCCAATGCCGGCGACGATGATGCCCGAATTCTCGATGGAACTGTGCGCGAGCATGGTCTTCAGATCATTCTCGGTTGTGGCATAGAGGATTCCCACCAGCGCCGTGACGCTTCCCACAATCAGCGCCAGCAATCCAGGCCCAAAGCTCTGGTGAGGCAGCAATTCCATGTCCAACCGCAGGATTCCATAAAACCCAAGGTTGAGTGTGACCCCCGCGAGAACAGGAACGAAGCTCGAGGGCGCGGCCGTATAGCAGCGCGGCAGCCAAAAATTAACGGGAACCAGACCCGCCTTTACGCCAAACCCCAGGAATCCGAGCAGGAATGCGCACCAGACAGCAGCTCCCGACAGCTGCATGGCCCCCGCTGCAAGGGCCGTAAACGACCAGCCGGGCGCGGCGGCGGCCAGAATCGAGAACGCGACCACGACGGCAAGAAAGCCGGCTTCGCTCATCGCCAGCATGACGAATCCAGCACGCGTGTCCGCCCACCGCCTATGCTCGTAATTCACCAGTAGGTAGCAAAGAATCGACATGCATTCCCAACTGATCAAGAACAGCGGGACATCATGGGCAGTGAGAATGAGAACCACCGAGGCCATGAGTGCAAAATGCAAAGCCCCGTACCGTCCCGCCGGATAGCGTCTGCCGAACCGGTCCCGGAGTAGATTCCTGGCGAACAGCGATGCCGGGAGGTAAACAAGCCCGGCAGTGAACAGGAAGATGGCCGACAACATGTCTAAGCGCAGGGTCATCGGCCCGATTCCCTGAAGCGTCCAGAGATTTGCCTCGTAGCTCTGGCCCCCTGCCAGGGTCGTGACGCCGATGAACATCATGAGAAAGGAGCATAGACTGCTGAAGATGGCGAGGATCGCAGGCGAACGTTTCTCGCGCATACCGGCCGAGAGAACTAACCCGCAGGCGCACAGCACGAAGAACAGAGTGAGGGCTCCTCCCGACCAGCTCAGCACGGTTTCGCGCTCCTCTGTGATTCCAGTTCGGCGGCCAGCGCAGGCTTTCGTCCCGCGACCACCAGAAGCCCGTGCAGAATGGCCAGGGGAGGAGGTGGATCTCCTGGAATCTCCAAATCCACCGGGACGACGGAAGCAGCGCCCCCGGCCGAAATGAAGGTGCGGCCGAACACGCCTCCCGTGATGGCGCACGTCCCCACTGCCAGCACTCGTTTGGGCGTGGGCATGGCTTCGTAGGTTTTCATGAGTGGCAAACGCATGTTTTCGCTCACTGGACCCACGACCAGCAGGACGTCGGCCGCGCGCGGGCTCGCAGTGAAGAAAATTCCCAGCCGGTGCACGTTGTAGAAAGGATTGTTGAGCTGCTTCACCTCGCGAAGGCAGGCGCCACAATCGCCGGCGTCCACAACGATTACGTGCACAGAGCGGCGGTACGCCTGTGGAAGGGGAATGAACTTACTGTTGCCCGCCGCAGGCACCGTCCACTCGAAGTCTGTAGCCCAGTCCAGCGGAAACGCGCCGCCGAACCGGCACTGCTGACAGTGGATGCAGCTTCTCAGGTCAACGGAAGCAGTATTGGCTCGTGCTGTGATTGCCCCGGTCGGGCACTCCGCCGCCGCGAGCGACGCCTGCTCTGGACTCAAGAAATCGGTTGTCAGAGGCCTCCCTGGTGTGACGCCCGGAGACGATTCTCCGGCTGCAGGGTAGCGCGTTGACCGCACGCCGTGCCGCAAACCATGCCAGAACCAGAAGCTCATCCAGCCCTCCGACCTTTACCGGTCACATTCGCTCGCGGACAGCGCAAATGTCGCCAGGATGATTGGAAAATCCTGGAATGCGAAATCCTCCACGGCTACATGAAATCCCAGCCAATTATTGAAGGAGGGGGTGATGGCGCGATAGCGTTCCACCAGGCCAGAACGATCCAGCCTAACCCAATGAAGGGCAGCACCGATTGGCGCTTCCGCCCATCCCAAGGCCGCGCCAGCGCCGCTCGGCTCACACCGCACACACACCGGGCCGGGTTCCAGGCGTTCGACGGCCTGACGGATCAATCCCGCCGACTCTCTGGCCTCCCGGAATAGCACGCGAAGCCTGGCGTAGCCATCGCCTTCACTTTCCCGGGGAACCTCGAACTTGAATTCCTCGTAACCGCTATATGTACATTCGAGGCGCAGGTCATGGCCCCGCCCAGACGCGCGCCCCACCGGCCCCACCAGATTCAAGTCACGTGCTTTCTCCGCACTTACAACCCCGACATCCTCCAGCCGGTCCAGAAAACTGCTGGTGAAGTGCAGCCGGTCTTCCAGAACGCGCAATTGATCGATGGCACGCTCGGTTGCCCGCTGCAGTTCGCGTACTTGTTCCTCCTGAAAGTCGCGCCGGAGGCCCCCGGGTTGGTTCAATCCGAACAGATAACGGTGCCCGGCAAACTGGCAAGAAGCCCTCAGGAGTTCTTCTTCGATGATCGCCGCCTGAGAAGCGGCCACCGCGAGCGCCGTGGATTCGCAGATCCCCGTAATCGCCCCCGCATGGTGCCGAAGGCGCTCCAACTCGGCGAGCACGACGCGCAGCCGCCGGGCACGCGCCGGAACCTCAGCTTCACAAATCCGCTCCACTGCCGCACAGAATCCGAGGGAATGCGCAAAGGCAGAAGTGGCCGCAAACCGCTCCGAGAGTAGGAGTGCTCGAGAGACGGCGTTGCCCTCGGCGAGCTTCTCCACTCCGCGATACTTGTAAAACAGGCGCGGCACGGCCCGCAGCACGTCTTCTCCCACAGTTTCCAATATAAAGTGGAGAGACTCCCCGAGCCCTCCCTCGTAGACGGGACCTACGGGCATCGCGAACGAGCCGGGATCTTGAACTACCAGCAGCGGACGCCACTCCGAATTCGGCCTGCGCTCGAAGTTGAACTGATGGATGTCCACGCCTCGCCTTTGCGGGGCAACCCCTTCGTGCCAGATCTGGTCGTGAAGCACGAAGTCACCCAGTCTTGGGTGGTTTTCAAACTGCAAGCCAAACAGGTCTTCTCCCTCGCGTTCGTGCCAATCTGCCGCATGGACTTCAGCACTGACACTAGGAACCGTGTTGGCTCCGAATGGCAGTTCCAGAATCAAGCTAATCCAGCCCGCGCCCCCAGCGAGAAAGAGGTACGAAAGCCACCAGTTTTCGGGATGTTCCTCAATGGTCAGCCCGCCAAACGGGCAACCCAATTCCCAAAACAAAAACCGGCACAGGGACGGCAACGATTTCGGCTCCCGGACGTGGAAGCACAGCGCGAGCCCTTTGTCCGCCGGCGAAACGGAAACTGCAGAGGCGAATCGTTCCTGGACGGCGGCCAGCACACTTCCCGGGGAAGGGCGCTCCGGAGTTGTTGGAGGCAGATCCAGAACCGCCATCTCAATGACCTCCCAGTTGCTGCGCAGCGAGTGTGAGCAGGTGATGCATGGGCCCGGGAACATAAACTCCCAGGACCACCACGGGAATCGTCGCCAGGACAACTGCAAATCGACACGTTGGCGGCACTGCCATGGCTTCGGGAGGTGTCGTTGCCCTCCCAAACGCCATATGATTTACCTGCAGCATGATGCCGATGAAGGCGATCACAATAAGCAAGGCGAGTAGCACCACCGCCACCAGATGGCCGCTGCGGATTCCGGCTGAAAGAATCGTAAACTCACTCAGGAAGATCGGAAACGGAGGAGCGCCCGTGATGGCCAGCGCGCACAATAGCAGTGTCACGCCGGAGAAGGGAGATATCCGCAGCAATCCCCGGACGGATTGAATCTCGCGAGTGCCCAGCGTCACAAGCAGGATGCCTCCGACATAGAAGCAGAGCGACTTTGTGACTGCATGGTTCAGCAATTGGAAGACCGCTCCCAAGTCCGCGTCGGGCGTGGCCAGGCCGGCGGCCACAAGGATGATCCCCATGTGCTCCACCGTGGAGTAGGCGAACATTCGCTTGTAGTCGCGCACCTGAAGCAGGAGAAACGCCGCGATGGCCACCGAGACAAGACCCACGACGACCATCCACTGGCCCATCCGCGCTCCCGGCGACCGCAGCAAAATCCCCAGGAATCGCAGCACCACGTAGAGCGGCACCGAAGTTTTGACCCCGGAAAGCACCGCGCAGACCGGGCTGGGCGCTTGGCTATGCGCGTCCGGAAGCCAGGTATGCATGGGCGCCAGGCCGGCCTTGGATCCGAAGCCGACGAACACGAGCAGGAACGACAGCTTGAGCAAACTGGGTGGCATCGACTGGGCGCGGGACGCGAGCACCGCCCAGCTTTCCAGCGCCCCGGCGCCCGTCGAGTGATACGCCCAGAAGAGCACCAAGAAACCGAGCAGCGCGATCGGTGCCCCCATGATCGTCAGCACGGAGAATTTCCACGCTGCCTCGAGTGCGCCGTCCGTGTTTTCAAAGCTGACGAGAAGCACCGAAAACAGAGTAATCAGTTCCACCCCCACCCAGACGAGATTGACCTCCGCCAGCGCGGGCACCACGACCAAGGCAAATGCCAGCAGGTTGTAATTGCAGTAGAACCACCACAGCCGGTCCCGGTGCTCCTCGTTGTGCCGCATGTAGCTGCCAGCAAAAATCGCAGCAACCGCGCACACGAAGCTCACCAGAAGGAGCATTAGCGCGCCCAGCCCATCCGCTTCCAGCCACCCCGCTGCCGCGGAAACGTGTCCTCCTGCAATCACCTCACCCGACACCGTCAGGGTGAGCAGGAACTCCAGACACTGCGCGAGAACGGTCAGCGCCCAAGCCGCCCTCCGAATCGGGGGCAGCCAGCAAAGGAAAGCGGCGAGCAAGGGAACGGCGACGATAGCGATCAGCGCCATTGCGCTGGTTCCTCTCTCAGTTTGCTTAGCGCTGCCGCTTCCGTAGTCCCGATCGTTCGCTTGATATCACGGGTCAGCAGACCCACGATTACGGCGATGAGCACCACGTCGATGGCTACAGCAAGTTCGGCAATCAAAGGCAGTTCGGCGGCAATCGCAATCCCTGCGAAAAACGCACCATTTTCCATTGCCAAGATTCCGATCAATTGAGGGATGGCTTCCCGCCGGGACATGAGTGAGTAGGCCCCGATGAGCACGCACGCAAGGCCCACGGGCAGGTTCACGCGGATCACCGGGTCGTTTCCGATCGCTGCCACCGGCCCTACCAGCAGCTCCGATGCGATCACCAGAAACAGCACCAGCAGCAACGACGCGGGAATATTGAACACCTGCTCGATTTCCCGGCGGACGTAAAGGTCTCGTGACAACGTCTTCTTCAACACCAGCGGAATCACAATCACCTTTGCCACGATCGTGATCACGCCCAGGGCCCACAGGTGGCTCGATCGTTCGCCGTAGCCGAGCAGGAAGGAGGACGCTGCAAGCAGAAGGGACTGGATCACGAAGTATCGGACCACACCCTGCACCTGGCGGATCGCGACCATCGCGAAGGCGGAGAGGAGCACTAAACCTCCGCTCAACGAGTTCAGCGCTTCCATCACGGACATGTGCCCGCTCTGCACCAGCCCATCCTCCGTCAGGACTCGATAAAGATGCTCACGATCATCGCCGTTACAGAAGCGATAAAGGCGGCGCCCAGAAACTCACTGATCCGGAAAAGCCTCAACTTGGAGAGCGATGTCTCGATTGCCACCAGGACGATCGCGAACAGCAGGACCTTCAACAAGATCTGCGGAACCGCTGCCAGCACCTGAACCAACTCCCGCCCGTGCGCAAGACCCCACGGTGCGAGCAGCACGTTCAGGAAAATGCAGGCCAGTACCAGGAACTTCATTTGTCCGCCCCATTTCATCAGAGCTGCTCCGCGGCCGGAGAATTCCAGGCCTTTCGATTCATCGATCATGGCCAACTCGAAGTGGCCCGAAGGATTGTCCACCGGGATTCGTCCCCCCTCCGCAAGGATCAGCATCAGGAACGCAATCATCAGCAGCACATGGGCCGGCGAAAAAAAAGCCTCCGCGTTCGCGATCCATTTCTGTTGCACGATATAGGGGATGGTTGATTGCGCGACGAAGGAAACCGTGAAAAAAACAATCATGAACACCGGCTCGGCGAGGAACCCGACCATGCGTGTGCGGCTTGCTCCCATGGGACCGTAGGGGTTCCCCGTGTCCACCGCCGCCAGGGCGGAAAAAAATCCGGCCAGGCCAAGAAAAAACCCTCCAGCAAGCATGTCACCCATGAATGCGAACACCAACGGGTAGTCCGTCAACACGGGAATCAGAACGGTCACAAAGATCGGCGTGATGAACACAAGGTAGGGTGTGACGCGGAAAATCCAGGTCGTTTCCGACGATATGACCTCATTCTTGTGGAACAGCTTCCAAAGGTCGCGGTAGGGCTGCAGGATGCTCGGCCCACGCTTGCTTTGCACAATCTCTTTGAAACGCGACAGCACGCCGGAGTACAAAGGCGCGAAGCCCAGGACGAAAAGCACCTGGATGAGATTGTAGGCGATCGTTTGCTTCACGGCCTGCACCCTCCTGCGGGCTGCTCGGCTCTTGCAGATTTAGCTTCCGGCCGTGGTATGCGGACGCCGAACGAGGAATCTCCTGTCAGCGCGGCGAGGGATGCAACAACACATACTGAGGAAGGGGCGGGATGGCATGTGCACCTTTCCGCTTCAAGTCGGCTGATTCCGGCTCTTCCCATCAGTGCCCTCGTGCAGGATGGTACCCTGCGCAGAAGTTGGGAGGAGTTATCAGCCGCGGAAAAGAGCGACGTTTTCTCCCGCTGGGTGCGGGGTGGCAAACTCCTTTGCCAAAATCATTCAACCACAATGGCAGATTCTCTGCAAGCGGACTTTGCGGGCCTGCAATTTCCCTGGCGAATGCCGTCACCAGTTGCCCCCACCGCCTTTTGGTCTCGCAGGGTCGGAGGAGCGGAACCCGAGCTGTTTGCGCAGCGCATTCTGGCGATTTACCCACCGCGCGTGGTTCGACCATCTCCACGAACGCGTGGCGTCGTCAAGTTTGAGAGGAATTCGCGATGTCGGTCAGCGGAGTATCGAACTAGACGAAAAGGCCTGGCACTGTAGAGACTCTCGCGCGGCGATCATCGAGGCCCAAGCTGAAGCAGAAATGGGGAAGGCGCTCTGCGCCGCATGAGCGTGTGCGTTTTTCGCAGTGTGGATTAGCATGGCGCACCCGGAAAGCCACAATAGCAAGGCAACCAGTACTCTGCCAGCAATCGCCGGCTTTTTACGCACGACGGAACGCCGCTCAGATATCGGCCGGAGGAAAAGGACCTGAGATGCGTATGTAGATTGGTCTCCTTCCGGAATCCAGGGCTGCGGGTGGCTTTTATCGCGTTCGGAAATAGTGCTGCACCGCGAGCACTGTAATTCCTACGAGGATCTGCAAAGCGGTAGAACTGGCTATCTTGAATACGATCTTGCCGGGCAGCCGCCGAAACACCACCGGGACATTGGTCAATGCGCTTGTCATGGACCCGATTACTGCCGCCGTTCCGGCCAATTCTGGTGAGATCTTTCCGCTGGCACTCAGGTTGGCAACTGCCACCGTCGTGCTCGCGCTACTGGCCATGCCCGTGATGCCGCTCGCAGCCATAAGGCCAAAGTTCCCAAACAACCGTGCAGCGAGTGTGCCGACGACTTGGATTGCGAGAAACAACACTCCGTATCCCAACACTCTTCTCAGGGATATGGGCGATCGCAGAGTCAGTTCCTGGCCGGGCTCGTCGTCTGCCTTGCCTGTCCGAATCAACAAGGCAACACATGCCATCGCAAAGAGCGGCCCGATTGCCGTGAGCACAGCTTGAGGTGCGAACAGCGCCAGCAGGACGAAGTTACGAATGAACATGGCAAGGGTCGCGAATAAGACGAGCACGGCAATTTTTCCACCGGTGACGACTGCCAAGAGTTCAGCGACCGCGGCCCGGTTGCTCACCAAGCCGCCGAGTATGGCCGTCCAATTCAGCCCCCGCGTGCTGTACATTCGAAGCAGCACATAATTAACGAAAGCCACGCAGGCGATCACGACGACCGAGATCCAAGCCTGTCGCAGGTTCACGAGTCCCCAAGGGTCAACGAATCGGTCGGGCAGGACAGGGTAGATGACCAAGCCGATCAAGCCGAGAAGGACCGCGCCTCGCAACTCATGGATGCTCACGCCCCCCGCGAATCGGTGCAATTCCATCTTCCCCGCGAGCAATAGCGTCATCAGGATTGCCGCTGCGACAGGCGTGAAGGTGTGGCCCAGCCCGACCAAAACGCCCAGAGCGCAGGTCACCAACAATGCGGCCGAAGTCGTAATCTCCGGGGCGCGATTTTCGAATATGGCACGAGCATTGAGGGAAGCGACCAGCACGATTATGCCGATCAGCGCCACCAATGCGTATGCCGGGGAGATCAGCACACTCAATGTGCCGAGTAATGCCGCCAGTCCGAAAGTTCGTATTCCGACGTCCTTGTTGGCAGACTCTCGCTCAAATCCAACGAGCATGCCGACCGCAAGGGCCATCACGATTTTGATGGCGACGGAGCTCGGTGGAAACCGTGTAACCTCTTGAAAGGCGATTGACATAACATCTCAGGGGATCGCTCTCATGCCCCGCAGGTGGGGTGCATCCACACTAGATTTGCTTATAACGCAGTTCAATCAGCTTGAGTAATGTTTTTCAGCAGATTGTCGCGGGCGCCAGAAGTCCTCCCCCGCGCAGGTCACTTCACGCCGCGACCTTCAAGATCGGAATCTCAAAGGGGCAAAGCAGGGCCGGCAGGTT
>Ga0335081_10016109_pt1 | contig 12093 bp, 10 predicted proteins | sample Lox_Sample_35_FD_206713 | JGI IMG/M metagenome (GOLD analysis project Ga0335081, IMG submission 206713) | Soil microbial communities from Loxahatchee National Wildlife Refuge, Florida, United States - Lox_Sample_3.5 | ecosystem: Environmental > Terrestrial > Soil > Wetlands | place: USA... | reverse complement strand
GCGCGGCTCGCTGACGACGTTCTCGATCGCCAACGACGTGGCGAAGTACTTCGCGATCATCCCGGCGATGTTCCTCGCCACCTACCCGCAATTGGGGGCGCTCAACATCATGCACCTCGCGACCCCTTCGAGCGCCGTGATGTCCGCGGTGATCTTCAACGCCCTCATCATCATCGCTCTGATCCCGCTGGCCCTGCGCGGGGTCGAGTACCGGCCGATCGGCGCGGCCGCGCTGCTGCGCCGCAACCTGCTCCTGTACGGACTCGGCGGCATCGTCGCGCCGTTCGTGGGCATCAAGGCGATCGACCTGGTGCTCGAAGTGCTGCACCTGACCTAAGGAGGACCGACATGCTGACCCAACTGCGCCCCGCCCTGGTTCTCCTGGTCGCGTTGCACGTGCTGACCGGCATCGTCTATCCGCTCGTCGTCACCGGCGCCGCCCAGGCGGTCTGGCACGACAAGGCCGAGGGCTCGGTCGTCACGGTCGGCGGCAAGGCCGTCGGCTCGAGCCTGATCGGCCAGCCGTTCTCCGCGCCGGAGTACTTCTGGAGCCGGCCGTCGGCGACCTCGCCCGCGCCCTACGATGCGTCCGGCTCGACCGGCTCCAACCTCGGCCCGACCAATCCGGCGCTGCTCGACGCGGTCCGCGGCCGGATCGCCGCGCTCCGCCAGGCCGACCCGAAGCTGACCGGCCCGATCCCGGTCGACCTCGTGACGACCTCGGGCAGCGGGCTCGACCCCGACGTCTCGGTCGCCGCGGCCCTGGTGCAGGTGAACCGGGTCGCCGCCGCCCGCGGCGTGCCGGCCGAGCGGGTGCGCGCGCTCGTGCTCGCCGAAGCCGAGGGACGCACGCTCGGCTTCCTCGGCGAGCCGCGCGTCAACGTGCTGCGCCTCAACCTCGCCCTCGACGCGGCGACCCGGCGCTGAAGCGGCGCGGATCGCGCCTACAATCGGGACGAAGGCCGGCAATGTGAGCGAGCGACGACGCCCCGACCCGGACGAGCTGCTCGCGCGGGTGCGCGAGGACGAGGCGCGGCGCGCGCGCGGCAAGCTCAAGGTCTTCTTCGGGGCGGCGCCCGGCGTCGGCAAGACGTACGCGATGCTGGAGGCGGCACGGGCGCGCCGGGCGGAGGGCGTGGACGTGGTGGTCGGCTGGGTCGAGACCCACCACCGCGCCGAGACCGAGGCGCTGCTCGAGGGCCTGGAGCTGCTGCCGCGGCGGCAGCTCTCCTACCACGGCACGCGCCTCGAGGAGTTCGACCTCGACCTCGCGCTCGAGCGCAAGCCGACGCTGATGCTGGTCGACGAGCTCGCCCACACCAACGCGCCCGGCTCCCGGCACACCAAGCGGTTCCGCGACGTCGAGGAGCTGCTCGCGGCGGGGGTCGACGTCTACACCACATTGAACGTCCAGCACCTCGAGAGCCTCAACGACGTCGTCGCGCAGATCACCGGCATCGCCGTCCGCGAGACCGTCCCCGACGCGGCCCTCGACCGCGCCGACGAGATCGAGCTCGTCGACCTGCCCGCCGAGGAGCTGCGCAAGCGCCTCGCGGAGGGCAAGGTCTACTTCCCCGAGCAGGCGGAGCGCGCCGCCGAGAACTTCTTCCGCACCGGCAACCTGATCGCGCTGCGCGAGCTCGCGCTGCGCCGCACCGCCGAGCGGGTCGACGCGCAGATGCAGCGCTACCGCACCGAGCATGCCGTCGCCCAGACCTGGCCGACCGCGGAGCGCATCCTCGTCTGCGTCGGCGCCAGCCCGTACGCCGCGCGGGTGGTGCGCGCCGCGCGCCAGATGGCGGCGCGGCTGCGCGCGGAGTGGCTGGTCGCGTTCGTCGAGACGCCGGCGGTGCTCCGCCTCCCGGAGCCCGACCGCGAGCAGCTCCACCGCACGCTCCAGCTCGCCGAGCAGCTCGGCGCCGAAGTGGTCACCCTCTCCGGGCACGACGTCGCGGAGGAGATCCTCGCCTACGCGCGCCGCCGCAACGTGACGCAGCTGGTGGTCGGCAAGCCCGCCGAGGCGCGGTGGCGCGAGAGGCTGCGCGGCTCGTTCGTGCAGCGCCTCGTCCGCGACAGCGGCGACATCGGCGTGCACGTGATCGCCGCCACCGCCGAGGAGCCGCCCGAGACCACCCCGCGCGGCCCGCACTCGACGTGGCGGGGCTACGGCTTCGCGTTCGCGGTGATGGCGGCGTGCTCGGCCGTCGACGGGCTGCTGCTGCAGTACCTCGGGCTCGCCAACCTGATCATGGTGTTCCTGCTCGGCGTGCTGATCGTGTCGGCGAGGACGGGCCGGGGCCCGGCCGTGCTCGCGTCGCTGCTCAGCGTCGCGGCCTTCGACTTCCTCTTCGTGCCGCCGCGGCTCTCGTTCACCGTCGCCGACACCCAGTACGTGATCACGTTCGGCGTGATGCTGGTGGTGGCGCTGCTGATCTCCAACCTGACCACGCGCATCCGCGACCAGGCGGCAATGGCGCGCTCGCGCGAGCGCCGCACCGCCGCGCTCTACGCCGTCAGCCGCGCCTGCGCCGCCGCGGGCGAGACCTACGAGGTGGTGCGGACCGCCGCGCGGCAGGTCGGCGAGGTGTTCGACGGCGAGGTGGCGGTGTTCCTGCCCCACCGTAACGGCCGGCTCGCCGCCGTCTACTCGGAGAACGCCTCGTTCGCGGTGAAGCCGACCGAGTCGTCGGTCGCGCAGTGGGTGTTCGACCACGGCGAGCGGGCCGGGCTGGGCACCGCGACGCTGCCCGGCGCCCAGGCGCTCTACCTCCCGCTCACCGGGGCGCGGGGCGCGGTGGGCGTGCTCGCGATCCGGCCGCAAGGGCAGGTGCGGCAGCTCGACCCCGACCAGGTCCGGCTGCTCGAGGCGTTCGCCAACCAGATCGCGCTCGCGGTCGAGCGCACCAACCTCGCGGCGGAGGCGCAGGCGGCCGAGCTCGAGGCGGAGACCGAGCGGATGCGCAGCGCGCTGCTGTCGTCGGTCTCGCACGACCTGCGCACGCCGCTCACCGCGATCGAGGGCGCGGCCGGCGCGCTGCTGCGCGGCGGCGAGGCGGTGGCCGGCGCCGACCGCGTCGACCTCCTCCAGTCGATCCACGAGGAGGCCGAGCGGCTCAACCGGTTCGTCGGCAACCTCCTCGAGATGACGCGCCTGGAGTCGGGCTCGATCAAGGTCCGGAAGGAGTGGCAGCCGGCGGAGGAGGTGGTCGGCGCCGCGCTCGGCCGCCTCCAGGAGCGGCTCGCCGGGCGGACCGTCGTGACCGACCTCCAGCCCGACCTGCCGCTGGTGCCGCTCGACGGCGTGATGGCCGGCGAGGTGCTCGTCAACCTGCTCGACAACGCCATCAAGTACACCGCGCCGGGGACCGCGATCGAGGTCGCGGTGCGGCGGGACGGCGCCGGCGTCGCGTTCGAGGTCGCGGACCGCGGGCCTGGACTCCCGGAGGGCGAGGAGCTGCGCGTGTTCGAGAAGTTCTACCGCTCGGCGGGGGCGCCGTCCCAGAACGGGGCGGGCCTGGGCCTGGCGATCTGCAAGGCGATCGTGGCGGCGCACGGCGGCACGATCCAAGCCGCCAACCGGCCGGGCGGCGGGGCGGCGTTCACGTTCTGGATCCCGGTCGACTCCGAGCCGCCCGCGGCCCCCGCGCCCGAGGCCGAGGCGGAGTGAGGGGCCTATGATCTCCGAGCCAGGAGAGTGAGGCCGCGATGGTGTCCAGCCCCCCGCTCGTGCTCGTGGTCGACGACGAGGCGCCGATCCGCCGCTTCCTCCGCGCCACGCTCGCGGCGGAAGGCTGCCAGGTGTGCGAGGCGGCGAGCGCGGCGGAGGCGATCGAGGCGGTCGCGGCCAAGCGCCCCGACCTCGTCGTGCTCGACCTCGGCCTGCCCGACCGCGACGGCCGGGCGGTGATCGCCGAGGTGCGGGAGTGGTCGCGGGTGCCGATCCTCGTCCTCTCGGTGCGCGACCGCGAGGGCGACAAGGTCGGCGCGCTCGAGGCCGGGGCCGACGACTACCTGACCAAGCCGTTCGGCGTCGGGGAGCTGGTCGCCCGCCTGCGCGTCGCGCTGCGGCACGCCTCGGCGGCGGGCGTCCCGGCGGCGGAGCCGGTGTTCACGGCCGGCGACCTGCGCGTCGACCTCGGCCGGCGCCAGGTGTTCCGCGCCGGCGCGGAGGTCCGCCTCACGCCGATCGAGTACAAGCTCCTCGCGCTGTTCGTCCGCCACGCGGGGAAGGTGCTCACCCACCGCCAGATCCTGCGCGAGGTCTGGGGCCCGGAGTACGGCGACGAGAGCCACTACCTGCGGGTCTACGTCGCCCAGCTCCGCCACAAGCTCGAGGACAACCCGGCGCGGCCGCGTTACCTCCGCACCGAGGCGGGCGTCGGCTACCGGCTGCTCGCGGAGTGAGCCGCCCGACCGGCGGGCGCCTACTGCTTCGCCGATCCCGCCGCGGCCACGGCGGGAAGCTCGCCGCTTGAGTCCTCGCGGCTGCCCTGCTTGGTCAGCGCCGCCAGCGTCACGCCGTCGGACGAGGCGTCGGAGGGCGGCGCCGCGCCGCCGCTGCGCGCGCGGATCTCGGCGAGGGTGATGGCGTCGGCCGAGCGCGCGAGGCGGAAACCGCCGCGCGACGGGGTGAGGATGGCGGGCTCGGCGACGAGCCCGTCGAGGAGCGCCTCGCTGTCCTCGCCGAGCGCCTCCTCCACCGCCTCGACGGCGATCCCCCCGTCGCGGTGAGCGGCGGTCAGAACGGCGACGACGCCGTCCACCTTCGCCTCGCCGGCGACGCGCTCGGTGTGCCCGACGACCCACGAGGCCTCGGCACCGAGCAGCACCGCGAACCAGAACACCAGCAGCGAGACGAGGAAGAACAGCAGCATCGCGAGCGAGCCGTAGATCACGTTGAGGTCGGCGGCGAACACGAAGTAGCTCTGGAAGCCGACGTGGAGGACGGTGAGCGCCAGGGCGCCGACGGTCGCGCCGGCGACGGCGGCGCGCCACGCGACGCGGGTGTGCGGCACCCAGCGGTAGAGCGCCGTCAGCACGACGACGGCGATCAGCGCCGGCAGCGGCCGGGTGAGCGGCGCCAGCGACCGGTACCAGGTCTGCGAGGAGAGCCAGTAGAGCCCGGAGAACAGCGCCCCGAGCAGCAACGGGCCGCACGCCAGCACGGTCGCGAAGGAGATCAGTCGCCACTGCCAGCGGCGTCGCGGCGGCACCCCCCAGATGGCGTTGATCACCTCCTCGATCTGGTAGAAGGCGTTGAACGTCACCAGCACCGAGATCGCCACCGCGATCCACCCCAGCGCGGCGGTGCGCTGCGCGAAGGCGGCGAGCGTCGCCTGCACGCGCTCGGGCGAGAACGGCAGCACGGTGGCGATCGCCCGCACCACGACCGCCGCCTGCTCCGGCTGGACGCGGCCCACGGTGACGAGCGCGACCGTCAGCAGCGGGACGATCGACAGCAGCGTGGTGTAGGCGAGCGCGCCGGCGCGGAGGAGGAGTTGGTCGCGGTGCTGCGCGACGCCGAGCTCGCGGAGGAACCGCGCGAGGTGGCGCAGCCGCCGCCTCACAGCTCGACCCGTTCTCCGAGTGCGGGCACGACGCACTTCCAGCCGAAGCGCTCGGCGAGGCGCGCCGCCAGCGCCTGGCTCGCGGCCGGCTCGCCGTGGGTCACGAACGTGGTCGCGGGCGGCCACTCCGCCCCGCTCGCCCAGATCGTCAGCTCGTCCGCGTCGGCGTGCGCCGAGAGCGACGAGATGCTGCGCACCTGCGCGCGGACCGGCACCATCTCGCCGAAGATCTTGACCTCCTTCTCGCCGTCGAGGATGCGCCGGCCGCGCGTCCCGGCCGCCTGGTAGCCGACGAACACGACCGTGTTGGCGGGATCCGGAAGGCGGTGGCGGAGGTGGTGCAGGACGCGCCCGCCGGTCGCCATGCCGGAGGCGGAGATGATGATTGCCGGCCCGTCGATCTCGTTGAGCCGCTTCGACTCCTCGACGCGGCCGACGACCGTCAGCCCAGCCGGCGCGATCGGGTCGACGCCCTCGCGCACGAGCGCCCGCATCTCGGCGTCATGCTCGAGCGCGCAGGCGCGGTAGGCGGCGGTGGCCTCGCGCGCGAGCGGCGAGTCGAGGTAGATCGGCAGCGGCGCGACCGCGCCGTCCTCGATCAGCTCGCGGAGGAAGTAGAGCACCTCCTGGGTGCGGTCGATCGCGAACGCCGGGATCACGATCACGCCCCTGTGCCCGGCCGCCTCGCGCACCAGCTCGCCGAGCTGCTCGGCGGGATCGCCGGGGTCGTGGAAGCGGTCGCCGTAGGTGGACTCGACGACGAGGAAGGTCGCACCGGGGAACGGCTCGGGCGGCCTGAGGATCGGCGCCGCGAAGCGCCCGACGTCGCCCGAGAAGTAAATCGTCAGGTACTCGCCGCCCGCCGCCTTGACGCGCATCTCGACCGCGGCGGCGCCGAGGATGTGCCCCTGGCGGTGGTAGCGGAACTCGATCCCGGGCGCGAGCGTGAAGCGCTGCCCGAACGGGACCGGGGCGAGCGAGGCGAGCGCCGCCTGCGCGTCCTTCACCGTGAACAGCGGCAGCGCCGGGGTGTGCTTCGACGATCCCACCTTGTTGGCGAAGCGCGCTTCTTCCTCCTGCAGGTGGGCGGCGTCGGGCAGCACCGCGCGGAGCAGCTGGCCGGTCGGCGGGGTGACGTGGACCGGTCCGGGGAACCCGTCGCGCACCAGGCGCGGGAGGTAGCCGGCGTGGTCGACGTGCGCGTGGGTGAGGATGACGGCAGCGAGCGACGACGGCGGCACGGGGAAGTCGGCCCAGTTGCGCAGCCGCAGCTCCTTCGCGCCCTGGAACAGCCCGGCGTCGACGAGGTAGCGCCGGTCATGGGCCTCCACCAGATAGCGCGAGCCGGTGACGGTCCCGGCCGCGCCGAGAAACGTGAGGGAGACCATCACGCCGCATGATAACAACCCGCGCGGCGCCGCCCGCGCCCCCGCGCCCGGCCGCCGACCCCGCGACGCTCCGCAGCGCACGTCGATTGCGCGGCCCCGGCGCGCGAGCGTAGAATCGCGTTCATCAGGGGAGACTTGGAGGCATCGATGAACGCGCCAAAGAAGCCGTCCGGAGTCGACGAGAAGATCGAGCAGCTCGAGGGCATCGCCCACGAGGTCCTGGAGGGCGCCAAGGAGTCCATCGCGCGGGCGGAAGGCTCGATGGAGAAGGCGAAGGAGGCGCTCGGCGAGGGCGTGGGCAAGGTCAAGACGCAGACCGGCGAGGCGTACGGGAAGGCCAAGAACCACCTGATCGAGGCGCGCGGCGCGCTCGAATCGGCGCGCGAGCGGATGGGCGAGCTGTACGGCCGCTCCCGCGAGCTCGCCGAGGAGGCGTACGACAAGGCGAAGGTGCAGTTCGAGAAGCTCTCCGCCGAGGTGCGCAAGGGATACGCGAAGGTGAAGGCCAAGGTGCAGGAGGTCGACGTGAAGGAGGTTCGCGACGACGTCGTGAACTACATCCGGCGCAACCCCGGCAAGTCGATCCTGATCGCGCTCGGCGTCGGGTTCGCGATCGGCTACCTGGTCCGTCGCCGGGAGCCGTAGCCGATGGACGACCAGGCCAAGGACGACCAGCCCAAGGGCGAAGAGCCGTCGGGCGACTTCGCCGAGCACGAGTCGGAGGAGCTGTTCGGGCTCGACGACGAGCGCGACGAGCCCGCGGCGGCGCGGCAGCGCCTCGACGCCGACTTCCTCCTCGACAAGGTGATCCCCGACGAGATCGACTGGCGCGACCTGGTGCGCCGCCACCCGATGATCGCGGTGAGCGTCGCGGCCGCGCTCGGGTTCGTGATCGGCCGCTCGAAGGGCGCCGCGATCGTCGCCGGCGCGTCGGCGGCAGTGACCGGCGCCGTGATGCGGCAGCTCTCCGACGTGCTCGACGGCGAGGTGTTCGAGTTCTGAGGCTCTCCGGGGGGAGGAGCGACATGCCGTGGTGCCCGCAGTGCGGCTCGGAGTACCGCGACGGCTTCACCGAGTGCTCGGAGTGTCACGTCGCGCTGGTGGAGCGCGAGCCGGCGCCGCAGCCTCCGCCCGCCGACCCCGACGCGCCCGAGCCGGGCCCCGACTGGGTCACGGTCGGTGTCTTCTCCACCAACGAGGAGGCGCGCCTGGCGCAGGGATTCCTCCACGGCGAGGGGATCTCGAGCGCGATCCTGTTCGACCGCGAGCGTGACGAGGAGCTCGGCGTCGGCGTGATCGGCGACGTCGAGATCAAGGTCCCGCCCGCCCAGCTGGCGCAGGCCCGCACGCTGCTCTCGGACGCCGAGCGCGGCGTGGTCGCGCTCGACGAGAGCGCCGACTCGGGCGATCCCGCCGGCGAGGGCGAAGGGAAGCCGTGACGCCGGCCGGCTAGCCGGCGGAGCCCGGCCGGCGCGCGGCGCGCAGCTCCTGCAGTGCGACGCGGACCGGCTCCGGCACCAGGCCCGACACATCGCCGCCGAGCTGCCAGATCTCCTTGACCACCCGCGACGAGAGGTAGGTGTACTCCTCGTTGGGGGTGAGGAAGACGGTCTCGGCGAGGTTCCACAGCCGGCGGTTCATCAGGGCGATCTGGAACTCGTACTCGAAGTCGGAGACCGCGCGCATGCCGCGCAGGATCACCCTCGCCTTGGCGTGCCGCATGAAGTCGACGAGCAGGCCGGAGAACGCCATCACCTCGACGCCGGGGAAGCCGGCGAGGGCGGCCTCGATCAGCTCGACGCGGCGCTCGGCCGGCATCAGCGGCGCCTTGTCGGTGTTCTCCAGCACGCCCACCACGACGCGCGGGAAGATGGTCAGCGCACGGCGCACGATGTCGAGGTGGCCGAGGTGCATCGGGTCGAAGCTGCCGGGGTAGACCGCGATGATCGGCTGGTCGCTCACGGCTTCTCCTCCACCGTCACGGTCGCGCGGTTGTGGTGGTCGTCGACGGCGCGGACGGCGAGCAGGTGCGCGCCGTGCTGCGCCGGGATGCGGATCCGCTCGTGCTGGCTGTCGAGCAGGCCGTCCTCCGCGGCGACCGGGTGCCACTCGTCGGCGTCGCGGTTCCACTCCACCCGCACGATCGGCGAGAGGCTGTCGTCGATGCCGACGAGCCAGGCGTCGCCCTGGCGCGTGATCGTCACCGTCGGCGGCGTGTTGTCCACCACCACCCAGCTCGAGAGCGCCTGCGCGGTGGCGGGCGCCTCCGGGTTGGCGGGCGCGTCGGTGGCGGTCAGCCGGAAGCGGTAGAGGCCGTCCGCGAGCGCCTGGGTGTCGATCGCGATGACGGTGGTCTCGAGGTGGTCCCGCACCGTCCACCACGCGTCGCCGCCGGCGCGCTGCACCTCGAGCTTGAAGCGCAGCGGATCGCCGTTGGGGTCCTCGGCCTTCCACGACAGGCTCTGGTAGCCGACCCGGTAGTAGCGCTTGCCGAGGTTCGCCTGCCGCTCCGAGCCCTCGTCGTCGAGCGTGGTGAAGATGCCGGAGAGGTCGGGGTGCTGGACCTCGATGATGCGGTCGGAGGGCGGCGGCGTCTTGAGGAAGATCTCGCCCGGCTCGTGGACGGTCAGCTCCTTGATCTCGGGCGGGAGGTTCAGCTGGCGGTAGGCGACCTCGACCCGGCCGATGCGGGGCGGCGGCGCCGGCGCCGCCGGTTGCAGCTCCAGCTGCCACTGGAGGTAGCGGGCGGGCGGGGCGGTCGCGGGGGCGGCCACGCAGGGAGCCGGGGCGGACCACGCGCTCCAGGTCTCGTCCGGGGTCGAGGTCGCGCCGGAGCGGAAGCGGATCGCGCAGCCGCCCTTGGGCGGCAGCTCGCCGCGCACCGAGCTCTCGCCCCAGCGCGCCGGCTGGCCGGCGTCGAGCACCGGCGAGGTGAACGTCCCGTGCGGCGCGCCGCGGCGCTGCAGCAGCTTGACCGGGCCCTGGGTGAGGACGAGACGGCCGCCGGCCGCGAGGCGGACCACCTGGCTGGCGTTGACGGTGTCGAGCTGCGCCGCGGCGGCGTCGACGAGCTGCCACAGCTCGCCGTCCATCCCGGTGCCGATCACCAAGCCCTGGTCGCCCCAGGCGAGCGCGTCGGCGATCGGCTTGGTGAAGCGGTGCGCAATCGTCGCGGCGCCGGCCGGGAGGATGCGGACGATCTCGGAGGTCGCGCCGCCCTTGTCCGTCGCCGGGGCGGGCGCCGACGTCTCGCCGACGGTGACCGTGGCGGTCGTGCCGCCGTCGTCCTTGGGCGGCTTGCCGAGCGTCGGGTCGCCGGTCAGGCCGGCGCCGTAGGCGACACCATCCGGGGCGACCGCGAGCGCGGCGATCTCGGTGAACCCGGAGTCGTAAACCACGCCGGGCGCGCCGCTGCCGTCCCAGCGCATCACCAGACCCTTGCCCGAGCTGCCGATCAGCAGCACGTCGCCGCTCACCGCCAGGCAGCGGGCGTGGTGGTCGGGGATGGTCGCGACCACCTCCAGGCCCTTGGCGCCGAGGCGCATGAGCCGGCCGGGGTTGCCGGCCGCGAGCACGAGGCCGCCCTTGAACCAGGCGAGGTCCCAGAGGTTGCCCTCGGCGAGCGCGGCGACCGGCTCGACGGCGGCCTTCCCGCGCGGCACCCGCACCAGCAGCGCCGGCACCGCGGTCGTCGCCCACAGGTTCCCGTCCGGGTCGAGCAGCAGCGCCGTGATCTGGTCCGCCTTGACCTCGCCGAGCAGCTCCTTCTTGCCGTCGCGGACGCGGTAGACGCGGGCGGGGTGGCCGGTGCCGACGTACGCCGTGCCGTCGGGCGCGGCGGCAAGCGCGAGCCCGAGCGGCTCCTCGAACACCGCCGCGACCTCGAGCGGCGGGATCGCGGCGAGCGACCCGTCCGGGTAGACCGCCACGCCGAGCCCGGTCGCGCCGGCCAGCGCGCGGGGGGTGTCGACGACGAAGTGGCGGGTCGAGCCGGCCTCGACGGCGGCGGTTGCGAGCAGCGGGAGAAGTGCGGCGGCGATCGGTCTCATGGCGCCTCCACGCGCGGTCGCACGGTGAGCGGGATGCGGAACGCCCCCTCGAGCGGCATGCCGGCGGGCACGCGGGTGATCGCGAGGACGGACGACCCGAGCCGGGTGACGCTGCGCGGCCCGAGGCCGGTGGCGACGGTCGCCGCCCACGACGGCGGCAGGTCGGGCTGCGACGCGCCCGGCACCGCGACGCCGCGGGCGTGGCCCTCGAGCACGCCGACCAGCGTCGCGCTGCTCTCGAGCAGGCCGAGCTCGGCGAGCTGGTCGGCGAAGTCGGCCGGCATCAGGCCCTCCGCGCGCAGCCGGTACTCGCTCCACGCCGCGCCGTCGGCGACGATCAGGTCGACCGGACCCGGCTCGGCGTCGGGCGGCACGCGCAAGGTGAGGCGGCGCGACTCGACCGCGGCGTGCTCGGGTTGGAGCCGGACCTCCACCGCGAGCGCCTCGCCCGGAGCGACGACGGTGCGCGCCGGGAGCGCCTCTGCGATCACCGCGCCGCGCGCCTCCTCGTCGCGGTCGAGGCGCATCTCGACGCCGGCGACCGCGGGGTGGGCGAACGGCGAGTTGGCGAGCGCGCCGACGACGCCGCCGGCGAAGGCGGCGATGCGGGCGAGGATGTCGAGCCCGCGCCCCGACTGGTCGAGGCTGACGCTGCGGCCGTCGGCGAGGTCCACCTTCATCGCGATGCGGGCGGACGCCTGGCCGACCCCCGCGCCGCGCGAGGTGAGGCTCGCGTTGGTGAGGTAGGTGACCATCGACTGCGCCAGCAGCGGCTCCTCGACCATGCGGAAGTGCCAGGTCGCGTCGCCCATCGGGCCGTGCACGTCGATCGTCACCGGGATCCCGGCCGGCGCCGCCCCGGCGAGCGCGACGATCCCCGCCGCGCGGTCGACGACCAGCGTCCCGAAGCTCTTGCCGACCGCGAAGATCTTGAACGGGTTCTGGTACGAGCCCTGGATCGCGAGCACCCGCGCCCGCACCGCCGGCATGCGCACCTTGCCGAGGTTGAAGAGCGGGTGGCCGAACGCCCAGACCTTGTCGCCCTCGCGGGCGGTCACGGTGCCGCCGGCGGCGAGCGTCGCATCCCCC
>Ga0335081_10016108_pt1 | contig 12093 bp, 12 predicted proteins | sample Lox_Sample_35_FD_206713 | JGI IMG/M metagenome (GOLD analysis project Ga0335081, IMG submission 206713) | Soil microbial communities from Loxahatchee National Wildlife Refuge, Florida, United States - Lox_Sample_3.5 | ecosystem: Environmental > Terrestrial > Soil > Wetlands | place: USA... | reverse complement strand
AGATTTCCAACTCGATCGTTGAGATCGACCGCGCAATGCGGCTCGGGTTCAACTGGGAACTGGGTCCCTTTGAATTATGGGATGCGGTTGGAGTGGAAGTAACCGTGGCCCGCATGAAGAAAGAGGGCAAGCCGGTCGCGCACAACGTGGAACGGCTGCTGGCATCGGGGCAGAAGTCGTGGTACATCGACGATCCGAAATCTCCGGCCGGCAAGAAATACTGGGAAATGGGCACCGAGAGTTGGGAGCCGATTCAGGTTCCGGCAGGTGTTTGGTCGGTGACGGTTGCGAAAAAATCGAATGGAGTGGTGAAGAAGAATTCGGGTGCATCGCTGGTGGATCTGGGCGATGGCGTGGGATGCATCGAATTCCATTCGAAGATGAACGCTCTGGGAGCAGACATCATTGGTCTCATCAATCAAACGCTGAAGCCCGGTGGACCGGGAGATAACTTCGACGCGTTTGTCATCACGAACGATGCGGCGAACTTTTCGGTGGGCGCCAATCTCATGCTGCTGCTGATGAGCGTGCAAGAAGAAGAATGGGATGAGGTCGATCTGGCCATCCGGCAGTTCCAGGGGATGACGCAGGCGATCAAGTTCTCTCCGAAACCGGTGGTGTCGGCTCCGTTTGGACTCTGTCTGGGCGGCGGAACGGAAATCTCGCTCCATGCGCCGGCCCGTCAGCCGCATGCAGAGCTTTACACCGGGCTGGTGGAGATAGGCGTGGGACTGCTGCCCGGCGGCGGCGGTTGCAAGGAGATGCTGCTTAGAGCGGTGGACAGCGCGGCGGCATCGAGAGGGAAATCGTCGCCGGAGGCGCTGGCTGGTTCCGTGGAGATGATGGAAGCGATGAAGAAAGCTTTCGAGACGATCGCCACGGCCAAGGTCGCGACCTCAGCGCATGAAGCGCGAGCGTTCGGATTCCTGAATGATTCCGATCGCATCAGCATGAATCGCGAGCGCGTGTTGTCCGACGCCAAGACTCGAGCGCTTGAACTGGTGCGCGCCGGTTACGAACCGCCGGTGCCACGCACGGAGATTCCAGCGCCGGGAGAGAACCTCCTGGCGGCATTGAAAATGGGGGTCCACCTCATGCGCCAGGGAGACTTCATCACGGATTACGAAGTCAAGCTGGGTGGAAAGATTGCCGGAGTGCTCTGTGGCGGCAATGTTACGCCTGGAACTTTGGTGAGCGAGCAGTACGTTCTTGACCTGGAGCGGGAGGGCTTCAAGTCTCTCTGCGGGGAGAGAAAGACGCAAGAGAGGATTCAGTTCACGCTGAAGACGGGGAAGACGTTGAGAAACTGATGAGAACCAAGATTTTGATCGGCATCGGGATCCTCCTAACGGGACTGCTGTTTTATCAAGTCCTATTCGGCCGTGATGACGCTCAAGGTTGGGTCAAATTCTCGTCGCCGGAGGGTCGATTCGAAATCCTGATGCCCGGAACTCCGGTAACGGGAAAAGTAATTGAACTTCAATTGCCAACGTTTACCGCACAGTTGCATCCCTTCTCAGCTTTGAGACCACCTTCATTGGGATTGATGTCTGGCTACTCCGATTTCCCGTTTGTCCCTGAGAGCACAGGCGAAGTTTTTGACCGAACCAAGGATGGATCGATCAGAAATGTACAGGGCAAACTAATCACCGAGGGCAATCTGACCTTGGATGGATATCCGGGACGCCGATTCAGATCCACGGCCCAAGGGAACTCTTTTATTGACGAAGAAATGTATTTGGTGGGTCAGCGGCTCTACTTGATCACCGTCTTGTCAAAGACCGAAACCCCGGATAGAAACATCGACAAGGTCTTTGATTCCTTTCGGTTCACTACGCTGGGACGATAAGCTGTGAGTTTCTGGCTTTGATTCATTTGACCCGTCGACGATCCAGTCGCCTTCTCACCCCGCGGCGACGTGCGCGAACCGTCGCACCGATGGTTGCCGTGCCTGCTTCGCACGCCAGAGGTCGTACTGCGACTGCATATCCATCCACAGTTCAGGGGTGGTGCCTAGGGCGGCAGCCAGCCGGATTGCCATGGCGGCGGAGATCCCGGCCTTGGCATTCAGAACTCGCGACAGAGTCACACGAGTAACCTGCAGATGCGCCGCTGCCGTGGATACGGGAAGGTCGCCGAGATACTCGCGCAGAACTAGTCCGGGATGAGGTGGATTGTGCATGCGCATGCAGGCATCCTCTTTTCCAGGGCCGTATGCCCTTTAGCTGCACCACTAAACTAGTGGTAATCCTGATAGTCAACGAGGACAGCGTCCTCGCCCTCGAACTTGAACGTCAGACGCCAGTTTCCGCTGACACTGATCGCCCAGTGACCTCGAAGCTCCCCAGCTAGCGGATGGAGTTTCCATCCCGGAGCATTCATGTCTTTGGGCTGCTTGGCGTTATCAAGGGCAAACAACTGCAGCCGCAATTTCGTGGCATGCTTCGGCTGAATCCCCGCCTTCGATCCGGTGCGGAAGAATCTCTCCACGCCCGAGTGCCGAAAGCTCTCGATCACTCGTATAGTGTAACGCTACACGCTACGCAGATCAATCTAAAAACAATTCAAGAGATGAGCGAGCCAGCTACAGGACTCACCTGATTGACCCGCCGGTCGTCGCGACTTGCCCTTTGTGCCAATCAAACTGATACAGAGCACTTTTAGGAAATTGGAGCTAGAAAATGGTGCCTAGTTCGTCTTTTGTAACACAGCGGCGAATCCGGGCCTCGTCGTCTCTTACACGCTGCCAGTGCTGCCGACGGGATTGGTGTCAACAGGAGTGAACATCCTGAACAGCGTGAAAGCCGATAGACTCGCTCTCGACGTGGTCAACGTTATGGCGATGGACTATGGCTCGGCCAACGACAACAACGGCAGATGGGGCTGGATGCGACCGATGCCGCCAGCGCCACGGAAACGCAGATCCAGCAGGCGGGCCTGTCTTCTACCGTGGGCGTAACTCCGATGATCGGCATCAACGATACCAACACGGAGATATTCCAACTGTCGGATGCGCAGACGCTACTGAATTTTGCGATCGCAAACAAATACGTCACGCGGCTGGCGATGTGGCCGGTGGCGCGTGATAACGGCGGGTGTCCGAATGAGGGGTTTGCTTCACCGACCTGTAGCGGAATCTCGCAGAACAACTACCAGTTCTCACAAATCTTCGAAGCTTTCTAGAGCATCTCGAAATTGCGAGGGGCGCCAGTGTATGTGCATTGGCGCCCTTTTTTCAGGTTAAGTCTGACGATTACCCCAACGTGCAATCTTCGCCTTCTTCAATGTCGGACTGCTGCTTGTTGCTGTTCACGCTACCGTCGCTGCTGGCGAAGGTCCAGTGTGCGGCGCCTTTGCCGTCGGAATCGGCAACGACCTCCACGTCAACCCGATCTCCTTGATTCAAGGGATAGGTGTCGAGTACCTGCTTGCTGGTGCGGTCGTCCCACACATTGACGTTGACGTCGGTCATTTGGTCGTTCTGAAGATGAAAGCGAACTGTGCCTGCCATAGGTCACTCCTGGGACCGGATGTATTTTTCGCAATCCAGTTCCCTTCGAACATCTAGAATGGATAGTGCTCTTCGTTGGCAATGCGTTTCAGATGCCGCGGGATCGATGAGAAAAATGCGACGGAGGGCACGGAACCGAGGGCTGCTATGAGGGAAGTCATCATCGCATCATCGGTACGAACGCCGGTTGGGCGCGCGTACAAGGGGACGTTGCGGGCTACGCGTCCGGATGAACTCGCCGCTGTTGCGATTAAGGGTGCGCTGGAGCGCGTCCCGCAACTCGACACCAAGGAAATTGAAGACGTCATTCTCGGATGTGCCATGCCAGAGGCCGAGCAGGGGATGAATGTCGCTCGCATTGCCTCATTGCGGGCTGGATTACCCGTTGAGGTATCGGCACTCACCATTAACCGGTTTTGCTCGTCGGGACTGCAGGCCATTGCCATGGCGGCGGAACGAATCATGACTGGCGGCGCGGAAGTCGTTGTTGCTGGCGGCACCGAGTCGATGTCGATGATCCCGATGGGCGGCCACAAGATTTCTCCGAACCCGTGGTTGGTGGACCATTATCCGGATGCCTATCTTTCGATGGGATTGACCGCTGAACGTGTGGCGCAGCGAATCGGAATCACACGCCAAGCAGCAGATGAGTTCTCGTTGAAGAGTCACCAGAAGGCGCTGGCGGCGATTCATGCCGGCAAATTCGAGGACGAAACGGTCTCCGTTCCAGTGAGCTTCACCAGTCCGAACGGATCGAAACCGAAGAAGCAGGAAATCGTCTTTAAGGTGGATGAAGGCCCAAGGGCCGAAAGCACCTTGGAAGCTCTGTTGGCGTTGAAGCCTGCCTTCCATGCCAAGGGAACGGTGACGGCGGGAAATTCATCGCAGATGTCAGATGGCGCGGCGGCAGCCGTGGTGATGTCGGCGGAGCGCGCTAAGGCGCTTGGCATCAAACCGCTGGCTCGGTATGTGTCGTTCGCCACTGCTGGATATAAGCCCGAGGAGATGGGCCTGGGACCGGTGTTCGCCATTCCCAAAGCCCTGAAGATGGCTGGGCTGAAGCTGGCGGATATTGACGTGATCGAGTTAAACGAGGCGTTCGCGGCACAGTCGCTGGGTGTAATCAAAGAAGCTGGATTGGATCCGGAGAAAGTGAATCCGAACGGTGGCGCTATTGCCTTGGGGCATCCGCTGGGATGTACCGGCGCAAAGCTGACTGCCAGCGTGATTCGGGAAATGAAGCGGCGCAAAGCGCGTTACGGCATGGTCACCATGTGCGTAGGTGGTGGCATGGGCGCGGCTGGGATCTTCGAAAATCTGAGCTAACGCGCCCGCGAGGTCAAGAGTCTAAGAAAGTATCAGAGAGATAATCTTTACAGGGAGGCGCCTATGCGCATCACAGGCCTTCTTTCAATCGCCGTTCTGATCTGCTCTGCCGCAGCAACTGCGCAGACTGAACCATCCAAATCTCTCTTTACACTTCAGACGGTTAAAACCAGCCAACCTCAAGCTGGTGATACGGCTCTGGATGTTCTGGAGCGGTTGACCGCGAGGCGGCTAGATCTCTATACCGCGAGGCGCCTGAGGTTTGGGCAATATGCTCATCCCGGCGATGCGCTCCTGGTGTTGCCTGACGACGACATCTGCTACACGATGCGCACGTACGTGGTGGCGCGCGATCAAAAGGACTCGGATTCGACGCATCCGGTGCGATCTTCCACGTGTCAGCCTGCCAAACGCTACCAGCTGAAAACAACGGAGATACGCGGATCGGATAGCCGCTAGACTGGCTTAACACTTCTTTACCCGATTACTACGCAGTTTTACGTGCTACTGAGTATGCTTTCGTTGGACGGCAACGTCCAACATATCGGGTACCCCCAGCCCGAGGTTGAATGCTAGGAGGTGCTGTATGCGGCTCTCCAGCTTTGCTCCCGTCGCAGTGCTGCTGATTTCTTCCTTCGTCTTCGCTCAACATCATGAGTCACCGGCAGCTCCCAGCGCGCCACCACCAAGTCCGCCACCGGCCGCGGCGGCTGCACCGACTCCGGCTACAACTCCAACGCCTGCGAGTGCACCGGCGACGTTCACGTCTGGCACGCCGGCGGCGCATGTCAGCGAGCCGAGCGCTCCCGCGGCAAGTAACTTCTCCGCTGCGCATGTTGCGCCCGGCGTGAGTTCAGCACCGGCACCAGCAACGGCACCGACGCCTGCTCGTGGGGAATCGAATGCACCTCGCATCTCTGAACCGGCGTTCTCTGGCGCAGAACGGGTCAATCCCGCGGACCGAGTGGCGCCCAACGAGAAGATTTCCGGTGAAAACAGAATCTCTTCTGAGCCCCGGATCGGTGAAGTTCCGCAAGAAAAAAGGAACGAGCCGAACAATCCGGAATCCGATCTGAAACGGAGAGTGTGTCCGGACGGGAATTGCAAAGAGTCCGGTCCGAGAACGACGGCTCCGGAATCGGACTTGCGACATCGAGTGTGCCTGACCGGTGCGTGCACTTGCGGGGAGGGACAGGCACTCGTGAAGGGACAGTGCGTCAGCACTGCCGCGAACGACACCACGTGTCCCGCTGGAGAGGTATGGAACGGGGGTTCGTGTTTGCCAACGGGGCAGTGCCAGGCCGGCGAGAATTGGGATGGGTCGCGCTGCATCGACTACTCAGCTGCATGTGCAACGAACAGCAGCCGGGCCGCGACGATCATCTCGGAAATTAGAAGCTTGCGTGCCGCAAGCGATCGAGCGTGTACAGAGGATCCACAGGGGCAGGATTGTTCGGAAAGCAAGGGACGATTGGATGGAGCTCAGCTGCGGTATAGGATGTTGCTGAACGAATCTTCCCCCGATTGCCGGGCCCAGATGCCCGATCCGCTTTCTCTGTAGAGTTGCTGTTAGAGAGGCGTCATTATGTCGCGAGCCATTTTGTCGATCGTCGTCGCAGCAATGTTCGTGGCGGCGTCCGTTGCCCAACACACTAGTGGCGGTGCGGGTGGAGGTGGCGGTTCTTCGGCGGGTTCGAGCGGTGGAGGCGGAGGACACAGCTCGGGTGGTGGCGGATCATCTTCTGTTGGATCGTCTTCGTCGGGTGGAAGTCATTCGAGTGGCGGTTCTTCCGGCGGAGGTCATTCTAGCGGCGGTTCCTCAGGCGGCCACAGTTCCAATGGCTCCGCTGCACACGTTTCCGGTGGTTCAGGCAGGCACATCTCTTCCGCGAATGGCGAAGGCTGGAGTTTCACGGGTCACGGTGTCATCAGCCCCGGAGGGGTTGCAATTTCGCCGTCGGCATCGCCCCATTCCACGGGGATTAGCGGGATTGACGAGCGGGGCAGGTCTTTCACTTTGGATCACGAAACCAGTCGGCACGTGAACGAGATGATTCGCAGCGGAAAGTCGGTAGATGAGATTCGCGATTACATCCGCAACCGCCCCGCCGCCACAACGACAACGGTGAACAGCGAGAAACGCGGATTTTTGGCGGCGTTGCGGCATCCCTTCCATCATCCCGAACCAAACTACTCGATCGACCTTCGACACAGGATTTGTCTGAGCGGTTCTTGCAAGGTGTGTCCGGCGGGAACCACCGCAGGCTCGAACGGAGCGTGCTCCGGGTCAAAGCAAATCCCTCACCTTTGCATGTCGGGATCCTACTGGTACGGAAATTCCTGCATGGCGCTTGCCCAGCAATATCGGTGGAATGACTGCCTTGAACCGGCCGACCCGGAACTGCTGGCTGCCAGAAGGTCGATGGAGGTATCACGGAGGCAGATGACCGATGCATGCAATCAGGACGCAGCGAGTCAGGCCTGTGCCGATATGAATTTCGCTTACCAGCAGGCCGTCGGCCGCTACAACGTGCAGCGCAACATCCATCAGAGATTACGTCTCCGCTGTTTGCAGGGCTCCGCATTCGGATATTTCGACCCGATTGACCCGATGAGTCCGCAGAACTAAGCGCATTCCGATCGCGCCATTTCGTGCATAGAAAACCCGGCGAAAATGCCCATAATTCCCGGAGTTTCCGGGTCTATCATTTCCACCTCGCGCGGAATAAAATTAGGTGGTCTTTCCAGCCGCATTTTGTGTTCATAACCGCGGCTTTGGTCCCTGGAGAAAGAAGGCAATTGATATGGCTACGACCACGGTGGTGCCAAAGGGTAAGGTTGCTGGCGGAAGTTTCCTGCTGGAGACTCGTCAGCCCGAAGAGGTTTTCACTCCTGAAGATTTCAGCGAACAGCATCAATTAATCGGGCAAACCACGGAAGAGTTTGCCGTCAACGAAATCCTGCCTAACGTCGAGAAAATCGAGCATAAGGACTTTTCCGTCACTCGCGATCTACTGAAGAAAGCAGGCGAACTCGGATTGAGTTCGGTGGAAATTCCTGAGGCATACGGCGGCCTTGAGATGGACAAAGTGACGGCCGCAGTCATTGCCGATCACATCGCAAAATATGCAGGCTTCGCCACGACCTGGGGCGGACACACTGGCATTGGCACGCTGCCACTGGTTTATTTCGGAACAGAAGAACAGAAGAAGAAGTACCTGCCGCGATTGGCGTCAGGCGAGATCGTGGGAGCCTATGCGTTGTCAGAATCGACTTCCGGTTCTGACGCCATGAACTGCCGTGCGCGTGCCCAGCTTTCTGAGGATGAGAAGCACTACATTCTGAACGGCGAAAAGATGTGGATCACCAACGCCGGGTTCGCCGACCTGTTCACTGTCTTCGCGAAAGTGGATGGCGAGAAGTTCTCGGCGTTCCTGGTGGAGAGGGACTTTCCGGGATTCTCCATCGGCGCCGAAGAGCACAAGATGGGAATTCGCGGATCGTCGACGTGTCCCATCATCCTGAACGACTGCAAAGTACCGGTGGAGAACCTGCTCGGTGATATCGGCAAAGGCCACTTGATCGCATTCAACATTCTCAATATTGGGCGGTTCAAACTTGGTGCGATGTGCGTGGGCGGCGGGCGCGTTTCGATAGAGAATGCAATCGCGTATGCCAAGCAACGCAAGGCATTCAGCAAGGTCATTGCCGATTTCGGGCTGGTGCGGGAGAAGATTGCCAATATGGCGACGCTGCTTTATGTCGGTGAGTCGCTTGTGTACCGCACAGTGGCGATGATGGATGCGGCATTGAGCGAAGTAGACAAATCGGCGGTCGATGCGGCCAAACAGACGTTGAAGGCGATCGAGGAGTATGCGGTGGAGTGCTCGATCATCAAGGTCTGGGGCTCGGAGATGATTGATTATGTCGTCGACGAGACTCTGCAGATTTACGCTGGGTACGGGTTTGTAGAAGAGTATCCGGCAGAACGCGCGTACCGCGATGCCCGCATCAACCGCATCTTCGAAGGAACGAATGAAATCAATCGACTGATCATCACGGGCTTCTTGTTGAAGCGCGCGATGACCGGACAGCTTCCTTTGATGCCCGCGATCAAGAAACTCATGGACGAAGTTCTCTCCGGCCCATCGGGAGGGGACGAAATCGAAGGCGCGCTGGCAGAGGAAAGGAAACTGGTAGCGCAAGCTAAGAAACTGGGCTTGTTCGCTGCCGGTTCGGCCACGCAGAAATACATGCAGGCGATCCAGGACCAGCAGGAAATCATGGGTGCGATTGCCGACATGACCATTGAAACCTACGCCATGGAATCGGCTGTGCTCCGGACGCAGAAAATCGTCGAAACTAAAGGCGAATCGGCTGCAGAACTGCCGCTTGCCATGACCCGCGTATACCTGACGCAGGCCTTCGAGAAAGTCGAAGCTGCGGCACGAAAGGTGATTGCGGCTGTGGCGGATGGCGATATGATGCGCACGCAACTGGCGATCCTACGGCGTTTGGCGAAGTACGAACCGTTCAACACGATCGAACTGCGGCAGCAGATTGCGCAGCGGATGATCGAGCGCGGCAAGTACACGCTGGCTTAGACCATTCACCACTCAGAACACAGAGGCTCACAGAGATATCCTGTGGGCCTTTTTCTTTGCCCTCTTCGGTCTGGTACAAATATGCGCATGAGAACAGCGATGAAAATTCTCCCCGTGTTTGCTTTGGTAGTGGCAGTCTGGGCCCAGGCAAAGCTGGCGACCCAAGACTCCGCCACGTTCGACGCCGAGCATGCGGCACACATCACGAGGGTCGTGCCCATGCCGAATACGGTCAGCCCCGAAGCCCAGCAATATCTGATTGGGCTGGAACAAAGTGCCGCGGGCCCGGAGTCGCTGGCGTGTGCTGATTAATCTGCATGGCGGTGGATTTAATTCTGACTCGGGATCGCTGATCGAAGGCGTGCCGATCGCCAATCTGGCCAAGACGAAAGTGGTTTCTGTCTACTACCGGCTTGCGCCGGAGAATCCATACCCCGCGGCGGTGGATGATGTCGTCGCGGTGTACAAGGAGCTACTAAAAACATACAGGCCAAGCGGGATTGGAATCTTCGGCACTTCGGCGGGTGCGATTCTCACGGCACAGGTGACCGCAAAACTGAAACAGTTCGGGATCCCGCTGCCGGCAGCAATTGGAATATTCTCCGGGTTCGCCGATTTCAGCCGCGCCGGCGAATCTCGCCAATTGTTCACGCTCACAGGTTTTTCGGGCGATTTGCAGCCGATGGACGACAACCATCTGCCCGACGATCCCTATGTCGGCAAAACGGATCGCAAGGATCCTCTGTTATCCCCGATCTTCGCTGATCTACGCGGATGGCCGTCGAGCCTGCTGGTCACGAGTGGTCGCGACATCCTGCTCAGTGGAACGACCATCTTTCATCGCGCGCTGCTGAAGGGCGGGAATGACTCACAGCTCATAGTATTCGAGGCCCTGCCGCACGCCTTCTGGTATCACTTTCAGATTCCGGAGACGAAAGAGGCGCTGGAGATCATGGCCAATTTCTTCGGTCAGAAAGTTGGACACTAAGCCTCTGAACTACTTTGCCACTTCCGGCGGAATCAGCATGTAGCTGACGAATGCGAGTCGCTTGCTGTCGGGCGACCACGAAGGAACGTTGATGGTTCCCTGCCCTCCGAACAGCCGAGCCAGAACTGTGATCTTCTTGTCGGAGAGGGACATCAGGCGGAGCAACACATCTTTATTTTCGGGATGGCCAGTGACGTCGGCGCTGTAGGTGAGGAACACCATCCAATGGCCGTCGGGCGAGATGTGAGGGAACCAGTTGTTCAGATCGTCGGAGAAAACTTGCTCCTGCTCGCTGCCATCCGCTTTCATGCGCCAGATTTGCATGTGGCCCGTGCGCTCGGAGTTGAAATAAATGTATTTGCCGTCGGGCGAGTACTCGGGACCATCGTCCAAACCTTTCGCAGTGGTTAATCTGGTTTCTTCCCCTCCCGCTGTGGGGATCGTATAAATATCGAACTCGCCGTTTCGCTGGCCGACAAAAGCGAGTGTCTTGCCGTCTGGGGACCATCCATGCCAATACGACGGCGATTTCTTCGTAATGCGCCGAGGTGCGCCTCCAGTGATCGGAACAAGATAAACGAGAGAATTGTGATCTTCTTGCGAATTGTCGCTGATCGCCAGTTGTGTGCCGTCGGGCGAGATTCCATGATCGTTATTACATCGATTGGCCAGGCCGGTATCGGTTGTCGTGGGTGTGTCCCCATCGACTGGCATGCGCTCGATTCTTCCGTTGCGGTTGAACAGAAGAGCTTTGCCGTCGCGCGTCCAATTCGGGGCCTCGAAGCGGCCTGGGGCAAGGTAGGACACACGGCGATCGGCAGAATCGATGTCGACAGTTTCGAGGGTGCTGTAGAGGACGGGCTCTCCGGCGGCGGCAGGAAGTTGAGTGAGTTCGACGTTGGAGAAGGTCGCCTGTTCTACCACGTCTTTGTCGTGAGAGCAGACCCCGAGCCCGACGTAGAACGTTCCGGGAAATGGAATGCGCAGCCAACCGCCTGCAGGTTCGAGATCGCCGTCCCTTCCTAACGACATATAGACGTAATCTCCGCGCTTCACCAGACGCAGCCGCTGGGGAGCAGAGAGGTTCGACTGAACCTCCCGGGTCACGGCGCCCTTTTGGTCGCGGAACTGCAAGGAGGTGAGTCCGCTGGCGTGCAGAGCGATGTCTACATAGACCGAGTCCGCATCGAGGCTTTGCCGCAGGATCAGTACCGCTTTCTTATGCTCGTTGCCGGTCTTGGTGAGAAAGCTGACGTCCGCACTCAAACTCACATCGCCCGACATTTTCTTCCAAACGAACTGAAACGCGTCCGCAACCGACCACATGTTCTCGCCGCTGCCGCTGATCGTGTAGGTCTTCCTGGCGGCGTTATAGTCCACCGAGCCTTGGTGCAGGACGAGACCAACATCGCTGTGGCTGTCGAATGCTCCAAGAGCCCGCTGATCCTGAACCGAGATGCCCACTGAAAGAGCACAGAGCAACAAGCAAACAACTGACGGCCATACGCCGAGGACGAGTTTCATGAGACCCTCGCAGTGACGAGACAAGAAATTATTGTTGACCGGCAAGAATTGTACAGCCCCACACACCTCATCTGGTGAAGCCGTCTGGAGTCATGCTGGGTGCGATGGCCTACCAACTTACGATCAGTTCTGGTAAAACG
>Ga0335081_10016107_pt1 | contig 12093 bp, 12 predicted proteins | sample Lox_Sample_35_FD_206713 | JGI IMG/M metagenome (GOLD analysis project Ga0335081, IMG submission 206713) | Soil microbial communities from Loxahatchee National Wildlife Refuge, Florida, United States - Lox_Sample_3.5 | ecosystem: Environmental > Terrestrial > Soil > Wetlands | place: USA... | reverse complement strand
TTGCCCACAATTTTCTCGGTCAGCTTCTGATACATGCGCGGAGTAATGTGGACTTCCTTGGGGATCTCGACCTCTCTTACGTGGCGCCCCGTGCCGTGACTGGCGCGGCGATCGGTCTTGAACTGCATACGCTGGATGGGCAGCGGTCCCACCCCGAGCGAGTACCCGAAGGTGGCGGCGATCACCTCGAAATCATAGACACGTTTGGCATCGGGCTTCTCATGGATGCGATAGAGGGAGGCCACGCGTTTGTTTTCCAGATAGTGGGCGACGCACTCATTTGCCGAAAGCATGAACTCTTCGATCAAGCGATGAGCGATGTTCCGCTCTGAGCGCGTCACGCTCTTCATCATCCCGAGGTCGTCGAATTCGATCACCGGCTCGGGCAAGTCGAAGTCGATCGAACCGCGACGCTTACGTTTGCGATTGAGAATCATCGCCAGGTCCCGCATGCTCTCGAACTGCGCGACCAAAGGCGCGTAGCGTTTGCGAATCTCCGGATCGCCTTCGATGATTGCGTTCACGTCGGTATAGGTCATCCTCTCCGCCGACCGGATCACGCCCTGGTTCAATTCGTAGCCGACGATTTCTCCCTGATGGTCGACTTCCATGATGCAGGAGAGCACCAGGCGGTCAATATGCGGCCGCAGGCTGCAGATATCCGTCGAAAGCTCTAGCGGCAGCATAGGAACGGCGCGATCGGGAAAGTACACCGAAGTGCCGCGCAGGCGCGCTTCCTGGTCGAGACTCGATCCGGGCGTGACATAGTGTGCGACATCGGCGATGTGCACCTGCAACTCGAAATTCCCGTTGTCAAGCGGCCGCACTGTCACGGCGTCGTCGAAGTCGCGCGCCGTTTCGCCGTCGATGGTCACGATGGGAAGATGGCGGTAATCGCGACGCCTGCGCAGTTCCATAGCAGGGATGACATTCTCCACCTCCTGTGCTTCACGGAGCACTTCCGGAGGGAAACGATGAGGCAGGTGAAATTTGCGGATGGCGATTTCAACGTCGACTCCGAAATCGTCTTCGTATCCCAGAATCTCAGTGACGCGGCCGCGCGGGTTTTGCGTTGGCGTTGGCCAATCTGTGATCTCGACATCGACGATTACGCCTTCCAGGTCATTCCAACTCGTGCGCCGGGCCACCTCCTCCCCAAGTACCCGGTGAGACTGCCTTCTCGGCTTCGCTGCCTTGCGTTCTCCGGTTATGTCAGTGGATTCATCTTGTGCAGCCCTTTCCTGCGGAAACTCGAATCCGGAAGGAATGATGATCTCCTGTGAGATCTTGTCGTCCATGGGAGTAACGTAATTGCTGCGGCCGCCGTAGTGGAATTTCCCCACGACAGTGGGGTGCGCGCGGGAGACTGGGCGAATGATGCGGCCTTCCGCGCGCCCGTCGGGGCGAACGGTTCCGACTTCGACCAGGACCTGATCGCCGTGCATGGCCGACCCAACGGCGGAAGGCGGAATGAAAATATCGCCCGCCAGGCGCGACTTCAGTTCGGGACTCAGGGAACTCGCGTCCGGAATTACAAATCCGTATCCGTCGCGATGCAGACTCAATCTGCCAACGAGGGCGTTCTTGCCCGGCGCCGTGTGGGGCAGAGCGTAGCGGTCGGAATCTACCTGAATCAACTGACCGCTCTGCAGCAGAGCCGCCAAGCGATTCTTTAGTTCCTTGCGATCTTCGTTGTGCACTCCGAGTTCGCGCACCAGTTGCTTGTATCCGGCGGAGCGCTTGGGTTGGCGTTCAATTTTCTTGAGAATCGCGGCGTCGGAGAGACCCACAGTCATCACCACACTTATCCAACACGATAGCATGACGAATGCTGCTTGTTTTGCCGACACTCTACGCCTTCAAACATCCGCGGGCACGATGACATGTTGGCTGTGAGTGGTTAGGCCATCTTTGATAGACAAAACATGTCGGCATTGTGCCCAGTTATTGGGCACTGGATTCTGCTAACGCTGGTCGATGCTTGCCGTCCAACGCTGTGATCGCGGGTTGAAAAAGGAAATGGAACTTTCCTGAAACGGTTTCGTATCTTGACGCGATGAGTGGCGGGTGAGTGGAGTCGGGTGCTTTCAGCGACGACTTCGAAGCGAAAAATTTGCGGGGTTAAAGGGATTGTCTCACGCTCGGTTTGGCGGCCCAGTTGAGAACAACCCCCGGAAGCAAGCACAGGCCTTGCGGCCCGTACTGTTTCTTAACCCCGACGCGCAGCATTGTAGGCCTTTTGCCGAGAAACGCAACGTTTTCCGCGATTGGCCGTAGAAAGCCGCCCAGAGCCGTTTCCCGACGGTTTTTCGGGAAAGAATGAGGAGAGTCATGAAGTTGTCATCGATGTCCAAGGGGTTGCTTCTGGGGCTGGCTTTGCTGCTGGCAACGAGTGCATTCGCTGCAAACACAGGTTCCCTCAGCGTGCAAGAGCCTCTCATGGTGAGTGGCAAACAGTTGCCGGTGGGCGACTACAAAGTGAAGTGGGACGGCACCGGTTCCAACGTCGAAGTCAGCATCGTCAAAGGCAAGACCGTGTTGGCGACCGCCCCCGCCAGGCTCGTCGACCTGAAGGAATCTCCCGGCGCTGATTCTGCCGTCGTCAAAAAGAATGAGGACGGATCGCGCTCGCTGTCTGAAATCCGGTTCTCCGGAAAGAAATTCGCTCTGGCTCTTACGACCGAGCAAGCCAAGGCTGATTCCGACAGCGATTCGGGGAAGTAGTCGAACTCAGCGAACTGAGCAGCAGAGAATCCAGCGAGACGATTGCAAATGACATAGGGAGCGCGAGCGCGCTCCCTTTTTTTGTGCTTCAGTACTTCGGCATCTTCGGATCCACTTTGTCCGCCCAGGCCAGGATCCCTCCCGCCAGGTTGTGGACCTTCTTGAAACCGGCCTGCCTCAGAAAGTCGACTGCCTTTCCGCTTCGCACGCCGGAGCGACAGTGAGCCACGATCTCCCGGCTGGAGTCGAGTTCATGCACGCGCTTGGGCAGGTCTCCGAGAGGAATGAGATAGCCTCCGATGTTGCAGATCTGGTATTCGTGCGGCTCGCGCACGTCGAGAACGAAAAGGTCGTCCCCGGCATCCAGCCTGCGCTTGAGTTCCTCAACCTGCATTTCGGGCAAATTCGTCACAACCGCTGTCTCCTCGCCCCGGATTCCGCAAAACTCGTTGTAGTCTATCAGCTTCGTGATTGTCGGATGCGTGCCGCATACCGGGCAGTCAGGATTCTTGCGCAGCTTGAGCTCGCGGAACTTCATGCCCAGCGCGTCGATCAACAGGAGACGGCCGATCAACGGCTCGCCCTTGCCGATAATCAGTTTGATCGTTTCCGTGGCCTGCATCACGCCCACCAGTCCCGGCAAGATTCCGAGCACGCCGCCTTCGGCGCAGGAGGGAACCAGTCCCGGCGGTGGCGGCTCTGGATACAAGCAGCGATAGCACGGGGCGTCTTTGGTGGCGAAGACGCTGGCCTGTCCCTCGAAGCGGAAAATTGACCCGTAAACATTGGGCTTGCCGGTGAGCACGCAGGCGTCATTCACCAAATAGCGCGTGGGGAAATTGTCAGTACCGTCGGCGATGATGTCGAACTCCGAGAACAACTCGAGCGCGTTCTCGCTGGTGAGCCTGGTTTCGAACGTCCGGATATTCAGGAAAGGGTTGATCGCTTTCAGTTTTTCGGCGGCAGAATCAAGCTTCTTTCTTCCTACATCAGCCGTGGTGTGGATGATCTGGCGTTGCAGGTTGGTGTAATCCACCACGTCGAAGTCGACGATGCCGAGCGTTCCCACTCCCGCTGCGCCAAGGTAGAGTGCCAGCGGCGATCCCAGCCCACCGGCACCGATGCAGAGCACCTTGGCCGCTTTGAGCTTCTGCTGTCCCTCCATGCCGACTTCGGGCATGATCAGGTGGCGTGAGTAGCGCAGGATTTCGTCTTTGCTCAACGTTGCGACTTCGGGTTTGATTTCAACTGTGGTGGCCATCACGACCTCTTAAGATCTCTGGATTTTTGGGATTTCCGAACCGGTGACTCTGCTGAGAGATCAGCAACAACAACAGGCAGGACAACAACAGAAGGTGCGGCAGGAGATCAATTCGGCCGTCCTCGGGATCGAGAATCCGTTTGTATCTTGGCCTTGCGAGCCTCCCGCGATCGAAGGCACGATCGAAATACTATCACTGTCCTTCACCGTGGTGGATTCTTTCTGCATGTATCGAATGTCCTCATCGTTCAGATAGACATTCACGAACGCGCGCAACTTGCCGTCGTCGGTGTAGAGGTGCCGCTTCAAGTCGGGATGCTGGCTGATCAAGCCGTCCAGCGCTTCGCCGACCGTGGCGCCACGCACCTCCACCGTCGCCTGCTTGCCCGCGTACTGGCGGAGCGGTGTGGGTATGTGAATCTTTGTCATATAGCTCATTTTAAGTAAGATGCCGGGCAAATGGGTGGGGATTCAGGTTTGCCGGCGAAGGATGATCATCGCGCGGCCGGGGCTGCCCCCTCAACGTTCCAGCGGCAAAAGGTACGTGGGGTTGCGCTCCAGCGCGCCGCCAAAGGCTTGCTGGTCGGCTTGACGCATATCCCAGGAGATAACCGACGCGGGCGCGATCTGGATCGTGACGTCGTCCCATGCAGCGAACACAGGGCCCACCGCGGGGTCGGCAAGGGCGGCTTCGCTCAGATACTTCTTGTGGACCCGATCGTTGCATTTTCGTGACGAATCGCCGGTTAAGATCTGCGCGGTGCCTGCGATGTTGACGCCCAGGGACGCTGCGACCTCGCGAGAATCGATCATTAGGGAAGCCTGCGGCCTCAATTGCAGGTTGCGAGCTTTGCGGCTCCGCGCGGAAGTGGCTACAAAAATATGCGTGCCATCGTACCAGTACCACACGGCGACCATATGAATCGAGCCATCCGGATTTTCAGTCGCTAAGGAAGCAATGTATCGGCCATCCAATAATTGCTTTACCAGGGGATCGGAGAGTGAAGCCATACTCGGTGTCCTCCGTGTCAACTCACTTCGATCTTCTCATCGCTGAACTTCTTGTCGTTCTCATCCATGCCAGAAAGCTTGAACGAGTTCGTAGCGTCGGCCTTGCCCTTTGCCACGCGCGTAATCACGTAGGAGCAACCGATCCAGTGGGCGTCGGCAAGGTCGGTTGGCGACCATTGCGCTGGGTGATCGGGATGCGAGTGATAGAAGCCGACGATGTCTTCGCCGCGCTTGCGGCCTTCGCTCTGGATCTTCACCAGCTCCCGGGGATCGATGTTGTAGCGATTGTGCGGCGAGTCGTCGCGCGTGTTGCCACAGCGTACGGCAGAGGTGACGGTATGGATGTCGTCTCCGAATTTCCCGAGCAGAACGCCGCAGCATTCATGGGGATAGGTCTCTTCGCCGTGATGGCGGAGCGCATCGTAATCAGTCTTGGTGATTTTCAGCATTGGTTCGAAGTATCGAAAACCGAAGTCATGACGGAGTGGACCGGGCAGTCGGATGCGAAGTAAGTGACGCGAAGGTTCGGGATGGACATTCCTGTTGGGGCCGCTGAAGAGCGCAGGCCCCATGGGGTCCTTCGACTGCGCAGGCCGAGTCACAACTGACTCGGCTCGCTCCGCTCAGGATGACAGCATCGGAAATTTGTCGTCGCCGCACCGTTTTATCGTTCCTCCCAAAACCGCTCGCTCAGATACTTGTCGCCGGAGTCGCACAGGATGGTCACCACCACGCTGCTTCGGTTCGGTTTCATCCCTTCCGCGACTTTCAGCGAGCCGACGACGGCTGCCGCGGCCGACACGCCCACCAGCAGTCCTTCTTCGCGAGCCAGCCGCCGGGCCATCGCATAGGCATCTTCCGTGGCGATCTCGATATTTTCGTCGGCGAGGGCGGAATCATATATTTTGGGCACGATCGCGCTGGCCATATTCTTGGCGCCCTCAATCCCGTGGAAAGCTGAGTCCGGCTGCAGGGAAATGCAGCGGATGCGCGGGTTCAGTTCTTTCAGCCTGCGGGTCGTCCCCATAAATGTCCCGCTTGTGCCCAGCATCGACACAAAGTGCGTGATTCGTCCTTCGGTCTGCTGCCAGATTTCCGTTGCGGTGCCCAGGTAGTGAGCGCGCCAGTTCGCGTCGTTGGAATACTGGTCGGCGTAGAAATAAAGATCGGGATGCTTGGCCGCCAGCTCGCGCGCCAGGCGCATCGCCCCGTCCGAACCCTCTCCCGGATCGGTATAAAGGATGGTCGCCCCGTATGCCTGCAGGATGCGCTTGCGCTCGTGAGAAACGTTCTCCGGCACGCACAAGGTTACGGGAAATCCCATGGCGGCGCCGATCATGGCATAGGCGATGCCGGTGTTCCCGCTGGTCGAATCCAGCAACGTTTTGCCGGGGCCAAATTTCCCGGTTCGCCGGCCCTCCGCCACAATGTTGGCAGCGGCGCGATCTTTCACGGAGCCGCCCGGGTTGTACCATTCTGCCTTCCCCAGTAGTTCCAGGCCCGGCACGTGGGCAGCGACGCCTTCCAGGCGTACAAGCGGAGTATTTCCGACCTGGTCCATAAGTTTTCGTCCAACCGTGCTGGGCAGATAGGTGCCTCGTGCTGTACTCTCATCTGCTACAGCCGAAGGACGTTTCGCGAATTGAGGCGACGTTGAGGTCATGCTGAGATTGCGGCCGTGACCATCGTAATGTGCCGATTTCAGTGAAAAAGGGTATCTACTAGCTGAGTCTCACGGCACTCAGAGCTGGCATTTAGATTAGCGAAGTGGCCCCCAGGATTCCGACCAGCTCGAAGAAAGGACTCCTTCGGCGGTTCCTGCATCTAAGTTTGCAAGAACGAGAGGATTAACGCAAGTCAATGGCTACTAAAGTAGAAGAACGCACTTATGACGAAGCTGTTGCCTGGTTGCGCGATCATGGCTTTGACCTGATCGAGGCACCGGGCACGCAAGGCCGCGTCTTTTTAAAGAAATACAGTTGCTCGGCGGCGATCCAGAAGAATGGTGACGATGGCGTCAAGATATTCGCCTATCCCGGATACCTGATTGGCGGAGAGATTTCCAAGCTGGTGAACAAGGGCTACCAGCAATTCCTGAAAACGGCCAAGACCGAAGTTCCCGCCACCGCCGACCACCTCAAGGCTCTGCACCAGTTCAGCGAAGAATTAAAGGAGGCGCTCAACCTTCCCAGCCTCTATAACGAATCGCTCGGAACCGTGAGCGAGTCGTACCACTACGACCGCATCAAGGATCGGGACAAGCCGCAGGTGGAGCGCCCCAAGCGCCCCTGGCAGGCGGTGACGACCAAGGTGATCGGCAAGTCGAAAAAGAGCGGACAGTAGCGGGGGCCTGAAACTCGCGGCGAAAAACTCATGCCCGCTGTGCGAGACTATTGCCCCGCGAGGGCAGAGGTCTCACATGCGCTTCCAACATCTTCTTGCTGTCTGTGCCTTCTTCATCTTCGTCACCATCCGAGCCGAAGGAAGTCCGGCAACCAGCTCCGCAGCCGAGATCGAACACGTCATTCATCAACAGCAGGACGCCTGGAACCGGCATGACATCGAAGCTTTCATGGCCGGCTACTGGAATTCCCCGGACCTGACATTTTTCTCTGCCGGGAATGAAACGGCGGGCTGGGAAGCGACCCTCCAGCGTTACCGAAAGACCTACCAGGCCGAAGGCAAGCAGATGGGGAAACTGGACTTCTCTGACCTTCGGATTCAGGCACTGGGCGCGGATTCTGCCTTCGTCCGCGGGGCATGGCATCTGACCATGACCGATGGCAGAATGCCGCACGGGCTCTTCACGCTGATTTTCAGGAAGTTTCCCGAGGGCTGGAAGATCGTGCACGATCACACGTCAGCCGCCGAATGAGCTTATCCGAACACTATCGTTTCACCCGCACCTGCACCCTGGTGCCCTCGGGCAAGTTGCCGCGAACGAGTTGGATGACTCCTCCGCGTACGATCCCTTCGAATTCGTCGGGCTGAGCGTGGACCGGAACCGCGGCGGCCGGCGCGCCTCGTCCCATTCCCTTGTCCATGGCTTCGTTGGCCAGACGGTCCGCCTCTTGGTTGCCCTCTCTGAGGGTGTGCTGCATCGTGAACCAGTCAAGTTTGCGAATCAGAGTCTTGGCGCGGGCATGCAACTCCTGCAGAGTCGGGTTCTTTACTTTGTACTCGCCTCGAATCTGCTTGACCATCAGTTCGGAATCGCTGACCACTTTCAGGGCCTTGGACCCGTTCTTGACGGCATAGTCGAGCGCGGCCAGGAGTCCGCTGTACTCTGCAACGTTGTTCGTCTGATGCCCGAGATACTCGCTCAGTCCGGCAACCTTATGTCCCGCCTGATCGGTTATCACAACCCCAAATCCCGCCGGGCCAGGATTGCCGCGCGCTCCACCGTCGATGTGCGCGACGAGATAAGATTCCGGCGTGCCCGCGCGGTGAGTTGAACTCTGCTCAGGAAAAAGACTCGAAGCTCCCTGTCCTCTGCGAATCGGAGACATGCTGGCAGTTTACAACGCGCAAGTCGCGCTAGCGTCCGGTGGCGAGCCGCGTGGCCAGGCGCTGGGGAAGGTTGGCGGCCATGATGCGCTCTTGCGCGCTCTTGAGGTTGTAGGGTGTGCGGTGAAAGGAGACGCTCCACTTTTCCGCGTCGAACACGGCAAAGCCTGCGCGCCAATCTCCGTCTCGGGGCTGCCCCACCGATCCCGGATTCACCAGATAACGCAATTCCCGGTTCATGGGCCACTCCACGGACTCGGTCTGTCCCACCGTCCGGTAGGCAGGCCGAAACGAATCGCTGCGGTTAGCGTTAGAACAAAATCCGCCTTGCAAGTGCGTATGGCCAAAGAAAGTGACGGGTACCGAAAAAGCCAGCAGAGGCTCGAGGGCATCCCGGAGCGTCACCAGATACTCGTCTTCGTCCAGTGGCGAACCGTGCACGAACTGCGCGTCGGGCACATCATCGAACTGTATCGGACCTTGGGGGAGGTTCTTGAGCCAGTGAAGGTTGTCCGGCGTCAGTTGGTCGCGAGTCCACAGCGCTGCCAGGCCGGCGATAGGATTAAAGTCATTCAGCTCCACCAACCCGGCCGCGGCTTTGTCGTGATTGCCACGCACGAACGTTGCCCCGATCTCCCGGGAGCGATCGATGACCTCATTGGGACTGCCGCCGTATCCCACGATGTCGCCGAGATTTACCACCCTGTCATGGGGAGGAGCGGCAGCGAGGCACGCTTCCAGGGCTTCCAGGTTGCTGTGGACATCACTAAGAACCAGTATTCGCACGAGGCTCCAAAGCAAAGCGGTGATTATAGTCCCTCAGCTGGCGAACAAGCATCATGGCGGTGTTGTTTCGTGTTTAGCGAAAAATCTGAAAGGCGGTCTGGTGTTATCCCGGCTGCCCATCTTTCGTTGTTGGGTTGATCACCGGGCAACGGGCCCAGTGCTGCAGTGTGACTTCTACGATGGGCGGTAGGGTTTGCTTGCACTCGGCAATCCTGAATCCGCAGCGTGGCTCGAATGGGCATCCCGCTGGAGTCGCATGCGGAGAGGGAACCACGCCTTCAATCGTCTCCAGGGGATGGCCGCGATCAGTCTTCAAAGTCGGGACGGCATGCAGCAGTCCACGGGTGTAGGGATGAGCGGGAGCCTGAAATAAATCCTGCCGGCTGCCAATCTCCACGAGACTTCCGGCATACATTACGGCCACTCGGTCGGCCACGTTCGACATGACGGCCAGATCGTGCGAGATGAAGAGCATTGCTAGTCCAAATCTGCTGCGCAAGGCCGCCAGCAACTCAAGGATCTGTGCCTGAATGGTCACGTCCAGCGCCGTCGTAGGCTCATCCGCAATCAACAACCTGGGGCGGTTGGCGATTGCCATGGCGATCATCACTCTCTGGCGCATCCCGCCCGACAACTGGTGGGGATAGTCCCGGGAACGGCGGTCAGCTTCGGCGATGGCGACGTCCTTCATCGCTTCCACCGACCGGCTCCAAGCCTCGTGCTTTGTGATTTTCGCTTCCTTTCCTCCGTGCACCCAGATTGCTTCTGCGATCTGATCGCCGACGCGCATCGTCGGATTGAGCGCCGTCATCGGCTCCTGGAAGATCATGCCAATCCCCGAGCCGCGAATCTTACGCATCTGCTCCTCCGAGAGTTGGAGCAGGTCGTGGTGCGAGGCATCGTCGGCAAAGTTAATCTCGCCAGAAACCCGTGTCTGGCGGGGCAGAAGCCGCATCACAGCGAGCGAGGTAACTGATTTGCCCGAACCCGACTCGCCCACCAGACCGAGCACTTCTCCAGGAGCGATGTGGAAGGAAAGGTCGCGGACCGCAGCGAACTGTGCCCGGCTATTCCCAGTCGCAGGCAAGGACTGCTTCGAGGAAGGAAATTCGACTGTGAGATTGCGGACCTCTAGCAGGGAAGCCACGACATCATCCTAGCAGTCCGGCAGTGCGCTTATTGCCCCAGGATCAAAGGCAGGCCGTTCTTGTTGTTTCCGATCACGACCACTTTTGCATTTCCGCTTTTTGCCAGGTTCTCGGTCGCTTCAATGCCTTTCCATTCGAGAAGAGCCGGACTGATGCCCTGGGCCACGATCTGCTGGAAATCGCGAATGCCGGCCGCTTCGATCCGCTTGCGCTCTGCCTCCTGCTTTTCTTTCTGAAGCCGGAAATTCATGGCGAGCGCTTCCTGCTCGGCCTGTTGCTTGGCCTCGATGGAAGACTTAAGCGTCATGGGGAGTTGGATGTCGCGCAGCAGCACGTTCTCCACGAGCAGACCGCGCTGATTCAGTTGTGAAGAGAGCTGATCGTAAATCTGCTTGGCCACCATCTCACGCTCTCCGGTATAGAGCGCGTTGGCGGTGTGTGATGCGGTGGACTCGCGAATCGCGGCGCGCAGCGTGGGTTCCACGACCACGTTCTCGTAATTGGCGCCGATTTTTTGATACACCTCCGCTGCCTTGTCAGGATTGAGGTGGTAAATCAACGACGTGTCCAGGTTCATCACCAGCCCCTCGCTGGAAGGAACGCTGGCGGATTCCTTGATGGTCTGGGTCTGGATGGACATCTCATTGTTCGTTTTCAGCGGATTGATAAGGTGCATCCCCTCGGGCAAGACTTCTCCGGTTACTCGTCCAAAGAGTGTGAGCACTCCCACCTGGCCCGTGCCCACGCGTGTCACTGCGGAAAACGCCAGGATCACGAGAACGAAGGCCACAACCCCCAGCGCCAGCATGCGCAGGAAGGGTTTCCCGTCAACGTTGATGACCTTGCCTCCTGGCCCGCTATAAATCGTCATGATCAGTTCCTCCCCGGAGAGATTCTAGGGCCGCGTTTTCGGGAGCGTAAGTAGCATCGCGGGGCCCCGGCAGGGGTGTACGCCGCATGACAGCCTGAGTTCAGGGGCCTGCAAAACAGCCGTCAGGAGCCACGCTTGTACGTTTTTTCACAGCCGAACATTGAGGGAATTTTCCTTTCCGAGGGATAGCGGAGCGACAAATGCACAAGAAATACGGCCCAAATCAAATCGCCACCACAAATCGCATTTGCGATTGCACCGAAATTCGGCATGGCCTTGTGACAAGGCTGCACATGCTTGCTGGGGAAGGAGATAGAAAAGCCTGAAAACGTTTGACTCTAAATCTGGAAGGAGTAAAAACAACCTCGTTCTTTGACACGTTCTAAGTTTTCCCGGTTGGTGCAGCGTCCGGGGCTCGAGCTGAGTCACCTTCGACACCGCAAGGTGGAACCTGAAGGAGGGCGAAGCAAGGGTCTATAGCAAAGCGCTGGTCGAGGCGAACCAGAACATCATGTCGAAGGCAAGATAGAGTCCCGAGGCGTTAGGCTGGTTTATCCAGTTGGCGGTAAGCCCGGAGCCCGAGTCAAGATCGCGCGAAGCGGCCCGCAAGGGCAGCGACGAGAGCAGGTCGGCAAGGGTCTAAAGCGAGCTACTGGCTGAGAGGAATGAGCCTAACATCACCTCGGGACTCTTAATTTTTCTGCCCACAAAAGTCATCCCTCCCGGTGATTCGGCCTGAGCACGGCGGTCAAAAAAGAACACAGCTATAATGCATCCTTCTATGC
>Ga0335081_10016106_pt1 | contig 12093 bp, 7 predicted proteins | sample Lox_Sample_35_FD_206713 | JGI IMG/M metagenome (GOLD analysis project Ga0335081, IMG submission 206713) | Soil microbial communities from Loxahatchee National Wildlife Refuge, Florida, United States - Lox_Sample_3.5 | ecosystem: Environmental > Terrestrial > Soil > Wetlands | place: USA: Florida... | reverse complement strand
CGTCCATGGCATAAGCGCTGATCTCCCACCAACTCATGCCGTAGTGATCTTTCTGGCCGTCTCGGGCGGCGCTGATGGGATATCCCAGCAGAAAGCTGGCCAGCGGGCTTCCGCCACTCCCGCTGATCAGATCTTCGGTGAACTGCTGGTCGAAATACAGCGTGCCCTGCGGATTCAGAGCCTGGAAAAAACCGTGACGTCGCAGGCGCAGATCGGCGCCGACCTTGACCGTGTGCCGCCCGCGAACGTAGTTGAACGAGTCGAGAACCTGGTAGTTGTTCTCGGTAAGGAATTCGGGGAAGCAGCAGATCACGCCCAGCGAACTGTAGTCGGCGATGTTGATATTGGTCATTCCGCCAGTGGCGATGGGATTGTTGGGATCGTAAATCCCAGGGATTCCCAGCTGGTCGGCAATGTCCTGATTGGCGAAGTTCTGCACGGCATTGACCACGTAGCGCATGTAGCCGATCTTGAATTCATTGATCTTGTTGGCGGAGAAGGAATGGACGTCGCTCAAGCCTGCGCCTCGCGCCTGATTCTTGATGGTGCCGGAAAATGATCCTCCACCGGCTTCCCCGGGAAACGGATCCGGGTGGAAGGCATTCACGTTGTTGTAGCTGAAGTAGCCGAAGAGGCTGTTCTTCGCCGTGACCTGATGATCGACGCGGATGTCGAACGAGTCCTGATTATTCCGTGCCACGGGGTTGAAGAGGAAATTGTTGAATTGGCCGGAAAGGTTCGGCTTGGGGTAGAGGTTGAGCACGTTGAGAGCGGCCGGATCAAGACACCCTCCACCGGTCGCGCTCCGTCCCGTAGCACCTACGCACGGAGGAATGACATTGCTGGGGAAGGCCGTGCGGGTGCCGTCGGGCTGGGTGGTCAGGGGATCGTAGATCGGGAATCCGAGATCCGAGAAGTTGCCGCCTCGTTCCGCTAAAGAGGGAACCGTCGAGATGAAAGTCTGCGCCTGGCGGATGCGAGTGCCCTGATAGTCGCCGAAGAAAAATGTCTTGTTCCTGATGATGGGGCCACCGAAGCTGAAACCGAACTGGTTCTGTTTGAAAGGAGCGATGGGCTGGGTGGGATCGTCGAAGTAATTCTTGGCATCGAAGACCGAATTGCGCAGGAACTCGTAGACAGAGCCGCGAAAAGCGTTGCTGCCAGACTTGAGCACGACGTTCACGACGGCGCCTCCCTTACCGATGTCGGCGCCGAATACGTTGGTCTGGACCTTGAATTCCTGGATAGCGTCGACGGCGGGAAGGATGGTCTCAAAGCCGATCTGCTGTTCGTTGTTGTCGAAGCCGTTCAACAGGAAGTTGTTGTTGGTCGCGGTCAGACCGTTAGCCTGTACGGCGCCGTTGGCCCGCTCGTTCTCGGGTATGCCGCCTTGCTGGACGATGCCATCGGGGCCCGCGTTCACGCCCGGGCTCAGATAGGCAAGCTGGATGAAATTGCGTCCATTCAGCGGGAGGTCGTTGACGCGGGCGGTTTCGATCACCTGACCGATGGAGGAGGTCTCAGATTCCACGAGCGGCTCGGCCGCGGTGACGACGACCTCTTCCTGAATGGATCCGATGACCAGCGTGATATCGACGCGCGCCACCTGGTTCACGTCCAGTTTGAAGGCTGCTTGCATCGCTTTCTTGAAGCCGGCGTGTTCGACCGTGACCGTGTAGGTGCCGGACCTAAGCTGGGTGAATACATACTCGCCAACGTCGCTGGTGCGGCCGCGGTAGGTGATGTTGGTCTCGGTGTTGACGGCGGTCACCTGGGCGCTGGCGACGATCGCTCCCGAGGCGTCGCGGACGGTGCCGACAATCGTTCCGGACTCGACTTGTGCGAGGACAATACCGGTTCCCAGGAGCAGCGCGAGCACGGTCCCCAGGGCGCGAGACAAGAGGGGGAGAAGCGGTCGGAGAGTGGATTCAGGGTTCATGGTGCTCGTCTCCAAAAAAGAGATGTCGTTAGTTGGTCACATGAAAATCGCCTATGTGTATATGGTGTCAAGTCAAATCTTGCAGGCCGATCTATGAATGGTCGTCCACGCGGTCTTGGGTGTTAACATTAATATGTTCCTTTTCTTTAAATTACAAGGAATTCAATGGAGCCAATACCGCGTCGATATGAGATCATCAATGTAAGTGATGTACATCACATACATACGTTGTATACTATGTTTATATGGCAGCCATGAACAGCAAGGTAAATGTACCCGCCGCACACGACCAGGTGACCGCAGAGCAACTTGGATTTGTCGTGGACAGCACCAGCTTTGTCCCTTACTACGAGCAGATTGTCGATCGGGTGCGCACCCTGCTGAAGGAAAACAAGCTGCACGAGGGGCAGACGTTCTGCTCGGAGGGTGATATCGCACGCGCGCTCGGCGTGAGCAAGATGCCGGTCCGGCAGGCATTCCAAAAGTTGCGCTCGGAAGGGTTGCTGGTGATTGCCAAAGGAAAGCGGCCGGTGATCGGTTCGGGCCGGGTGCCGTGGAATTTTCAGCAGCTGCGAGGCTTCAGCGAAGAGATGCGGCGCCGGGGGCTGGTGCCTTCCGCCAAACTGCTGGCGATGGATCTCAAGGAACCTGACCTGGAGGTGGCGCAGGCTCTGAAGCTGGCTTTGGGGGAGCGAGTGTATTCGGCAAAGCGCCTGCGGTCGGTGAACGGAGAGCCGGTGGCGGTGGTGACGAGCTACTTGCCGGCGCGGATTTTTGCCGGGATCGAAAAGCAGGACCTGGAGAACCAGTCTCTCTACTACATCATCGAGCACATCTATAAACGGCAACTCCAGCGAGCGGAAGAAATCATCGGAGCAGTGAATGCGGGAGAGCAGGAAGCACGGGAATTGCAAACCGGGGTGGGCAGTCCACTTTTGATCATCCGAGAAACGACCTACGACGCGCAGGGAATCGGTATCGAGTACAGCGTCTCTTTGTTGCGCGGCGACCGCTACACGGCCTCGGTGATCTCCATCCGAAGAAAATAGCTGAACCGGCGGGCGCGGCGAGTGCCATCCGATGTCGCACGGATGGATCGCCCGGCATGGCGCGCGATTCAGATGCGAGTCAGAGAAAGCTGATGCTCGTTTATGTTCGGCAGGAGCGGCGCGCCGAAACTGTATCGGATAGTATGCTGTTAGGAATTCGGTGAAAAGCTCTGGTGCGGCAAGACGAGCTGCACCAAAGCGCCGGCCGTCGTGGAGGGAGCGGGTTGCCAGCGAAGCAAGATGTGTTCTGGTACAAGGACGCAGTCATCTACCAGGTGCACGTCCGCACCTTCTACGACAGCAATGGCGATGGCATTGGCGACTTCCAGGGGCTGGAGCAGAAGCTCGACTACCTGCAGGAGCTGGGCATCAACGCCATATGGCTGATGCCGTTCTTCCCTTCCCCGCTGCGGGACGACGGCTACGACATCGCGGAGCACCGGTCCGTGCACGCGAGTTATGGGAACCTGGAAGACTTCAAGCGATTTCTGAAGTCGGCTCACGAGCGCGGGCTGCGGGTGATCATCGAGATGGTGCTGAATCACACCTCCGATCAGCACGCCTGGTTTCAGCAATCGCGCAGCTCGCGGGACAATCCCTACCGCGACTGGTACGTCTGGAACGACACGGACACGAAGTACAAAGGAACGCGCATCATCTTCCTCGATACGGAGATGTCGAATTGGGCCTGGGACCCGATCTCCAAATCCTACTACTGGCATCGCTTCTTCAGTCACCAGCCAGACCTGAATTACGACAATCCGGCGGTGCGCGAGGAGATGTGGAATGTAATGAAGTTCTGGCTGGAGATGGGAATCGACGGCTTCCGGCTGGATGCAGTCCCGTACCTGGTGGAGCGGGAAGGCACGAACTGCGAGAATTTACCCGAGACCCACGCCATCATCAAGGACCTGCGGCGCCGACTGGACGAGCAATTCCCCGGGCGCATGCTGCTGGCCGAAGCCAACCAATGGCCGGCGGATCTGCGCCCCTATTTCGCCGACGGCGACGAATTCAACATGGCGTTTCACTTTCCTCTGATGCCCAGGATGTTCATGGGAGTGAAGCTGGAGGACCGCAAGCCGATTACGGAAATTTTGCAGCAAACCCCGGAGATTCCCGCATCGTGTCAGTGGTGCCTGTTCCTGCGCAACCACGATGAATTAACGCTGGAGATGGTGACGGACATCGAGCGGGACTACATGTACGACGTCTACGCCGAGAACAAGACGATGCGTCTGAACCTGGGGATACGGCGGCGGCTGGCCCCGCTGCTGGACAACGACCGCAGGCGGATCGAGTTGATGAACGGCATGCTGATGTCGCTGCCTGGGACGCCCATCATTTACTACGGGGATGAAATCGGGATGGGCGATAACATCAATCTCGGCGATCGCAACGGAGTGCGGACTCCCATGCAGTGGAGCGGCGGCTGGAATGGAGGCTTCTCCATCGCCGATCCCGAGAGCTTGTATGCGCCTTTGATTCTGAATCCGGTGTACGGATATCCCGCCATCAATGTCCTGTCGCAGCGGCGAACGCCGCATTCGCTGCTTTCCTGGATGAGGCGAATCATCGCGGTTCGGCGATCGGCGCGAGTGTTCGGCAACGGATCGATCGAGTTTCTCTATCCGGCGAATCACCGCATTCTGGCTTACGTGCGGCGCTTCGAGAGCGATACGATTCTGGTGGTCAATAATCTTTCGAGTGCCGCCCAAGCGGTGGAACTGGACTTGCGGCGCTTCAAAGGCAGTATCCTGATCGAGATGTTCGGCAAGAACATTTTTCCGCGGGTGGGGGAACTGCCCTACCTGCTCACTCTGGGTCCTTATCAATTTTTCTGGTTCCGGCTGCGAAAAATTTGAGGCGGCAGCGGAAGTCATAGGCGACGGAAACGATGACAGAGGCGTCCACGCAAGAGCGCTCCCCGGCGCTGCGCACCGAGGTCAAGCTGTCGGAGGAGACTCTCCTCACGGACGAGTTCCTGCGGCAACTGATCAGCGTGGGTGAGATCGACATCCTGGTGGGGCTGCCGACTCACAACAACGCCAAGACGGTGGGTCCGGTGGTTTCGGCCATTCAGAACGGCATCCTGCGATGGTTTCCGCGGGAGAGGGCGGCGATCCTGAATGCGGACGCGGGATCGCGGGATGGCACCCCGGAGGTGGTAGTCAGCGCCTCCATCGACGACGTACAGCGGCGCGACTTCAATCGCGCGGCGCTGCGCACGCTGCACTCGATCAGCCACCAGTATGGGAACAGCATGGCGCCGGGCACGGCCTTGCGAACCATCATGGCGGCGGCGGAATTGCTGCGCGCGCGAGCTTGTGCGGTGATTTCGCCGGAATCGACGACCCTGCAGCCCGAAAACCTGCAGGCTCTGCTGCGACCCGTCTACCGGGACGATTTCGATCTGGTGCTGCCGACATACGCACGGCACAAGTTCGACGGGCTGCTGATCACCAATCTTCTGTACCCGATGACACGCGCCGTGTACGGGTTGAGAATTCGCGAACCGTACGCGTCAGACTTCGCCTTCTCGGACCGCCTGGGCAGCCAGTTTCTGGCACAGACTCCCTGGAACGATGACGGTGTACGTGCCGGCTGCGAGGTCCGTTTCGCCATGGCTGCCATCGCCGGCGGCTTCCGCATCAGCCAAGCGTTTCTGGGAACGAAACCTCATGTGGAGCGACACGCCCCGGACCTGGTACCTGCCCTGCGACAGACGATTGGCGCACTCTTCGCATCCATGGAACCGAATTTTGCGTTGTGGAGCGCGAAGACTGGCTCGCAGCCGATTCCCACGAACGGGGCTGAGCAGCAGTTCACCCTCGAACCGCTGCGCGTGAATCGGAAGCGGCTGCATGAGGGATTCCGGACCGGAGTGGCGGAACTGGAGTCCGTGTTCCAGTCGATCCTCTCTCCCAACACGCTGGTGGAGTTGCAGCAGGTGGCGCGACTGGAAGAAGAGGATTTTCACTATCCCGCGGATCTGTGGGTCAAAACCGTCTACGAGTTTGCGGCGGCGCATCACAAAGCCGTCATCAGCCGGGACCACATCATCCAGGCGTTGGCATCGCTTTTCCGCGGGCGCGCGTTCACGTTCCTGGTGGAGAACCGGAACAGTTCAGCCTCCGAGGTGGAGAATCACGTGGAGAATCTGTGTCTGGAGTTCGAGCGGCTGAAACCGTACCTGCTGGAGATTTGGGACGGCGGAAAGTGAGGGCATCATGCGGGAGATGATCGTAAGCGAACTGACTCAGGCGGCGCAGGAATTGGTCCGAGGGTTCGCGCGCTTTCTTCCTCGGCTGATCGTGCTGGTGATCATCGCATTCGTAGGGTGGGTCATCGCGTACCTGCTGAAACTCGTGGTGCGCAGCATCCTGCGGCTGATCAAGTTTGACCGGCTGTCGGAGAACGCGGGAGCGTCCCAATTGCTGGCCAAGGCGGCGCTACCCTCCTCGTCGGAACTGGTGAGCCGGCTTGTCTTCTGGGTAGCGTGGCTCGGATTCATTCTGCTGGGCGTGAGCGCGCTGGGAATCCTCGGTCTACAGGAGCAGATCGCTCATTTTTTCCTGTTCTTGCCGCGGCTGTTCGTGGCGCTGTTCATCATGTTTTTTGGACTGCTCGCGGCCAGCTTCTTCTCGCGCGCCGCGCTGCTGGCTGCGGTCAACTCCAACCTTCCCTCGCCCCGGCTGCTGAGCATCGCGATCCGGGCGATCATTATTGTTTTCGCCCTATCCATGGTGCTGGAGGTGCTGGGGATCGCGGAAGAGACCATGCTGGTCGCGTTCGGAATCGCATTTGGCGCGATCATGCTGGGCCTGGCCATCGCGTTCGGAACGGGCGGAAAAGAGCTGGCACAACGATTTCTGGAGAGACGCTTTGCGCCGCGTCATGAGGACAAGGAGAACGAAGACGAACTGTCTCCGCTGTAAGGAGCGGGTGGTTTCCAGAATAGAAATTGGGTCCTTCGTTTTACAAAACAATCGCCGCCACCTCGACGGCTCCCAGCGCACCCCAGCAGACCGCTCTGCGATGCTCCCCGGCCAACCAGTATCCGATCGCCGCGCTAAAACAAAGGACGGCACTCGTCCACCCACTGGCCAACGCGGCAGGCTTGCTCAACAGTTCCAGCAGTTTCATCGGGCTATTTTATTGCAGCCGTCCCGCTGGAGCTACTTGGCAGGAACGGGGTGAAGTGTTTCTGCTTTCTCCTCGACGCCGACCTTCTCTTCCCCGGGATCGAGAACCCTCTGCATGAGCAGAGCGGCGATGAGCATGAAGCATCCGCCCGCCACGACGGCGGTCAGCCGATTGTTCTGCAGCAGGTGCGTCATGACCCATCCGAAGAAAAGTGACGCGATGATTTCCGGGGTCACGATGAAGAAGTTGAAGATGCCCATGTAGACGCCGGTCTTTTCTTTGGGCAGCGAATCCGCCAGCACCGAGTAGGGCATGCAGAGCGTGCTCGCCCACGCGATGCCGACGCCGACCATGGTCAGCAGCAAAACATACTTGCTGTGGATGAAGGCAACGGAGATCAGTCCCATGGCTCCGCAGATGAGGCACAAGCTGTGGGTGTGCTTGCGTCCGATGGCGCGCGCGATTCCCGGAAGGAAGAAAGAGAAGGCAAAGCACACGGCCGAGTACAGGCCGAAGCAGATACCTGCCCACTCAACGCCCGCGGAATAGAGCGGCGAAGCGGTATCGGGCGCGCCGAAAACGTTACGCGCGACGGCGACGGGGAAGTAGAGCCACATACAGAAAAGGCCCAGCCAAGTAAGGATCTGAACGGGAGCTAACTGGCGCATGGTCTTCGGCATCTTGGCGATGGAATCGAGAATCTCCTTCGCATTCGTGGCCAGGCCGCGCTTTTCGACCTTCCGGCTGAGGAAAGCGTTCATGTCTTCGGGCGGATATTCCTTGGTGGTGACGATGGTCCAAAGAACTGCTCCAAAGAATACGGCCGCACCCATATAGAAGGAGAGGCGTACGGTAAACGGAATGGCATGTCCCGCGGCTGAAGCTCCGAGGTGGAACCAGTTGGTGAGCATCCACGGCAATGCCGAGGCGATGACGGCGCCGAGCCCGATGAACAGGCTTTGCATGGCGAATCCGCCGGTGCGCTGCTTTTCGGGAAGCAAGTCGGCAACGAAGGCGCGAAAAGGTTCCATGCTGATGTTGATTGAAGCATCGAGGATCCAGAGCAAGCCGGCCGCCATCCAAAGCCCCGATGAGCGCGGCATCATGATGAGCGCGCATGAACTCAGGACGGCGCCGGTGAGGAAGTAGGGGCGGCGGCGCCCGAGGCGTCCCCAGGTGTGGTCGCTGGCGTGTCCGATGATGGGTTGAACGATGAGCCCGGTGAGCGGGGCGGCGAGCCAGAGGATGGGGATCTGGTCAGCACGGGCGCCAAGATATTCGTAGATGGCGCTCATGTTGGCCATTTGCAGGCCCCAACCGAACTGGATGCCGAAGAAACCGAAGCTCATGTTCCAAATCTGCCAGAAGGACTTGTTGGGCTTTTCCATGTGAATCGCCTCTTCCGTCGGACTACGTCTTAGTGCGGACTTGCGTCTCTGCACCTTAGCTTGCACCGTAACTAGCGGTCGTAGAGCGTGACCATTTCTTTTAACCTGGCTGCGATCCCGCCGGTTGCGGCTCCGGGCTTCATGCGCCACTTCCAGTTGCCACTCGATGTGCCGGGCAGATTCATGCGCGCTTCGCTGCCCAAACCCAGAATGTCCTGCATGGGCACGATAGCGGTGTTGGCGACCGAGGACATGACGCCGCGGATCAGGACCCAATTTATGGGTTCGTCGTGGAAGTCGAGATAGGCTCGCGCGAAGGCGTGTTCTTTGGCGACATCTTCCGTCGTGCGCGTGCTGTCGCTGGCGCCGGCGCTGTTCCACCAGCCGACGACGGTATCGTTGTCGTGGGTGCCGGTGTAGGCGACGAGATCACGAACATAATTGTGCGGCTTGAAGGTGGGCGCCTGGGGATCAGTGCCGAAAGCGAATTGCAGGATGGCCATGCCAGGGAATGCAAACTCGTGGCGAATAGCTTCGACCTCGGGAGTGATGACGCCAAGGTTCTCGGCGATGATGGGAAGATCGCCGAGCTCTTTGTGAAGGACGGAGAAAAGTTCCGCGCCGGGGCCTTTCACCCAGCGGCCGTGGATGGCGGTGGTCTCGTTGCCGGGCACTTCCCAATAGGCTTCGAAGCCGCGAAAGTGATCGATGCGAACGAAATCGTACAGGCGAAGGGCAGCGCGCAGGCGCTCGATCCACCACTGGTATCCGGTCTGTTTCAGCAGCGGCCAATTGTAGATGGGATTGCCCCAGAGCTGTCCGGTGGCGCTGAAGTAATCGGGAGGAACACCGGCAACGTTCGTCGGGCGGCCACGCTGGTCGAGTAAGAAGAACTGCCGGTTGGAGAAGACGTCGGCGCTGTCGTGAGCGACGTAGATGGGGACGTCGCCGATGATGCGAATGCCGCGCTCGCTCCCGTAGGCACGCAGTTCCTGCCACTGCTCGAAAAATACAAACTGGAAGAATTTCTGGGCTTGGATAGCAGGAGCCAGTTTCTCCCGCCAGCGCTTTACGGCCTCGGGCTGCAGTGCGGCGATGTCGGATGGCCAGTGCGTCCACGCGACCAGGTCATGGGCTTCCTTGACCGCCATGAAGAGCGCAAAGTTTTCGAGCCAGTTTGCGTTCGAACCGCAGAATTCTTCAAAGCGGTGGCGATCGTCGGCGGAAGCATAGGTGAAGAAGTTGGTGGCAGCCTCTCGGAGCAGGGGCAATTTGAAGTGAATGACCGCACCGTAATCCACCGTTTCGACAGGGAACGACGGAACGCGATGCAGATCGGGTTTGCTCAAGATGCCTTGGTCAGCGAGCCGCTCGAGGCTGATGAGCAGCGGATTTCCGGCACTGGCGGAGAAGCATTGAAAAGGCGAATCAGCGTAGCCCGTCGGATTCAGGGGAAGAACCTGCCAAAGTTTCTGGCCGGCAGCGTGGAGGAAGTCGACAAAGCGATAGGCCTCGGGACCGAAGTCGCCGACACCAGTGGCTGCCGGAAGAGATGTCGGATGAAGCAAAACCCCACTGGAACGGGGGAATTTCATGAGAGAACCATAAATATTTGTTGCCCGCGACACAAGAACAAGCCGCGGTTGGAGCTGGCTCGCAGCCTAATGTACCTTGCGATAAATACGGAAGTCCCAGGCGTTGAGGACGAGCGCGGGCAAGGTGATTTTCTTCCGCGCACTCTCGTCTTCGCCCGGAGTTTCGTCGACGTATTCCCCGTTGGCGACGCCGGCCACTCCGGCGTAGGGACGGTTCGAAACATTGATGGCGACGAAATATTCTTCTCCGGCACTGCGCCGGAAATAGGTAAGAACGCGGTCGGGGGCGCCATTGCCGACCCACTCGGTTTCGCCCTGCTGGAGCGCCGGATGAGCGCGGCGAATCGCAATCAGTTGTTTGTAGAAGGGCAGGAAGTTGGGGCGGCGTTCGGAGATCTGCCAAAACACGGGCAACTTCTCAAATAGCGCGGGAGCAGAAGACTCGGCGGTATCGCCAACTTCCATGCCATTGTAGAGGAGGGGTACGCCGTCCAAGGTAAAGACGAGGGTTGAAGCAGCCAGCGCGCCGCGCTCGCCGAAACGGACGATGGCGCGCTTCTCGTCGTGATCATCGGAGAATCGCATTTCCAGCGCGCCTTTGGGAAAGCGCTCGCGTTCGTCCTTCCAGTTGGACGTGATCGCCTGGGCGGCTGCGCCGTTTTCCAGCACGTTGGTCAGCGTGGTGTGGAAGGGCCAAGCGTAGTCGAGGTCAAAGGCCTTGGTCAGCAGTTCGGGCTTGTTGGCTTCCGCGATCATGATGATGTCGGGCTTGATCTGCGTGAGCTCGGCGCGCGCGTTCTCCCAGAAGTCGGTGGGCACGTCTCCGGCAACGTCGCAGCGAAAACCATCCAGGTCAAAATCTTTGAGCCAGTACTTCAACATGTCGGTCATGTAGACGCGGAGCTGCGGATTCCGGTAGTCGAGTCCGGCGACATCGGTCCAGTCAGGATCGGGGGAGATGATGTTCCCCTGCGCGTCCTTCTTATAGAACTGGGGGTGCTTCATCAGGACGCTATCCCAGGCGGTGTGATTGGCCACTATGTCGATGATGACTTTGAGCCCCCGCCGGTGGGCCTCGGTGACGAGACGCTTGAGCTCATCCTTCGTGCCATAAGCGGGATTGATGGCATAGTAATCCTGCACGGCGTAGGCACTGCCGAGGCTACCTTTTTTCTTCACCTGGCCGACGGGATGAATGGGCATGATCCAGAGAATGGTGACACCCAGATCCTTGAGATAATCGAGGCGCTGCTCGATGCCGCGAAAGTCGCCGGTGGCGGAGAAGGTGCGGGGATTGATTTCGTAAATGACTGCGGATTTGATCCAGTCCGGCACCGGATGTCCCGCAGATTGTTCGGCGAAGACCGGGAGCAGGAGAGCCAGGCTAACAAGCAGCAGCACGAATGGACGCGCGGTTCTCTTCACGGAGAAACCTCTCGGCACGGGCAAGGCATTGTAGGTTATCTGCCCACGATTGCGAAGTGACAGGTGCACCGGGGAGCGGTGCGATTTTCTGGGTGCGAGCTTAAAGCTAAAGATAAAGGAATCTTGGGGGCCGAAATTGCTTTGTCTCCAGTCGGAGCCGCCAGTTCCCGGCCATCGCTAGGCGGCTTTACGGCCTTCTGGTTTAGCCTCGGGATGACCGTGCTCGGCGGCAGCGTGTTCTATCACAGAATTGATCTCGCCGCCGACCAGGAAGGCAAACCCAGTCACATAAAACCAAATCATAAGGATGATCACAGCCCCCAGCGATCCGTAAGTCTTAGTGTAGCTGTTAAAGAAATGCAGGTAGGCGCGAAATGCTGCTGAAGCCGCCACCCAAAGAACCACGCCAAAGAGAGAACCGGGTGTGATCCAGTACCAATGTCGTTCCTTCACGTCCGGCGCGAAATAATAGATAAGAGCGAAGGCCACCACGATAAAGGCAAAAGCCAGAAACCACTGCAGTATTTTCCATCCAACGATGAAGGCCAGGC
>Ga0335081_10016105_pt1 | contig 12093 bp, 9 predicted proteins | sample Lox_Sample_35_FD_206713 | JGI IMG/M metagenome (GOLD analysis project Ga0335081, IMG submission 206713) | Soil microbial communities from Loxahatchee National Wildlife Refuge, Florida, United States - Lox_Sample_3.5 | ecosystem: Environmental > Terrestrial > Soil > Wetlands | place: USA: Florida... | reverse complement strand
GGGAGGTCGACTACGGGTACCCGTTCACTCGTGGGAGCCATCGTCGTCCGGCATCAGGCCACATGGAGCCTATTGGAGCGTTCGATTCACGAGAATTACCAGGCATCCAGACACAATCAGACACTTCGGCCGACGTTAGGAATCTCGTTCGCATCGAGGTTGCGCCGACGGCCGCGCCCCTGGCAGCTACGGCTGGTCAAGGTCCAGGATGTTCTCGATGCTCAGGGAGCAGATCGTCTCACCAGCAAGGAACACAAGACGCGCTGGCCCTAATCGTAGGTATGAAGATCACTGACCCAATTAGCCAACCGCGGTCAGATTGTGCCCGCGCGGATGCGGAGAGCCAGGTTCACGCACTATCCAAAGACCTCGTCCATTACCTCTGCGCCTGGGTGAGCGCGGGACGGATCTCGTGGCGGTAGACCGACTCGGTAGTCGCCGTACGGTCGTGACCGACTAGCAGGGTGATGCTCTCCACGGGCACGCCGTTGGCGGACATGACCGACACGAAGGTGTGCCGCATCTCCCGGGGTGCCCAGTCCTCGCCAAGGCCAGCCTTCTTGGCGATCAGGCGGAACGCGCGGATGACATTGTTGGCGCTCAGCGGCGTCCCGACCCGGGACGCGAAGACCAGGCCGTGCTCCTGCCACAAGTCACCGGCCACCTGCCGGTCTCGCTCCTGCTGCTCATGCTGCTGGCGCAGCGCCTCCACGCAGCGCCGCGGCAACGCCAGGGTTCTCCGGGATTTCTCGGTCTTGGTGTCGCCGCCCTCGCGCTCCGAACGCCAGACGTAGATCGCGAACCGGCCTTCACCCTCCTGGGACGGATCAAATCCGCCGCTGGTAACCGGCTGCCACCTGGCCGGATCATCTATCCACGTCACCACGTGGTCCCAGCGCAGGGCCCGGGCCTCCTCCGTGCGGATGCCGACCAGCAGGCTCAGCACCACGTACGCGTGCAAACGCGTACCTTCCGATGCCGCCAGCAAGACCTTCGCCTGATCCAGCGTGAAGCTCTTCGACGGCCTCCCGCTGCGGCCCTGCGGCGCCTTCACCAGGGCCGCCACGTTCCGACCGACCAGGTCATTGGACTCGGCGTGCCGGATCGCCCGCTCCAGCGAGTTCCGGGTTATTTGCAGTGACCGGGTGGAGTAGCGGCTCGCGAGCTGGCTCAGCGCCATCCGGACATCACCTGCGCTCAGCACGCGCAACGGCCTGGCGCCGATGGCGTCGACCATCGGCCCCAGCAGGCCCTCGTACAACGTGCGCGTCCGCTCGGACGTGCCGTCCAGACCTTCGCGCAGCCAGTCGTCCACGGCCTCGCGCACGGTGTAGGTGCTAGAAGACTTGACTCCTGAATTCAGTTCCTGGTGCAGCGCCTGGAGCTTGGCGCGGACTTCCTGCTTGGTCTTGCCGGAGACCTTCCGCCGGATGCGCTTCCCGCCAGGCCCGTAGCCCAGCGAGATCGCACCCACGTACCGGTTCCTCGCGGCGTCCAAGTAGATCCCGTCCTCACCGTGCCCACGGCGCCGGACTGTCGTCTCGGACATAGCTAGAGCCTAACACTTTGGCTCCCAGTTTGGCTCCCAACGACACTCGCTTGGGAGCCGCACCCCTTCTGACCTGCGCCCCGACCGCGACTCGAACGCGGGACCTACTGCTTAGGAGGCACTTTCAAAGTGTGGCTGGGTGATGCCGGGTGTCGCCTGACGTGCTGTTCCGCTACGACGGTAATGGCTGGATATGGCCTGGCGTGGCCATGCGCCTGTGGTCGTTGGCTACCCGTTAGGCTACCCGGAATCTCGTTAGCAAAGCTAATAGCCGAATGTTCAGGACCTGATGTGGCCACCGGATCGTAAGTGTTTGGCCCACTGGCAGCGCTCCGATGAATCTTCGTTGTCCCAAAGAGCCTAACTTGGCCCTAACGGCCGGGCAGGCGGCGGGCCAGTTCGGTGCGGCCGCGCACGCCCAGCTTGCGGTACACGCGGCCGAGATGAAACTCGACCGTTTTCGGGCTGAGGTAGAGCTGGGTGCAGATCTCGCGGTCGGTGAGCCCGTCCGCGGCGAGTAGCGCGACCCGCAATTCGGCTTCGGTAAGCTGCAGCCCGGCCTGCGGTCGCGAGCGCAGCACGGCTCCGCTGGCCCGCAGCTCCCCGCGCGCCCGCTCTGCCCACGGCGCCGCGCCGTACTTCTCGAAGGCTTCCAGTGCCGCGTCGAGCTCAGCGCGGGCCGACCGCCGCTGGCCCTGGCGGCGCAGCCACTCCCCGTAGAGCAGCTGGGTCCGGGCGACCACGAACGAGTCCGGATCGCCCTGATGCTGAATCAGTGCGTCCCGGTACGCCATGCCCGGGTCAGGGCCGGTGCCGACGAGCGCCCGGCAGCGTGCCACCAGCGCGGGCACGCGGAGATCTGGGACGTTCGTCACCCGGCGCTCGAATTCTGCCGCCCGGATCGCCGCATCCTCGGACCGGCCAAGGCGCACCAGGGCTTCCACGAGGTCGGGCAGCGAGATCACGGTCGGGCCGCGCAGGCCGCGAGCCAGCGGCACCGCTACCACCTGCTCGAACTGGCTAACTGCTGCGACCAGGTCGCCTTGGCCGAGCGCTAGCAGCCCGCGGGCGCGCAGCGCGATCAGCCGTGCCCAGTGCTGGCCGTGCCGCTCGGCTGCCGCCAGTGCCGCATCCGCATGAGCGCGGCAAGCTGTGGCCTCCCCCCGGTAAGCCGCAACGGTAGCGAGGATCCCCAGGACCTCGGCCCGGTGCCCGGGCTGGCCGAGTTCATCGCATAGCTCGAGCGCCTCGCTGGCTTCGGCGGCGGCATCTGGCCATCGGTCGTCATCGAGATCCTGGGAGGCGGTCATCCGCAGCAGCCGCGGCAGCATGCCAAGCGCCCCCTGGGCGCGCAGGGCGCGTATTCGCCGGACGCCGAGATCATGCCCTTCGCCAAAGCGGCCCAGCCAGCCCAGGCCGGCCAGCCTTTGCACGCTGCGCGGACCGTCCGAGGCACCCGGCCCGGTTGGCGGTTCTGCGGCTAGCGCGCGCTGGATGAGCGCGGCTCCTTCGCGGTTGTGTCCGGTGAACATGGCGGCCAGCCCGGCGAAGAAGTCGGCGGGCGACCCGAGGTGCGGATGCGCCGCAGCCAGTGCACGCAGCTGTCCGGCGGCCGTGGACATGCCGTCAGGATCAGCGTTCCACCAGCAGGCGAGCGCGGCATGGGCCAGGGCATCGGCGGCGGCGCCCGGGTCGTCGTGCTCGAGCAACACGGCGGCGGCGGCGAGCAGGTCGGCGGCGCGCTGGACATGGCCCGCCGCGTACTCGGTATGTCCGCGCAGGTGGAGGACGCGGCCGCGTACGTCGTCCTGGCCTGCGCTGGCCAGGGCCGTATCGAGCAGCTGCTCGGCGCGTCCGGCGTCTCCGGCCAGCCACGCCGCATCGGCCGCCGTCAGCCGCCGCCGCGCCGCATCCTGGGGGCTAACGGACAGCGCAGCCGCCTGCTCCGCGGCCCGGGCAGCGGCGGCGAACCCGGCCCGCCGTGACGCATCGGCGGCCACTGTGTCCAGCGCGGCCGCGATCTGTTCATCGGGACCTTCGGCGGCCGCCGCGCGATGCCACGCCCAGCCGGGCTCACCTTCCGGCAGTCCATCAGCGACCGCGCGGTGCGCCGCGGCCCGGTCGGCGGCGGGAGCACTGTAATAGACCGTGGATCGCACCAGCGGGTGCCGCCAGCTCAGCTGACCCCGCTCGATCGTGACCAGCCCTGCGTCCGCCGCCGGCCGCAGGTCGGCGGCCGTGCACTGCTGGCGGGCCAGGGCCGGCCCGAGCGAGCCCAGGACGGCGTCGCCGGAGGCGGCGAGCACGAGCAGCGCGCGCCGGGTCTTCGGTCTGAGCGCCGCTACTCGCCGCGCGTATGCTGCCTCGACCGCGGCGATGGAAGGCAGCGGTTCGGGCAGCACGTCACGCCCGGCGCGCTGGCTTGGCGTTAGGGTACGCACGACCTCCACCAGCGCTAATGGGTTGCCGCCGGTCGCGGCGTGCAGCTCGTCCGCCACTGACCCGCCGACATCCGGCGCCCGGTCGGCGAGGAGGGCACGGGCCGCCTCCTGGTCAAGGCCTGCCACGGTCGTCCGCGGCAGGCCGTCGATGCGGACCGGCAATGGTTCCCCGCTGCGGGCGGTCATGATCACGCCGACCTTATCGGCCCGCAACCGGCGTGCGGCGAACAGCAGCGCCTGCGCGGACGCCTGGTCGACCCATTGCAGATCGTCGACCAGCACGAGCACCGGCGACCGTTCCGCTGCCGCCGCGAGCAGGCTGAGCAGCCCGGCCGCCACGAGGAAGCGGCTGGCCTCCACCGGCGCGCCGAGCCCCAGCGCTCCGCGCAGGGCGGCCGCCTGGGGCGCGGCTACGGCCGGGAGCAACCCGATGACCGGCCGCGTCACCTCCAGCAGCCCCGCGAATCCCAGGCCCGCGTCAGACTCGATGCCCGTAGCCCGCAGCACGCAGAATCCGCCGGCCGCCGCCTCCGCATACTCCAGCAAGGCGGTCTTACCGATGCCAGGGTCGCCCTCGAACACGAGGCAGCGCGCGGTGCCAGCGGCCGCCTCGGCCAGCAGCACCGCGATTTGCCCGCACTCGCCAGGCCGACCCACGAGCACACGATCACCGTACGACAGGGCGATACGCCCGGCAATGCCAGGGATTTCCCCGGCGCGAGCCGCGAGTCTCGAACCGCATCGTGGTCGGCAACAGCCAGATCAATCGGCGCGCAGGGGGAGTCGATGATGAATGACTGCAGGAGGCTCAGGCCCAGGTGCCGGCCGCCGGAGAGCGCTGGCCGCTGCACGGGGCAGGCCGTAAATGACTGAGCCGGCACATTACCGCGATCCAGGCGCCGTCAAGGCCCACTACGCACCGCGCGTAGACCCGGGCCAGGACCTCGAGGGCTCATGTCTTCTATATCCGTGGTGGTTCGCCCCGCGTGCCAAAAGTCGGCGGAGGCGCCTCCGGGCGGTAGGGGCCGGTGCTCCAAGCAGGCGCAGGCCGCCCAATCGCGGGCAACGTGATAGTGCCAGGTACCTATTCGGTATCACGGCGAATCGGGAATGGGGAGATCATTATGTATCAAGAGAATTGGGCGTGGTGCCACCAGTGCCAGGGTCTTTTCTTTACCGGTAATAACACGCTCGGCGTCTGCCCGGCAGCCGGAGGCGGCCCGCACAGCGGGACCGGGAGCGGCAACTATATCCTGGCCACCTCGGGCGGAGGGCAGTCTGACTGGGCGTGGTGCCACAAGTGCCAGGGCCTCTTCTTCTTCGGCAACAACACGCTTGGCGTCTGCCCGGCAGGGAATGCTCACGATGGCACTTACAGCAGCAACTACATTCTCGCCACCTCGGGCGGAGGCCAGTCCGGCTGGGCGTGGTGCCACCAGTGCCAGGGTCTCTTCTTCACCGGCAATAACACGCTCGGCGTCTGCCCTGCGGCCGGAGGCGGCCCGCACAGCGGGACCGGGAGCGGCGACTACCCGCTAGCTCAGCTGGGGAGTAATTCCAACTTCATTCTCGCCGACGAGTGCAACCCGATACTGGGCCTGACCGTGGCTATCTATGTGACGCAGGATCTGGTCTGCGAATCTGTGTCGCGTCCCCCCACGCCGCCGCAAGACCTTCCGAAGGGGTTCGCTTTCCAGTTGAACTGTTATTCCCCTCAGGGAGAAGTAAGTGCATGGCAACAGTATTGCCTGATCCTCTGGGAGGCGGATCAGTCGGAATGGAGGTGGTGCCGGCGGTGCCAGGGCTTCTTTTTCATCGGCAACAAGACGCTGGGCTTCTGCCCGGCGGGAGGCGCGCATAATTACACCGGCAGCGGCGACTATACCATGGCCACCTCGGCCAAGGGCCAGTACGACTCGAACTGCCAGCCCGGCTGGAGCTGGTGCAATAGGTGCCAGGGCCTTTTCTATTCCGGCGGCGACAAGTTCGGCTTCTGCCCGGCGCCGGGGGGTGGTCCGCACAGTAATACCGGTAGCGAGGACTACAAGCTGGCCACGTCGGGCAACGGCCAGTCCGGCTGGGCGTGGTGCAACCGGTGTCAGGGCCTCTTCTTCCCAGGCAACAACACGCTCGGCGTCTGCCCGGCACCGGGAGGTGGCCCCCACGACGACGCCGGCAGCAGCAATTATACCCTCGCTACGACGGGCAACGGTCAACTCCAAGGCATGATAAATAACTATCCGGTTAGTGGCGACGCCATAATCGACGACATCTTTCATGTGGCTACGCTGTCGAGCCAGGAGATACCTGCCGGATATCAACTGGCTATTTGGCTGGTATACGACCTGACCGAAGACGTCACGGGAGCGATATTCGCCGTCACCGACGATTCCGGAAATGAGATCGGGCACGTGGAACAGAAACTCGTATCAGATGTGGATGGGTCGCCAGCCCAGGTGGCTCCGATAGTCGCTCTCGAACTCAACCTGGTCGGGCCCGTCAACGGCGAGAGTGCGGTGCTGTCATCCGGCGCGGGCACGATTACATACTCCGCCGTTCCGCCTCTTACCGCCTTGCTGCAAGAGCCGCCATGCACCGAATCCGGCTACATTACCGGCGAGACCGCCAATAGTTTCTACAGTGTGCTACCCGATACCCCGGCCAATTCTTTGACGCAGTCCTTCAGCGTCAGTGCCACACAGCCCATGATACGCAAGCAAGGTAAGCTGCGTCCTTCGACGTAATTCCCAGCCGTATCTGAATAAACAACGGAGTAATTCCATGCAATTCCAAGCCTATCACGGCGTAACGGCCGCTGAGCATCAGGAAAACTTCAACAAGTGGTCTGCTCAGGGTTATCGGATGATCTCGCTCAGCGTCTATGGTGACCCGGGCAACGCGTTGTACGCAGCGGTGTGGGTGCAGCGCGCCGGGCCAGCTTGGGTCGCGATCCACGGTGTGGACGCAGCGGGCTATCAAGGTTTCTTTACGAAATGGTCAGACGAGGGCTATTACCCCGTACTCGTCTCGGCGACCGGCGCGATCAACGATGCCGTGTTCGCGTCCGTGTTTGAACAGGGGAACCCGGGCCCCTGGTTCGGACGCCACGACATGATGCCCGCCGACTTCGCAGCCGCCAACAAGTCGGCGCTCAGCAATGGACAGATGATCCGCTCCTTCTCGATCTACGGTGCGTCGCCCGATCGCCGGTACGCCGCGATCTGGCATCCCGATCCGACCTACGTGAAATGGCACGTGCATGCCGCCGACAGCGCCTCCGATTACCAGACGGACTTCAACGCCGAGACTCAGCTGCCGGGCGTCTATCTGAACGCCTATCGGCCGGCCTATGTCGCGCTGTCGAGTGACGCGACTTACTGCTCGGTGTTCAAAGACGATTTCGTCGGACCCTGGGTCGCACGCCACGGTCTTTCCGGCTCCGACTACCAGACCTTCTTCAACCAGCAGGTCGCCGCGGGCTCCTATCCGATCGTCGTGCAGGGCGGCGGCACGACCGCCGCGCCGGTCTACGCCGCGATCTTCGCCAAGCAGGACATTCCCGACGCCCGCCAATGGACCGTCACCGGAGCTTCGCTCGCCGCCCTCGCGCCGGTCGATCAGGCGGTGCAGATCTTCATGCTGGCCAACGGCGTGCGCGCCGCGCAGGTCGCCATCGCCAAGAACGGCGTAATGAAGGCTTCGCGCGGGTACACCTGGGCGGAGCCCGCCTACCGGGTGACGCAGCCAACCGACCGCTTCCTGCTCGCGAGCTGCAGCAAGATGTTCTGCGCCGCGGCGATCCAGAGCCTTTACAAGAGCGGCGCCCTGCAGCCGCCGACCCTGACCGTCAAGCCCAATGGGAACGAGCAGCCCGTCGTCGGCGATTTGGTGACCGGCAACAAGACCGGCGCGACCGCCGTCGTGTCGGCGGTCGATGGCGACACGCTGACGCTCGTCTCGGTGCTCAACACGTTCACGACTTCAGATGACGCCGCGACGATGAGCAACTCAGGCGGCACCGTCACGGTGCTCGGCTACAACCCGGGAACGAAGGTCTATCCCCTGCTCGGATTCTCCCATCCTGCCGACGCACGCAGCGACACGATCACGGTACAGCAGCTGCTCGACCACCAGGGCGGCTACAACGACGGCAAAAATCCCAAATATCCGGCTGCGCTCGATCCGACCTACAAGATGCGGCAGATCGGTCAGGCGATCGGACATGTCGTCGGCACCAAGCTCGACGTCGCCCGCTACATGTATGGTCAGCCGCTGCAGTTCCCGCCGGGCACAGACTCGGCCTATTCGAACTACGGCTATCTGCTGCTCGGGGCGGTCGTTGAGCACGTCACCGGGATGAGCTATCGCACCTATCTCGCGCAAGCCGTTCTGAAGCCGGCCGGCATCACTGAGGTCGAGGTGTTCCCGACGCGCGCCGCCGACCGGACCGCGGAACAGGCGATCGCCGAGGATCAATATCTGGGACTGGACCCCCTCAACCTCGCCTCCACGCTCCAGATCCCGACCGTCTATGGCGGCGACGGCGAGATAAACGAAATCGGCGATCCGAACGACGGCACCGCGGCCTCGGCCGAGGCAATGGCGCAGTTCATCCATACCCACGCCGTCTGGGGCAATGGCGGCCGGGCACCGGGCTACAATCGAGCCGGTGGCACGCCGGGCGCCGCCACCTGGGCCGAATCGCGCTGGGACGGCGTTGACTGGGCCTACGCGATCAACACGTGGGACTCCCCGGCGGCCAACGGCCAGACCGCGGCCACGACCGCCAAGGGCAATCAGGCGCTGACAACTACTGCGTTCACACTCACGGTGGCGAACGGCGGGACGGCCGGTTTCGAGCCCTCGGGGCATCTTCTCGTGGACACCGTCAGCAACGGAACCCAGCTCGTTGCCTACACCGGCGTCAATGCCGCGGCGAATGCGCTCACTGGTTGCACGGCGCCGGTCAAGGCCGGCACGGCTGGCGACGGCGCCAATGTGAAACAAGCCTCCACCGTCGTCGGCGCCCCGGCGCTTACGCAGACGCCTTTCACGTTGAACGTTAGCCAGAACGGCACACAAGGCTTTTCCCGCACCGGAATGCTGCTAGTGACCAATTCCGCCAATGCGGAGCAGCTGATCCACTACACGAGGCTGGGGGTAAATGCCTTCGAGGGATGCACGGCGTTTCTGTCCGGCGCAGGGAGTGCCCTGGCAGGCGCCGCCGTGACGCAAGCGACGCTCCTGGCGAGCATAGACACGCTGCTAAATTCTATTGCCCTGCCATAGATCCTGGCCTCTCGGCCTGTGTTTCGCTACAGCCAGCGGCCATCCGCGGGACGGGTGGCCTGGGATCTCACCTGTGCAGCTGGCGACGGTGTGCGCGCTGCAGTTCCTACCCTGCCTGTCTGACCGTGACGCTGCCGGGGCGGCGCGATGCCGGATCGACTTCAACTGCCCCGTCCGCTCCACCAGCCGGAACAGCCCCTCCCTGCCGATAGGCGGTGTGCTGACAGCCGCCTGTCCAACGATCCATGCACTGCGCCCAGTAACCCGGACACCTGAGTGGCTGGACATCCAGATCACCGACAACGGGCCGGGCAGCCCCCCGGCCGCGTCGGGCGGCAGCTCACCGGCCAGCGGGCACGGGCTGGTCGGCATGCGCGAACGCGTGGCGCTCGACCAGGACCAGCTGACCGCCGGGCCGGGTGAGCAGGGCGGGTTCCGCGTGCATGCCCGGTTCCCCGTCGCCGTGGCAGCCGTGACGTGAGCGAGAAGATCCGGGTCCTGGTCGCGGACGACGAGGCCCTGATACGCGACGGCCTGCGGGCGATCGCCGAACTCGAGGGCGACATCGACGGCCTTCCCGGTTGCCGGCCGGCTAAAGCCGGGTCCCGCCGCGGAGGGTCTAGGTAGGCGGCGACGACCCGGGTGATCTCCTCGGGGTCGTCGCCGAGCTGCGCTGGCAGGTTCCCGTTGAGCCAGAGCGTGGCCAGCCCGTGCACGATCGACCAGGCGGCGACCCCGTAGGCCATTCGCTCCCGGGTGATCTCCCCGGTGCCGTAGAGCAGGGTAGCTGCGGCCTCCCGGGCGCGCCCGAGCCCGGCGTCGTCGCGGTGGTACAGCTCCGGCCGGTACATGACCTCGAAATGCGACCGGTGGGTCACCGCGAAGCGCACGTACGCCACGCCGACCTCCAGGAAGCTGCCGCGAGTCTGCTGGGCCCCGCGCAGCGCTTCGGCCAGCAGGCGGTAGCCCTCGGCCGCCACGGCGGTGAGCAGGCCGGCCCGGTCGCCGAAATGGTAGGTGGCGGCCGCGTGGGTGACCCCGGCGCGGCGCGCCACCGCGCGCAGGCTCATCGCCGCGGGCCCGGACTCCTCGATCTCGCCGATGGCAGCTGAGATGAGGGCCGGGCGGAGGTTGCCGTGATGGTAGGGACGGCTGCCGGATGCCACGCCAGCAATCATAGTTGCGATCTTACCGGTGGATAGATTATCTTTCCAGTGGACAGATTCCCTGAATCTCAGGAGGACCCGATGCCGGCCCTGCCTTGGCTCGAGCGCCAGCCCATCGATCCGCAGCGCCAGTACGTCGCGATGGCGTCGCGGCTACCGCTGAAGTCCTACCGGTTCATCCCCGGCTTCATGCGCGACACCATGCGGATCCGCCGGCAGCTCGGGCAGGCCGCCGGGCTGGCCGGCTACACGCTGAACGCCGGCCTGGCCCGAAAGACGTTCTGGACGTTCTCGGTCTGGGAGGACCAGGCCAGCCTGGACAAGTTCGCAGCCAGCGACCCCCACCGCGCCATCATCGGGCGGCTGCGCCCGCGGATGAGCCCGACGCGGTTCGAGTTCTTCCCGATCTCCGGGTCCGACCTGCCGCTGACGTGGGCGCAGATCACCGAGCGGGTCAGCTGACGGTCGGGAGGCCCGGGCCGTATGGACGAGGTCGTCCTGCATGGTGCGGAAGGCGCACATGACGGGTCGGGCTGCCAGGCGGTGGCCGGCCCTGCAGGACCTGCCAGCCGCGCAGCTGGTGCGGATGCGGGTGCCGCCAGGACCGGGATTGACAGCCTGCCGGGGAGGTTATTCACTACGCTTTAGTAAGCGGTGCTTAGTAAGAGGTGTGGCCGGATTGGATGGCAGGCGCGGCGGGCCCGGCCGGTTCGCCGAGCCGTGGCTGCTGATCCTGACCAGCCTGGCCGACGGGCCCAAGCACGGCTACGCGATCATGGCCGACGTGGCCGCGTTCAGCGGCGTCAGCATGGAGCCCGGCACCCTGTACGGGGCGCTGTCCCGGCTGGAGCGCCGCGGCTGGGTCCGGCCGCTGGCCGCCGGGGACCCCCGCCGCCGGTATGAGATCGCCGCCGTCTGGCCACCCCGGACAGGTGATGCGCGTCGCCCCCGGCGGGCCGTGCGTGGCCGCCGCGGTTGACAGGCGCGTGCCGTATTCACTACAACTTAGTAATCGGTACTGACGAGTGGGGGGATGTGCATGCACGGGAAGTTCGATGATCTCGGCCGGTTCGCCGACCCGTCGCTGCTGATCCTGACCAGCCTGGCCGACGGGCCCAAGCACGGGTACGCGATCATGGCCGACGTGGCCGCGTTCAGCGGCGTCAGCATGGAGCCCGGCACCCTGTACGGGGCGCTGTCCCGGCTGGAGCGCCGCGGCTGGGTCCGGCCGCTCGCCGCCGAGGAACGCCGCCGGCCCTATGAGATCACCGCGGCCGGGCAGGAGATCCTGGCCGGGCAGGTCACCACGATGCAGCAGATCGTGCAGGTCGCCCAGCTGCGCACCGCGATGGCGCAGGGGGCGTGATGAGGACCGGGCAGGCGGGCCGGCTGTCCCGCGCCCTGGTCGGCTGCCATCCGCGGCGCTGGCGGGAGCGCTACCGCGAGGAGATGCTCGACGTCCTTGACCAGCACCAGGCAAGCACGCGGACCGTGCTCAACCTGGCGGTCAGCGTGCTGAGCACGTACGTGGACCCGGCTTACCGCACCGAAGCGCTCTCGCTGCCCCGGCTGCGCCGGGCCGCGCTGATATCGGCCGTGATAGCCGCCCCGCTCGCGCTGATCCTAGGTCCGGTCGGCTACGGGATAT
>Ga0335081_10016104_pt1 | contig 12094 bp, 11 predicted proteins | sample Lox_Sample_35_FD_206713 | JGI IMG/M metagenome (GOLD analysis project Ga0335081, IMG submission 206713) | Soil microbial communities from Loxahatchee National Wildlife Refuge, Florida, United States - Lox_Sample_3.5 | ecosystem: Environmental > Terrestrial > Soil > Wetlands | place: USA... | reverse complement strand
TCCACCGCGCAGCCGGCGCGCTCGAGCGCCTTTGCCCCCGCCGCCGCGGCGGCGCGCACTTCGGCGTTCACCGGCAGCCCGGCCCGCATGTCGGGCAGGAAGCCGATCTTCAGCTTGCCGAGCGCCGGGCCTTCGAGCCCGGCCGCGAAATCGATCTGCTGCGGCGGCAGGCTCATGAAGTCGCGCGCGTCCGGCCGCGACAGGATGTTCATCATCAGCGCGGCGTCGGCCACGCGGCGCGTCATCGGCCCCGCGACCCGGCCCATGTACGGCGGGTGGATCGGCACCCGCCCGAGCGAGGGCTTGAGCGCGAAGATGCCGCAATGGGTGGCCGGCAGTCGCACCGAGCCGCCGATGTCGGTGCCCAGGTGCAGCGGGGCGTAGCCTGCCGCGGCGGCTGCCGCGGCGCCGGAGCTCGAGCCGGAGGTGTTGCGGTCCAGGCGCCAGGGGTTGCGGGTCACCCCGTGCAGGCTCGACAGCCCCGAGGACAGCATGCCGTAGTCGGGCATCGTGGTCTTGCCCAGGATCACCGCGCCGGCCTCGCGCAGGCGCGCCGCGGGCGGGGCGTCGGCCGCGGCGGGCAGGGCGTCCTCGTTGGCGCGCGTGCCGATCGGCGCCGGGTCGCCGCGCGTGGCGATGTTCTCCTTGATCGTGACCGGCACCCCGTCGAGCGCCGAGAGCGGCCTGCCCGTGCGCCAGCGCGCCTCGGCCACCCGGGCCTGCGCAAGGGCGCCGTCGCGGTCCAGGCGGTACATCGCGTTCAGCTTCGGCTCCCATGCCTCGATCCAGGCCAGCTGCGCCGTGGCGACCTCGAGCGGCGAAAGGCTGCCGCGCCGGAACTCGTCAGCGAGCTTGGCGGCGGAAAGGTCGTGGATCGCGGACATCGGCGCCCCCTCGGTCAGAGGTGTATATATACTGGCCGCTGCACGCCCTCGGGAGGAGCGGCGTGACTGTTTTGCAATAATAATCCGCTATCCTGTCGGCGGCGCTGCGGTTTGACCCTGGTCAAACGCGGAGCTTATAAGCTGGAGTTGAATGAACACTTGCCCGCGGCTCCATCACGCGGACTCAATCAACAAGAGGAGAGAACCATGCGCATGAAGCTATTGACCGCGGCGCTCGCCGGTGCTGCCCTGTTTACGGCGGTTCCGTCGTACGCCGTAACCGAAATCCAGTGGTGGCACGCGATGACCGGGGCCCTGGGCGACCAAGTCAATCTGATCGCCGACGATTTCAACGCCTCGCAGTCCGATTACAAGGTCGTGCCGGTCTACAAGGGCGGTTATGCCGACACCATGGCGGCGGGCATCGCCGCCTACCGCGCCGGCAACGCGCCGGACATCCTGCAGGTGTTCGAGGTCGGCACGGCAACCATGATGGCGGCCAAAGGGGCGGTACTGCCTGTTTACAAGCTGATGGAGCAGACCGGCAACAAGCTCGACATGAGCGCCTACATGCCGGCGGTCGCGAGCTACTACAGCGATACGCACGGGCGACTCATCTCGATGCCGTTCAACAGCTCGACGCCGGTGTTCTTCTACAACAAGGACGCGTTCAAGAAGGCGGGCCTCGACCCGGCCAACCCGCCCAAGACCTGGGAACAGGTGGGCGAGGCCGCAGCCAAGATCAAGAGCAGCGGCGCGGCGCCTTGCGCGTTCACCACAGGCTGGGAGGTCTGGGTGCAGATGGAGACCATGAGCGCCTGGGACAACGTGCAATTCGCGACGCTGGAGAACGGCTTCGGCGGGCTCGGGGCCAAGCTAACGTTCAACAATCCGACCATCGTGAGACACATCGCGGAGCTCGGCAAGTGGGCGAAGGACGGCCGCTTCACCTATGCCGGGCGCACGACGCAGCCCGAGGCCAAGTTCTACGCCGGCGACTGCGCGATGCTCACTTCGTCCTCGGCGGCCCGCGCCAACATCGTGAAGAATGCCAAGTTCGACGTCGGCATGTCCTACCTGCCGTACGACGCGTTCGCCAAGGGCGCGCCGCAGAACACGATCATCGGCGGCGCGAGCCTGTGGACCTTCACCGGCAGGTCGAAGGACCGCGAGAAAGCGACGGCGGCGTTCTTCGAGTTCATGTCCTCGCCCAAGATCCAGGCGCGCTGGCACCAGAACACCGGCTACGTGCCGATCACCAAAGGGGCCTACGAGCTGACCAAGCAGGATGGCTATTACGACAAGAACCCGGGGACCGACATCGCGGTCAAGCAGCTGCTCGACAGGAACCCGACCAAGGTGTCCAAGGGCGTGCGTCTCGGCTACCTGCCGCAGATCCGCGACGTGACCGACGAGGAGCTCGAAGCGGTCTGGACGGGCAAGAAGTCGGCCAAGGCGGCGTTGGACGAGGCGGTCAAGCGCGGCGACGTGCTGCTGCGCAAGTTCCAGCGCGAGAACAGGTAACAGGGGCCGCCGGCCCGGAGTGAGCACGGGACGGCCCCGCCAGGGGCCGTCCTTTTTATGGCCACCGAGAAGCGGACCCATTTCCCGAGCGCCTGGCTGCCGTACGTGCTGGTGGCGCCGCAGCTCGCGATCACGCTCGTATTCTTCATGTGGCCGGCCGGGCAGGCGATGTGGCAGTCGGTGCTGCTGCAGAACGCCTTCGGCACCAATACGCAGTTCGTCTGGTTCGACAACTTCAGGGACCTGTTCGCCGACCCGCGCTACCTCGCCTCGTTCAAGACCACCGCCGAGTTCAGCCTGCTGGTCGCCGTGTCCGGGATGGGCATCGGCCTGGTGCTTGCCGCCTGTTGCGATTACCTGCTGCGCGCAGCCACGGTGTACCAGACCCTTGTGATCTGGCCCTACGCCGTGGCGCCGGCGGTCGCAGCGGTGCTGTGGAGCTTCATCTTCAACCCTTCGCTCGGCCTGGTGACCTACGTGCTAAGAGCGTGGTTCGGCTACGATTGGAACTACCTGCTCTACAGCGGCCAGGCGATGATCCTGGTGGTGATAGCCTCGACCTGGCGCCAGATCAGCTACAACTTCCTGTTCTTCCTCGCCGGGCTGCAGTCGATTCCGCGCTCGTTGACCGAAGCCGCCGCGATCGACGGCGCCGGCCCGGTCAAGCGCTTCGCCACCATCGCCTTTCCGCTGCTGTCACCGACCTCGTTCTTCCTGCTGGTGGTCAACGTCGTCTACGCCTTCTTCGAGACCTTCGGCGTCATCGACGCCGCGACCGAGGGCGGCCCGATGCAGTCGACCCAGATCCTGGTCTACAAGGTCTACCGCGACGGCTTCAAGGGCCTCGACATCAGCGGCTCGGCTGCGCAGTCGGTGATCCTGATGGTTATCGTGATCGCGCTCACGGTCATCCAGTTCCGCTACATCGAGCGCAGGGTCGAGTACTGATGATCGAGCATCGCCCCGGGCTGAACTTCTTCTGCCATGCGCTGCTGATCACGGCGATCGTGGTCATCCTGTTCCCGGTGTGGTTCACCTTTGTCGCCTCAACGCACACCGCGGAGCGCATGCGCGAGGTGCCCTTGCCGCTGTGGCCCGGCGGCGAGCTGTGGCAGAACGTCGTCGCCGTGCTCAGGCACGGTGTGGCCGGCGCGAGCACGGCGCCTGTCGGCCGCATGATGGTGAACAGCCTCATCATGGCGCTGTCGATCGCGATCGGCAAGATCATCATCTCGATCATCTCCGCGTACGCGATCGTGTATTTCCGCTTCCGGCTGCGCATGCTGTTCTTCTGGATGATCTTCATCACGCTTATGCTGCCGGTCGAAGTGCGCATCTTTCCGACCTACAAGGTGGTCTCGGAGCTGCACATGGTCGACAGCTACCAGGGGCTGGTGCTGCCGCTCATTGCGTCGGCGACCGCCACTTTCCTGTTCCGCCAGTTCTTCCTCACGATCCCGGATTCCCTGATGGAGGCGGCGTGGATGGACGGCGCGGGGCCGATGCGTTTCTTCTGGGACGTGGTGCTGCCGCTGTCGCGCACCAACATCGCGGCCTTGTTCGTGATTCTGTTCATTTACGGCTGGAACCAGTACCTGTGGCCGCTGCTCATCACGACCCAGGAGAGCATGTACACGGTGGTGATCGGCATCAAGCGCATGATCCCTGGGGGCGACGCGTCGGTCGACTGGAACCTGGTGATGACCACCGCGATGCTCGCGATGCTGCCGCCGGCGCTGGTGGTGATCCTGATGCAGAAATGGTTCGTCAAGGGCCTCATCGAACAGGAGAAATAGATGGCCGCCGTTTCGATCCGCGACGTGTACAAGTCCTTCGGCGAGGTGAAGGTGATCCAGGGAATCTCGATGGAGATCGCCGACGGGGAATTCGTGGTGATGGTGGGGCCCTCGGGCTGCGGCAAGTCGACGCTGTTGAGGATGGTGGCGGGACTGGAGTCGATCACTTCGGGGGATATCGCGATCGACGGCAAGGTGGTGAACAACCTCGAGCCCAAGGATCGCGACATCGCGATGGTTTTCCAGAACTACGCGCTGTACCCGCACATGACCGTGCACGACAACATGGCCTACGGGCTGAAGATCCGGGGGCTGTCAAAGGCCGAGATCGACACGCGGGTAAACCGGGCGGCGGAGATCCTCGAGCTATCGAAGTTCCTGAAGCGCCGGCCGCGGGAGCTTTCCGGGGGGCAGCGCCAGCGGGTGGCGATGGGGCGCGCGATCGTGCGCGATCCGAAGGTGTTCCTGTTCGACGAGCCGCTGTCGAACCTGGACGCGAAGTTGCGGGTGCAGATGCGCGAGGAGCTGCAGGCGCTGCACCAGCGGCTGGCCACCACGACCCTGTACGTGACGCACGACCAGGTCGAGGCGATGACGCTGGCGCACCGCATGCTGGTGATGAGCACCGGGGGCAAGACCGAGCAGATCGGCGCGCCGCTGGAGGTGTACGACAAGCCCGCGACGACGTTCGTGGCGGGGTTCATCGGCTCGCCGCCGATGAACCTGATCGCGGGGCGGCTGGAGCCGGACGGGGCCGCGCTGGCCGCCGAGGGCGGGGTGCGCATCGCGCTGCCGCAGGCCTACCCGAAGCTTGGCGGGCGCAGCATGCTGCTGGGCGTGAGGCCGGAGCACCTGGAGATCTGCGCCGAGGGCCAGGCGCTGCTGGTGCCGCAGGTGGACTTCGTCGAGCTGCTGGGCGCGGATTCGCTGGTGTACGGGCACATCGGCAAGGACAAGGCGAGCCCGCGCGTGGCCGCGCGGCTGCACGCCTCGGTCAAGCCGCAGAACGGGCACCTGTGGCTGCGCTTTGTTGCCGAGAACGTGCACTTCTTCGACCCGGACACCGGCCGGCGGATCGAGGCTTGACCTGCGTCAAACGGTGCGCGTTCCGGGCAGCTATAAGTGGCAAACCTGCCCGTGCAATCACGTGCGGGCAACGGACGACATGGGAGGTCTGCAATGAAATTCGGAAAGCGGCTATTAATCGGGCTCGCGTGGACGCTGGGCGTCTGTGTCGTGCCCCAAGCTGCCGTCGCGGCCGGCAAGGTCGAGATCACCTGGTGGCACGCGATGAGCGGCTCGAACGGAAAGGTGGTGGACGCGATCGTGAAGGACTTCAACGCCGCCCACCCCGACATCGAGCTCAAGGCGCTCTACACCGGCAGCTACGAAGAGACCCTGACGAAGTACATCACGGCGTACCGCTCGCACACGGCGCCTACCATCGTCCAGTCCTACGAGGTGGGGACCCAGACGATGCTTTCGAGCGGCGCGGTCACTCCCGTGTACCAGATCCCGGGGATGGTGGGCGAAACCTGGGACTGGGCGCAGTACGTGATTCCGATCACCAACTACTACTCGACGGCCGGCAATCTGTGGTCATTGCCGTTCAACTCCTCGAGCGAGATCATGTACTACAACAAGGACCTGTTCGAGAAGGCGGGGCTGGATCCGAACCGGCCGCCCACGACCTGGGACGAGCTCGAGGCGGACGGCAAGAAGCTGCTGGCGAGTGGCGCGGTCAAGCACGTGCTCTCGTTCGGCTGGCCGGACTGGACGTTCGAGCAGATGTTCGCGGTCCACAACCAGCTCTTCACCGACCACGACAACGGCCGCAGCGGCCTGGCGACCAAGGTCCTGTTCGATAGCCCATTCGGCGTCAAGGTCATCGACACCTGGGCGCGGCTCGCGAAGGAAAACGTCTTCATCTACGGCGGGCCGGAATACTCGGCCAATGCGGCGTTCCAGAGCGGGCAGATCGCGATGCTGATCCAGTCGACCTCTTCGCTCGCGGGCATCGAGCAGGGATCGCCCTTCCGCGTCGGGACGGCCTTCCTGCCGCGGTTCGAAGGCTATCCGCGCGGCAACTCGGTGATCGGCGGCGCCAGCCTGTGGGTCACCAAGGGGCAGAGCAAGGAGCAGCTGCGCGCGGTATGGGAGTTCTTCAAGTATCTCGGTCAGACCCAGGTCGCGGTCGAGTGGCACAAGGGAACCGGTTACTTCCCGAGTGTCAATGCCGCGGTGCAGGAGCTGCTCGGGGAAGGCTGGTTCAGCAAGGATCAGAACTACCTCACCGCCTTCCTGCAGATCCTCTCGGGGCGGCGCGACACGGCCGCCGCCACCGGCGTCCGGATGGGGCCGTTCGTGCAGGTGCGCGAGTTCGAGCGCACCGCGATCGAGAAGGCCGTCGCGGGCCAGCTTTCGCCCAAGGCCGCGGTGGACGAAGCGGCGCGCAAGGCCAACCAGCTGCTGGCCGATTTCGCGCAGATGAACCGGTAGAAATCCGCGCCGCGCCGGAGCGGGCGCACGCGCCCGCTGCGGCGGGCGTGCGGCTATCATCGCGCCCATGGAGAACGTCGTCGAGGAGGAGAGGTTCCCGGGCCATCCTCTGCTGCCCTACCTGCTGATACTGCCCTCGGTGGCGGTGATCGTCGTATTCCTGGTTTTCCCGTTCCTGCAGAGCGTGCGGGAATCCTTCTTCGCCTCCACCGCTTTCGGCACCAAGACCGTCTACGTCGGGTTGCGAAACTACACCCGGCTGTTCGAGTCGGCCGACTTTCGCGCCAGCGCGCTCGCCACGCTGCTGTTCGCCGCCTTCGTGATGCTGGTGGGGCTGAGCGTCTCGCTCGCGGTCGCGCATCTGCTGAACCAGAAGCTCAGGGCGCAGGGTTTCTACCAGATCGCGCTGATCTGGACCTACGCGCTCTCGCCCGCGGTGGCAGGTGCGATCTGGGCGCTCATGTTCGCGCCCGCGACCGGCATCGTGCCGTACGTCGTCGCCAAGCTCTCGGGCGGCTACCTCATGAACTGGATGACCAACGGCCAGCTCGCGCTGCTTGTGGTGTCCGCCGCCGCCACCTGGAAGATGCTCGGCTACAACATCGTGTTCTTCCTCGCCGGGCTGCAGAACATCCCCGAGGAGTTCGTCGACGCCGCGCGGGTTGACGGCGCGGGTCCGTGGCGCACGTTCTGGGATATCACCTTCCCGATGCTCTCGCCGACGACGACCTTCCTGCTGTTCGTCAACATGATCTACGCCTTTTTCCAGGTCTTCGGCCTGATCGACATCATGACCCACGGCGGGCCCGGGGACGCGACCAACATCCTCATCTACAAGCTGTACCGCGACGCCTTTCTCTACCTGAACACGGGCGCGGCCTCGGCCGAGTCCTGCATCGTGTTCGTCGTCATCTCCGTGGCGGCGATGATCCAGCTGCGCTTCGCCACGCGCAAGGCGATCTATGCCCGCTAGGGAGCGCAGCGCATGACGCCCAGGCAATGGAAGGCGGGCGCGAGCCACGCCGCGCTGATCGCGCTGGTAGTGATCATCGCCTTTCCGGTGTTCTACGCGCTGATCGTGAGCACCCTGACGTTCCAGCAGGCCTACGTCTATCCGCCGCGCCTCTATCCCGGCGGCGAGCTGTGGCACAACGTGCTCGAGGCCTGGAACCGCGTCGACATGGGACGCCTGTTCTTCGTCACTTCCGTCATCTCGGTCGGCGCGGCGGTGGTGAAGATCGTGCTCTCGCTTCTGGCCGCGTTCGCCTACACGCACTTCAGGTTCCGCGGCCGCGCGCTGCTGTTCCCGATGACCATGGTGACGCAGATGCTGCCGCTGCCGGTGCGGATCCTGCCGACCTACGAGATGATGGCCGACTTCCACTGGATAAACACCTACTCGGCGCTGATGTTCCCGTTCTTCGCCAGCACGACCGGGATCCTGCTGTTCCGGCAGTTCTTCCTCACCGTGCCGCGCGACCTGCCGGACGCGGCGCGCATGGACGGGGCGGGCCCCCTGCGCTACTTCTGGGACGTTCTGGTTCCCGTCTCGCGCACCAACATCGCCGCGCTGTTCGTGATCGAGTTCATCTTCATGTGGAGCCAGTACCTGTGGCCCCTCATCGTGACCAATACCGAGGACATGCGGGTGGTGCAGATCGGCCTCAAGATGCTGATCGCCACCGACCAGATCTCGCCCGCGTGGAACGTGATCATGGCCGGCACCATCATGTCGATGCTCCCGCCGCTCGTGGTGCTGATCGCGTTCCGCAAGAGCTTCGCGGAGGGAATCGCGATGCAAACCGCGAAATAAGCGGCCGCTACACATGGCGCACGGGCCCGAATCGTTCCTGCTGCTCGCCACGCTGCTGGCGCTCGCGCTGTCGTTCGATTTCCTGAACGGCTTCAATGACAGCGCGACCGTCGTCGCCACGCTGATCGCGTCGCAGGCTATGAGCGTGCGCGGCGCGCTTACGCTCGCCGCGGTGGCGAATTTCGCCGGCCCGTTCCTGCTCGGCATCGCGGTGGCCGAGACGGTCGGCGCCGAGGTGGCGCGGCCCGAGGCGATCAACTTTGCGGCCGTACTCGCCGCGCTGGCCGCGGCGAGCCTGTGGGACCTGAGCGCCTGGTACCTCGGCGTCCCGGTGAGCTCCACGCACGCCCTGCTCGGCGGGATCGTCGGCGCCGCCGCCGCCGCGGCCGGTCTCTCGGCGATTCAGCTGCACGGCCTGGAGAAAGTGGTGTTCGCGCTGCTCGTCTCGCCGCTGCTCGGCTTCGCCGCCGCGCTCGCCGTGATGCAGGCGACGCGCTATGTCCTGCGCAACGCCACGCCGCGCGCCTCGATCGCGCTTTCGCGCCTTCAGATTCTTACCGGCGCGGTGCTCGCGCTCAGCCACGGCGGCAACGACGCCCAGAAGACCATGGGGGTGATCTCGCTCGGGCTCCTGATGCTGGGCTTTACCAGCCATTTCTACGTGCCCTGGTGGGTAGTCGCGCTGTGCGCGTCGGCGATCGGGCTCGGCACCGCGTTCGGCGGCTGGCGCATCATCCGCACGCTCGGGGTGGGGTTCTACCGCGTGCGACCGATCCACGGCTTCACCGCGCAGGTCGCCTCGGCGTCGGTCATCCTTGGCGCCTCGATCGCCGGCGGGCCGGTGAGCACCAGCCAGGTGGTGAGCGCCTCGATCGTCGGCGCGGGCGCCGCGGAGCGCAAGTCGAAGGTGCGCTGGGGGGTGCTCGGCGAGATCGCGCTCGCCTGGCTCGTCACGCTGCCGGTCGCGGCGCTGCTCGCCGCGCCGTTTTACTGGGTGCTCGACGCGCTGCTCGTGCGCGGCGGCGCCCTGGGGGTGCACCGATGAGCTGGCTGCGCGGCGGCCTGAGCGAGAAGGACAAGTTCGTCTCGATGCTGATCGCGCAGGCCGACAAGACGATCGAGGGCGTGCGCTTCCTCGAGGCGAGCATCGAGGCGGTCGACGAGCGCGCGGTGGCGGCGCTGCGCCGGCTCGCGGAGGAGGCGAGCGAGCTGCGCCGCGTGCTGATCGACGAGCTGCACAAGACGTTCATCACGCCGCTCGACCGCGAGGACATATTCAACCTGTCGCACTGCTACGAGGACATGGTCACCTACGCGCTGACGACGCTCGAGGAAATGGCCATCCTCAAAGTCGACGCCGACGGCCATATCCGCTACATGGTGCGCCTGGTGCGCGAGGAGGCCGAGGAGCTGCAGGCGGCGATCATGCGCCTGGCGCAGAATCCGCGCGTAGCGGGCGATCACGCGAGCGAAGTCCGAGCGAAGGAGCACAAGGTGGAGCGCGAGTACCGCGCCGCGATCAAGGAGCTCTTTGCCGGGGCGACGGACCCGGCCAAGCTTCCCGCGCTATTCTACCGGCGTGAAGTCTACCGCCACATCTCCAACATGTCCGACCGTGCCGACTCGGCGGCCAACGTGTTCGGCATGGTAGTCATGAAGCTCGCCTGAGGGCATGAATCACTGGCCCTATCCGCGCATCCTGGCGCACCGCGGCGCAGGCAAGCTGGCGCCCGAGAACACGCTCGGCGCGATCCGCTTCGGCGCCTCGCTCGGCTTCAAAGGCGTCGAGTTCGACGTCATGCTGGCCGGCGACGGCACGCCGGTGCTGATGCACGACCAGACGCTGACCCGCACCGCCGGCAGCGTCGGGCAGGTCGCGAGCACGCCCTACCGCGAGATCGCCGAGCTGGATGTCGGCCACTGGCACGGACCGAAGTGGCGCGGCGAGCGCATCCCGACCTTCGAGCAGGCGGCACGGCTTTGCCGCGAGCTCGGCCTTTGGGCGAACGTCGAGATCAAGCCCGCGACCGGCTACGAGCGCCGCACCGGCGAGGCGGTGGCGCTGCTCGCGCGCGAGCTCTGGCGCGGGGCGGCGCAGGCGCCGCTGCTGTCTTCGTTCTCGCCGGTGGCGCTCGCGGCGGCGCGCAGCGTCGCGCCCGAGATGCCGCGCGGGCTGCTGGTGGCGCGCGTGCCGCCGCAGTGGCGCGAGACGCTGCACGATCTCGAGTGCGTGTCGCTGCACTGCAGCTACCGCACGCTCAACCTGCGCCTGGCCGAGGCGGTGCACGTCGCGGGCTACGCGCTGCTGTGCTGGACGGTGAACGACCGGCGCTCGGCGCGCAAGCTGCTGCGCTGGGGCGTCGACTGCCTGGTGACCGACGCGCTCAAGCGCATCGGGCCGGATTTCGCGGCCTGAGGCCTACAGGCCGAGAGATTTCGCGGGCAGCCCCATCGCCAGGCCGAGAAGCTGGGTGTAGAGCAGCGTGCGAATCGGCGGATCGCCGCTGTCCTTCTGGACCGCGTCGAAGCGCAAGTGGCAGTGAGCGCAGGCCGAGCAGATCGCCTCGGCGCCCGACTCGAGCGCATCGGCGATCTTGGCCCGCGCCATGCGCTGCGACAGCGCCGCGTCCGCCTGGTGCAGCGGGTCGCCGCAGCAATCGAGGCGACGCGGCCAGTCGACCGGAGTCGCTCCGGTCAAGCCGAGCAAGGTCTCGAACACCGTCGGCGCCATCGGGTTGTCCAATCCGGTCACGTCGCCCGGGCGCAGTGCGTGGCAGCCGTACTGGGCGGCGACCCGCAGGCCCGCGCTCGGCGCGCGTACCGCCGCGGCGATCGCGTCGAAGCCGACGTCTCGCGCCAGCACCTGCAGCAGGTGCTCGACCGCGCTCTTCCCCGACCAGGCGAGGCCCTGCGCGGCGAGCTCCTGCGCGACGCGCGCGCGCAGCGCCGCGTCCTCGCCGAGAAACCGGATCGCGTGGCGCAGCGTGCCGAAGCAGCAGCTGGAGAGCGCCAGCAAGTCGAGTCCGGCGCGCTCGGCCAGGGCCAGATTGCGGGCCGCGGCGACGACGAAGGCGTCGCGGCTGACATCGCGGGCGGGATAGCCGCAGCAGTCGAACTCGAGATCGACCAGGGTCACGCCGAGATGGCCGAGCACGGCGCGCGCCGACAGTTCGTACGCCGTCAGCTGTCCCGAAGCCCTGCAGCCGGCGAACAGCGCGTACTTCATGAAGACCTCCCGTGCTCGCGCACGGCGCCCAGCCGATGCACCGAAAGCGCGCGCAGCTCCAGCATGATGTCGGCCACGCGTATCCCTTGCGGGCAATTCTCCTGGCACTGGTAGCAGCCGGCGCAGTCCCACACCATGCGCGAACCCAGCGTGAGATCGCGCAGGCCCAGGCGCAGCAGGTTCATCACCTTCTGCGGCGTCAGGTCGACGCCGTGCTCGGCGTCGATGCTGTGCGCCACCACCGGGCAGACGTTGGTGCAGGTCTGGCACTGCACGCAGCGTGAGAACGAGCCGCGCTCGGCCGACAGCGGCGCGAAAGCGGCATCGGCATCGGCGGGCAGGTGCGGCGCGG
>Ga0335081_10016103_pt1 | contig 12095 bp, 16 predicted proteins | sample Lox_Sample_35_FD_206713 | JGI IMG/M metagenome (GOLD analysis project Ga0335081, IMG submission 206713) | Soil microbial communities from Loxahatchee National Wildlife Refuge, Florida, United States - Lox_Sample_3.5 | ecosystem: Environmental > Terrestrial > Soil > Wetlands | place: USA... | reverse complement strand
CCATCGCGGATTGCTCGCGTGTGCACGATATGGCCACGTCCACGGCAGGCGCGGCCACCAATAAATACGCAGGGCTACCTGATATAGTAGGCTCAGTTGATTGCTGAAAGCTAAAGAGTACAGGATCTTGAGCAGCAGGACGTTTACGAAACAGCAGACATCCAAGACGAAGTCTCCACAATTCCCGTACTTGGTCCCATAGTTCGACTTGGATGCTAAGTAGAGAGACCTCCCTTTCAGACGACGAGGACCAAGACATCGAACGGAGGGGACTGTCCATTGAAGCCGCCCGTCAGCGATTTGCGAATGAACGAGTTGACGCAGAACATGCAGGTTCGGACCCAAATTTCCCTGGCTCCATTGACGGTAGACTTCTCGGACACGTTGATTGCGAGACATCGGAGGCAGTCGTATCGAACGTCGCGAGATGATGGCACGTCGAGTCCAGAAACATTGGAGGAGAAGGTGGCACGTATCAAGCGGGAGATGGAGGAGATTCGAGTGGAATTGGCAAAGAAAGTAGGTGACAACGCAGACTCTGTGGAACTGGAAGATTGGGACAAATTGGTCCGTTCGCTTAATCGAGATGAGAATGCGACGAGTCTTCTGACATCAAGGGTTAAAAAGCTCCCTGTTGCTTTGTCTGCTTCGACGGCGTTGACGGTATCCCTTCAAATGGAGATTACCCTGATTGAAAGCCTTCAACGACGTACGCATTGTCGTACTCTCCCAAAGAAACCACCGACTTAGCAAGCCTATCATCCCGTCTAACGGCTCTCGAAACCATCCTCGGTCTTCCCCTCACCGCCTCCCAACCCCCAGTCCTACCAACACTAACCCACCTCTCGACAAAACTCAACATTCTCACTTCAAACAACGCCCTCGACCACCTCTCTGCACGAATAAAATCCCTCACAACAGAATTAACATCCCTCGAGGAAAAACGTGAACAGGCCCGTCAAAAAGCCCTTCTAGACCCTGAAGACGCACCTGTTCCCGCTACCATGGACGAAGAAAACGTCACGACAAAAGTAAATGCACTTTACGCTGCGTTGGAGAATATCGACAAGATTTCGCCTTTGGTGCCGGGGGTTGTAGAGAGGTTGAGAACGATGAGTAGAGTACATGCTGACGCGGCTGGGACAACTGGCGGAATGAAGGACATTAGAGAACGATTGGGGCGGATGGAGAAGGATTTGAAAGAGTGGGAGGAGGGGCTGTCGAAGGTTGAGATTGCGTTGAAAGAGGTTGGTGGACAAATTGGTGGTGTTGCGGAACGGATTGAACAGGTTGTATCTGGATTGGAAGACAGAGTAAAGAAGTTGAGTATGTAGAACGTAGTTTCCTTGATGGATGTGTCTATGGGATCGGGATGCCAGCTAATCGTCATGAAGTCGCCATTTTAATCAAAATTGATTAAAACTACAGAATAAACACGCCTGTTCTAGACTACGCATCTCCTTACGTTTCAAACTTGGGGCATAAGATACTTATCAATCCAAAAACCAATATTCCGACACGCGTTGTGCTGAAATCGCCTCCTCTCAGTCCCTAAAATACAACAAGTGAAGAATAGAGATTCAAAAAGAGGACAATAAATTAGCCGAAGAACGTCAAGACTCCGGCCACAAAAGCAATGAGCATGATTCCATGTACCGGCGAAAACACGTCAAATTTCGGACCATACGTTGCGGCGCTCTTAGTCGTCGTCGCGGCGGCCGTGTTGGATGTGGCGTGACCCGTCGCTGCACCAGTCGCACCTGATGCCGCGCCCGTCGTGGAGGCGAATTCGGTGGCACAGCCTGCCATGCCAGATGAGATGAGGTTGGCATCAGTAGCGTTGACAGTGGCCCAGCAGGCACTACACCCGGATCCTGCGGCGAGGAGGGTGGGACAGAAACACGCGTCGTCGGTACAACTTGTAATGGCGGCGTCGATTTGAGAGCAGGCGGCCGAGCAGGCGCCAACCGCAAACTGAGGCCCAGATGTTGCTGTGGGCGTCGCAGCTCCAGCGGCGGTGAAACTCTCTCCGCTGCAGATGGAGGAGGCTTGGAGGAGGTCGGATGCCGATGTTGCATTGACGGTTTGGTAGCAGGACGCACAGGCGGCGAAGAAAGGGAGGGCAGTGGGGCAGAAACACGCGTCGTCAGAACATACGCTGACGGCGGAAGTGACAGTCACACAAGCAGGGAGCGTAGCACAGGGATCTGAGCCCGAACTTCCTCCTCCTGCAGTTGCGGTCGGGTTCGTCGTTACACTGTCGCCAGTTGAACCTGCGCCTGCCCCTGAGCCGGCGCCTTGACTGCAGGCCTGGGCGAGTTGTTGGATGTCACTGGCAACCGAAGCATCGCTGGATTGGAGGCAGGTGGCGCAGCTGTTGACTTCTGAGGTGCCCGCAGAGGTGAAAACGTTGCAGACGCATGCCACATCTGTGCTGCCGCAGTTTGCGAGGCCAGTGGCCCACGCACATTCGGTCTGGCACGAACCAAATTGACGACGGAAAAGATGGGGGGACGAGCTGGCAGAGACGGTCACACCGAGGCAGACGAGAGCGACTGTCAATACCTTGCAATCTGTTAGCGTATCGATGATCAAGATAAGAAGAATGGGATGCATACAGAATGCTTCATAGTGGTGAGGATGGACCAGTGGATAGTGACGAGGGCGGCAGGGGGGTGCCTTCGATATTTATTCTAAGGGGCTCAAATATTTTACGAGCCATTTTACGAAATTGCGGCATTAAAGTTTGGCAAAGTTTATTTTCGTGGCCTGATTTCAGGGCCCGTTTCTAATTTTGTCGGGAGTACAATCCCGTGAATGCAACTCCGCACCGCATGTGCAAAATGAGGGCAGCCGTCATTGGCCCTACAGGACAAAAACGCTATAAATAATCCGGACACAGCCTCCAAATCGGAGAACTGAATTGACTATATGGCGATTAAGGTGAAACAAGATGCGTTGATCTTGTTAACCCCCCCACAATGGCAATAACCATACCGGACCGCTCGCTTGGTTCATATTTTGTAGACTCAATTTCGCGATTGAGACGGCGATTAATATGTACGAGAAAGCCTCCCACTGGCTGCTTCTTGCATTTGCTCTCCATCCGGATACCGAAGTCTCCCGCTCGGTACTTCTCCCCCATTAGTCTCTAAGGCCGGTGCATCCTTTTTCGGATATGGCAGATCGGTATGTGTCATCGGTGTCCACTGAGAGTACCCGCTTAATTTGCTCCTGAGCAATAGAAATAGTAGAGCTCCGAGAAGCAAAAAACCTCCGACGATACCGCCAACAATTCCGCCGATTGCCCCACCTGAAAGACCCCCGCTGCCGGCTGACGAGGCGGTGCCTGTATTTGCAGCCGGCTCCGCTGTGGGCGAGGGGAATTGGGATGACGAAGACGTTTGACTGGTGCTTGCCGATGAAGTTGACGTCTCTACAGTGGTGAAATCGGACGTTGTGATTAGAGAGTGCGTGGCCCCGCTTAACGATGTAGTCGCGCGAATCGTCGTCGTAGGTGTACTGAGATTGTACGAAAAGGTAACCTGGCTAACGGCGTTGACTCCGCAATATAATCCCACTTGAACTGCTTCATTGGCTGCTGTGGCATTGAATAAATTGAAGCAATCTGCGCAAGCTGCTACCCCCGTTACCCCGGCATTGATAACGAAACCGCAATCACATTCCAGGTTGCCGCTTGGGCAGCTTTCGGTGTTGATGATCCATGAACAAGGTGATGTGCAGTTGGATGCGGTGACGGCGCGTGTAAGAATGAGTCGATGCGTTTCATGGTTTGCTTTCTTTGAGAAGAATCGGGAAATGTGTTGGAGGCCTGCGAGGAATGATCCGAAACTAAGGGCAGACACTTCAAGAGTTGCGATCGATAGGAGAATCAACGGCGCCTTTCGATCAGTCGTTGATACTGTCCACGCTTACCAGAATCATCTTGCTCGAATGGGATGCCGTTTATCTGAACGAGCGGGAGTACAGAGAAATCAGATGGGAGATTGAGAACGCATTAATATATACTGTACCTATTTTCATATGGTCGGATGTGGGGGGTCCGTCATCCTATCAAAGGCCGAGACGGACGCCACCTCATTTCGTCACTCTACCCCTTAAACTCCACCAATTTATTTCCGCTGCCACTGATCTCCAGATCCAATAAAACGTCAAATAGCAAACTGTCAATTCAACCTAAAGCTAAACATCTCTCGGAGTCTGAATCTTCACAACTATGTATGCGTCGGGTCGAGTTTCTTTTCCGAGGTTCAGAGATGAAATTATGGGTGCTTCAGGCGCGGTGTGTGCAGCCTATGGGAGGAACCGTGAGTTGCACGGTCCGTTATATTTGGGGCTGGTTAAATTGCAGGGGGCCTAGCTGCATTTTACAAAATAATAGCTCAGCTCCTGATAAATACTTCTCTTGAAGCTGTTGTCAGCTCGCTCGTTCGCCCATTATGAGGTGCTCTGTAACGACCTTTGCGCTTCTTGACTGACATATAGACATTCCGCTCGTTAACCACTTTCGCGGCCGCCCTTGCATCACTTTCAGTACTTGACCAAACATGTATGGCCGCAGATACTGGCGAAGCACTCGGAAAATACGTTGTCCTAGTTGAAAAGCGCGAATTCGTTATATCACACCCACGATTACTTCCGCGACAAGGAAACGTGGGAGTTTGTTCGGCCGTCTGCTCAGAACTCAATTCCGCAGTCTCTACATGTCCTGGAGATGCGTGCTTCTGTCCCATTCTTACGTTGTTTGGAACTCCCTGCAGTCAATGCTACGCAGCGTTCAATGTAACGGCAGCCTCAGCCCTGAGTTCAGCATTCTCCATCTGTTCGTCTGAATTTCCGTCTCTGGCCACAACCACGAATCCATTTACCGCCTCGAGCAGTGCAAGTGTCGCCTCTACGTTTGTAGGATTGGCAGCTGCGTGTTCGCAACAATGCAGTCTGGTTAATCAGGCGTTAAGTTTATGTGTTGATGACACTTGCTTTTGTCCTACGGCGTTGTCGGCTGGCCCGGCCTGTAGTTCGTGTCTTATGACAGTCGATTTTGTTCAAGCGACGGATTTGGGCTCGGCTTTTACCATCTGCCGGACTGAGGGGTTTGGGTCGGGGAATCCGGCGACAAATACGAGATCATTTTCGTTACCCTTCTCCTTGGCATCGACAATTACGGTGACCGCCTCGGCCAGTGACGGTGCCACTTCAGCAACGACGTCTTCTACCAGTAGCAAAGGAGGTTTGTCAGGTGGTGCAATCGGTGGTATCGTCGGTGGAATCATTGGTGCTGCCGCCATCGGAACAATCGCAGGGTTTGCACTCCTTCGACGGGGCAGGACACGGGAACCGAACGATCCCGGCCAAAATTTCCCGCCATATCAGCCACCTCCTATGGCACCTTCCCAACGCTATGGTGAAAATGTTGAACCGGGCCCTGGAGTCGTGCCTGCTGAGCAGACCAACGAAGAGGTTCCCGGTGGAGCAATCAAATATTTGGACCCGGATGAAACGGCTGCTCATGGATTGTTCTCATCTGCTCCAGAGAACGAGAGTTCTGGACCCATTGGCGCCCGCCTAGCGTCGGACTATTGAGCAAGGCATGTATAGGACTTGGGAGAGACGTTGCAGGGAGTGGAATAGGTAGGGACGAGGTGGGTCATTTTTTGGTTTGAGACAATTTTTCATCTTACTGAATATATAATGGCCGGTCCACAGGACCCAAACTGAAATTTCCGCTCCCCAGCCTTTGTTTCGCGCGCAGCGAAGTTATCCAAGAACCTCAAACGATAACTCGTTGCTATCCTTCATGTAGAGTGTGATTCATAGATTGACTGCTCTGAGAATCAATTTGCTGCAATGAAACAATGATTGGTTCAAACAAGCTTTCATATTGGGCTCTCAAGACAGTCGCGCATATAAGACGCTTAACAGCTCCTCACCTTTGCAAGTCACTTCAGCTTGCAGAGCTAAGAGAGCAGCATCTGACAACATTAGAATCCATGTTGTCTTTTCTTGTTTGTTTTTCTTTTTTTCACACACGAGATCTGACGCGGGATCAAAATAATCAGCCGAGCGCCGGTGGGCCTTATTTAAACCTCGGCTCTCTGGAATGTTCGATTTCAACCGTGGCTCAATAACTGACCATCAGCAAAGCCATCACCCCACGTAGTGCTTCTCTCCTTGCCAAACCATCACAAACCATGCCAGTACCTTTCGCCGCTTTCCTACCGAGCTAATTGCCCTTTGACAGAGAAACCGTGGAGGAGGACGCTCCGCTGCGCCGGCTCGCCCTGCGCCTGCACCGTCCCGGCCAACCCAACAACAAACCCGCTCCGCCTCGTCTGTCCCCGCTCGCACTCAACAGGCACCCCCTGCCGCTGCAACCCCAGCCGCAGGAGCAGCTCAACCTCCTGCCGTCCCCCAACAAGGTGGTGGAATGCTCTCCAACATCATTTCCACAGCTGCGGGGGTAGGAATCGGGCATGCTATCGGGCATGGTTTGACGGGCATGTTCGGAGGTGGCTCCTCCGCGCCTGAGGGACAAGCTGCTGCTGCTGCTCCACCTGCTACTGCTGCAACAAACGAGCAGGGAACAAGGCCGGATCCTTGCAATGCGGACGCCAAGGCTTTTCAGAGATGTATGCAAGACTACCGCGGGGATTTGCAGATTTGCAAGTGGTATCTTGATCAACTCCAGGTCCATCCCCCCTTCGAGCACATGGTTAATGGTTAGTCTTGTCAGCAAGCGGCAAGTAACTATTAAGGATGCTTTTATTTCTGCACTTTGAGAAGAATAAATATATAGAAAATTTTCATAGGCGTCATCTCCACTACAAAAAAACCGAGCTCCCGTTCGACCTTCGATTTCTGACACTTTCACAATGGTTCAATATTGGGAACAGGTCCTGCGCAGACGATACTGTGCGGATTGATCTGTTGTCAGTCAATTCTTGGTCAGTGTGTACCGAAGTGTGACTCATCATGTAATGACGCTTGATGTGCAAGAAATTGGTTGTCTCTTTGAATCCAGGAACTTCCCAATACAAATGTTTCAGCCACGCGTTCAACTTCGGATAACTAGAGCTTAAGCTGAGAGATGGGGGACAAACTGTACTTGTGACGGATTGTCCCGAGATTGGTCTTGAAATGTTGAACATAGACGGGATCGAAGCGGATGATGGTTACGTACAAGCGAATATCAGCTTCTGTGAGCTCATCTCCAAGAAGATATTTTGATTTTGTGAGCATCTCCTCGAGACGATCGAGAGATTTAAAAAGCGGGAAAACGTGATTCTCGTAGGCCGTTTGAGTCGTGGCAAATCCACATTTATAAACTCTAAAACTCAATCTTGTCTCTTGAAGCGTTCGAACCCATTGTTGACAGTGTCATAAACCCAATCGTTGAGTTCGTCGATTTGTTTGGCCAATTTCGCGGGATAGAATGTCACGCCTTGCTTCTCCTTTGGCAAAAGAGAATCGAATTCTGTATAAAACATCCGAATAATCTCGCTGCTCTTAGAACCCCTCTTTGGAACGTGCCAACCTCGATTCATTATTCACAATGGTATCCGTCTTTTTATCCCAAAGGACAGGAACGGTGAATCGTCCCTCATAATCTGGTTGAGCACGGAAATAGATCTCACGAAGAAATTTGGCGCCGTACAGAGGATCGGGCTGTGCGCCAGGACATTCGTCTTCGGTTTCAGGGAATTTCCAACCGTTTTCGGTTAGGTGGTAGTGCACGACGGTCGTTCCGATGATATCTTGTAAACCTTTGAGCTCACGGACAATCATCGTTCGAGAGGCTACGCCAGGTCAATGCAATCCCAGAACAAATGAAAGACGACTAGGGGGACCCGGCACCCCAAGGGCAAGCCCATGAAATATAGAGATGATAACGGCCCCTTTCAGGAGGGTATTGCCCTCCTATTTCGATGTGGTTTCGGAACGTCGAAGGTTTCCGTCGGAATTCTCCGTCCGCAGAGGCATAGTTGCTAATTCCCATGATGGCCGATGAACTAACAAAAGTGCGTAAGAGGGTGGAAAGGCGGGATGAAGCAGTGTAAACTCTGTAGATTTGTTTGTTCAGATTGGAGTATTTAAACGGTACTAGGGGGAGCATGATGGTCGTCATGTAGTTGCTCTCCCCAAAATCCCAAATCACGTGCGGACCATTTTACAAAAACTTCCGTCATCCTTCGTAATCTCTAATTGTAATCAAACTTTTTGGGGAAAGATGTTGCGGGAGCGGCAATCCCTACATTTTCTACAGTGATAGGCGTATATACTGTAATTGGACCTATGATATAAAACTGGGCCTACGCTCAAAGCAAAAGGAAACGCAAAAGACGTGGCAGAAAATAAAAAAAAGAGAAACGGGCCTCATTTCCGACAAAGGAACAACGAAAATTTGCAAAATCAAGCTGCCAAAGACGTTTCAAACAACATATCTCCCTTAAACGACTGAACCCTCTCCGATATCATTTCACTTCAGCCACCGGCCTCCCGTTACACCCCAGGAAGCTGACAACACTCGGCGAGCGCAAGCGCGAACCAACGAGCAACACAACGCAATGAATAATAATAACAATACAAAATAGAACATGAACAGCAAACAAGATGAGGCCGTGTAACACTCGGCGTGAGCAACGGTGTTAAACTCGAAGCAACACGGGGACGGAGGTACGACGACAACAAACAAATCAGAAACAGAAAACAATAACAGTGGGGAAAGCTAGCTTGTGACTCAAGGGGGGAGAAGAAAACATGCCTATCAGCATCAAAAGAACATGCTACAAGAAACAGACACACAGAACAAAGACATTTCCACACACAAAGAAACCACAGATGAAGGAAAAAAACCGGGAGAAACACACACAAAGAACAGAAGGTCAAAATGAAAAAGAGGAGCGGAGGAGGAGGGAGCCGCCAAATAACAAGCAGTTTGCAGATACACCCCATAGAATAGCCAACAACATGATAGATGAAAATGAACAGAAACCCACTCGGTTAAATGACATGCAACAGATCCCCAGACACTCGGCCTCCGGGTTCCTTGTTGACGCAAACTTCCGAGCCCATTTCTGTTGCTATACAAACTGGACTTGACTTGCCGACTCTCCACAACACACCATCGATAACTGATATGTCCACCCCCTCCTAAAGAGCCTTCCAACAAAGCTCCGAAATAGCCAATGATCAAAACCAAAGAGAGGAAGGGAGAGAAAACGCAAGGAAGGAGAAAAGGCAACATCGAACTCAATACACTCATGCAGAAATCCGGGCCAAGGAATTTGCCGCTAATTCCCGATGCCGGTTCTTAGTTGCACGAGTGGCGCCCTCCTTGTAATTCTGTCCCCTACCAATCCTATCTCACATTTCAATACCAATTTTGTTGATTCCCCGAGGTCCTGCCGCCAGGTTGATGACCCGCCAACCCTGCTGCCTGATTCCCCGATTGCTTACTCTGACTCCTCAAAAGCCGGTCACTCCCCCCGGCCATCGCACGCGTTGTATCAGGCGTAGCATCATTGCCGGTGCGTTCGGGGATTTTGCGTCGGGGCACAGCCGCTGTCCCTGCGCCTGCTGCTCCTACACCGCTACCTGGGAGGCCAGAAGAGGGTTGCATGATAGCGAGGCCGGTTGTTGCGCGTTGGGGAGCCGGGTTGCCGCTTTGGGCTATGGGAATGCGGGCTGAGGTTGAGGCTTGTAGGGCTTGTGCGCGGGCTTTTTGGGCGTCGTCGTCGGCTTTGTCACCCGTGAGTTTATTGGGATCCTGAGCTGCTGCTTTTGCTTGATTCTAATGATGTCAGATTTCCGGACACAGTACGGGACAATGAGATCGTAAGACGGGGGCGGGTATAGGTACGTATTTGAAGATGGTCCAGTCAAAGACATAGTCATACTGAAATCCCTCCCTGACAAAAAGATCCCTAAACAGCTTGCGCAAATACGCATAATCCGGCTTATCATCAAACCTCAAACTGCGTGTATAATTCAAGAAAATCGCAAACTCATTCGGAAACCCCCGACAAAGCACTTCCGTCGAAGTCGTCATCTTCTTCTCCATAATTCGATCATACTTTTGTTTCTTTGTCGCCGCCTTGAGGCCCTGCCACGGCAACGACCCCCGGCAAAAGTACATGAATACGTAGCCCAGGGATTCAAGGTCGTCACGCCGACTTTGCTCGACGCCGAGGTGGGTATTGATACTGGCGTAGCGGGCGGTGCCGGTCAGGTTTTTGTTTTCGCGGTAGGGAATGTGCAAGTGCGTTTTTGGGTCGCGGTATTTTTTGGCGAGCCCAAAGTCGATGACGTTGACTTGATTTCCGCGTTTGCCGATGCCCATGAGGAAGTTGTCTGGTTTGATATCGCGGTGGATAAATGATTTGGCGTGGATGTATTCGATTCGGGAGATCTACACCGAGACAATTAGGATCAAGAAGACACGGAAAGGAAACTGTGGGGATGGCACCAGTTGGTCTGCGAGGAGGAGGACTGTTTTGAGTGAGAATTTGCGATTGCAAAAGTTGAAAAGGTCTTCAAGCGATGGACCAAGGAGATCAAGCACCATGGCATTCTATGCCGTCAGCCATACTCAACATTGAGCAGTGGGTACGTAATCGCATTCAGTGCCAAACCAACGGACAAATGGAATCCCGACTCCTCCGGCAAGAGCCTAGCATCAACACCCGCTCAATATAATAGACGCATATACCTTGTAAACCCTGGCTTCATATTCCAGTTGAGGATGCTTGGCCTTTGTGGACTCAAGTTTGATGGCGATTTCTTCTCCTGAAATGATGTTTGTTCCTAAAAGTCAGAAAACTTGAGGGGAAAAAGTCTTTGCATACCAAGATAGATATCCCCAAAACTACCACTTCCGATTTTACGACCGATTCGGTACTAGATTGGTCAGAAATGGAACGAGCAGGGATCGGAGGAAGTTGCCTTGTTGCCGACCCTGAGATCCATGGTAGCTGTCATTGCAGCTCTGTGGGCACAGAGACGAAACTGCCGGGAGTTTGGGGAGATGGCGGAGGAAGGGTGTTGATGACGCGGAGAGCGGGAGATGGTGTCTGCACGCGTGGGGGGCCACGCAGATGGTTAGCCGCTGGGGTAGAAAGAGGCGTGGTAGGAAAGGGGCGGGATGCAAAGACGCGGGATTGTGAGCGATTAGCGGGGCGTTACCTATGGGGTGAGGGGATGAGTGTGGTCTACCTGGGTCAGGCACTGACTCAGGGAAGGCCACACACAGTAGATGGGGGGAGACGGATGGGCAAGAGAGAGGGAGCGGCGTGGGGTGACGTTAAGGAAGAGAGAAGGAGGGAGGGGGGACGAGAGCCCGTGAGTGATGGGTTGGACGCTTGTACGGCCGCGGCGGATTGGGCGGATGAATGGGCCCCTACAAGAACGAGAGGCTGTGCGTGTCCCCCTCTACGGGGAGATGGAGAGGAAGAGGGGAATGATGAGGGATGAGAGAGGGGGGATGAACGGCGTCGTGGTGGTGGTGGTGGTGAAGGGGGGTTGAGGGGAGGCGCAGAGTGTGCGTGGATGATGAGGTTGGTGATGATAATACAGTCTGGCCCACTAAGAATGTGCCTGATTTTAGTGTCTGTGTGCTGCGTGTGGTCGTTTGCGTGTGTGCGGGAGCCAGGAGAATGTGGGTGAGCGTGGCCCCGCCCATCAGCGAAGACCAGCCTTGTCTTGAGTTATAATTATGATCTAAACCAATTCTTCATTTGTAAAAACCGGCATACCATGCTTGGCTTGAATAACGACATCACCCCTTTTCCTGCTTTTGTAACAAATAGAACATCACCCGATGGCCGGGTCCGCACGGCTGGTCGAAAATATTCCCTCTGAGCCCGGAATTTTGGGTTCTGCGCGGTTCGAGTGCAGCCCGCTACTCGACTCCAGACTTCGCTTGGCTCGCATTCCTGTTTCCCGAAAATTCCCGGTGCAATGACCCAACTGGGACACTCACTGCTGCTAATCCTATGTCTCCCTCTTTGATGCTGAATTTTGCATCTTGAGCAGCGAGTCGGATGTCGCATGCCGAGGAAATATCAATTGCAATGCCG
>Ga0335081_10016101_pt1 | contig 12095 bp, 3 predicted proteins | sample Lox_Sample_35_FD_206713 | JGI IMG/M metagenome (GOLD analysis project Ga0335081, IMG submission 206713) | Soil microbial communities from Loxahatchee National Wildlife Refuge, Florida, United States - Lox_Sample_3.5 | ecosystem: Environmental > Terrestrial > Soil > Wetlands | place: USA: Florida... | reverse complement strand
TAACAAGAGCAGGGTGCGAGAGACCGCGGACCTTGCCAACGCGGCCGTGGACAAGTTGAACCAGAGCGTGAAAGCGCGCTGGAGCAACGAGGTGAAAGCCGCTTACAAGGAACTCACAGCAAGAGTCCCGGCAAACCGATCGGCGGGATCCGCGGCTGACGCTGCGGAGTCCGAGATTGCACGCTTGGTGAAAAGCGTGAAAGAAGCGGATGACGCCGCTCGCCGCGCCAGAAAGGACGCCGAAGGCACATTTGACGAGGCCGAGCGACACCTGAACACCAGCCTGGCGCGGGAGGGATGCCGGAAAGCTATCCACCAATGGGAACTGGACGAAAAGGCGATCCGCCGGGCTGAAGCGGCCCCCCGTTCCACCAAGGCGAAAAGTTAAGATTCGGTCGCACACATTCTGGCCCCGTTCAGCAAGCGACGCGCTCCTCATTCTTTCTTGATCCAACTCGTTGTGCGATAACTTCACTAATTCTGTTTAAGGCTTCCACACTTTGCGGCGCATCCGGCCCAAAGACCTGGAAGTTATGGTTCATGTCCTCCCAGCTCTCCAGCGTGGCATCTGCGCCTTGGCGTTTGGCGTAACTCGCGAAGTCCTCAATGGTCTCGAACAGCGCTTCGCCGCGTCCCGCTTGTATGTAAACAGGAGGAAGGCCACGCAAGTCGGCCTGCACCGGCGAAACGAGCGGATCACAGCGCTGCTCCGGATCGCAGAACCAATCTCTCCATTGCAGCAGCGCACGCTTGTTGATCCAATCAAACTGGTCGTTACCGATGCGCTCAGTCTGGAAATCGGTGGGTGGCGAAAGCGCCACCGCCAACGCGGGAAGTCGAAGGCCCGCCGAGCGCGCCGCCAAGAGCAGTGCCAGGCAGAGATTCCCTCCCGCAGAATCGCCGGCAATTACCAGGCGCTTGGGATCCGCGCCATTGTCGAGCAGCCACTGATAGGCGCTGAGGGCATCGTTGAGTTGTGAGGGGAAACGGTGCTCAGGAGTGAGGCGATAGTCGAGGGCAAAGGTCCGGGATTTTGCTGCGAGAGTGATTTGCGCGATGAAATTGGCATAGCTCCGAGGGTAGAACGAATATCCCCCGCCGTGAAAATACAGGAGCGTGACCGGCGATTCGGCGTTCTTGCGAGAAAACCAGCTTCCGCGAAACTTCTCGTGTTCTATTTGCCGGATGTTTATACCGGCCAGGGCAGGCGAACTGATCAGCATAGAATCCAGGTAGCAGCGCGCCTCCTGGATATCCCTGAAGTCAAGCGCAGAGGCCACCTGCTTTTGTAGCATTCGCGTGACAACTTCCACGAACCAATTCCAGCCGGGCAGCCGGGGACCTTTGAACAAACGGCGGGCGGATACCTCGAGCACCGACTGGGCCAATTCCGCCGCACAGCGGAACTGATACGGTCCATTGAAATCAAGGCGGGAAATCATGCGATTCAGCCCTTCATGCACACAGCGCCATTTTGTCAGGGCAATAAGCCGGGACCTGTAAGCGAATTGGCGGAGCTGGAGATGGATCAGCTACTACCGTACGCAACACGCCATCGGCGTGGCGCCACCAACCGCGGACGGCATAACCTCCAGTGTAGAGAACGCGCAGCCGGCTCCAGCCATGCAGGTCGCTGGCGTTATCCTCTCGAGTGACGGTCACACAACGCGTATCAAGGCGCAGCCCTTCCTGCAGGGCCTTGAGCGCACTTTCTTTGCCGCTCCAAAGTAATGCCAGCAAACGCGATCGCTCGGCGGCGGGCGCGCGCTCTATCTGCTGTTGTTCCTCGCTCGTGAAATAGTCAGTGACAAAGGCCTGGCTTCGCGGCTCGATCAATTCCAGATCGCAGCCCAGCTTGACGCCTGGTTCCGCAACCATGCAAATGGCCCTTCCCGCCCGGTGGCTGAGGGAAATGGCTGCAGGCGTCGGCATGCCGGTGACGAAGACCTCAGGGGCGCCGGTAGCTGCGGGACGAATCTCCATTCTCGTAAGCAACGACGCATGCAAAGGCAGTTCTTGAAATGCCGCCACAGCACACTTGGCCGTCCAGCGTCCCAGCCGCCACTCCGCGCGACGTTTGGGAATACGGAAAGAATCGAGACGGAGCAATTCGCCGTCGCTCAGCCAGCTGTTTCCTCGAGGCACTTGGGCTTCTGTCTGCTCCAGCCAATAGATATTCATCCCTGTTCACTCTTTCACTAGGCGGCTTCGACCACCCGGATCTGCAATTTCTCGGTCCGCACTTGCTGTTCTCGCGCAATCCCCCGTTCGATTGCGCCAATCAGGTAAGGGCGCAGGCTAGCGGGAGGAATGATGCAATTCAATGCACCCACGTCGAGCGCGCGTTGCACGCTATGCACCCGATCAAACTCGGAAGCCATTTCGCCGAGCTTCTCAGAGTGCACGACCTTGAAGAGTTCATCCCACTGGACGCGCAATCGTCCTTTTTCCGCGGCCTCGGCCTTGACCATTGCATCACTCAATTCCTTTAATCGTGGGTCCTTGCGCGCTCGATTCTCCACTTCGCTGGCGAAGACGACTGCCGCGGCCGGCGCGCCGCCGATCACCGAGGCATAGGTGCCTTCCAGGGCCGCCACCTCAAGGTTCTCATTCAAGGTCCGCGAAAACACCACATAAGCCCCGCCGTGGTAGCGGGAGACCACGCAGAACACCATTGGCCCCTTGAAGTTCACCACGGCCCTGCCGATCTCGGCGCCATACTCCAACTGCAGGCGGCGCATGGATTCGGGCGAACCATCAAAACCCGAAAGGTTGGCCAACAGGACAACCGGCCGATTGGCGCTCGCCGCGTTTATGGCGCGGGCGACTTTCTTGGACGATTGAGGGAAAAGGGTGCCAGAGGTCCATTGATCGGGGCCGTCGGCGGGAACAAATCCCAGGCGCGGCAACTGCCGGGATTCGATGCCGATCAAGCAGACTGGATAGCCGCCGAGATGCGCATCCCAGACCACCGCGGTTTCCGCCGCCCGCATGCCCGCCCAGCGCTCCAGCGGCGCATGGTCCTGGTCGATGGCCGCCATCATGACCGTGCGAATATCGAACGACTTCTTGCGCCCAGGATTGCTTTCATCAGAGAAGATGTCTCCTACGCGTGTGAAGCCTTCCTCGCCCTGGCCGTGAGGATAGGACTGCACATCGCGCTCGATTGGATCCGTGGTTACTGCGCGCCGTGGGAACCGCTCACCCGGAGCAAGATAAGTGTGCTCGTAGTGGCGAAACAGGATATGGCAGGCTTCATCAATGTCTCGCGCCCAGTACTGCGCCTGACCATTGATGCCCATAATGCGGTCGTAGCCGCCGATGCCCTGATTGTCTTCCGCGGAAATGCCGCCAGAATAATCCAGCGCGCGTTTGCCGGTGAGCACCATGGCGGCTTTGGGCGTCATCACCAGGAGCCCGCGAGTATGCATGAGCATCGTGGCCTCGGCATTCCAGTAAGGCTGTGCGCCTACGTTGATCCCATTAACTAGGAGATTGACCTCGCCGCCTGCCTGCGTAAACTCAACCAGTCGGCGCAAAACACGCGCAATCCAGTCCATGTTCTCGACACCACTATCCATGGAAATCTTGGCTCCGGCCGAGATTGGGAACCACTCCAGCGGCACTCCCATCTCTTGGGCCATATCCAGGGCGGCGATGATGCGCTGACACTCAGCCTCAGCCAGCGCGCCAAGATCTTTGCTGGGATCGCCAAGCAACATGACGCGAGTCATCCCTTCGGGATAGCGGTCGGTAAAGTTGCGAATGACGCCAGCAACGATGTTCGCGTGGTTTTGCCCGTAAGGCCGAGTGACCGGAACCAGACGGCCCCCGGCGTCGAGATCGTGTTCCACGAAATCTCCCGGCGGAAAATCGGCACGCGTGTGTTGACCGCCGGGAGTGAGCATCTTGATGATTTCGTAGGGGTATATGAGTCCGCGCTGCCGCATGCGAACTACTTTCTGATCGTATTCGGGCAGCGGCCGGATGGGTTGCAGCCTGTCCGCGGGGCGGAAGGTAATCAGCATTCCCCGGCCGCCCGGACTCGAAATACGCACCACCATATCGCGCAGTTCTCCAGTCGCCGGATTCGGAATACGTGCCCGCACCACCACTTGCTCCAAGCCGAGCCCCTCGGTAGCAGGCGCCAGCCGCCCGACGATATCGCGCAACTCATCGCGCTCCAGATTGAAGGGTGGCCACACATAGAGGAATATCCGATTCCAGAACAGCCGCTGATTGGGAGCGCGCCGCGATTGAAATAGTCGGATGCTGGCCAGCGCCTCAGTCAACATGCGCTCCAGATGTGGCAATTGCACGATGCGGCCGGCCTGGTCACGCACCGGCGTCATGTCGCGTACTTCGGCGCACGCGATCAGCCGCTCATCCTTGGGATTTTCACGAGCAACCGCATGAAGAACGTAGACGTCCTCCACCGACGGCAGCCGTTCAATCTTGAAATTGCTGAGCCGCCACAGATGCAGCCGCTTGCCCATCATGGGGTGCAATCCGCGATAAAGCTTCTCCTCTTCATAACCATTGACACTGGGGCGATAGGTGAAATGCTGCATTCCTCCCGCTCCCTGAGTATGAGCCGGGCAAGCGACTTCAACCACAATGCGACGGATGGAGCGCGGAAAACCGAGGTGATTCAATACAGAGTGAAGCTCCTGCTGCGTCGCCTCTGCGTCTCCCAGCCGGCCGGGATGCCAGGCATAAAAATCAATGACCACGTCCTGATCCGCCGGCACCTTCTCGATTAGAGGGAACATCGCAGCGGCGGCTTCTGAAAGCCGGGAATATTCCGTGTGGGTGGTAAAGGCACGAATGCGCTTGCCCTCATGATCGTATTCTGCCGACACGAAAGAGCGGCCATCCACGTCGAACGAATGAAAGTTCTCGAGGACGCGAATGCGGTAGTAGCGCCAGGTAATGGCCTCCAGCATCAGTTTCCGCATGGCCAGGTCGGCAGAGGCAAAACGCGAGGAGAGCAGGCCCACCAGTGGCTGTGGACAGTCCACCAGTTCACGTACTCGCTCATGGCGGTCGGCGCCCTCCGGATTGGCCGCCATACGCGCTAGTTGTTGCTCAACCTGGTCGTACACCTGCTTGCGCGCCTGCTCGAACAAGGGTTGATCGAAGTGGCGATAGCGCACCTCGCGGGCAAGATCGCTGACTGCCGGGAATTGCCCGTTACTCATGGCGATCATCCGGTCGAGCAGGGTTCGCAGGGAACCCTCGGCATGAGGCGCAAGCCCTGCGGTTGGTTGCAGGCGGCGTTCGAGCAGCGCCAAGACCGGCGCTATCTGCTGCTCCACTCTTTGATGGGACTTGTAGATCCACAGTAAGCTCTCTTCCAATCCCGGCGTGCGCTCCAGGCTGTGGACGCCGTAATGCGACAGGGCGCGGCGAAGCCGGCCGACAAAGTCCGGGGGAAGTCCCTCGCCGCCGGTCTCCAACATACGCAAATACGAAAACAGGTAGGCCTCAGCGCTCGGCTCCTCGCCGCTGGCACGGTGGTTCACTTCCGGCTCGCGCTGGAAGAGGGAACAGATGTCCGCAAAGATGTTAAGAATTTCATCTTCGGTTTCCCTGATGTCACCGCTGTATATCGGACAATTTCGGTTCCATTGTGAGAGCATGCCCAGGGCGTGCTTCGGGTCCACATCGAAACCCAGCATGAGCTGGCGAAGCTTGTCAAGGCTAAGGCGGCAACTGGAAGCGGTCGCTTCGTGATCCGAACCGCGCGGCATCTCGAACACTACTCTTGGTGCGGAGGCGGCCACCCCATCCCCCGCGCTGGGTTCGATCTGCATCAGGGGTGCCCCTGTACCCACTTGCACATTCGGAATGACCATCACCTGGCGCACTTTGCCGCAGAATGGAGCTACGACTTGCATTTCCATCTTCATGGCTTCCAACACAGCCAGCCTTTCGCCTGCCAAAACCGTGTCGCCCGGCTTGACCGCGATCGAGACCACTACCGCCGGCGCGGAGGCATGCACGATGCCGCCATCGTCACGGTCTATCTGGTGCGAAACACCGTCCACTTCGATCCGGTAACTCAATCCCTGGGCAACCGAGACCACGTGGAAACGGCGTTCACAGACAGTCAGCCAGTACTCGTAATCCCCAAGGCGGTTGATCTCCGCGTCAATGCGCGATCCGTTGATTTCTACGCGATACTGTTGCGGACCCAAGCGATAAGTTTTAGGAGAATAGGAATGGCCACGATAGCGCAGCTCTGCTGCCCGGCCCACCTCCACCCGCACCTGTGGCCGTCCCCGTACCGCCGACGCGTAGAACTGCGCCTGTTCCACCGCCAGTTGTTCGTCATAGGCTTCGATCGCAGCTTGCACCAAAGCCACGTCGGCATAGCGTCGTGACAGGTGGTCACCGTTCGCGGCCAGGCAATCCAACCATCCGACATGAAACTCACCTCGTCGAACCTCATCGCGACCCAGCAACTCAAGCAGGAATGACTTGTTGCTGGCGCCGCCTTTGATAACCACCACGCTCTCGCGCAACGCTCGTTGCAAGCGTGATAGCGCCTCCTTGCGGTCGCGGCCGCAGGCGATGATTTTGGCGATCATCGAATCAAACTCGACCGGAACCGAATCGCCTTCCGCCACGCCAGTGTCAATGCGCACGCCTGGACCGGTGAGAATTCGGAAGCGCTTAATATCGCCGGGAGCCGGAGCAAACCCGTTGTCGGCATCTTCTGCATTCAGCCGCACTTCAATGGCATGTCCGATTGTGCGCGGCGGCTCGCCCTCTAACCGGCCACCCCGGGCAACATGAATCTGTAGTTTGACCAAGTCGAGCCCTGTGGTGCATTCCGTGACCGGGTGCTCGACCTGCAAGCGGGTATTCATCTCCATGAAGGAAAACGTCTGGCTTTCGGGTTGATACAGGAATTCCACGGTGCCGGCGTTGTGATAGCCCGCCGCCCGGCTCAGCCGCACGGCTGCGCCGCGCAGTTCCTGATCTTGCCCGGCAGAGAGCGCGGGCGAGGGCGCTTCCTCAAGGATCTTTTGCTGGCGGCGCTGAATGGTGCAATCGCGCACCCCGACCGCCCAGATGTTGCCGTAGTGGTCGCCGATAACCTGGACCTCCACGTGACGCGCGCGCTGGATCAATTGCTCAAGAAACACTGTGGGGTCGCCGAAAGCCTTGAAGGCTTCAGCACGGGCACTTTCAAATGCTGCAGCCAGCTGGTCTTCCGAGACCACCTTGCGGATGCCGTGGCCACCGCCACCGGCAGTGGCCTTAATAAGGATGGGATAGCCCATTTGCCCGGCACAGCGCCGGGCGTCTTCTACCGTCTCGACCGGGCCGCCGCTCCATGGCGCCACCGGTATGTGCACGCGCTCAGCCAGTAGCTTTGAAGCAATCTTGTCACCCACGCGCCGCATCACATCGCCATCCGGGCCGATGAACACAATGCCCATTTCCCGGCAAAGGTCAGCGAAGGCGGCGTGCTCAGCCACGAAGCCCCAGCCCGCCCAGACTGCTTCCGCGCGCGCGGCTGCCAAGGCGCGCTCCAGAGCTGCATAGTCTACGTAGCTGCTCTTGAGCTGCCCGGTATTCCCGTCGAGCACGTGCGCCGGGCCCAGGCATACCGCTTCATCGGCTTCGCGCACGAACATGGCGCGCCGGTCCGGTTCCGTGAAAAGCGCGATGGCCTTGAGAGAGGCGCCGTGTTCCTGATTGAACTCGCGGGCCGCATGAATGAAACGCATGGCGGCCTCGCCGCGATTCACCATTGCTACACGTGCGAATTCGTAGTTCATAGAGGCCTCGATCGACGTGGATCTCGGCGCCCAGCGTCATGCCGCAACTGGCTCTCGCAACATTGCCGCGTGCAGGTTTTTCATAGCCTCGGTGTCAGCGAGGTTCGCTACCGCTACGGTGCGGTAGTAACTAAGCTGGAGGTAGCAGTTTCCCTTCGTATCGCCAACCTCAGCGTCAAAACTGCCTTGCCCTGGATTGGGAGTGACCACCGCGTAAAGTCGCTCGGCTGTGTCTGGGATGTTCAACAGAGAGATACGATCAATGTGTTGCGGCAAGCCCATACGACCTTCGAGGCCCATCTCCCAAACTCCTGCCGTCTGGAAGCACAACTCAATCAGGCGCGGGGCCATGATGGTTGGCAAGCCGGAAGGAACATGATTCTCCGGCAGATTCTTCGCCATCTGCCCGACCACTCGCTGGCCGTCCCACCATGCGCGCTCTACCACTTGATAGGCGGGTCCGTGGAAATAGAGACGATAAATGTCGCTTGATTCGATAACGTTCCCGTCCGGCGTACCCAGCGCCGGAACGAACCTCGGGCGGAGAGATTCTTGCATCAGAAGCACGCGGGCAGTGAAGTGCGTCGTCACTTGCGGTTCTTCGTGGTTTGGCAATGACCTGCTTCCAAGCAGACGGCAATCCGCCACTAGGCCATCGCCTTGGGAATAAATCACAGCTTCGACCGTGACCGTGCGTGGTTCGCTGCGGTAGAGCTTGAATGGCGCCAGGAAATTCACCTCCTCGATGGCTGCAACGTGCCAGCCAGGAAGCAGCGCCAAAGCAGCTTCGGCGAAAGCTTCGAGGCCCATTACGCCGGGCAGCACCGGCGTGCCATTGATCTGGTGGTCGTAAAGAAATGGCTGAATCTTCGGATCAAGAGTGGTCTGAATCGTCAAAGGTTTGTACAAGCCTGCGCTCACGATCTTGCCGAGCATTGGGCCGCGAGACTGACTGGTCGCGGAAAGATCCAGTCCGCCGGCGTCATCCCACTCTTGCAGCAGAACGCCGAGCCGCTGCCCGATGACGATTTCGCCACGTGTTCCTCCTTGGGTAAGTTCGCGGCGAATCAGGGGTACACCAGCTTCCGGCGGAAGCATGTCAATCCCCGCCACCTCCATCACCTTGGGAATCGAGCCGCGGGTCGCCATGCCGATGCCGCCCCACGCAGTCCAGTCAATGGCGATGCCGCGCGTGGCTGGGCGAGTGGTACGGAAGCTGGAAGTGAGCTTGCAGAGCAGGTCGTTGGCTGAACTGTAGTCGGTCTGGCTGGGGTTGCCGAAGCGGCCGGCAATCGAGCTGAACGCCACCGTAGCCCCGAGGGGCATATCGCCAATCGCACGCAGCAGATTGAAGAAACCATCGGCCTTAACGTCGAACACCAGATCGAATTCGCGCGGCTCCTTCTCAAATAGGGCGCGGCTGCGGTCGAGTCCGGCCGCATGCAGGAGAATATCAATGCGTCCGCTGCGTTCGCGAACCTGGGTGATGATCTTGCCTACTGCCTCCGCATCGGTGAGGTTGACACTGAAGTAGTAGGGCGTGCCGCCCGCAGCACGCACGGCATCAATTGCGCTGCGCGCCGCTTGCGCCCGTTCCAAAGCAGCCAACTCTTTTTCCACCAGGGCTGGTGTGGCCCGTTCCCCACCCGCCTGGATACGGGAAAACAGCTCGCGCTTGAGGCCCTCCTTATCGGTGATGAAGCGCCGGAGATCGGGATTGTCAGGCCCAGGCTCGGGAACCAAGTCGAGCAGGTAGAAGGTGCCGCCGGATGCGGCTGCGAGGTCAGCCGTAATGGCCGAAACGATGCTGCCGGCAGCGCCGGTGATCAAGAAAACGGTGCTCTCGTTCAAGGCCATCCCTGGCTGGCCGTCGCCGGCCGGTCGCTCTTGCAGCCCCACCGTCCAACGCAGCCCGTTCTTGTAACCTATCTCGATCGCGCCGTTGTCGCGCAACGTCTCCGCCAAAAGCAGTTCGGCAACCTTTGCTGCTTTGCGGTCAGCTTCGAAGTCAACAGCCTTGACGTGTGCCTCTGGGCGCTCACGCTTGTAGGTCTTGGTGAAGCCCACAACCGCGCCCCCCAATGGCGCCAGGGCGCCAGCTTCGTCATAGCCATGTTGTCCGCCCAGCCGCGTGGCGGAAACCAGGAACGTGCCGGGCTTTGCGATCTGCTCGTACAGCGCGCGCATCGCCGTGTAGAGCAGCTTGATGCGCACCCGCACCGCCTGGCGCCAGGTGGTGAGATTCATTCCACTGATCGGCCCTTCGTCATCCAGTGCGGGCAGCCAGTAGACCCCGTGAACTTCTCCGGCAGCCGTCCAGCCTTTGATTGTTTTGCTCAGAGAGTCGGCATCGGTCGTGTTCTCGATGTGGAGAACTTCGATACCTCTAGCCTTCAAGAGTTGGGTAAGCGCCTCCGCGACCCCACCGTTGTCGGGCATCACAATCACGCGACGGCCGGCCGCCAGCGAGACGCCGCTCGGCTTGCAGCCAGCAAGCGGCGGACGCAGGATGGCCAGCGGCACGCGCCGCGGAATGCTGTTCGCAGCATCCAGACTGGCGAGGGCCGGGCGCGTCGCATTCACCGGCGATGAAACAGGAGGTAACGGTGGCAATACGACAGGCTGCCTGGACGCTTCTTGGACAGCCGGCTCTTTCAACCGTGATCTCTCGACCGCGAACTTAATCACATGTGCCAGAGTTGAGAAATCCCGCAGTTTGAGGTTTTCATCGCGAGGAATGCCGTATGCCGCCCGGATCGCGGCAAGCATCTCCGCTTGCTTCACCGTATCAATGCCGAGGTCGGCTTCGAGGTCGAGATCCAGGTCCAGCATGTCTTTCGGGTAGCCGGTCTTCTCGGCGACAATCTCCAGCACTTTCTGCTTGATTGAGTCGTCCGTGGAAGTCTGTGTAGCGACTGGAGCGGGAGCAGATGTCAGTGGCTCGGCAACAGCGGGCGCCCCCGGGGGCGTGCCCGCGAGATCAGGTCGCCTTTCCAGGACAAAGCGAATCACGTGGGCCAAGGTTGGATAGTCCCGCAACTTGCGGTTCTCATCCCGCGGAATGTTGTAGATCTCGCGGATGGCGGCGAACATCTCGGCCTGTTTCACGGTATCAACCCCGAGGTCCGCTTCGAGATCAAGGTCGAGGCCGAGCATGTCTTTCGGATAGCCGGTCTTTTCCACCACCAGCCGCAGAATGCGCTCCTTCACCGCATCGCCAGTGTTTTCCTTCACTGGCGGGGCTGGAATCGAAGGTGCAGGTTTGTTCTCATCCTTTATTACGGCCGTTGCCAGAGGCGCCACAGGGGCCTCAGCCACCGCGACCAAGTCCGGCCGCTTCTCATGGACAAAGCGGATCACGTGGGCCAGGGTGGGATAATCCCGAAGCTTGCGGTTTTCGTCGCGCGGGATGTTATAGATCTCGCGAATCGCGGCAAACATCTCCGCTTGCTTTACCGTATCCACGCCAAGGTCGGCTTCAAGGTCGAGATCAAGGTCCAACATGTCTTTTGGATACCCGGTCTTCTCGACAACTAAAGCCAGGATGCGTTCCTTCACTGCATCGCCCGCAGCTTCTTTACTTACCGGGTTCTGTTTAACCGGAGGCGCAACTTCAACCTCAGGCTTCGCAGCAACCGGCCGTGGCGGCTGAACTGGTGGCGGAGGGAGGGCAACCTTGACCTCCACTTTCGCTTCTGCTGCCGGGGAAACCGGAATCGCCGCTTCTGTCTTAGCAGCAATCGCTGCTGGCGGCGCCGCCACGGGCATAGGCGTGCGTACCGGCACCGGCCGTGCCTCCTGGATCAGTTCAGCGCTCCGCGCTTGCGCCCCCTGATCGCGGACCCGCAGCGTGCGCTGCACAACTTCAAGCTCTGCCACCGGGCGACCAGCCATGTGACTGAGCCAAGTGTTCCAGGCGGAGATATTGGCTACGCGATAGGCGTAGCCGAGGTCGCGAGGACTGTTGTGCAATCCATCCTTGGTAGCCACCCAGCGAAGCAAGGTCATGCTGATCTGGGAACCGAATCCCGCGCCCAGCCGCAACGCGTATTCGACCGGATAAACGCCGCCCTTCGATAAGTTCAACGTACCCAACTCCGGATCAACCTCTTTGAAATTGGCAACCCGGGGCACGATGCCCGTCTCCAGGGCTTTAACCGCGAGCACATCTTCCACGCCGGCTCCCATGGCATGGCCGGTGTAACCCTTGGTGTTGGCGATCACAATTTTGTCCGCGTCGTTGCCGAACACATGGCGCAGTGCGTAGATCTCCGCCGCGGCGCTCCCGCCCCGGGCAGGTGT
>Ga0335081_10016100_pt1 | contig 12095 bp, 6 predicted proteins | sample Lox_Sample_35_FD_206713 | JGI IMG/M metagenome (GOLD analysis project Ga0335081, IMG submission 206713) | Soil microbial communities from Loxahatchee National Wildlife Refuge, Florida, United States - Lox_Sample_3.5 | ecosystem: Environmental > Terrestrial > Soil > Wetlands | place: USA: Florida... | reverse complement strand
TATCGCTCACGAATTACCAGACGCCAGAATGGTTCCGGGACGCGAAGTTCGGCATCTGGGCGCATTGGGGTCCGCAATGTCAGCCGGAGCACGGCGACTGGTATGCGCGCAACCTGTATATCCAGGGCAGCGCCGATTACAAATCGCATCTGGCGGAATATGGCCATCCATCCACCAACGGCTTCAAGGATGTCATCCACGAATGGCAGGCGGCGAATTTCAATCCCGACAAGCTGCTGAAATTCTACAAGGACAACGGCGCGAAATACTTCATGGCGCTGGCCGTGCATCACGACAACTTCGACAACTTCAATTCCAAATATCAACCGTGGAATTCCGTCGCCGTCGGGCCGCACCAGGATTTGATCGGCGGTTGGGCGGCGGCGGCACGGAAAAACGGACTGCGTTTTGCGGTGAGCGTTCATGCCTCACACGCCTGGTCCTGGTATGAGCCGGCGCAGGGCGCGGACACCAACGGCCCGTTGGCCGGCGTGCCTTACGACGGCAAGCTAACCAAGGCGGACGGCAAGGGGCTTTGGTGGGACGGCCTCGATCCGCAGGATCTCTACGCGCAGAACCATAAGCCCGGCAAAAAACTGGTGTGGGACTGGGATCCTGCCCAAGGCAGCAGTGTGCCCGACGCGGCCTACCTGGAAAAGTTTTTCAAGCGCACGAAGCAGCTTTGGGACGATTACCGGCCGGACATGATTTATTTCGATGACGACGTGCTGCCACTGCATGGCGTCACCGACGAGATTGGATTGAAACTGGCCGCGCATTTTTACAATACCAGCATTCAATGGCACCACGGCCGGAACGAGGCGGTGATGACCGACAAGCAACTGGATGACCTGGAGCGCCAGGCGCAGGTTTATGACATCGAACGCGGCAAGGCGGAAAGCATCCTGTCGCGGCCCTGGCAGACCGACACTTGCATCGGTTCATGGCACTATGACCGCGCGATCTTTGAACATCACCGTTACAAAACGGCGGCGGTGGTGGTGCCCATGCTCGCGGACATCGTCAGCAAAAACGGCAACCTCATGTTGAGCGTGCCGCTGCAACGCGACGGCACGCCCGACACCGACGAGATTAAAATCGTCAGCGACATCGGCGCCTGGTTGAAAGTCAACGGCGACGCGATTTACGCAACGCGCCCGTGGAAGGTTTACGGCGAAGGCCCCTCGACGATCGCGGCCGAGAAGGGGCGTTTCGGCGGCCAGAGTGACGTGCAGAAAAAACCGTTCACCGCCGAAGACATCCGTTTTACCCGGACCAAAAACGGCAAAACCCTCTACGCCATCGTCCTCGCGTTCCCGGCCGACGGCGAAGTCACCATCAAATCGCTCGCCCGCAACTCCGAATTGTGGCCGGGCAAGATTGGCAAGGTGCGGATGCAGGGGGTCTCCGGCAAATTGAAATTTACGCGCGACGAAAGCGGATTGCACGTCACGCTGCCGGCCAAACGGCCCTGCCAGATCGCGTTCGCGCTTAAAATCCAGACCTAGACCGGTGGCTGCGCAATCACAGGTAGTGGTCTGCGGCGGCTTCGATGACCTCAAGTCGCACGGCCTGCGCTTTCTTGAGGAAGCAGCGAAGCTCGGCGAACTGACCGTGCTGCTCTGGCCGGATGAAATGCTGCAGAAACTCAGCGGCCGGCCGCCGAAATTCCCGCTGGTGGAACGACTCTATTTCCTCAACGCCATTCGTTACGTCACTCGCGTCGTTTCTGCGAGCAGTGCGACAAATCCCGACGAACTGCCGGTCGTGCCCGGGGTGCGCGCCGACTTGTGGGCCGACCTGGCAATGAGCGCCAACCCGGCCCGCGAAAACTTTTGCCGCGAACGCAACATGGCCTATCGCGTCTTCGCGGTGGGCGAATTGAAAGGCTTTCCGGAACTACCGCCCACGCCCTCCGTTCCCGGCCGGAAAAAAGTGGTCGTCACCGGCTCCTACGACTGGTTCCACTCGGGCCACCTGCGCTTCCTGGAGCAGGTCAGTTCGTTTGGTGACCTGTATGTCGTCGTCGGCCACGACGCGAATATCCGGCTGCTCAAGGGCGAAGGCCATCCGCTGTTTCCGCAAGCAGAACGCCGTTACATCGTCGGTTCCATCAAATTTGTAAAGCAGGCGATGATTTCCAGCGGCGACGGCTGGCTCGACGCCGACCCGGAGATCAGGCAGTTGAAGCCGGACATTTACGTGGTGAACGAGGACGGCGACAAGGGCGGCAAGCGCGAGTATTGCCGGAAGCTCGGCATCGAATATCTCTTGCTGAAGCGCGAACCGGCGCCGGGCCTGCCGCGCCGCACCAGCACCGACTTGCGCGGGTTTTAATTCAAGAACGGATGCGCTTCAGCGCCTCCCGTTCGCATGCGGCGTATTTTTCAACCAGTTTGTCGTAAATCTTCGCTGCCTTTTTGTTCGGACGGATTTCGCTGTTCGGAATCGGGTCGGTGAAACCGGCGACGACGTTTTCCCATTCCGGTCCTTCCCAGGCCTGAACGAGCCAGCCGTGTGCGGCCCGCAACGCCGCGCCCAGCGCCGCGCTTTTGGAGATTTCAATCCGCTCGACACGGCAATTCATCACGTCAGCCATCACCTGCAAGATGGGGGAATCCTGCGAAGCCCCGCCGGTGGCGTAAATGCAATCGGGCGCCACTTTCATCCATTGCGAGTGCAATCGCATGGACATCATCTGCGCCTCGACGATGGCGCGGCAATTCAAGGCGGCGTCTTTTTCGTCGAGATCAAACCGGTGGATGCCGGGCTGGTTCACCCGCGGAACAATCTCAGCTTCGAACCACGGCAATAAAATGCCGCCGCTGCCGCCCGGCGGTGTGGCGCTCAGCGCTTCGCCAAAATGTTTCCAATCTGTGATGCCATAGGCGTCGCGGATTTTTTCCCGGGCCAACGAACCGTTCTTGAAACAGATCAGCGTCATGTAATAGCCCGCCGGCGAACCGAACACGTGCCCTTCGCCATGCGCGTCGGTGTGACACTTTTTCATCGAGCCGAAAAATGTGTCGCTTGTGCCCAGGCTGATGGCGACCTGGCCCGCCTTGATGAGACCCAGGCCGATGACGCTGCACGGATTATCGCCCGACCAGACCAACGCCTGCGCGTCGGGATTCACGCCGAATTTCTTCACAAAGTAAGGGCTGACCGGGCCGGCGACCTTCCACGATTCGGCGAGCGGGGGCAGTTTATTCTGCAAATCCGGCGCGGTGGCCGCCAACGCATCCGGGAGCCAGTCTTTCCTGCGGATGTCCATCAGGTTCATGCCCGCGCCGTCGCCGTGGTCAATCGGCGCGATTTTCCCCGCGAGCAGCGACGCCATGAACGAACTGACCAGCGCGATGCTCGCGGTGTTCGCGTAAGCGTCCGGTTCGGTTTTGTAAAACTTGCGGATTTGCGGGCCGGTGAACCGCTCGAACGTGTCTGAACCGGTTTGCTGCGCGGTCGCCTTGAGGCCGCCCAGTTCCTTGCGGATTTCAGCACATTCCGTGGCCGTCGAGGAATCCATCCAGATCGGCGACGTTTTGCGCGAGAAAACGGCTCGGAGATTTTCGACCGGAGATTTTGCGGGATTGAGCCCGGCCAGCGCGTCCGCCACACGGCCCTTGAAATAAACCGAGCCGTGTTGCTGTCCGCTGCCGCTGATGGCCAGAATGTCGCCGAGCGCGACGTTGTCCTGCTTCATTTCAGCAAAGATCAAATCCAGGGCCTCGGCCCACATCAACGGCGGGCTGTGTTTGACCAGCGGATCGGGATTGGGCAGGACCCCGTTTTGCGTTCGGTACTGCGGCAGCGCGCGGTCGAAGTTCAATGATTTTTCATAGACGACTTTGCGGCGGTCATAGTCAATGATCACCGCGCTCAGGCTTTGAGTGCTGGAATCGAGTCCGAGAAATAATTTGGCCATGGGATTTGAATGTTTCGCTCGTTTCGGTTGCAGCAATGATAAGAGACAGTTCAGGCAAAAAAAAGCGCGTTGTGGCGCGTCTGGAATTACGGAGCGCAATTTGACCCAGCCACCGACTCCCTCTCCCCGCCCGAGCGGAGAGAGGGCCGGGGCGATGGGATTTGAGCTTGAAAAAAAATAAGCCTCCTCACCCCGGCCCTCTCCTCCTTTGGGGAGGAGAGGGAGAAAAATGGCGCTGGTACAAAGTTGCACCCGAAATCGCGGTTTTTGCCGTTTTGCGATTGCTGTCTCCGCTTCCGGCGCTTAGCTTCAGGTTTTATGAAAATCACGTTCACCTTGCGCCGCTTTCTGTCCGTCGCACTCGGCGCGGGCTTCGGTTTGAACCTGTCCGCCGCTGCCGGTTCCCACGATTATCCCTTCCGTCCGGTGCCGTTCACCGCTGTTCATCTGGACGACATTTTCTGGGCGCCGCGCCTCGAAACCAACCGCGTTGTAACGATTCCCTATGCCTTCGGGAAATGCGAGGAGTCCGGCCGCATGGACAATTTCGAACGCGCCGCCGCGGTCTTGCGCGGCGAAAATATTGCCAACCGCAAGCTCCCGGGCTTTCCGTTCGACGACACCGACCCGTACAAGGTCCTCGAAGGCGCCTCCTACGCCCTGGCCGTCCAGCCCGACCCGAAAATGTCGGCCTACCTTGATCATCTGATCAGCCTCTTTGCCGCCGCGCAGGAACCGGACGGCTACCTTTACACCATCCGCACGATTGACCCGCAACATCCGAACAACTGGGACGGCCCGAAACGCTGGCTGAACGACCCGCAACAGAGCCATGAACTTTATGACGCCGGCCACCTCTTTGAAGCTGCCGCCGCGCATTATCAGGCCACAGGCGAAACCAACCTGCTCAACGTCGCGCTCAAGGAGGCCAATCTGCTCTGCCAGGTTTTCGGTCCCGGACCGAACCAACTGCATCTGTGGCCCGGCCACGAAATCGTCGAGATGGGTCTCGCCAAACTTTACCGCGTCACCGGCGACCGGCGTTACCTCGATCTCGCCAAGTATTTCATAGACGTGCGCGGCAGCCATCCGGGCGGCGATGATTACCATCAATCCCGCATCCCGCCGGTGGACCAGACCGAAGCCGTCGGCCATGCCGTGCGCGCCGGCTACCTTTACTGCGGCATGGCGGACGTGGCGGCGTTGACCGGCGACAAAAGTTACGTTCATGCGATTGACACCATTTGGGACAACGTCGTGGGCAAAAAATTGTATATCACCGGCGGCATCGGTTCGGTGCCGCGCATCGAAGGGTTTGGCCCCGATTATTCGTTGCCGAACCGGACCGCTTACTGCGAAACCTGCGCCGCCGTCGCCAACGATTTCTGGAACGCCCGTCTGTTCGAGCTCCACGGCGACGCCAAATACGTGGACGTATTTGAGCGCACGCTTTTCAACGGCCTGCTCTCCGGCGTTTCGCTCGACGGCACGACTTTCTTTTATCCCAATGTGCTGGAATCCGACGGCACGCAGGAGCGCAGTCCGTGGTTCGGTTGCGCCTGCTGTCCCGGCAACATCACGCGCTTCCTGCCGTCCGTGCCCGGCTACGTTTATGCGCAACAGGGCAAAACGATTTACGTCAACCTCTACGCCGGCGGCACTGCCGACATCAAACTGGACAATGGCCAGGCCATCAAACTGACGCAGGAAACCCGGTACCCGTGGGACGGCGCGGTGAGAATCACCGTCGCACCGGATAGAAAATCAAGCTTCACCATCGCCGTTCGCGTCCCCGGCTGGGCGCGCAATGAGCCGGTGCCTGGTGACCTTTATCGGTTTGCCGACACCAACACGGAGCGAGTCACACTCAACGTCAATGGGAAAGCCGTGCCGCTGAAAATTGAAAATGGCTACGTCCGCTTGAATCACTCGTGGAAACCCGGTGACGTGATTCAGTTGAACCTGCCCATGCCCGTGCGCCGCGTGGTGGCCAATGAAAAGGTCAAAGCGGATGTCGGCCGCGTCGCCCTGCAACGCGGGCCGATTGTCTTCTGCGCCGAGTGGCCGGACAATCCGGTCGGCAAAGTCCGTAATCTGCTCCTGCCCGATGACCAGCCGCTCACCGCGCAGTTCGAACCGCACTTGCTCAACGGCGTTGAAACCATCACTGGCAAGGCCTTCAACGTGACCAACGATGCGGACGGCAAAATTGTGAAAACGGAGCAGGAATTCAAGGCCATTCCGTATTTTGCGTGGGCCAACCGCGGCAAAGGCGAGATGGAAGTCTGGCTGGCGGATTCGGAAAACGGCGCAGCCGCACCGTGACGGAGCGCAACTTGCTCCTGCCGCCGGAGCGCGAGTTGTCCCAACTCGCAGCGCCGCCGAAAAATCAGCCGCTGCGGATTGGAGGCAATCCGCGCTCCGCCTGTTTGCTGCATCACCCGTTCAGGTGATGGAATTTGCGTTGCGTTTGCCGCGTCATTTCTTAATTTCGTACTCATGCAATTCGCCAAATTGTTCCGCTGTTTTCCGGCCACGGCGCTGTTCGTGGTCCTGACTTCAACTCTCCTCGCCGCCGACACCAATTCGCCGCGCGAACGCTTATTGTTCGACTTCGGCTGGAAGTTTCACCTCGGCAACGAATGGGGCGCGGCCATCGGCTGGGCCAAGGCCGGCAGCGGCAGCGGCCCGGCCGGCCGTTCGTTCAGTGACGCCAGTTGGCGCACGGTGAACCTGCCGCACGACTGGGTGGTCGAATTGCCGTTTGATCAGGGCGCAGACGGCAGCCACGGTTTCCATCCGGTCGGACCCGGGTTCGCGGCCAACAGCGTAGCGTGGTATCGCCGCACATTCGGGCTGCCGAAGTCCGATGCGGGCAAGCGTCTGTGGCTGGAATTCGACGGCGTGTTCCGGGACGCGCAAGTGTTCGTCAACGGCTGGTTCATCGGCCATCACGAAAGCGGTTACAGCAGTTTCCGCTACGACATCACGGACGTGGCCAATTACGGCGGTGAGAATGTGGTGGCGGTCAAGGTGGACGCGTCGCAGTTCGAGGGCTGGTTTTACGAAGGCGCGGGCATTTACCGCCACGTGTGGCTCGTGAAGACCGCGCCGCTCGCCATCGCGCCCGACGGCACCTTCGTCTATAGCCGGTTCAAAAATAATGTGCCGGACAAGACGGTGGAGATTCACCTCCAGACCCAATTGCTCAATTCCCAGACCAACGCCGCCCGCGCCAAAGTGCACTACGAAATCATCGGCCCCGAAGGCAAGGCGGTCGCCTCGGACAGCGAATCCGCCCGGCTCAAGCCGTGGGCGCAACGCATGGTGCGTTCGGAAATCCGTTTCCGCTCGCCCGAACTCTGGTCGCCCGAATCGCCCAAACTCTACCAGTTGATCACGACGGTTGAGAGCGATGGCAAAAGGGTGGATCGGCAGGAAACCACGTTCGGCATCCGCACGGTAGCGTTTGACGCGAACAAGGGATTTTTGCTGAACGGCAAGCCTTATGTGCTCAAGGGCACGTGCAATCATCAGGACATGGCCGGCGTGGGCGCGGCGTTGCCGGACGCCCTGCAGTATTTCCGCATTGCCAAACTGAAGGAATTCGGTGACAGCGCCTATCGCACCTCGCACAACGCGCCGACGCCGGAACTGCTCGACGCCTGCGACCGGCTCGGCATGCTGGTCATGGATGAGAACCGTTTGCTCGGCAGCGATGCTGCCAACCTCGAACGGTTCAAGGGCCAGATCCTGCGCGACCGGAACCATCCGAGCGTGGCCATCTGGTCCATCTGCAATGAGGAATCGAGGCAAAGCTATCCCGACGGCGGACGCGTTGGCGCACACATGCAGGAATTTCTCAAACAGCTCGACCCGACGCGGCCCGTCACTGCCGCGGAAAACGTCGGCGACACTTACTCCGGGTTGATGGGCACACTGGAAGTGCGCGGCTGGAATTATCACATCGGCCCCGACATGGACAATTACCACAAGGAACATCCGCTGCAGCCGGAAGTCGGCACCGAACAGGGCAGCACCGTCAGTACACGCGGCATTTACAAGAACGACCCGGTGCGCGGCTACGTCAGCGCCTACGATGAAAACGCGCCGCCGTGGGCGCACACGGCCGAACGCTGGTGGAGTTTCTTCGCCGTGCGTCCGTGGCTCTCCGGCGGATTCGTCTGGACGGGTTTTGACTATCGCGGCGAGCCGACGCCTTACTCCTGGCCGTGCATCAATTCGCACTTCGGCATCCTCGACACCTGCGGTTTTCCCAAGGACAACTTCTGGTATTACCAGGCCCAATGGACGGACCAGCCGGTGCTCCACCTCTTGCCGCATTGGAATTGGCCCGGTCTGGAAGGCAAAAACATTGACGTGTGGTGCTATGCCAATTGTCAGCAGGTCGAACTGTTTCTGAACGGCCGGAGCCTCGGCCGGCAGACGATGACGAATTATTCGCATCTGCATTGGTCAGTGAAATATGAGCCGGGCGTTTTGAGCGCCAAGGGTTACACCGACGGCAAGGTCGTTTCGGAAACGAAAGTGGAAACGACCGGCAATCCCGCTGCCGTCCAACTCACACCCGACCGCCCGACCATCAACGCCGACGGCGAGGACGTAAGCGTCATCACCGTTTCCGTGGCCGACGCGCAACACCGGGTCGTGCCCGTCGCCGCCAACCTGGTTCACTTCGCCTTGAGCGGTCCCGGCAGAATTCTCGGCGTCGGCAACGGCGATCCGAGCTGCCATGAACCGGACGTATTCACTCCGCAATCGCCGATCCGCAGTGTGACCGAGAATGAAGGCTGGCGCTGGAAAAAATTGCCGAACATTTACAATCCACGGCTCCCCGAATTCCGGACGGATTTCGACGACACGAACTGGGATACGGCCAACGTGCAATCCGACAGCGGCCCGTTGGAAGAACAGGAGCAAGGCGTTTTCCGCACCAAAATCCGGGTGAGCGAACCGGACCTTGCCTCGCAAGCGGTGGAACTCCAGTTCAACCGGATTGACGAGGATGGCTTTGTTTATGTGAATGGCCGGCGCGTCGGCGAATCGCACGACTGGCAGGCTCCGGCGGTTTTTGACGTGAAACCGTTCCTGCATCCGGGCGAAAACACCATCGCCGTCGGAGTGGAGAACTGGAGCGGGGCCGGCGGCCTCAACAAAGGCGTGACGCTGCAATTTGCGGGCAAACCGGTGGCGCCCGCCTGGCAACGCAGTGTGTTCAATGGCCTCGCACAAATTCTGGTGCAATCCACCCGCGAACCGGGCGAAATCCAACTGACCGCCAGCGCGGAAGGCCTGTCGCCTGCGACCGTAACCATTCAATCGCAACCCTGCACGCCGCGGCCTTTCGTACCCTGACGGCGCGGCCATTCCTCCGCGGCCCCGGAAGACCGGAAGCCGGGGTGGATAAATGCAGTTGACAATCGGCGATTCATTACCTACCGTTCGGTAGGTTATGGCCAAACACGGTCCCCAAACGCGGCGGCAGATCCTCCGGGCGGCGCTCAAACGGTTCGCCAACAGCGGTTATGCCGCCACCTCTGTCCAGCAAATCGTCAGCGACGCGAAGGTGTCCAAGCCGGCATTGTATTATTATTTCCGTGACAAGGCCGGCTTGTTTCAGGCACTCGTCAGCGAAGCACACGATGAGCGATTGCAGGTCGTCCAGGAGGCGGCGGCGCGCGGACGCGGCGTGCGCGGACAACTGGTCGAAATTCTCGCTGCGCTGTTCGATTACTTTCACAAAAACCGCGAGTTGACGCGCATCGCGTTTGCGACCGCGTTCTCCGCCCCGGGGGAAGTGCCGCCGGAATTGCGTTATCTTGACCGCTGCCAGCGCAATCTGGAATTCATGCATTCGCTCATCAAGCGCGCCCAGGCCGCCGGCGAACTGGACAACCGTTTCGACAGCCGGGACCTGGCCTACGGCTTTTACGGGCAGGCGCACCTCTACGTCACTTCGCATCTGTTGATGCCAAGTTATCGGTTGAATCGGCGCGCCGCCGAGCGCATTGTGGATCTGTTCCTGGCCGGTGCCGGAGCCAAAAAAAGGAGACGATAGCATTGTGAACACTCGAACGTTGAAAACCATCCTGTGGGGACTGTTCGTCGCTGCGGCGGCGCTTTTTACCGGCTGCGGTCGAAACCAGACCGGGGCCGGGGCCTATAACATGCCGCCACCGGAAGTCGGCGTGGTTACTCTGGCGCCGGAATCCGTGGCGTTGACGACGGAATTGCCGGGACGCATTGATCCGGTGCGCGTAGCCCAGGTGCGCGCGCGGGTGGACGGTATCGTACTCCACCGGGAATTTCGCGAAGGTGCGGATGTCACAAATGGCGAAGTACTTTACGAGATTGATCCCGCGCCATACAAAGCCGCGCTCGACAGCGCGAACGCCAGCCTGATGCAGGCGGAACAACTGGTGGAACGTTACAAGCCGCTGGTGGGCATCAATGCCGTGAGCAAGCAGGATTACGACAATGCCGTGTCGGCAGCGGCCCAGGCCAAGGCCGCCCAGGAAATCGCCGCTATCAATCTCGGTTATTGCACCGTCACGTCGCCCATTAACGGTCACGTCGGCGCGGCGCTGGTTACCGAAGGCGCGCTCGTCAACCAGGCCGCTGCCACCGAAATGGCCGTGGTCACTCAATTGGACCCGATTTATTTCGACTTCACCGAATCGAGCACTGAATTCCTGAAGTTGCGCCAGGAAATGGAGGCTGGCCAATTGAAAAGCCTGGAACCCGGCACAGCAAAGGTGACTTTAACACTGCCCGATGGCACTACGTATCCTCATCCCGGCAAGTTGTTGTTTTCAGACATCACGGTGGACCCCACCAGTGGCATGATTACATTGAGGTCAGAATTTCCCAATCCAAACGAGTTGCTGCTGCCGGGCATGTTCGCGATGGGACGCTTGGAACAAGCGGTCGCGCCGCAAACGCTGCTCGTGCCACAACCGGCTGTAATCGTCGGCCCCAGCGGCGCGGCGTCCGTAATGCTGGTAACGGCGACGGATTCAGTGGTATCCCAACCGATTCAAATCGGTTCCGCTGTGGGGACCGATTGGGTGGTAAAAAGCGGGCTCAAAGCGGGCGATCGGGTGGTTGTGGACGGATTGCAGAAAGTGCGTCCAGGAATAACGGTCAAACCGGTGCCGGCCAGGGTCGCTGAGGAAAATCTGCCTGCACCTCCCACGGGGAAATAAAGGGACTGCGCCATGCCGAGATTTTTCATTGACCGTCCGATTTTTGCCTGGGTCATCGCCATGTTCATCATGCTGGCGGGGGTTATGGCAATCCTCCACCTGCCCGTCGCGGAATATCCCAGCGTCGCGCCACCGTCCATTGCCATTAATGCCACCTATGCCGGCGCGTCGGCGGAGACAGTGCAGGACACGATCACGACCGTGATTGAGGAGCAGATGAATGGATTGGATCATCTGCTTTATATGTCGTCCAGCAGCAGTTCCTCCGGGCAATCGCAGCTACAACTGTATTTTGAACCGGGCACCGATCCCGATATCGCGCAGGTGCAGGTGCAGAACAAACTGCAACTGGCCCTCCCCAATCTGCCGGCCACGGTCCAGCAACAGGGCATCATCGTCGCCAAATCCACCCGTAACTTTCTGATGTTTTTCGCCTTGTCCTCCACCAATAAGGCTGAGGACGCCATCGCACTGGGCAATTACATTTCTTCCAGCGTCCTCGACCCCATCAGCCGTGTGAATGGCGTTGGCCAGGCGAATTTGTTTGGCACGCAATATTCCATGCGCCTCTGGCTGAATCCGCAGAAGCTGGAGGATTACGGCCTGACGGCCAGCGACGTCATCGCCGCTGTGCAGACTCAAAACGCGCAGGTGCCGGTGGGCCAGCTCGGTTCGCAGCCGGCCGTGAAAGGCCAGGAACTCAACGTGACCTTGCAAGGCCAAACCACCCTCACCACGGCCAAACAATTCGGGAACATCCTGTTACGGGTGAATCAGGATGGTTCGCGGGTATATTTGCACGATGTGGCCAAAGTCGAATTGGCTGGTGAGACCTATGCCTTCCAGGCGCGCGTGAATGGCCGGCCCGCTGCGGCCATCGGCATCCGCCTGGCGCCCGGCGCCAACGCCCTGGCCACCGCCGACTCCGTGCGCGCCAAGGTCGC
>Ga0335081_10016099_pt1 | contig 12096 bp, 12 predicted proteins | sample Lox_Sample_35_FD_206713 | JGI IMG/M metagenome (GOLD analysis project Ga0335081, IMG submission 206713) | Soil microbial communities from Loxahatchee National Wildlife Refuge, Florida, United States - Lox_Sample_3.5 | ecosystem: Environmental > Terrestrial > Soil > Wetlands | place: USA... | reverse complement strand
CCGGGCGGTCGGCGTCTCGCGGTCGTTCGAGGGGATCCACGCGCTGCAGGACGTCGACCTGGAGCTGGCGCCCGACCAGGTGCTGGGCCTGATCGGGCCCAACGGAGCCGGGAAGACCACCCTTGTCAACCTCCTGACCGGGTTCGACCTACCCTCGTCGGGGCGGATCGAGCTCGGCCAGCGGGAGATCACCCGCTGGCCGCCGCACCGGCGCGGCCGCGCCGGTCTCGCGCGCACCTTCCAGCACGGGCGGCTGTTCCGGGGGCTGACGGTGCGCGAGAACATCGAGGTGGCCGCGCTCGGCGCAGGCGCCTCGCCGGCGGAGGCCCGTCGGCGGGCCGCCCGGCTGCTCGATCTGCTCGGGCTCGGAGCCCGCGCCGACCAGTCGTCGGCAGTGCTGCCCCACGGCGACGAGCGGCGTCTCGGAGTCGCCCGCGCACTCGCGCTGCAACCGAGCTTTGTCCTCATGGACGAGCCGGCAGCCGGCCTGCACGAGGCCGAGATCCCCGCATTCGCCGCCGTGGTGCGCTCCGTCCGCGACGACTTCGGGGCCGGCGTCCTCCTGATCGACCACAACGTCGCTCTGATCATGGAGGTGTGCGACCGGGTGCACGTGCTCGACCGCGGCCGTACGCTCGCGGAAGGGACGCCGGACGAGATCCGCCGCAACTTCGACGTGGCCACCGCCTACCTCGGCGCGGGGTCGTCGAGCGTCGAGGCGGTCGATGTCTGAGGCAGCGCTCGAGCTTCGCGGCGTCGAGGTGCGCTACGGCGGTGTCGCCGCGGTTCGCGGACTCGATCTTCGCCTCGACCAGGGTGAGATCGTCGGTCTGATCGGCCCCAACGGAGCCGGCAAGTCGACGACGCTGCACGCGGTGATGGGCGGCGTACCCCTCGCAGGGGGCGAGATCCTCCTCGCCGGGCGTCCGCTACGCGGGCGACCGGAGGACATCGCGCGGTCGGGAGTCGCGTTGGTGCCCGAGGGTCGTCAGATCTTCGCCTCGCTCACCGTGCGCGAGAACCTCCGGCTCGGGCTCGCCGGGCGCAGGTCGGCCGAGGGCACGGCCGACGATCTCGAGTGGGTCCACGGGCTCTTCCCGGTGGTCGAGGAGTTCGGAGGCCGCCAGGCGGGCTCGCTCTCGGGCGGCCAGCAGCAGCAGCTCGCGATCGCGCGCGCTCTCGTCGCGCGGCCCGACGTGCTCCTGCTCGACGAGCCGTCGCTCGGGCTGGCGCCGAAGATCGTCGAGACGCTGTTCGAGACGCTGGCGCAGATCCGCGATCACGGCGTCACGATCCTGCTCGTCGAACAGCGCGGTGTCATGACCATCGAGTTCGCCGATCGCACCCACGTCATCTCGAACGCCGAGCTCCGGCTGACCCTCACGAAGGCCGATGCCCGTGATCCGGACGAACTGACGCACAGGCTCACCCACGCTTACCTTTCATGAGCTCGTTTCTCCAGGCCGTGATCGACGGCATCGGCCTGGGAGCCGTGTACGCGGTCGTCGCGGTCGGGATCGGGCTCGTCTTCGGTGTCATGCGGCTCGTGAACCTCGCCTACGGGGAGCTGATCACGGCTGCCGCCTACACCCTGGCCTTCCTCAGCGGTGCACCATCGGTGGTGGCGATCGCCGCCTGCTTCGCCGTGGCGATCGTAGGCGCGCTCGTGATGGAACGCGTGGCGTTCAGGCCGTTGCGCGGCGCCTCGCCGGCGACCATGCTCGTCGCCAGCTTCGCGATCAGCTTCCTGCTCCAGAACGTCTATCTGCTCTCGTTCGGGTCCCGGGGCAGCACGGTGGGCACGCTCGGCGGCCTGAACACGGCGATCGCGATCGGAACGCTGCGGATCCGCTGGATCTCGGTGGTAGCGATCATCGTCGGCGCGGTGCTGCTCGCCGGGCTGACGCTGTTCCTCAACCGCACCACGGTCGGGCTCCATCTCCGCGCCTCGGCCGCCGACTTTCGTACCGCGCGGCTGCTGGGGGTGCGTGCCGACCGCGTGATCGCGTTCTCGTTCGCGATCTCCGGCGCGCTCGCGGCTGCCGTGGCGGTGCTGTTGACGGTGCAGTCGCCGCTCGTGACCCCGGACTTCGGGGTCCAGGTGACGATCTTCGCGCTGATCGGCGTCGTCGTGGGAGGCCTCGACCGGCTGGCGACTGCGACCGCCGGCGGGTTCCTGATCGGCTTCGCAACCGCGTTCGTCGGCGACGAGCTGCCCTCGTCGAGCAGCGTCTACCTGCCGTCGGTCGTGTACGGGCTCGTGATCGCCGTGCTTCTGCTCCGGCCGGGCGGGCTGTTCGCGGGCGGTCGCGGGCTCAGCGCGGAGCGGGTGTGAGAAGCCGGCTCGATCCGCTGGTCACGGTGGCGGCACCGGTGCTGCTCGTGCTCGTGGTGGCGTTGCTCGGCGCCAACGCGGGGGCGGTGCGCAAGCTCGAGTTCGACGATGCGCTCGTGAACACCGCGATCGTGGTCGCCCTATACGTGTTCATCGGCAACTCGGGCGTCCTCTCGTTCGGACACATGAGCTTCGTCGCGATCGGCGCGTACCTCTCGGGGATCCTGACCCTCGGTGCCGAGCAGAAGAACTTCGTCCTCCCGGCGATGTACCCGTTCCTGCGGCACACTCATGTTTCGACGGTCTCGTCGCTGGCGCTGGCCGCGCTCGCGGGTGGGGTGTTCGCGCTCCTGACGGGGATCGCCCTGATGCGGCTGTCCGGGCTGCCGGCGGGCATCGCCACGTTCGCGGTCCTCGGGATCACGGCGAACGTGATCAGCTACTGGGACAAGATCGGGCCGGGCGTGACCGCACTTGCTCTCGTGCCCGAGAGCGGAACGTGGACGCTCGCGATCGGGGCCGTGATCGCGATCGTGGTCGCGTTCGCCTACCAGCGAAGCCGGTTCGGGCGCCGGCTGCGCGCCACGCGAGAGGATCCGCAGGCGGCCGAGGCATCGGGCATCCACGTGCACCGCGAGCGCCTGGTCGCCTTCGTGATCAGCGGGGCGCTGGCCGGATTCGCGGGCGGGCTGCTCGTCCACGAGCTGGGCTCGATCACAGTCGACCAGGTCGATCTCGAGCTGACGTTCATCACCCTGGCGATGCTTGTGATCGGCGGCGTCCAGAGCGTGTGGGGCGCGGTGCTCGGAGCATTGCTGATCAGCGGGCTGAACTCGTTCCTGAACGACGCCGAGCAGGGTGTGCACATTCCGTTCTACGTGAACCTTCCCGACGGATCGCGGCTCGTCGCCCTCGGCGTAGTGATGGCGCTGGTGCTGATCCTGCGGCCCTCGGGCCTGACCGGCGGACGCGAGGTGACGGTCGGTGGGCTGCGGCGCGCGGCCCACCTATGGCGAAGCTAGCCCGCAGAGGCGGTCGACGCCGTCCCAGAGCTCGACGTAGCTCGTCGTCAGCGGCGAACAGCCGAGCCGGATCGTGTCGGGCGTCCGGAAGTCGGTGATGACGCCGGCCGCAGCAAGCTTCCGGCAAAGCTCGCTCGCGTCGGCCCGGCGAATCGAGACGTGGGAGCCGCGGTGTTGCCAGCCACGCGGGCTGCCGAGCGTGAAGCCCAGCGGCCCGAGCCGCTCGTCGTGGAGCGCGATCGCGTACTCGGTGATCTCGCGCGCCTTCTGCCTGATTGCGGGGATGCCGGCCTCGCCGGTGAGCCGCGCGCCCTCCTCGACGGCGGCGAGACCGAGCACTCCCGGGGTGCCGGAGAGCCACGCCGAGATGCCCGGGGCGGGGACGTAGTCCTGCTCCATGAGGAACTGGTCGCGGCGGCCGAACCAGCCCCAGATCGGGTGTCTGAGCTCTGACTGGAGCCGCTCGGCGACGTAGAGGAACGCGGGAGCTCCGGGACCGCCGTTGAGGTACTTGTAGGTGCAGCCCACCGCGAGGTCGGCGTCGGCCACGTCGAGCCCGGCTGGCAGGAGGCCGGCGCTGTGGCAGAGGTCCCAGAGCACGAGCGCACCTGCATCATGGACGAGCGCCGTGACCTCCTCGAGCGGCATGACCGCCGCCGAGCGGTAGTTGACGTGCGAGAGGACGGCGAGCGCCGTTCTTGTGCCGAGGAGGGCCGCGACGTCGTCGGCGGAGGCGCCGTCGACGGGGTCGCCCTCGAGCCAGCGGAGCTCGAGCCCCCTCGAGGCGGCGAGGCTCTCGAGGATGTAGCGGTCGGTCGGGAACTCGTCGTGCTGGACGACGATCTCCGTGCGCGACGGGTCGAGGTCGAGCGCGGCGAAGGCGAGCTTGTAGAGGCAGACGGTGGTCGAGTCGGCGACGATGGTCTGGCCGGGAGCGGCGCCGACCAGGCTGCCGATCAGGTCGCCGATCCGCACCGGCAGCTCGAGCCATTCCTCGTACCAGCCGCGGATCAGCCGCTCGCCCCATTGCTCGGCGATCACGCCCTGGAGCCGTTCGAGCGAGACGCGCGGGAGCCGTCCGAGCGAGTTCCCGTCGAGGTAGACGAGCCCCGGATCGGGGATCACGAACCGTTCGCGGTAGGGCCCGAGCGGGTCAGAGCGGTCGAGCGAAACGGCCCCGTCGCGGTCGAGCCGAAGGTCAGCCGGCATGGCGCGGGCCGAAGAGGCGCCGGTAGTACGCGAGCCAGTTGGTCGCGATCCCGAGGCGGGCGGCCTGGAGGTCGATCGTTCCCGCGCAAACGGCGTCGTGGAGCCGGTCTTCGAGCTGATCTTTCACGTGGTAGCTGTCGGGGCCGGATCCGGGCTCGGGGAAGAGGTTGGCGATCGCGTTCGACCCGCCGAGCTCGAGCGGGACGATGTGGTCGATCTCGATGCTGTACCCGTAGTAGGTCTGCGGCATGCCGTACTCGCGCTCGACCGCGAACTTCTCCGACTGGGGGACATCCCGGATCGTGCTCGTCCGGAACCCGGGCGAGCAGATGACGCTCGTCGTCAGCTGGCGGTAGTACGCACCTGGAGAGCAGCGCCGGTCCGGGCTCGTGCCCCGGAGGCAGTCTGCGTTCCTCGTCCGGGGCGAGATCAGGACGGTTGTCAGCGAGCCCGGGCTCGACGCGGCCGGAGCCTTCGCCCGGGTCCGCGCGCCCGCGTAGTCGGTCAGATAGCCCGACGCGGGGCACGCGAAGCCGTAAGCGTGATACTCCGGGTTCCCGATCTTGCAGTACTCACCGACGCGAAGGCACTTCTCGCCCCAGCTGAGCCGCGCATCGACGTACCCGACGGAGCAAGCCTGACCGAGCGACCCGCCGGCCGCCCGATCCGGGACGGACACGGAAACGAGCGCTCCGGCGACGAGAGCGATGAGGCATGCGCGCAGTGGTACCCCCTCACCCGCATCATCGTCCGTTGGGACGACCTCCGCAACGATCCCCGCAACGCCGCGGGTGCCAGTCGGCCTTCGCCGACTCCGAACGCATCTGCCGGACTGGAGCACGAAATGGATGCCGTCCGCCTCCCCCGCCTGTCTGACGGCCACCTGGCTGAGCCGTCTCACCAACAGGCTCATCAAGACGCCTGCCGTCGTGTTGGGCAGACTTCTGTTGATGGTCGGAGTGCTTGCTTTGGTCGTGCTCGTCAGCGGGCTGCACGGAGTGGTAACGCGCGGGCCGACGTTGCCGGTTTGCAAGGTTGGCAGCCTGTGCACGGCGCCGGCTGTCGGCGCCGATCTGGTCTTCTCCAGGGGCGGTCACACGGTCATCGAGGCACGCACGGGTGCAGGCGGCCGCTACTCGATCAGGCTCGCGCCCGGCTTCTACACGGTGAGCCTGACCCCGACGCCACGGATCGGATTCGGCCTGCAACCGACGACCGTTCGTGTCATCGAGGGCACGAATCGGCGGATCGACTTCTCTATCGATACCGGCATTCGCTGAACCTCCACACCGTTAGGGCGGTCGACCTGACCGCCGCTCTCGGTCGCCCCGAGCGACGAGATCTCTGCGGTCGGGGCTGGTGAGGGGCTCGATTTCCTACGCGCGGTGCGGACGTTCCAGCAGCGTGAAACGGCGGTTCGCGCGCCGAAGACGATCGGGATTCGTATGCCCAGACAGTCGTGGTGGCAGGCGGGCGCCGCCGCCTCGGTTACGATGGCCGGGTGGAACGGCTGTCGCGCTCGCAAGTCCTTCGCGCTTCGCCACCGCTTTTCACGTCGCGTCAGCTCGATCGGTTCACGCGCTGCCACCCGGCAGTGCCTCTGTTTATCTTCGCTCCGGTCATCGTCGCGCTGGGAGCGATCGGTCTCGGGCGGCTTCCTGTTTGGCAGGCAGCGGTCGTGTTCCTCGGCGGATACGGACTCTGGACCTTGGCCGAGTACTGGATCCATCGCTCGATCTTCCACCTCGAACCGAAGAGCCGGCTCGGCTCGAGGCTCCACTGGATCTTCCACGGCGTCCACCACGATCACCCGAGTGATCCGATGCGGCTCGTGATGCCCCCGGTCGTCACCGTCCCCCTGGCCGTTGGCTTCCTTGCCCTCTTCGTCGTCGCGCTCGGGCCTGCGACCGGCCCGGCCGCCGCGGCCGGCTTCTTCTTCGGCTACCTCCAGTACGACATGCTCCACTACACCCTCCACCACACCCGACCGTCGAGCCGTGTCGGCCGCCGCCTGCACGAGCTGCATATGCGTCACCACTTCGAAGACGATGAGCGCTGCTTCGGCGTCAGCGCGCCCTGGTGGGACACCATCTTCCGCACCGGGCCCCGGCGCACCACGAAGCACGGCTGACAGGTCGCGGTGTTCGGCACGATGGCGGCCGACGTCCTGCACGTCGAGTTTCGCGTGCCCTACACAGTCTCGACGCTCGTGTTCGCGATCGGACTGGTCGTGGTCTTCTCGACCTGGTATCGAAGCGAAGGGACGCTCTCGATTCACAGCATCAACACGCCTCGGCGCGAGGCGTTCTACTGGGCGGCGGTGCTCGCGATGTTCGCGATGGGCACCGCGGCCGGCGACCTGGCGGCCTACACCGCACGCCTCGGCTTTCTCTCAGCGGGCGCGTTCTTCGCGATCGTGTTCGCCGTCCCTGGAATCGCGTATCGCTTCTTCAACCTGAACGCCATCGTTGCGTTCTGGTTCGCCTACGTGATGACTCGGCCGCTCGGAGCGTCGTTTGCCGACTGGATGGGCAAGTCACGCACCGCAGGCGGACTCGGTTGGGGTGACGGCGCGGTCACGCTCGTCCTCGCGGTCCTGATCTTCGTTCTCGTTGGCTACGTGACGGTCACCGCCGGGGATCGACAGGGAGCGGAGTCCCGAGAATGGCGTGGACTCGCGGAGCCACTCGGCGAAGACGCAGCCAGTTGAGAATGGCACAGATGACGCGGAGCACGAAGTTCCCGACGGTCGACGGATCCGCGACTCGGCTCAGGTGGCCGGCTCGGGTGTCGGCTTGCCGAGCTTGTAGGTTCCGGCGGCGAGCAGCCCGAGCGTGAGGATAGGCACCACCGTAAGGAAGCGGTAGATGAGTGTCGCCGCCACGGCCTCCGCATTGTCCGCCCCGAAGCCGACGAGGGCCCCGGTGAGGGCGAGCTCCTCAATGCCGAACCCTCCGGGTGTGATCGGGATCGAGCCGAGCGCGCGAGTCAACGACCAGGCCGCGAACGCCTCGACGATACTGACCTGGAGGCGCGTCACACCGACGGCGCGGAGCGCCACCACGAGCACGATGAAGACGGCGAGTTGGCTGGCGATGGTGGCGATCGTGAGCACATACCAGCGGCGGCGCAGCAGGTCGATCGCCTCGGTGCGGAAGCGGACGAAGTCCGTGCCGCTCCAGCTGACCGGGCGCTTGCGGATCAGCCGCTTGAGCCGGGACGCTGCACGTGCTGCCGTATCACCCACGGTCCGGGCCGACCGCTTACTCGAAAGCCCGGCCGCGAAGCTCGCAACGATCGCGACGAGGATGATCGACCCGATCAGCGCCACGAGCTCGAGTGTCTTGTTCTTGCCTCCCTCGGCGGCCAACGCGGCGAGAGCGACAACCGGGAACCCGTACTTCGCGAGCTGGCTCCAGATGTTCGTCAGCGCGACCGCGAGCCCGACAGGGCGCCCTTCGAGACCCCAGCTCCTGAGCATTCCGAACTGGGTCGCCATTCCGACCGCAGTACCTCCGGGCGCGACCAGCGACAAGGCCGAGGCGGCCAGTGTCACCCGCAATGCATGCAGGAAGCGGAGCCCCGGGAGGACGGCCATCCAGGGAGGCGCATTGCTGAGGAGATTGATGACAGTGACGGCAAGAAGCGCCGCCACCCACTCCCAGGTCAACGACTTCACGACCTCCCAGACCTCGCGGTAGCTGGCGATCTTCGGCAGCACCACCGCGAAAACGACGCCGACTACCGCAACCGAGACGACGACCCCGGTGATCCTCCCTCGACCACTACGTCGCTTCGACTGCGCACGCGCCAGTTCCGCCCCAACGAGCTCGTCCTCGGCCGGCATAGGTACCGGCGGTGCCCCATCAGACGCCACGGCTTTCCTTCGACCGAATCGCAGCGAGGGTACCAGGGGCGTTCCTCGTCGTGTCGACAGCGAAGAAGCCGAGCGTGGCGAACTCCTCTCGGGACAGGTGGGCAACCCCGCCTGCAAACCTCGGCGACGCGATCGTGTTCATCGATCGGGCGGATCAGCAGCCCCGGCGTAGTTCGCTTGGCTTCTCAGCCGGGGGAGCCCCTCAGAATTCGACGCGGTCTATCGGGCCGGCTTGCCGACAATGAGCGTCAGCGCCTCCACACCCTCCACCACGAGCGTTTCGCCGGGCCTGGCGCCCGCGAAGCAGTACGCCTTCCAGCTCTCGCCCTGAAGCCGGACCCGCCCCTCGGGCTGGATGGGGGAGACGGCCGTCACAGGCATGCCGATCAACGCCTCCCGGCCGACCACGACCGGCAGACGCCGCGTGTAGCGGAGCCAGAACGTCTTCTCGGCCACCTCCCACACGATCACGCAGGCAACCAGCACTACTCCCCAGGGCGAGGGCAGCACGAAGAACGAGAGCACAATCGCCAGGAGCGGAAGCACCAGCACCACCACCCACGAGGGTACTACGCCGCCGATCGCAGCGTTCTCCGCTTCTGGTCAGTGGATGCGCGCGGCCTGCGCGAGACCGAATGGATCAATCCACGGGGGAGGCCGCCGCGGCGGCCTCCCCCGTGGTGTTCCGTTCCTGCCGGTTCTCGGTTCAGCTGGAGCGCGTCCGCGTTGCTTCTTCGGGATGCCGATGCGGCGTAGCCCAAACCGGGCGGATCGGCCCTCAGAACCTCCTGGTTCCCGTGGAGAAGCACATAGCCCGGCTAAAGTCGATTACCCTCAGAACTCACCTGCTGCGTTTTGGACGCTAGGCAACTCCTGGGACCCCCTTACCGTGCCTTCTTCGCGCTGGCACCAAGTGCGACGATGCGGTTGAACCAGGTCGTTCGCCCGCGTCGGCTGGACCTCTGCTGCTGTGGGCTGTCGAAGACGGGGACGCACTCGATGGCGGGCATCTTCTCGCGCTACCGCAATGCGCACCATCCGGATACCGAGGTGCGTCTTCCCCTCGCGTCCGCGTTGCTGAAGGACGAGCTTGACGAGGTCGAGGCAATGCAGCTGCTGCGTCGGCGGGATTCCCTGCTTTGGCTGGAGATCGAATCCTCGACGCTTGCCGGGATACTGATCAAGCCCCTCGCTGATGCCTGCCCGACAAAGCGCTTCGTGCTAACGATCCGCGACGTCTACTCGTGGTGTGACTCCTGGCTCGACCACAACATCAACTGGCCACCGGCTCCCGGCTCGCCCTGGGCCGCGCTTGACCGGCTCCGGCTCGGAGCCGACGGGAGCGAGCCAACGCGCTTCGATGCCCCACTTACTGCACTCGGCTTTCCGCCGCTCAGGTGCTTCTTCCAGCTATGGGCGCGCCATAACAGCGAGGTGCTGGACGCCCTCTCGCCCGACCGGCTGCTGGTAGTGCGTACCCACGAGCTTGTGGAGAGATTCCCCGACATCGCAGCCTGGGCCGGCGTCCCGCCCGAGACCTTGCAGGCAGACCAGGCGTGGCTGTTCCGCACCGTCGAGCCACATCGAGTGCTGGCAACGCTCGATGCCTCGTACGTTCGAGAGACGGCCGACCAGTACTGCGGAATACTGATGGCCGAGCACTTCGCAGACGTGACGTGGCACTAGAGGGGGGCCAACGGCTACACCGCCGCGGGTGCCTGCCCCGCTCTGCGATCCAGGCGCCAGACTGCGGATAGGTGCAGCGTATTCCTCGTGCGTCCTGTGGGTAAGTAGTTCGGCAGTATGACCAGGGGAGGATCACGATGAGCTTTCGCGCGTCACTCGTCGTAGTCTGTTTCGCGGCAGCCGTGCTCGCAGCATCCGCGAGTGCGACGAGAGTGAGCATCAGCGGGCACAGCCAGTCACAGGTGAAGAAGAGCTGTAGCGGCGTCTATTGGCCGGGCAGCGGCAAAGGGAACACCTATGGCTGCCTGAACGACGACGGTTCAGGAATCGTCTGTGGCGGTGTCACCAAGACCCAGCAGAAGACCTGCGACACGTTCGACGCGGCACCGAGAGGCTCCTCGTACGCGCATCAGATCAAGGTGGCGCTCGTCCGGGCCGCCAAGCACTGATGCCGCCCGCCACCGGCGGGCGCTAGCCGAGCGGAGTTCGAAGGCCGGCATGCCGCACTACACGGGTCTCAGCCGTTTGCCAGTCGAGCCGCCACAATGGCGTGTGCCTCAGTGTGGGCGGCGGCATGGCCTGTCACTACGGCGAGGAAGTCGCCTCGCTCCAGGGCGTAAAGGCGGGCGTCTGTGTCCGCGCGCACGGTCGCTGTCCGCGGGATGTCGCGGAGCAAGCCGATCTCGCCGAAGAAGTCCCCCGGGCCGGCGTGGACGCTCCGGGTGCCGATGTCGATCGTTAGCTCGCCCTCGACGACGACGTAGAAGCGGTCGCCGATCTCGCCGGCGCGAATCATGATGTCTCGCGCCGCGATGTTGACCGGAATCAGATGCGAGGCGATTCGCTCTTTGGCTGCGAGGGAGAGCGGGGCGAAGAGCGGTACGCCGTCAATGAGCGCGAGCTGAGGCGCGGGTACGACCTCAGAGTCGATCTCGATCAGCCGTCGATGGGAGACGAGCACAAGAACGGGGAGGATCGCGCCGACCACGAGGAGCGTCGAACGCGTCCCCATCAGCGTCACGAAGGCTGGCGCGGCGAACGAGCCGATCGCCACCGCGCCCATCGCGAGGCCCCACGTTACGCCAAGCACGCGGGCCAGCACGTCGTCAGGGACGATGCGCTGGAGCAGCGTGAACCCGGCGACGTCCTCGACGCTGTTCGCGGCGCCGACGACCGCGAGCAGGCCGATCACCGGTACGACGTACGGAAGCGGTGCGATAAGCATGATTGGCACTCCCCAACAGACGAGCGCCCAGCCGAACGGCTGCGCGAGCCTTTCTCCACGCAGCGAGACCGCCCCAAGCGCGCCGGCCAGGCCCCCGGCCCCGATTGCGGCCGTGAGGTACCCGACCTCCGATGCACCCGTGTGCAGCACCTGATATGCGACGAGGACGATCAACACGTTCAGGCACCCGCGCACGAACGTCTGCGCGGCGATAAGTCCCACAAGCAGACGTGCGCGGGGGACATCCCCGATCGCCCGGAATCCCTGCCAGACCGCACCTTTGGCGACGCTCGCACGCCCGACGATGGGACCTTCAACCGACACACGAGCAAGCAGGACGGCCGCAACGAGAAGAGCGCCCGCACCGGCCGCAAAGACCGCTCCGACGTCGGCGAACGCGACAAGCAGTCCGGCGGCGAGCGGGCCGAACAGGGTGCCGAGACTCTCGATCGTCGACGTCGCGCCGTTTGCGGCGATCAGATCCTTGGCTGTTCGAGCCAGCGACGGCAGCAACGCTTGAAATGCGGGCCGGAAGAGAGTGGAGCAGACACCGACCGCAGCCGCAGCGCCGAACACGAGCAACCGGTCGCCCGCCATCACTCCCGCCGCTGAGACCACGAGCGCCGCCGCTCCCAGCAGCACTACTCCGAGGAGAAAACGCTCACGCCGAAATCGATCGCCCAGAGACGATGCGAACGGCGCGATCATCGCCGCCGGGAGCAGCCGCACGAGCCCGGAGATC
>Ga0335081_10016098_pt1 | contig 12096 bp, 17 predicted proteins | sample Lox_Sample_35_FD_206713 | JGI IMG/M metagenome (GOLD analysis project Ga0335081, IMG submission 206713) | Soil microbial communities from Loxahatchee National Wildlife Refuge, Florida, United States - Lox_Sample_3.5 | ecosystem: Environmental > Terrestrial > Soil > Wetlands | place: USA... | reverse complement strand
AGCAGGACCTTTCCGGCCGGCGTGAGTCGCAGTCCGCCGCGCCCGCGGTCGAGCAGACGGACACCGATCTCGGTCTCGAGTAGGCCGATTTGGTGCGACACCGACGGCTGAGAGAGCGACAGCGTCTCAGCGGCGCGCGAGAACGACCGTTCGTGGGCCACGGTCCGGAAGGTCAACAGTCGTCGCGGATCCATAGTTTCTGTCTATCAGACTGCGATATTCAGTATTTGAATTTATGTTGATCTGCCCGCATCATGGGCCTGGGAGAGACGAACGAACGCTTCGGTAAATGACACCGGATCCAGGTGCCCGCCGGCGGATGAGTTCGCTCACCCGTGATCTACAGGCAACGAGAGGAATTCCCGATGCGCGCAACCATCATGCACGGCGCCGGGGACGTGCGGATTGAGAGCGTCCCAGACCCCCAACTGATCGAGCCGTCCGACGCGATCATCCGCGTCAGGAGGGCCAGCATCTGCGGCAGCGATCTGTGGCCGTACGCCTCGATGGAGCCCACCGAGACCGGCCAGTCGATGGGGCATGAGGCGATCGGCGTCGTCGAGGCCGTCGGTGCCGACGTGCAGACGATCAAGACCGGACAGCTGGTGATCATGCCGTTCGCGTTCTCGGACGGAACGTGCGAGTTCTGCCACGAGGGGCTGCAGACGGAGTGCATCCACGCCGGCTTCTTCGGCAACAACGGCGTCAACGGCGCGCAAGCCGAGGCGCTGCGCATCCCCTTCGCCGACGGGACGCTGTACCGGATCGGCACCGGCGAAGACGACGCACTGTTGCCCTCGCTGCTCACGCTGTCTGACGTGATGGGCACCGGCCACCACGCCGCCGTGCCGCCCACGTCGGGCCGGGCAAGATCGCCGCGGTGGTCGGCGATGGCGCCGTCGGGCTGTGCGCGGTGATCGCCGCCAAGCGGCTAGGCGCTGAGCAGATCATCATCCTGGGGCGCCACACCGACCGCACCGGGCTCGCTCGCGAGTTCGGCGCGACCGACGTAGTGCCCGAGCGCGGCGACGCGGCCGTCGAGCGGGTGCGGGAGCTGACCGGCGGGCTGGGCGCGCACTCCGTGCTCGAGTGCGCGGGACTCAGCGCGTCCATGGAGACTGCGATCGGGATCGCTCGCCCAGGTGGCGCGATCGGCCGCGTCGGGGTTCCCCAGGAGGAGACGCTGCCGGGCTCCCAGACAGCGTTCTACGCCAACCTGACGATCGGCGGCGGCCCGGCGCCGGCACGCGCCTACATCGACGAGCTCCTACCCGACGTGCTCGAGGGTCGGATCGAGCCCGGCCGGGTCCTCGACCGCACCGTCGACCTCGACGGTGTGCCCGAGGGGTACCGGGCGATGGCCGACCGCGAGGCGATCAAGGTCATGGTGCGGCCCTGACCGCCTGGACAGCGGCGCGCTGGACCGGATCGGCGCCCGCCAGCGAACTTCAGATCGCCGCCGGGCGCCTGCGGGCTTTCCGACGGCCGCTCACATCCTCGAATAGGAGAACCCCGAATGCAGATCACTCGCAACTCCCTGGACAGCAGCCAAGGCCCGGACGCCTCGTTCACCGGGACCGTCTACGTCGGCGCCGTCGCCGCGCCCGAGCCTCCCGCGCGCGTGGGGGCCGCCAGCGTCCACTTCACGCCGGGCGCGCGGACGCACTGGCACACCCACCCGTTTGGCCAGACGATCTTCGTCACCGAGGGCATCGGGCCCTGCCAGCGCCAGGGCGGCCCTGTGGACGAGATCCGCCCCGGCGACCGCGTGTTCTTCGCGCCCGGCGAGAACCACTGGCACAGCGCGGCCCCCAACCGCTTCATGACCCACATCGCCATCCAGGAGGTCGACGGGTCCGGCAGCCCCGTCACCTGGGGCGACCCCGTCGACGACGACACCTACCTCGCCACCCCCCCGGCATGACGCCCGGGGGGCCAATGTCGCCACAGAGCACACAACCAGCAAAAACCACAGGAGACACAGCATGCCGACGACCCAAAGCGCCATCCCGAAGATCACTCTCAACGACGGCGCGACGATCCCGCAGCTCGGCTACGGCACGCTCGCGCTGCAGCCCGATCGCGACGTCACCCACGAGAACACCAACATCGCAGCCCAGACGGTCAGCGAGGCTCTCGCGGCCGGCTACCGGCATATCGACACCGCCCAGGCCTATGGCACCGAGCCGGGTGTCGGCAAGGCGATCGCCGAGTCCGGGATCGCCCGCGACGAGATCAACATCACCAGCAAGCTCGCCAACGCCAACCACAGGCCCGACCAGGTGAAGCGCTCCTTCGATCAAACGATGACCTACCTCGGTGTCAATCAGGTCGACCTGTTCCTCGTCCACTGGCCCGTTCCGACCCGCTTCGGGGGCGACTACGTCTCGACGTGGAAGGCGGTCACCGAGCTCGCCGCAGACGGGCGAGCCCGCAGCGTCGGCGTCTCCAACTTCCAGCCCGCCCACCTGGAGCGGATCATCGCCGAGACCGGGATCACCCCGGCCGTCAACCAGGTCGAGCTGCACCCATACTTCGCGAACATCGCGGTGCTCCAAGCCGCCGCCAACCACGGTGTCGCGATCGAGGCCCACAGCCCGCTCGGCCACAACAACGCCAAACTCGACGACCCGACGATCCTGCAGATCGCCGCCGCGCACGAGCGATCAGTGGCACAGGTCATCCTCCGCTGGCACATGCAACACGGCTACATAGCGATCCCCAAATCCGCCCGGCCCGAGCGGATGGCCGAGAACATCAACGTGTTCGACTTCGACCTGTCCACCGAGCAGATGAACACGATCGACGCGCTCGACAAGGGCGAGACGGGACGCGTCGGTCCCAACCCCAACACCTACGAAGGCGTCTAGAACAATCCCTGGTGTCGCCCGCCCCGGCGGCGCAGGTCCTCTGAGGCCGGACCGAAGCGTGCGCTCGCCGCTCGATTCTCCGTGGAACCACGAACAAGGCGGATCGGCCCGGAGTTAGCTCACTCACCGGGAGCGAGTTAGCAGTCGGAGCCCGGACCGCCAAGGGGGCAGCGGCTTGTGCTTGCCCCCAAGGGCACGGGTGTGGACCATCGAGGTTGTCGAAATTGAGGAGTTTCGAGAGCCGCCGGCCGAGCCGCACCGCTCCCGCTTTCGCGCCGCGACGCCAACGTCGCCGGACTGAACAAGCGACCTGCATCGCGCGGACAGCAGGGAAGCTCGCGGCGGCCCGCGGGCCGGTCCGGCGGAAGTGTCGCTCGTGGCCCCGAGCACGAGGCCTCAGGAAGAAACGACGACTATCTTGGGGTTTCTTCCCGAGGGGTCGACGCACCGCCGTCATCGAACGTCCATCGCTCAGTTTGCGCCACGCGCCGTGAGGAGGCCACGGCGGGATAATCGCGGCATGCCGCGGCGGCTCAGCATCAGTCGGCTTCTCGGGTAGGGCTGATGGTCGGTCGGATCTCATCGCCTCGGTTCGTGGGGCGGGTGGCCGAGTTGGATGTTCTGCAGCGGGCGGTGGCGCGTGCGTCGTCTGGGACGGGTACGGCGGTCCTGATTGCGGGCGAGGCCGGGATGGGGAAGAGCCGGCTCGTGTCCGAGCTCGAGGCGCGGTACAGGCGCGTGGTGCGGTTGTCCTGATCGGCGAGTGTGTGGAGCTTGCGGAGGGTGAGCTGGCGTTCGCGCCGATCATCGCAGCACTGCGTGGGGTGATGGAGGACGGTGGATCGCTGGAGGGGTTGGAGGATCCGCTGCGGTCGGCGCTTGCGGCGTTGTGGCCGGTCGCGGGCGCGGGCGGGAGCATGGCCGGTGGGCGGGAGCAGCTGTTTGAGGCGGTGTATCGGGTGCTCGTGCGGTTGGCGGAAGAGCGGGTGGTGGCGTTGATCGTCGAGGACGTGCACTGGATCGATCCGTCCTCGCGCGATCTGTTGGCGTTCCTGGTTCGCAACGCGCGGCGCGATCGGATCGCGGTCGTCGCCACCTATCGCCCCGATGAGCTGGGCAACGGTCATCCGCTGACGCCGTTTGTGGCTGAGCTGGAGCGGTCGGGTCGCGCCGAGCGTGTGGAGCTGGAGCCGCTGGCGCGCTCGGAGGTGGCCGAGCAGCTCGAGGCGATCTCGGGGCGGGTGCCGACGGTCGCCGTGCTCGACCGGATCTTTGTCCGCTGCGAGGGCAATCCGTTCTTCGCGGAGGAGTTGCTCGGGACCGCTGCCGCGGGGGGCGGCCAGCTGCCGGTGCCGGTGCGCCAGGCGCTTCTGTTGCGGGTCGAGCGATTGTCAGAGCTGACCCGCGTGGTGCTGGGGTCGCGGCGGTCGTCGGTCGATCGGTCGACCATCGCCTGCTCGCGGGCGTGGTCGGGATCGGCGATCGGGAGTTGTTTGCCGCGCTGCGGGAGGCGACCGATAACCACGTGCTGGTCCAGAGCGCGGGCGGCGCCGCTTATACGTTCCGCCACGCGCTGCTGCGTGAAGCGATCTACACGGACATGCTGGTCGGTGAGCGGCTGCACCGGGCGATCGCCGAGGCCCTGGACGCGCATCGTGAGTACGCCGTGGCTGGAGCCGCGGCGGAGCTCGCCTATCACTGGCTTGCGGCTGGTCAGGAACGCGCGGCTCTTGGTGCGAGTGTCGAGGCCGCCGGCGATGCCGAGCGAATGCACGCGCACGGCGAGGCTGCCACGCACATCGACCGCGCGCTTGAGTTGTGGGATCGGGTGGAGTCCCCCCGATGACGCGGCGGGCTGCGGTCGCCTCGACCTTTTGTTGCGGGGGTCGGAGTTCGCCGACTTCGGCGGCTATCCCGCACATGGGCTCGCGCTTGCCGAGCAGGCGCGGGCAGCCATCGACGAGCACGCCGATCCGCTGCTAGCCGCTGCCGCAGAGGCGCGCATCGGGCGTTCGCTTCATTTCTCCGGCCGCGGGGTGGAGGCGGTCGACCATCTTGCCGCAGCTCGGCGGCTGGTTCCCAGCGAGCCGCCTTCGATCGCCTACGCGCAGGCGCTGGCTTTCGAAGGACGCGCGCTGATGCTGAATGAGAAGGCGAGCGAAGGCCAACGGCGACTCCAAGAGGGGCTCCGGATCGCTGAGCACCTCGGCGCGCGGAAGGTGCAAGCGAGCGCCATGAACTCGCTCGCGATCGTGTTCGGCGACCTCGGCGAGTTCGAGCAGGCGATCGCGGCCGGCCGCGACGGGCTGTGGATCGCCAAGGAGAGCGGCTCCGTGGAGGAGATCATGCGGGCGTACATCAACGGAAAGCCAGGCGATCGACGATGCCGGCAACGTGGAGGAAGCGCTGGCGCTTGGGGTGGAGGGAATCGCGACCGGCGACCGGCTCGGGATGAGCCGGGTCGCCGGCGATCAGCTGCGCTGCCAGGCCGCGTGGCGCCTGGTGCGACTGGGTCGCTATGCAGAGGCGGAGCGGATCGCGCATGAAGCGCTCGACCGCGCGACGACGCCATTCAACGTGGCGGCATCGCACTGGCTCGCCGGCCGTCTCGCGACCGAGCGCGGCGACCTCGGATTGACCGAGGATCACCTCGAGCAGGCGTGGTCGATGATGCAGAGCACGGGAGGCTTCCAGCTGATCGGGCCGGCGACGGCTGCCCGAGTGCTGCTTGAGATCGACCGCGGCGAGCTGGAGCGGGCGCGGGAGCGCGCACGGGAGGGGTCGAGCGAGGGGCTGCTGGGGAGGGCAACCTGCTCTACAACGCGGAGGTGTTCTGGCTCGCTGTGCGGGTCGAGGCGGAGCTCGGCGAACGGGCCCGCGTGAGAGGCGACGCCGGGGCGCTCGAGGAATGCGCGCGTATCGCGTCAGCGGCACTCGCGGTGCTGGACGGGGCGATCTCGGAGCTGACTGGCGACGGCCCACCGCCAGAGGCGGCTGCGTTCAGGGCGCTCGCCGAAGCGGAGCTGACGCGCCTGCGGGGCGAGCGAACGGCCGAGCCGTGGCTGGCTGGCTGCGGCGCACCGATTCCAGGCGCTCGGTCAGCTCCCGGCGATCGGCTACGTGGAGTTTCGCGCCGCCGAGGCGCTGGCTCGCCGGAGCTCCTAACACCGAGGTCGCGGCGCAGCTCCGGGCCGCGCTTGCGACCGCACTTGCGCTCGGCATGCCGCCGTTTCTCGAGGAGGTCCACGGATTGGCGCGGCACGCGCGTGTACCGCTCGGAGACGGTGCGGATGCGTCGGCGGTCGGCGTCGACGAGCTCGGTCTCACCGAGCGCGAGCTGGAGGTGCTGCGGCTGCTGGGCGACGGCCGTATCAACCGGCAGATTGGCGAGGAGCTGTTCATCACCCCCAAGACCGCCAGCGTGCACGTATCGCGGATCCTGATGAAGCTCGGCGTCGCCAACCGCGCCGAGGCCACGGCCGCGACGCACCGGATGGGGCTCGTCACGCCCGCTCGACGTGGATTAGCCGCCTTAGGGTTCCCGCCCGAAAACTTAAGACCCACGATTGGGCGTCTTCCCGATGTGTGGCTCGAGGTCTTAGCCATAGCGTGGCGGCAGGTCAATTCCTAAGGAACCGGAGGACACCGTGACCGCCACCGCCCTGACCTACCTCGTCGCCCAGGAGCACATCAACGATCTGATGCGCGACGCCGAACGTCGGCGCCGTGTCGCCGATGTTCGGTCACCGGGTCGCGTCAGGTTGTCGATCCCGCGGGTGTTCGCGCGCCGCATCGGGCGCACGGCGACCGCCTGACCGCTCCGCACACACGGAGCCCTAACCCAACACAACCAGAAGGAGGAGCGCCATGCCGCTCATCAATGTCAAGCTGATCGAGGACGTGTTCACGTCCGAGCAGAAGGTGCAGATCGTCGAGCGACTCACCGACGCGATGGTCTCGATCGAGGGAGAGAACATGCGAGGTGTCACCTGGGTCGTCGTCGAGGAGGTCCGTAGCGGCGACTGGGGCATCGGCGGCAAGCCGCTGCACACCGAGGACGTCAAGGCGCTCGCAGCCGGCGCGCCCGCCTAGAAGTGCGGAGCACGCATCATGTTCGCTGCCAACACATACAACCTCCACCTCGCGACCGAGCAGGACGACGCCAGCCTGAGTCGCCTCTCCCGGCTCGATTCCGGTCGCCCCCTTCAACGCCCCGCACTGATCGGGCACATCGACGGCGAGCCGGCTGCGGCGATCTCGCTTGTTGACGATCGGGTGGTCGCCGACCCGCAGCGGCGCACGGACCATCTCGTGGCCTGCCTGCGCGTACGAGCCGGCGCGCTGCGCGCCTACGAGGAGACTCCGTCGCTGCGGGCGCGCATGCTCGCCGCGCTCGCAGCCAGCAATCACGCGAGCTCAAGCGGAGCGGGCGAACGGGAGCCCGGGCGACGGTCGGATATCGCCGGGACGATCGCCAAGGTTCGGACTAGAAGGCGGCCAGTTCGCCGCCGCGCGCCCGCGATCAGCTAGGCCAGCCACTCGCACATTCGCCAACGAGACGCCGGGGCGGCCGCGAGGTCGACCCCGGCGAGCCCACCACAAGGCCATAGAGGGGCCGACAGCACACCTAACCGGGAGTTCGCCTGATGTCACCCAACGAGAACCAACCCCAATCAAACCGGGAGAACACCAGCTCACCTGGGCGCCGCTCACGCCGCGCATTCCTCGCCACGATAGTGACCAGCTTTGCCGTCACCGGCCTGGCCGTGCAGGCGCCGGCCGCCAGCGCAGCGACCACCTTCACGCAGCCGACTGTGAACGTCGGGATCATCCCGCTCCCTGGGGATGTCTACACGATCTCGGCGAACGGGACTCTGATCCCCATCTTGCCTCTGTCGACTCCGCTCTCGGCCCCCCTGTACAACCTGGCAGGCAACGCGCTCAACCTCACATGGGGTCAGTTCTCATCAGCGACCGCCAAGTCCTACGCCTGGACCGTCACCCACAACGCAACCACCTACACGCAATTCTTGGTCACGATGAGCGGCCTGGTTCCGAACGGCGTCTACTCGCTGTTCTACCGCACCTTCGGCCCAGACTCGAACAATGCGCTCTGCCCGAACGTCGAGCCGACCGTTGCGCTGACCGCGGCGTTCCCGCAGTTCCAGAACCCCGACTCCGACTCGTTCATCGCGAGTAGCTCCGGCAAGGGGCTGTTTTTCGCCAGCGTCCCCGAGGACCTGCTGGCCGACCAACAGCTCCAGGTCTCGGTCATCTACCACTTCAACGGACATACGTACGGGCCGGTCGCCAACCAGGCCGAGTCCTTGGGCGCTGACCCCAACACCGGGCTCTGCTCCTCGAGCTACGGCGACGATGCGATGCGCCAGTTCCTGATCATCCAGAAGTGAGCTAAGCCGGACCGGTGCGGGGCACGACGGCAACCGAGACCAAGTAATCGACAGCAGCTGACCCCGGCGTCAAGCTGGGGGCAGCCGCCCGCCACCGCGCGACCGTCTCGCTTTGGACACTCCTCGCGCAGAGCCCGACCTGCCTTGACGTTACGACGGGCACCCGGGAGCCGAGATCGACACACCCGCTCCGCGCGGATGGGATGGCTCGGGCGTCGCTGCCTGCCTTGCCCTCAGGGTTCCAGCGCCCGCCAGTAGCGCGCGTATGGGAGCTCGCTTTTCACGTGCGAAGCTAGTAGGCGTGGCCTTCGGTCAACACGTCCAGCGCTTCGACCCGGCGCTTGTCGCCGGTCTCGACGAGCCGATCCGTCGTTACCTCATCCATGCCGTTGCGACAGGCGCGGTCCTGACGGAGCGCGTGCGGGTGACGATGCATGGGCGTATCAAGGTTGGTCGGTGGATGGAGTTCGATGCCGAGCAGCGCTTCCACGGCCACGAGTTCGAATGGCGGGCGAGGACTGGGTGGCGGCGCTTCAAGCCGATATATGTCATTGACAATTACGCGGACGGCGCCGGCGGGACCGAGGGTAGGTTGTTCGGTCGCTTGCGATTCCTGCACGCCGTAGACGCGAACACCGCCCGCGCAGCGGCTGCCCGCGGCGCGGCGGAGAGCGTCTGGGTTCCAGCATCGCTCTTGCCCCAGCGGGAGGTGAGCTGGCGCACGAAGGACGAGAACACAATCGTCGCCAGCTTCGCGGTTCCTCCAGAGCGCCCCGAGTTACGGCTTGGTATCGACGAGCGTGGAGCCCTACGCAGCGTGAGCTTGGACCGCTGGGGAAACGTGGGTCAGCGAGAGTTCAGCTACATCCCGTTCGGCGGCGACATCCTCGCCGAGCAGCGCTTCGGCGACTACGTGGTCCCTAGCCATATGACCGTTGGCTGGTGGTACGGAACCGCACGCTACGAGCCGTTCTTTGAGGCCGTCCTCACGCGCTACGAACTCGACCGCTGACTGGGGGAATAGCAGCACCCAAACGCGGGTCATTTCCGCCTCGGGATGAGGTGTCTGAGTGGTCAAGCGGAGAGCGTGCGTGCGGTCGCGCCATGACTGGTTCGGTGCACGGAACCGGCGCCGCCGCGGTACGGCGGGTTAGCGTCGGGAGGTGCGGCGGCGCTCGAGGCCGTCGAGGATGAGGTCGAGGCCCCAGGCGAACTCGACGGCGTTGTCGTATCCGGACTCCGGGAGCTTTGTCGCGATTTCGACGAGATATGGGTAGGCGCTGAGCGCGCCGATCGCGCGTGCTCTCCTCTGCGCGGCTTTGCCGGCGTCGCCGGGCGTGTCGAACCCGAGTGTCTTCTCCTGCAGCGCGAAGCCGTATATGTAGGCGTCCTGGACCGAGTAGGCGTGGATCGCGGTCTCAAACGCGAACCCGGCCTCGCGTAGGCAGCCCATCACCGCGTTGTGGTTTTGGAGGTTGGCCGGCCCAGGGTTCCGCGTTTCCATCAGGCCGATCGCCCAGCTATGGCGCTTGAGCGCGTCGCGCGCCGAGATCGCTCTGCGTCGCATTGCCGAGCGCCAGTCATCGTCGATCGAGGGCGACTCGATCTCGCCGAAGACGATGTCGACCATGCCATCGAGGAGCTCATCCTTGTTGGCCACGTGCTTGTAGAGCGCCATCGGCACCACGCCGAGCTCCTGCGCGAGCCGGCGCATGCTGAACCCTTCGAGCCCCTCCTCGTCCGCGAGCGCGACCGCGGTCTGGAGCACGAGCGGTCTGCTCAGGCGTGTCCGGCCGGTGTTCGTGGTTTGGGTCATCGCGCTTGACAAGTGTACGGCGTACACCTATAGTTCGCAGCAGAGTGTACGCCGTACACCTGACAGAGAGTGAACGATCATGGAAAGTTCAGGACAGATCCCCTCACCGTCGCCGGGCGGCGGCATGCCGCCGGGCGGTGGCCACGGCTACCCGCTGACCTTCTCGGTCGACTATCCCGGCCGCAGCCTCAACCGGCTAACCACGGCGTTTCGCATCTTCACGATCATCCCGATCGCGATCGTCGCCGCAGCAATCGAGGGAGGCAGCTTCGGCGCCAGCGCGGGAGGCAGCGGCGCCCGCTACGCCGGGGGCGGCATCGGGATCCTCGTCATCCCCGTGTTGTTGATGCTGCTGTTCCGCAAGAAGTACCCGCGCTGGTGGTACGACTGGAACCTGCAGCTGACCCGCTTCACCAACCGGATAGCCGTCTACTTCGCGCTGATGGACGACCGCTACCCCTCCACCGACGAGGAACAGGCCGTCCACCTGAACTTCCCCTATCCCGACGCCGAACACGACCTCAGCCGCGGCCTGCCGATCGTCAAGTGGCTGCTCGCGATCCCCCACTACATCGTGCTGTTCTTCCTCACCATCGGCGCGTTGCTCGCCGCCATCATCGCTTGGTTCGCGATCCTCTTCACCGGCCGCTACCCCCGGTCGCTGTTCGACTACATCGAAGGAGTATTCCGCTGGCACAACCGCGTCGCGGCCTACGCCTTCCTCCTGATCACCGACCGCTACCCGCCATTCAGCCTGCAGTCCTAACGGTCTGCCGGTTTCGGTTTGAGCACACGCGACAGGCGCGATGGTCGGACCAGCCGCGCCTGCATTCATGGCCGGGCGAGCCTTTCGTCGCTGCCGATGAATCCCCTGCAACGCGCGGATTCCGAGCGCCGCCGGCGAGTCTTCGCTCGCGATGTCGCAGCACCCAAAGGGCGTGAACCCAAGCGGGCGGCTTCACGGCACGGAGTCTTGCGTGCGGCGTTGCCGCGTTCGCGGGCTCAGGTCTGCGGGTGCGGCTGGCGGAGCCGGAACCAGACCTTCGTGCTGCCTTCGAGGATCCCCCAGTCATCGGCGAGCTGCTCGACGATCCGCAGCCCCCAGCCGCCGTGAGCGCCGGGCTCTGGACTGGGCGCTAGCGCAACGTTCCCCTCGTCGGCGACCTCGATTCGCACCGCGTCCGCTTCGACGTCGATCCGGAGCGAGATCGCTCCGACGCCGTGCAGTACCGCGTTGGTGACCAGCTCTGACGCCATCAGTGCCGCGTCTTCTCGCCCCTGAGCGCCGAGCGCGGTCGTGTGGCCGTTTACCAGCCGGCGAGCGGCGCTGATCGAATCAGGTGAGCGCGGCAGGTTTGTGCTGAGTGTGTTCATGTCGTGGAGCCGTCCAGCGGCAGTTTTCGGTCGAGCTGCACGAGCCCGATGAGCCGGCGTACCTGGGCCGAGCCGCGCGTGACCGCGAATGACCAACCGTCGCGGCTGGCCTCTTCCGCGGCCGCCAGTAACACACGGAGGCCGCTCATATCGATGAATTCGAGCTCGTCGAGGTCGAGCAGAACCGGCTCGTCGCGTTCGCGAAGCCTCCGCAACCTGTCGCTCACCGTCGGTGCGCCGGCCAGATCGAGCTCTCCACGCAGGCGCACGCGGACCTTGCCGGCGTCATGCACCTCGATGATCTCCAGCAAGGAATGTTCGTCGCTCAACTCTCATGCTCGTTCCGTTAGGGCTTACGCGGTCGAACGAGGCGGCGACCCGCGAAACTTGTCGCGGTCACAACGAGCCGGGGCGGCGAGCGAAGGCGCTCCTCACCCAACCGTACTCCTCCAGCCTGGAAACACAAGCCCCGCTCGGATGAAAACAAATCGCCCGGCGGGACGGGTCCGTGTACGCGTTGGTATTGGCAGCTGACGCGGGCGCCTCGTCGACGCTGTGCGCGAGCCAGCTGCAGCTCGAACCACACCGGGCCCGGCTGCCGCCTACGCCGAGACGACCCGACCCA
>Ga0335081_10016097_pt1 | contig 12096 bp, 11 predicted proteins | sample Lox_Sample_35_FD_206713 | JGI IMG/M metagenome (GOLD analysis project Ga0335081, IMG submission 206713) | Soil microbial communities from Loxahatchee National Wildlife Refuge, Florida, United States - Lox_Sample_3.5 | ecosystem: Environmental > Terrestrial > Soil > Wetlands | place: USA... | reverse complement strand
CGTGGAGAGCGAGAAGGTGAATGTAGTGAGGCAATCCCTCAGCCAACCGAACGATCCGCTTCCGAGCGGAGATCGCGACTGACATTGAGATCCCCGCCAAACCGCTGTCAATGATCTCCAACGCCTCCTCGTCGGTCATCCGGGGCATCTGTACCTCTTCAACAGCTCGCTGTACGGATGCGGGCTCGCCGATGAGCTGTTCCAGCGAATCCGCCACGCCCACTATTAGTACCTTCGTACCGACGTTGTGATCCGACAGCGTCTTAATGGTGTCCGCCATGAGCGACAGGCTGTCGTCGTTCTCCACTCGGTCGAACTCATCCATGACGATGATCGAACGAGGCAGTGGGTTCAGCACCCAACGCACGTCGTCGGGATCCGGGCTGCGTTCGGCCCACTCCTCGGGAGGATCCATCCGCATCTCGCGGAACGCCTTCTGCCAGATCGTTCGGTAGGTATCCTGCGTGGTGCAGTTGAAGCGGGCAACGCGGAGCGAGCCCTGCGGCCCCTGTAGGAAGTCCGCCAATACGTTTGCGAGGGACGTCTTCCCATGACTGTGTGGGAGTACCACTACGAGCAGATCGGGCGGGACGGTCCGACGCGGGCGCTGGCCGAGTGGCAGGCTCTGTGGACCAAGCTTGGTGAAGAAGGCTGGGAGCACTCGGGGGCCATCACCACGGCGAATGGCGAGTTCGTCGTGTTCAAGCGCCCTCGCTCAAACTGACCCACTACCGCCCAAGCACCTCCGGCGCGGCGGCCGCCCGGGGCGACACCCGCCGCGGCGACGTCAGGCCCGGTGCGGGGCTCCCCCCGACGGCGCCGACGACGCCCCGGCGAGGTCGGCGGGCGTGTAGAAGTCGATGGGTGGCGGGGTCCGGTCCACCTCGGGCGCGGCAGCGGCCAGCTTGGCCAGGGCCCCGCGGCGCTCCTCGTCACCGAGCACCTTGGTGGTGCAGCACCACTCCACCATCGTCCCGCCGGGGTCGTTGGCGTAGATGGACACGCACCAACCATGGTCCACGCGGACCACGTCGTGGCCGAGGGCCAGCCACCGGTCGCGCTTGGCGTCGAGCTCCTCCAGGCTCGACGCCGCGAAGGCGATGTGGTTGACGAACGACGGCAGCCCCAGCCCGGTGGAGATGGCGGGGTCGAAGTCGGGGAGCTCGGCGTCGTGCAGGTCCCAGATGGCGAGCATCTCGCCGTTCCCGGTGTCGTAGAAGAGGTGCCGGGCCCAGCCGTCCTCCATGTAGGGGATCACGTCCACGTTGACGAGCTCGAAGCCCATCGCCTCGCTGTAGAAGCGGTGCGTCGCCTCGAGGTCCCTGGCGGCGATGGCCACGTGATGGAACGCCACGGGCCCCCCTTTCGTGTCGTCGTCGCGCTGTCCGCCCCCCATTGGACCACAGGCGCCCGCGGGCCGCACGGCCCGCTCGAGCCCCGGGGGCCACGGCCGGTGCGGCGCTCAGGCCCCCTTGAACAGGCCGAAGGCCGCGCCCTGGGGGTCGACGACCACGCTGAAGCGGCCGGCCCCGGGGATGTCGGTGGGCTCGACGACCACCGTCGCCCCCAGCTCGGCCGCCTTCTTGGTGTCGGCGTCGACGTCGACGGCGCCGAAGTAGACGAGCCAGTGGTCGGGCATCTCGGCGGGCATCCCCTCGGGGCGCGGCATGACGCCGGCCACGGTGCGCCCCTTCACCTGGGCCTCGGCGTACTCCTCGCTGCCTCCCCACCCCCACTCGAAGACCGCCGAGTAGAAGGCCTTGGACCTGGCCAGGTCCGAGGTGGACAGCTCGCCCCACACGTAGGAGCCCGGCTCGTTGACCCGCTGGGCCCCGATGTGGTCCTGGGGCTGCCAGGCGGCGATGAAGGCGCCCGTCGTGTCCTGGACGATGGCCATGCGCCCCGCGGTCATGACGTCCATGGGCGCCACCACCACGGTCCCGCCGGCCGCCTCGGCCCGCTTGGCCACGTCGTCGACGTCGTCCACGTTGACGTAGGTGGTCCACCGGGGCGGCCCGGGGTCCTGGGCGGTGCTCAGCGCGGCCACCTGCAGCCCGTCCTTCGACACGATGGTGTAGTGCCCGGCCTCCTCCCCCATGTCCTGGGCGTCCCAGCCGAAGAGCGCGCCGTAGAACCGGACGCCTCCGGCCAGGTCGGTGGTGCCGATGTCCACCCAGGAGGGGACCCCGTGCTCGTAGCTCGTCATCTCGGCCATGGCGACCTCCTCGGGCGACTGGGCCCACTCTTCCCCGTCGACCACGCCGACGCAAGAGCCGGCGCGCGCCGCCGGCACCCTCGTGACGGGAGGTGCCCAACGGATCCACAAGCCGGCGCGCCGGCTCGAGCGCGCCGCCTCGGCGCTCCCCCCAGGTGCACCGGCGCCGCCCCGGCCGTGCCCGGGGTCAGCGGGTCAGCGTGGGGGCGACCTCGCCGATGAAGCGGCGCAGGGTCTCGTCGGAGGGGTAGTCCCGCAGCCACAGGATGAACTCCCGGGCGCCGGCGTCCACGTAGGCCCGGGCCTTCTCGGCCACCTGCTCGACGGTGCCCACCAGGTTGTCGCGCACGTAGTCGTCGGGGTCCTGGCGCTTCCACAGGTGCCCGCCGTCGGGCGAGTCGCACCACGCCCGCAGGTCCGCCTCGGAGTCGAAGATCCGGCAGTCGGGCCCGTGGGTGCGGGCGATGTCGCCGAAGGCCCGGCCGGCCTCCTCGCAGTAGCGCTCGAGGAGCTCCGACTTCCGGCGGAACGACTCGATGCCCACCTGCCAGTTGGTGGCGTCGGCGTGGCGTGCGGCGATGCGCAGGTTCACCTTCTCCCCGCCGCCGCCGATGAGGACGGGGGGGAGCTGCTGGAGGGGTTTGGGGTCGCAGTAGGCGCCGTCCAGGTGCACGTGGTGTCCGTCGAGGGTGACGGTCTCCTCACGCCACAGGCGCCGGACGGCGGTCACCGTCTCCTCCAGCGCCACCAGGCGCTCCGCGGCGGGCAGGTACCCGTAGCCGTAGGAGGCGTACTCCTCCTCGTACCACCCCGCCCCCAGGCCGAGGACGAGGCGGCCGCCGGAGTACACGTCGAGGCAGGCGGCCTCCTTGGCCAGGAGCCCGGCGTTGCGGTACGAGGAGCACGTGACCAGCTGGCCCAGGCCCACCCGGCTCGTGCACTGCGACAGGGCGGCCAGCATGGTGAAGGCCTCGAAGACGTGCGTCGCCTGGCGGCGCGGGACCGTCTCCACGTGGTCGTAGACCCAGATGTGGTCGTACCCGAGGTCCTCGGCGAGGCGGGCGAGCTCCACGGTGCGCGCCCACGCGGCCTCGGCGGTCCAGCCCGCGTACTCGAGCTTCCATCCCTGGGGGACGAAGACCCCGAACCGCAGCGGCGACTCTCCGTTGTCACGTTCCGGCACGTTGTGCGACCTCACTCTGGCTGGGCGGGGCCCGGGGGGCGATGGTGGCGACAGTGTGCCACCGCCCAGGGCGGGGCGCTGGTGGCGCGGGACGGCGTCGCCCGGCCCTCCGACGTCGCGGTGCCGGGCACACACCGTGCGCACCGGGGCGCGGTGGTGGGTTCCCGTCGTGCCGCACGACCCCGACCCGGCCGCACCCCTGCGCCGCGCAGGCGAGCCGTCCACATGCGCTCGTCGCCGGGGAGGGCCGCCCCCGTCGTCGGGTCGTGGGGCGGGGCCGTGGTGGGGGTCCGGCTCATCGCTGGCGCCGTCCCGCCTTGAACGGCACCAGCACCGCCACGACGAACACCACCACCATGAGGGCGATGACGATCCCGTTCGCCGCGCTGAGCTGGATGAACCCCCAGTGCAGGTCGTGGCCGGGCCGGGAGAGGTCGACCAGGGCACCGAGCATCCCGCCCATCAGGCCGCGCTCGTCATGACAGGAGCCTCACATGGAGGCGCGGATCGCGGGAAGGGACGAACGTCCCGAAAAGCCTCCCGCGTCGGGCCCGCCGCTCCGGGGCGGGCCCGGTCAGCGGAACTCGGGCTCGTCGCCGTCCACGGGGCGCAGCGCGCCCACGATCGCCTCGACGGGGGTGCCGCCCTCGGGAGCGGGCCGGCTGGGCCACCAGAAGCGGGCCTTCAGGTCGGCCATGATCATGGGCACCAGGATCGTCCGCACCAGGAAGGTGTCGGCCAGGACGCCGATGGCGACGACGATGCCGATCTCCCGCGAGGCCACGATGGGGAGGACGGCGAGGACCGAGAAGGTCCCGGCCAGGATGACGCCGGCCGAGGTGAGGACGGCGCCCGTGCTGGCCACGCCGGTGTCCACCCCCGCGATGGCACCGCGCCGCAGCACCTCCTCGCGCACCCTGGTCAGGAGGAAGATGTTGTAGTCCACGCCCAGGGCCACCAGGAAGACGAAGGTGAGCAGGGGGACGGTCGGGTCGGTGCCCGGCAGGTGCAGGAGCGGGACCACCACGGCCGAGGCCAGGCCGAGGGCGGCGCCGAAGGTCGCCACCACGGTGACCACCACGAGCACCGGCCCGGCGACGGCCCGGAGGAGGAGCCACAGCACGACGAGCACGACCGCCAGGGCGGTGGGCACAACGAGCAGGGTGTCGTGGTGCGACGCCACGGCGGTGTCGAGGTCCTGGGCGGTCTGGCCCCCGACGAGCACGTGGCCGGGGGCGACCTGGTCCGCCGCGTCGCGCACGCGCCGGATGGCGTCGAAGCCGGTGTTCCCGTTGGGCGACACCGCCAGGATCAGGTCGAAGCGGGCCATGCCCCCGGCGTGCTCGGCGGGGCCCAGCGCGGCCGTGACGGGGAGCTTCCCCAGGGCCCGGCGCACGGCGCCGAGGTCGCCGTCGGAGGTGACCACCACGTCCACGGGCGACACCTCGCCGTCGGGGAAGTTCCCCACCAGGACCTTGTAGCCCTCGACCGACTGCGCCGAGGCGGGCAACTCGTTCAGCGAGGACACGTTGGTGTTGACGGTGAGGACGGCCACGGCCGCCCCGCCCAGGATCACGAAGCCGGCGATCCACACCGGACGGTGCCCCCGGCTCACGATGCGCCCCAGGCGCACCCACACCCCGCGCTGCACGAAATCGGGGGCGTGGCGGGGCACGGCCGGCCAGAACACCCCCCGCCCCATGACAAGGAGCAGCGCCGGATAGGCGGCGAGGATGACGAAGGCGGCGGCCAGGACGCCCACGATGCCCACGATGCCGAAGCCCGACGTGAGGCTGAGCTTGGCCGGCAACAGGCACGCCAGGGTGGCCGCCACGGTGGCCGACGAGGCCACGATGGCCGGTGCCGCCCGGCGCCATGCCACCACCATGGCGCGGCGGTGCTCGGGGTGGCGGCGCAGCTCCTCGCGATAGCGGGCCGTCAGCAACAGGGCATAGTCGGTGCCGGCCCCGAACACGATCACCGTGACGAGCGCGGTGCTCTGGGCGTTGACGGTGAGCCCGGCACGCGCCAGCCCGTAGATGACCGCCTCGGCGACCGCCTCGGCGATGCCCACGCACGCCAGGGGGACGATCCACAGCACCGGGCTGCGGTAGGTGAGCGCCAGCAGCACCATCACGAGCCCCGCGGTGGCCACGAGCAGCAGGGTGTCGGCCCCCGAGAAGGCACCCAGGAGGTCCGCCTGGATGGCGGCGGAGCCGCTCACGCGGACCTCGACCCCCCCGGCGCCGTTGCCGAGGACGGCCCGCATGCGGGTCACGGTGCTGAGCACGGCGTTCTCGTCGCCCAGGACGGGCACCGACACCACCGCCACCTTGCCGTTGGCCGAGCGCACCGGGGCCGACGGCGTGCCGACGGCGCCGTGGAGCCGGTGCTCGAGCGTGGGGCCCACGTCGCGCACCAGCGCCATGTCGGGCGCCGTCAGGCCGCTCGAGCGGAAGAAGACGACCTCCGCGCTGGGGGCGCGCCCCGACGGGAAGCTGCTGTCGAGCTCGAGCGCCCGCGTGGAGTCGGCCCCGGCCGGGAGGAACTCAGTGATGCGGCTGGACTCGACCGACGCCAGCTTGGTGGCGAAGGGGACCGAGGCCGCCACCACCGCCAGCCAGAACACCACGCCGATCCAGCTGGCCAGCCGGCCCGTGACGAGGAGGGCGAGCCTGGCCAGCTGCCGCTCGAACCGGGCCCGCGCCGTCTCGACCACGGCGTGAGCATTGCATGGCTTCGCATCCCGTCATGAGCGCCGCGGACCCGGGCCCCAGCCCGGCTCACCCACTCGACGGGGGAGCCCCGGAGGACGCGCGCCGGGCCCGGGCCCGGGCCAAGTCGGCCTTCACCCGGTAGGACGGGTCCTCGGGCGCGTGCAACGACGCCTGCGCGTAGGCCTCGGCGGCGTCGGCGTACGCACCCAGTCTGAACAGGCAGAGCGCCTTGGCGCTCCACGGAAGCTCCCCCACGATCGGGGCGTCGTAGGCCGGGGGGTCATCGGCGCGGGCCCAATCGAATTGGACGATCTGCTCGAGCGGGGCCAATGCGGCCTCGTAGGCACGACGCTCCATGAGCTGCTGCGCGTGCATCAGCAGCAGGAGGCAGTTGTCGGGGAAGGCGGCGAGCGCCTCGGCCAGCAGGTCGGAGACGTCCCCGCCCCGGGAGGCGCGCAGCCTCACCAGGTCCCCGTACGAAAGGCACGCCAGCCGGTCGATCGGCTGGCCGGCCGGCGTCGCCCGGGCCGTCTCGACCGCGCGGGCGAAGGCGGCTTCGGCCTCCTCGGTCTCGCCCAGTGCCTCGAGGACCCGGCCCAGATGATTCCAGGCGAACAGGTTCTCGGGCTCGACGGCGAGCTGCCGCCGCAGCAACGGCAGGTTGCGCAGGTGCTTCCGTGTCTGGTCGCCTTCGTAGCCGAGATGCTGGAGCATGAGGTCGGCCACGCCGATCGGGCGCCCGTCCTCGTCGGCGACCCGCTGGATGGCGGGCACCACCTTCTCGTGGATGACGCCTTCGAAGCGGATGCGTGGATCGCTGCGCCACAGCCGGAACTCGCGGTACGGCGTCGCCCCCACCCGGGGCCGCAGCAGCACGCGGAAGGCGACCTCCTCGGCGTCGCCGAGGAGGTCCTCCAGGCCGGACCGGTCGGCGTCCACCAGCCGTTCGTCGGCGTCGACGTAGAGGATCCACCGTCCCGTGGCCCGTTCCAGCGACACGTTGCGGGCCTCCGCGAAGTCCTCGCGCCAGGGATGGTGGACGAGGCGGGCACCGAACCGGCGGGCGATGTCGGGTGTGTCGTCGACCGATCCGGTGTCCACGACGACGACCTCGTCGGCGATGCCCGACAGCGATTCCAGGCAGCCGCCCAGGAAGCGGCCTTCGTCCCGGGTGATGAGGACGGCGGAGAGCAGCGGCGCCCGGCCGGGCGCGACGCTCACCAGGGCCGCAGGTACTTGTTGACCTTGGTCTGGTTCTGCCCGTACTGGTTGGGCGGCGGGCACGGCTTCTTGGTCTGGTTCTGCCCGTACTGGTTGGGCGGCGGCACCGGGTCGGTCTGGTTCTGCCCGTGCTGGTTGGGCGGCGGGCACGGCTTCTTGGTCTGGTTCTGCCCGTACTGGTTGGGCGGAGGCTTCACCGGCTCGGTCTGGTTCTGCCCGTGCTGGTTGGCCGGCGGGCACGGCTTCTTGGTCTGGTTCTGCCCGTGCTGGGTGCTCGGCCCGGCGTACGCCGCGCCCTCCAGCACGAACGAGCTCACCACCGGGGCGGCGAACGCCAGCGCCGCCATACGCTTCAGGAATGCCCGGCGGTCCGCGTGGGGGTCGGATCCCTCGAGGTGCTCGTCACGGTCCACGGTGGCCTCCCGCTCGGTCAGTGGATGTGCCGTCCCGGCGCCGGTGAAGCATATGGGCTCCGCGCGCACAGCGCAATCGATAGCGACGCTCCGTGGGGATACCCGGCCCGGGTGCCTGGCATGAACGGGCCGCTGCTGCTCGTGGCCCCCATCGAGCCGTGCTGGACGGGCAACGGCCTCTCCATGCGCGTGGCCGGCTTCACAGAGAGCGCAGCCCGCCACTGGGAGGTGCGGGTGGTCGTGGTGCCCGTGGCCGGCCGCCTGCCCCGGCCCTGTCCCGCCACCGTCACCGCCCCCGTGGCCGCCGTGCCCCGGCCCGAGCGCCGCGACCTGGCCCGGGCGACCGCCGCGCTGGTGGCCGACCCCCGATGGAGGCGGCTCCTGGCCGACGCGGGGACGCTCCCCGAGGCGGCCCGGGCCGCCTCCCCCGCCCTGGCGGGCGACGTGGTGCGCGCCGGTGGCGTGGCGGCCGGGACCCCCGTGCTGGGCGTCCGGGCGTACCTGGCCCCGCTGGCTGTGTCCGTGGCGGAGCAGCTGGGGGCGCCGTGGTGCGCGCTCGACCTCGACGACGACGACGAGGAGCTGGCCCGGGCCGAGGGCCGCTCAGCCGACGCTGCCGCCTACCGCCGGCTCGTCGCCACGTTCGGCCCGCGCGTCGGCGCCCTGAGCCTGGCGGCACCGGCCGACGCCGCCGCCCTGGCCCAACGGCACCACCTGCGCACGGTCACCGTCCCCAACGCCGTGCGCGTTCCGGCCGCACCCCCGGCGCGCCGGCCCGAACCAGGGATCATGCTCTTCGTCGCCAACCTGACCTACCCCCCCAACGTCGAAGCGGCGACCGCGCTCGTCGAGGGTGTCCTGCCGGCCCTGGCGTCCCGTGGTGTGCCGCGTCCGCGGGTGTTGCTGGTCGGACCCTATGACCCCGACGGCCCTCTCCGTGCGCTGCGGGACCGTCCCGATGTCACGGTCACCGGGTTCGTGGACGATCTCCACGACAGCTACGCCCGCGCCGCCCTCGTCGTGGCGCCCATCCAGCACGGAAGCGGTACCCGCATCAAGCTGCTCGAAGCCTTCGCGCACCGCGTGCCGGTCGTGACGACCCCGGCGGGGGCGGCGGGCCTGGAGGTGCGCCACGGCGAGCACCTGCTCCTCGGCGCCACGGCCGGGGAACTGGCCGCGGCCGCAGCCGAGGTCTGCGAGTCACCGGCCCTGGGCGCGTCGCTGGCGGCCGCCGCCTACCGGTTCGTCCGGCGCCACCACGACCTCCCCGTGATGGCCCGGCAGGTGCGTGCGCTCCTCGAGGCCGCCGCCGAGGGGCCCCGGGTCAGCTGACGAGCCCCTGAGCGACGAGCGCCGCGATACACGCCGCCGTCTCGGTCTCGGGTGCCTCGTCGAGACCGAAGGTCTCGGCGACGGCGCGGGCGATCTCCGGCGCCGTGCGCCTCCCGTCGCAGAACTCCAGGATCACGGCCGCCGTCGGGTTGAGGTGGTGGACGCGGTCGGTGGACTCGTCGTAGACGATGACGCCGTCGTCCACCTCGTTGACGTCGAGCTCCTCGGACCGTCGTGGCATGAGGGGTGTCATGGGCTGAGCGACGATGGGTCCACCGGGTCAGCGGGCCGGCACCGGGGGCTCGCCCGGCGCCCCGGCACCCGCCCCGCAGGACGCCAGCGCCTGGCGGAAGGCGGCGGCCACGGCGGCGGGCCGGTATCGCCACCGCAGGTCCTCGGCCCTCGCCGCCGCCCAGTCCGCCGCCGGGCGGCGCTCGGTGACGACCTGCCGGAGAAGCGCTGCTCCGTGGTCCACGTCGGGCTGGGCCCAACGCTGGTCGGGTGCGTAGCTGGGGAAGCCGGCGGGGTCCTCCACCGGCACGAGGTCGCAGCGCACGAGGTACGGAGACCCCGCCAGGTAGTCGAGGTGGCCGCCGAAGGCGGTGGTGACGACCGGGTTCCCGTGGACGGCGGCGTCGAACGCCCCCAGGCCCCAACCTTCGCTGCGGCACAACGACACGAAGCAGTCGCCGCGGTGGTGGATGGCGGTGATCTCGTCCTCCCGGACATGGCGCGTCACCAACTGGACGGCGGGCGGGCGGGGATGGTGAGCGAGCAGGCGGGCAAGCGCCCACGCGCTGGAACCGGGCTCCACGGCGCGCCGGCCCGGCGGCGGCGGACAACGCCGGTCGTGATGCGAGGTCTTGACCACCAGGACCACCGGGTCGTCGGCCGTGAACGCCCGAAGGAACGCCTCGATGGTCAAGAAGACGGCCTTGCGCTCGGTCCACTCGGCGATCGTGTAGAAGACGAACACCTCGGGGTCGATCCCGGCCCAGGGACGCCCGGTGGCGGGGGGGCCGGCGGCGGCGACATGGGGCACGACGGCCACCGGCGTGGACGACGATGACCGCCCGAGCGCCTCTGCACTGAACCGCGACGGCACGACGACCAGATCGGCGGCGTCGAGACACCGTTCCCAGTGCCCCGGGACCCGGGTGGTGTCCCAGACGGTGTGCCCCACGAGCAGGGCGTCCGGGCAGCGGCGGCGGACCTCGGGGAAGTACTCGGCGACCAGGTGCGCCACGACCACCTGACCCGGTGCCCGAGGGGCAACGGGCTCGAACGCCGGTGGCGGCTGGTATCCGAGTCCCCACCCGCCACCGGGGACGAAGGGCGTCCAGTCGACCTCGACGCCGGACGCCTCGAGGGCCGCCCGGCAGCGGTCGGCCGCGACGCCGTAGCCGCTCGCCTCGTCGAACGACAGGTACATCCACGGTTGGGTGTCCGGCTCCCGGCGAGCGGCCGTCAGAGGGTCCGGGGGGGTCGTCTCGCCCGGGGGGACGTACGGCCGGGCGAGGTCGGCGAAGGTGGTGCGGGCCCGCCGGACAGCCGATGGCGTGCACCACCCCTCGTGCGCCTCGCTGAAGTCCCGACGGCCGCGCTCCCACCACAGGTGCGCCCACAGGTGGACGCCGAGAGCGTCAACGGGGACGGGGTGGCGCTCTTCGAGGAGCCGGGCGAGCCCCGAGCGATCGGCCGGAAAGGAGAAGAAGGTCTCCGGCGGCTCCACGTGCACGGCGTCGGGCATCTGCGCACGCAGCGCCTGGGAGAGAAACCCACTGTGGTTGCTCCATGTGCCGTTCAGCTCGTCGGCCATCTGCGCACGCCATGCCCTGGCATAGGCCGCCCCGGGCTCGGCCATGAGGACGGCGTTGCACAGCGAGGGACGGAGCGCACCGGTGCGCTCGTCGGTGACGGGAGGCTCGGCACCGATGACGAAGGGATGCTCGAACAGGTCGGGGCGCAGCGGCCGGACGAAGACCATGTCCATGTCGGCGTAGACGCCACCGTGCTCGATGAGGGCGTCCAGCCGGATGAAGTCGGCATGGTGCGCATAGCGATAGGCGGCCGGCACGGTGTCGTCGGCGTAGTCGGCGCCGAGCACCTCGGGCACGAGCTCGACGCGACGGAGCTCCAGATACGGGGCCACCCGGTCCCACCACGGCCCCCACGGTCGGTGCCGGTGGTGTAAGAGGATCGCATCGGGTGCCAGCACGCGACGGCACGACTCGATCGCCACGTAGTGCACGAAGTGCAGCGGCTCGGGCCGCTCCTTCAGCCCGAACACGAAATGGGCGATGTTCGGAACCCGCGTGGTCGGTGCCACCCTGGATCGGTCCCCCCCACCGTCTCTCGACCGCGATCCCCGCCACCCGGCGGGCGCCGGGTCAGCCTTGCTCTGCGCCCACCACCGACACGAACGACACCATCTCGCCCGGGTACCCGCCCAGGTTGTGGACGACCCCGAGCTTGCGGTCGTTGGCGATGCGCCGGTTCTCGGGGGCCTCGCCCCGCAGCTGCAGCCAGCACTCGTAGTGCATGCGCAGGCCCGAGGCGCCCACGGGGTGCCCGAAGCTCTTCAGGCCGCCGTCGGTGTTCACCGGCAGGCTGCCGTCGAGGGCGAAGGTGCCCGCCAGCACCTCCTTCCAGGCGGTCCCCCGCTCGGCGAAGGAGAGGTCCTCCATGAGGACGAGCTCGGTGGGCGTGAAGCAGTCGTGGACCTCGGCCATGGCCACCTGGGAGCGGGGGTCGTCCACCCCGGCCTGGCGATAGGCGTCCTCGGCCGCCGCCACCACCTCGGGGAAGGTGGTGAAGTCGTAGGCCGGGTCAACCAGGCCCGAGCCGTCCCCCGCCACGACCGCCATGCCCTTGATGTAGAGCGGCTTGTCCGTGTAGCGGTGGGCGTCCTCGGAGCGCACCACGATGGCGGCCGCCGCGCCGTCGGCCACCCCGGCGCAGTCGAAGACCGACAGCCTGCCGGCCACGGCGGCCATCTTGCAGATGTCCTCGGCG
>Ga0335081_10016096_pt1 | contig 12096 bp, 10 predicted proteins | sample Lox_Sample_35_FD_206713 | JGI IMG/M metagenome (GOLD analysis project Ga0335081, IMG submission 206713) | Soil microbial communities from Loxahatchee National Wildlife Refuge, Florida, United States - Lox_Sample_3.5 | ecosystem: Environmental > Terrestrial > Soil > Wetlands | place: USA... | reverse complement strand
GGAAGTTGCGAGCCGTCCCACGGTAGTGACGAGTGGTGTCGGGACTGAGTGCGGCGCTGAGGGAATCGACCGCGCGGTCGAAGACCAGAGCCAAAGGATGTAGGAGCGGAGGGCGGCGCGCGCGGTTCATGAGGAGCTCCTGGGCAGAGGGCGAAGTTGCTGCGCCACAGCGCGCGCATACTGAAGATAGACGTCTTGTGGGGTAACCAGCACGTAGCGCAGCGTGGTCTGGATGTCGGCGTGGCCCATCAACTGCATGAGCGCGGGCAGGCTCATACCGGCGCGTATCATGTCCGAGGCAAATGTGTGCCGGAAACGATGCGGGTTGGCGAGCTTGATGCCGGTGGTGCGGCGATGGTAGCGGAACAAGGACCGTAATCCCGCCGGGCTCATGCGGGCTCCGCGGGCGGGGCCTTTCAGCAAGACGAACAGCGCGGCCGTGCCGGGATTAGGCCGTTCCAGCCGCAGATAGTGATCCAGCAGTTGCACGGTTTCCGGCGCCAGCGGCAAGAAGCGAAGTTTGTTACCCTTTCCACGAACACGAAGCTGGGCTTCGGAGAACAACACGTCGTCTCGATTCAACGCCAGGACTTCGGCGGAGCGGAGTCCCTGTAGGAGCATGAGGCCGACGATGGCCAGGTCTCGAGAAGTGCGGAAGCTGGACCAGAAGCGCGCCACTTCCTCCACCGAGAGGGGCACGATATGGTGTTTGGGCGCCTTCACCCGCAACCGGCTCATCGCCACCCACGGCCGGCCCAACCCCATCGGCCGGCGCCGCAAAAAAGCTTGATGAAAGCCGCGGGCGATCTGGCAGGGGGCATTCGGGAATTCGTTGCGGAGGGCGCGGTCTGCGACGGCGACGCGGTCATTGATGGTGGAAGCGGAAGGTCGAAGGGGTCGGCTGGACTGGAAGCGCACATAATCCAGGAGCGTCGACTCGCTCAGGTCTCCTTCGACGATGTCGCCGGTGTGATGAAGACTCTCCCACCAGCGAACAAAGTGCAGCAAGTTGAGAGCGTAGGTGCGCAGGGTAGTGTCCGCCAGGCGGCGGACGTATTCGCGGTCCAGGTAATGATTGATCCAGCCGACCTCCCGGCCCGTCGTCTGCTCGACGACTCGAACCGGACTCTGGGCGGGATTGGAGGTTTGCTGGATGAGGTGGAACTTCATGGCTGAGCGGCCTCCAAGAGAGATTGGAACTGGCAGGGGTCACCACCCTGGACGAAAAAGGAGTTGGGATCGTGGCCCTGGGGCAGGACAACGAGGCGAGTGGCAATGCCTTGCGCCCGGAGGCGATGTGCTAACTCTTGCGAGGCCTGTTGGCCGCTGCCGTTGGCATCGACATCGAAGGTGAGGTAAACGGTGCGCGGGCCGTCGCACAGCTGTTGAAACTGGTAGGGGTTGAGGTGGATGCCCAACGCAGAGGTGACGTGGTGAAAACCCGCCTGCCACAAGACGGCATAGTCGAACAACCCCTCGACGAGAATCACCTCGGGGCTTTGCCGAACCTGTTCCCAGGCATACAAGCCACCCTTCGAGCCAGGCAGGAACCGATGCGGCGGCGCCGAAGCGACGATACTGCGACCATAGAGGTTGACGACGCGTCGATCCTGGCGGCAAGGGAAGACGACGCGCCGGTAGAAGGCGTCGTGGCCCTGCACATTGAGCAAGCCGATCCGCCGCAGGAGATGGAAGGAGTAGCCTCGGGCCAAAAGATGACGCCGCAAGCTCCCGCCGGGGGCATAGCCGATCTGTAGTTCCTCGATCAGGACGGGGTCGCACAATCCGCGTTGCTGAAGATAGCGCACCGCCTCCGGGTAGCGACCGAGTTGCTGTTGGTAGAAAGCGGCAGCCTGCTCAAGCACAGCGGCGGGATCAGAGGAAGGAGGGCTTAGCCGCTCGAGGAAGGCGAGGCTTTGTTGAAAGGACAGGTGCTGCGACAACTCGACAAAGCGAATCAGATCGCCGCCCTGGCCGCAGCCGTGGCAGTAGAAGAGATTCTTGCGGGCGTTAACGTAGAACGAAGGTCGGGTTTCCAGGTGCAACGGACAGAGTCCGACGAACTCGGGGCCGTGACCCGCGGGCCGAGCGATCCAATTCTGCTGCCGCAAATAATCGAGCAGGGGCAGGCGCTGTTTGAGTTTTTCGAGATCCTCGCCCACGGCGCTGTTTTGCCTCCATGGGCGAGCATAGGAGAAGCCCACCCCGCATTCCCAGGCAAGGATGGTGGGTGGAAGGGAAAATTTCTCAGAGCCGCAGGGGCCAGAGGACCTGCAGAACCGGAGTCAGCGCGCCCAAGAGCCCAGTATCGGGACCGGCTCGACTGACCGGTGCCAGCCAATGGGCGACGTGGGCGAGGGTCTGGCGCAAGAAACTACGATCGGGTTGGGAGGCGTCCAGACCGTGGGCCCAGCGGCGGAGCGTGGAGGGATCGGGCAGGCGATCCGGGTCTTGGAGCGTGGGCGTCGCCTCCTCCCAGGAGCAGTGCTCCTCAAAACGCCGCCGCAGCGCCTGGGAGCGAGCCAGCAAGCTATAGTGGGTGTAAGGGAGCGAAAGCGGCGGCAGGAAGGTGAAAGTCTTCTGGCAACCGGGACAACGACCACGACGGATCCCGATCCAGTCGTGGTGCTCATCGTGCGCCTGTTTGCGGCGACGCCCGTGGCCGACGATCGAATCGCGTTCACAAACAGGGCACCGTCGCAGGATGACCCTGTCGCAGTCTTCGGCCCAGTCGGTTTTCAGCTTGTGCGGCGGGGCGGAAAGTGGGATAAAAAGAACCGTAGTTCAGCGGGGCTCTACTCGGGCATCGACCTGGCCAAGGATCTGAGCCGGAGCGGAGCCCCTCCTCCTGAAAAGAAAATCCCAACTGGAAGAGAATAACCCTTCTCGGCTACACCTTTAGGGATGTGATTCAGCTAATTGGCCGGTAATTTTAGGCGACTCGGAAGTTGGTCGACCGTTTTCGCGGAGTACTCCTCGCTAGTGGGCCAATGTTTACCGACCCGCAGGCTGGTTAGAAGGACTTCCTCGTAATCAAGTGGAACGAGGAGCTTCACAAGCAGAAATCATCGACTGGCTAGCAGCAGATGAAAGATGTTACTATCGCCGAAGAACTGGTTTCATAATGACCCGCGTTCCGCGAACGTGTAGGCGGCCGGAGAATGGGGCGCCGGCCTTTTCACTCTGGCCTCTTAAACTGTGGAGAACATGACGCTGACAACCAACGACCCGGAGTACTCGTGGCTGGGGGGAGCCCGATCCCCTGGGCCCCCCGAATCGATGACATGTAGAAGGGAGAAATCGGGGTCAAGGGGGGTATGCTGCCTGACATCGGCGGGGCGCGCACCAAGTCGCTCGCCGCCTACGGGATCGCACGGCGTCGCTGAAGCTACGCCAGAACTGAGGTGCCAAATGCGCAGGCCTTGGGGAAAAAGAATCCTGCCAGTTTCGCTGCTGACCTTGTGCTTTTGGCCTTCGGCGACCCTTGCACAAGGGCTGTATCAGCAATATCTGGATGGGTGGAAGCGCTCAAGCGACCCACTCGAGAGGTGGGTATTCATCAACGGGCAGAAGCTGGCAGGGTTCATACCTCAGCCGCTGCCTGGCTTGGTCGAGCACCTCCCTTGGGAAACCATCGACAACTACCTGCCGCATTTCGAGAGCTACGTCCACCATCAGTACCTAGGATTGTCAGTCGAAAGAATGTGGGGATATGACGACCTCTCCTTGTTCCGCCAGGTGCAACAGGCCCAGCAGGCGCGTGACGAAGCGCGGCGGGCCCTTGAGGCTCCCGAAAATGCGCAAAAAATCAAAGCTTGGATGGAAACTCGCAATGCCGTGGCCGCACGATATCAAAGGGAAGCTGCAAATCTGATTCGCGAGGGGAAAAAGCAAGAAGCACAAGCAGTGCTCGACAAGCTGGCGAAGGACCCTACCCAGAAGCAGCCCGCGTCATTTACAGAGGGCGACGAGGCGGAGCAGCGACTGCGCGACCTGGAAGCGCAAGGCCGAAAGCTGAGTCTCTCCATTCAAGCGAGCTATCCTCCCCTGAACTGGCCTCTGCTTAGACAGATCGGGGCTATGAAGGGCTACCCGCTCTTTCGAGGCGTCTCCCAAGATGTGCTCCTGGCCGTGTATGTAGGTCCAAAGGGATTCCGCAACCCGCCTGCCGGAGCCGAACCGCAAAAGATGCGGATGAAGTGCTTTCTTGTTGAGGCACAAGTTCCCCAAGGGGAAAGGTATGAGGCGTTGGCCCGGCAGATGCTCGAGGAGATCGACTACGACGGCCTGGCCAAGCTGATCGAGCCGTGAGTTAAATCCCTTCTTTTCGGGCGTGGTGCCGGACAGACGCCGTAGCGCAGATGACCGGCGCCTTCTGCAATTGGGCCGTCGAGAGCCGGCCACTCGGAAAGCAAGCTTTGAGTCGTCCGTTGAGGCAATCGTTGTCCCGAAAGGGCGTCATGTGAAGTAAGTCCTGCCTTGTCTGTGGCCACATCGCCCCTACGCCGTTGATCGCGGGTAATCGCCGCTGACAGGTTGGCTGCGTCGTTGTCCTATTCATCACGCAGCGTCTTTGCAGGATCAATTCTTGCAATTCGCAGAGTTGGCACAGTGCTGGAAATGAGCGCTACAAAAGCGAGCATCAAGATGACGGAGAGGATCGTGGACGCATCGTAGACGCCCACGCCATAGAGCGCGCTGCGCATCACTCGCAGTGCTCCCGCGCAAAGGACCAGTCCCAGGAAAAGTCCCAGCGCCGAGGCGCCGGCGCCGGAGCGCCCGATCTCGACCATGGCCCTGCCGACGGTCGAGCCCAGGGCCATGCGGATGCCGATCTCGCGCGTCCGCTGGGCGATCAGGTTGGCAACCAGCGCGAAAATGCCGACCGCGCTCAGCAGCAAAGCCAGACCCGCCATCGCGCCGAGCAGCGCCACTTCCACGCGCTGCGTCGCCAACGTCTTCGCCAGCAGGTCGCGCATACTGTAGAAGCCCGAGAAGGGCAGGCCAGAATCGGCGCCGGCGAGCGCACGTTGCATCTGGGCAGTCAATCCTGGCACCGAGCCGGCGGTGCGGACAATCCAGTCCGGCTGGAACCACGCATGCACGATCGGGAGGAATCGCGGATCCACCTGGGCGGCCGGAATGTACATCGCCTGCTCGCTCATCAGCGGAGCGCCCTCGTAGAGACCGGAGGAAACGGAGACATCGGCCACCTCGCCCACGATGACCGTATCTTTGTCGATGTAGCGGCCCACGGGGCTGGTCCCGTCATAGAACTTTCGCGCGAAGGCCTGGTTCACCACGGCCACGTGCTGCGCCGTTGCGCCGTCAGCATCGGTAAAGACGCGGCCCGCAAGCACAGGCATCTGCAAGGTGTCGAAATATCCGGGCGTCACGTAGGTTAAATCCGCCCCATCTTGCCGGCCGGCCTCTTTGCCGTCGCTAAGGGTCACCCCGGTGTTCAGGGCGCGCTCGTAAGGCAGGCTCAACCCGACCGCTGCATTCCGCACGCCGGGAATCTGCCGCATGGCGGCCGTGCCCTCGTCCAATAACCTTCGGAAGGCTGTGGGGTCGTGGAAACGGACGTCGTCGAGCGAGGCCTTGGCGATCATCATACCGTTGGGATTGAACCCGGGCGGCAGCGTCTCCAAGTGGACCAGGGTGCGGATGAGCAGGCCGGAAGCGGCCAACAGCACGACGGTGAGCGCAACCTCGCCGGCAATCAGCGCCTGGCGCAGGTGCACTCTGCCGACTCCGGCCACGGCGCGGCCGGCCATCGACGAGCGCAAGTCCAGTTTCCGCGTGGCGAATGCTGGTAGCATGCCGAACAGAATACCGGTCACGAGCGAGACGACCAAGGTGAAGGCCATCACGCGGCCGTCAAGTGGAACGCTCGCGACGGAGAGAAAGTGCTCGGGCAACAGCAGCAGAAGGCCGCGCAGGGCGAGCAGGCCCACGCCCAGGCCCACCGCTCCGCCCACCAGTGCCAACAGCAGGTTTTCGATCCAGAATTGCTTCTGGATCTGCCAGCGCGAGGCTCCCAGCGCCAGCCGGGTGGCCACTTCCGAGGTGCGGCGCAGCATGCGGACGAGCGTCAAGCCGGCCAGATTGGCACAGGCGATGAGCAGTATGAAGCCGGCGCCCAGCATCAGCGCGAGCACCTGCGGGCGCAGAGAGGCGCTCTGGCCTTTCTGGAGCGGCACCAAATAGTAGGTCACCTGCGCGTCGGGGTTGTCCCTTAATTCATAGCGATTGGCGCGGAGAGACCAGGCGCGGTTGATCTCCGCATTCGCCTCCTGCCACGTCGCGCCATTGCGTAGCCGGGTGATGCACTCAAAGTTCGTTCCCCCTCCTTCGCCATCGCGGCTGGGTTCGAGCGCCGTGTAGAGGTCGGCGTTCATGGGAGTCGTTGCGCCCTCAGGGAGCACTCCGATGACCGTGTAAGATTCGCCTTTCAACAAAACGCCCTGCCCCAGAATATAGGGATTAGAGCTGAAGGTGTTTCGCCACAGACCGTAACTCAGGATGACGGATTTGGTCCCGTGAGGACGGTCCTCGTCCGCAGAGAAATTGCGCCCCATGATAGGCTGAACCGCCAGCACGTCAAGGTAGTGGGCCGAGACGCGCCCGCCATGCACGTACTGCACCCGCGGACCCGCCTGGAGATTCATACCGGAGGTTCCCCAACTTGAAACCGCCGATACCAGGGAGGGGACATTGTCCCGCAGCAACTCCCATTGCTCACCATTGAGATGGTGCCGCTCATCGGAGGCCGTGGGTCCGGTGACCCGCGTGTAAATCGTGCCCATCCGTTCGGGATGCGAATAGGGCAGGCTCTTCAGCATGAGCGCATTCACCATGGAAAAAATGGCGGTGTTTGCGCCGATGGAAAGCGCCAGCGTAAAGATCACCGTCACGCTGAAACCGGGATTGCGCCACAACTGGCGCGCTGCAAATCTGAGGTCTTGGCCTAAAGCATCCATCGACGATCCTCCTGGCGAGACAGCAGGGGTTTCTCCGGGGAGATACTATCCGCCTTATGGTCATACGTTGACGTGCCGGAGGAGGTTCCGTTGCTGGCCCATGGAGGAAATTTGTCCAGCTACGCCCGTCCAGCCATCCTGTGGTCAGTTCGCCCCTAGGCCGTTACACAGGATCCAGGGTCGGGGAAAATCCTCTAAGGCCAAACGTGCATTCAGCTTCCGGTCATCTGAGGATCGTCTGAGTAAGGGGCGCACGTCGCCTATATGTATCGCCCAGAGCTATTCCAAGGAAATTCCAAGGTAGGGCGAAGAGTGCCGGGAAAACTGTCGTTTGCCGGTCACTGCAGTCTGGCATACTCACCTTGGCTCGCTTGAGTATGGGGATGTCCGCTGTCGGCGTCTTTCCAGAGGGTGAGGAAACCCTGGCGGGCAGCCTTTCCATTCGCGAGGGCACCGGGCCGTACCGCGGCCTTATGCCGCCATTTCATGCCGCGGCGGGATAAACCCACCTCTATGGCGAACGCTGGACAAGCCTGAAGCGCGCTAGTTCGCTTTTCATCTACAAGTGGAAGTTCTCCACCAGCATGATTCGAAGAATCCGCTCATCAACCTGCGGATAAATGATCCGCTCTCCTCCCGGAGATACCGACAGTCCCGTCCGACCGTTCAATAAGAGTGGATCTTTTTCAAGCTCAGCCACTCGAGTGATCTTTCCAGTCGCCAAATCCAACCGGTTGATGGTGGCGTGAGGTTCCGCAGCCTCGTCCACGAAGTAGAGGTATTCGCCAGCAAGAGTCCAAAGCCGATCCGTGACCTTGTCGAGGACCAGCGTTTCGGCATCGCCTTCGATGGGCTTCTTCCAGATGCCGAATCTACCCCTACGGCCTGCCAGGTCAGAGGGCGGTCTACTGAAGTAAAGCCATTTGCCATTCTTGGACTCCCGGGCCTCCAAACCTCCTGTCCTCGTTATCTGCACGGCTTCTCCGCCTTGGGCAGGCATGTTCCAGATTTCCAAATCTCCGCTGCGGCTCGAGCAAAAGTAGATCCGTCTGCCGTCCGCGGACCAAGTCGGCGCAAACGCTTCCTCTGTCGGCGGGGTTAGCCGGCGTGGCGCTCCTCCTTCCACGCTGACGACAAAGATGCCAGGTTGCTCATCAGGCCGCGAGTCGAGCGCAATCCAGCGGCCGTCGGGAGACCAACGTGGGGTGCCTGTTAACGGGCCTCGGAAGGAGGTTAACTGCGTCTCATTCGACCCGTCGGCGTCGGCCATCCAAATTTCGTCCTCCCCCGACCGGTCGGAGGAAAACACGATCCGTTTCCCGTCGGGGGAGAATTCGTCGTCGTGTTGTTCACGCGCACCTGAGATGAGTTTCCTTGGCGTGCTTTCCAACCGACCAGCGGGAGTCACTTCGATGCTCCAGATGTTGACATTGCGCTCCAACTTTCTGTAGGCAAGAAAGTTAGCCCCGGGGGAAAGCGCGGGAACCTTGGCGTCTTCACCGATTCCGGCCAGTGGCTCTACCTCACCGCCAGAGACCGGAACCTTCCAAAGGGTCGGAACGCCCGAGCGCCACGACGAGAACACGATGTTCCGATCATCCGGCGTCCAAGCTATGCCCTGAATCTTCCTACCGTCGAACGTCAGTCGCCTTACTTCCGCATCCTTCGTGCTCTGCAGGTAGATGTCGCCGACACTTTCCCTCGACCAACGAACGAAGGCCAGGATCCGGCCGTCGGGAGAGAAGGCTGGGTCTGTGTCACCCCAGGACCCTGGTGGCGGCGAAGTCAGCCTGCGTTTTTCGCCGTTTTTCAAGGAAACGAGGAAAAGCCCTGCCTCCGCAGGTGACGGTCGATCTCCTACCGTGACGAAGTTTCCGTCGGAAGACCAAGTCAAATCGCGAGTAGCGTTGTCTGGCACGTACACATCGCCCAAGCGGCGCTCCGGCCCACCCAAGGCTGGAATGGAAGTCACTTCACCCTTGGTGTTCGAAACGTCGGAATACCGGATAAAAGCGATGTAGCGTCCGTCCGGCGACCACGCCGGGTCTCCATCAGAGAGGGAATCGTGGGTCAATTGCAGCGGCGTGCCAGCACCGACTAGCTTGACATATATGTGAGACCGTCTACCCGCTCCGCCGTCCCAGGCATAAGCCAACTGCTTGCCATCGGGGGAGAACGACGGGAATTCCTCCACGCCCGTAAGACCAGTGAAGGGTATGATCCGGGCCGGTCCTGGCCGCTTCCTGCTTGGGCTAAGGAACAACCAAATTCCAGTCGCGACGAGGAGGCTAACGACCATAGCGATCCATGTCCAAGGGCTGGCCAAAGGCTGGCCCCACGGCTTGGTTTGCTTCACTTCCACCTGCACTTTGGAGCGGTTGGCGGCAAGGATAGTGAGTTCCTGCTCCACCACCAAGTGCGCGCTGTCAGCCAGACGATACCCTCGGCCAGGCACGGTGACGATGTACCGTCGGTCCGGAAGACTTTCACCCAACGCCTTTCGCAGCATGAAGATATTGCGGCTGAGATTTGCCTCCTCCACGAAAGTGTCCGGCCAAACCGCTTTCATTAAGTCGTCTTTGGTGACGACCTCTTGACTATGGCGCACGAGAACCAGAAGGATCTGAAACGTCTTTGGCGTCAGGGGGACAGGCTCGCCAGCACGAAGCAGAATTTCCCGTTGGGCGTCAACGCGAAAAGGACCGAATTCGTAGAGTTCTTTGCCTATCTGACTTGCGCCTGAAGACATTGCGCGCACCCATCCGAGCCCGTGAGCTGATTCTGAAGCAGCATTCTAGCACGATTCAAAAATCAACCGGGTATTCGCCGTCCCCTCAGCGCCCGTGAAAGTGTCCTGCTTTCTTGCTCTTGCATGGCTGCGAGAAATTATCAGAAGTTTTCATGCCATTTGAAAGGACTTTTCACATCCCATGCTGGCAACCTCCGCTCGTTTAAGTCACGCGAACCGCAGCGGAGGGCAGAAGCTGATGGCGAAGCAGATGAAGATCACGGTCGAAACCGAATCTTTGCTGATCCTCCGGAGCCGGAACTCGAGGCGTGAATGGTGTCCCCTCTGCGCGGCCGAAGTAGAGATGATCGCACTGGAAGACACCGGAGTGATCTCGAATCTGGAAAGGCCAGCACTGGAGGAGTGGCTAAATTCGGCAGAGTTACACCGGTCGCAGGCAGCCGATGGCTCGACGCTGATTTGCCTGAATTCGCTGCTAGCTCGCGTACAGAACACAAAAACCGGCTAACCGCAGCTTGGCGCGGCGCCGAATCAAAACAAAAGGAGATGATCATGAAACTCAGCACCATCGCAAAGGCTTTCACAATCGCCGCGCTCGCTCTAGGCGTAGCGCCCGCAGCGAACGCCCGCAATAAGGGATGCTCTCTCGCCACCCTGAAGGGCACCTTCGCAGACAAAGTCACCGGATTCATTACGGCACCGCCCGAGGTGGCCGGCCCGATCGCCGGTGTCAATTTAGAAACCTTCGACGGAAATGGCGCTCTTACGGGTACTGGAACCTCAAGCCTAAACGGCAACATAGTCCCGGGGACGTATACAGGCACCTATACAGTGAACCCTGATTGCACCGGTACTTACACGGTCCAGAATTCTCTAGGTTTAACCGTTCACGCCTTCTTCGTGATCGCTGATGGCGGGAATGAACTTCACGACATCATAACAGACCCGGGCACCGTGATCACCTGCATCCACCGGAGGCAATTTCCAGTGGACGACCCGAAACGGCGTGCTGATGAGCCCACCCAGAGTGAGACTCAATAACGGCTTCCGACCCTGGCAGCCAGGTGTCCAGAGGCCGGGGAACATGCTGTAGCGCGGGCGGAGAAACAGCTGGAATGATGCTGGGGATCCGCTCGCGCTCAACGCTGCTCTCCCTGAATTCACTACTGGCTCGCGTACGGAATACAGAAGCTCGCTAGTCGCGGCACCCCGCGACGGCGAACTACACAAAAGGAGACGATATGAAATCACAGTCTAGACTGCTGTTTATCTCACTGGGCTTGCTGGCTTTTCTGGCTATGCCGGCCGGGTTGGCCGCCCAAGACCAGAATTCACCGGCTCCCAGCTATACGGTCACTGACCTCGGGACGTTGAAGGGGGGTACGTATCGCGGTGCCCTTGGCATTAACAACGCAGGTAAGATTGCCGGTGCCGCCGCGATGGGTCAGACGGATGAATTCGCCGCAACCGCTTTCCTGTGGACCAAGCAGAAAGGCATGATCGAGCTGGGCGTCTTGGGTCCACCACTGTTTCCTGCCTGTCCAACGTGCAACAGCGGTGCATCGGCAGTTGGCGCGCTTGGCCAGGTGGCAGTGGGTTCCGAGATTGCCACGCTGGATCCGAATGACCAAGACTTTGGTCAGTGGGATCCCGCCGCTCCCACTCATCGCGTCACCCGTGCAGTCATTTGGAGAAATGGGGTAATGACGGCGCTCCCCAACCTGCCCGGCGGCAACAACGCCAATCCTCTTTGGATCAACAATCGGGGCCAGGTCAGCGGGGTCGCAGAGACTGACAATTCGGAACCCGAGGATCCGAGCTGCTCAATCGGGCCTAGCGGGCCTAACCTCAAGAGGGGCTTTTTGCCCGTAATCTGGGAACCAAATGGCGCAATTCAGAAACTCTCACCCCTCGTATCGGAGGGCGACACCGTCGCAAACGCCCTTACGATCAACGACCACGGCGAGGCGGTCGGCAATTCGGGTTTGTGTTCGACCACCGGCCTGCTGCCTTTCGCCCTCAACTTCAGCACAGCTTCGCACGCTGGGTCGCGGCGCGTCCGCTTCGTCCCGCGAAAGGGCGTTCTCTAAGGGTTGGCGGCAGGCCGGGCGCATGTCGAGCTGAGAGACAAAATGTGGTGGGCGCGCCTACCGCGCGCCTTCACGGAGCAGCAGAACCGTGCGCGCCCCTGAACCGCAGCCTCGGATCGTAAACCTCAGTCGCCTACCGGGAAGTTGGCTCACATCTCCCACGGCTGACTCCTCCCTGGTCGGCAAGCGTAGACTTGTCCGGCGTCAACCCATTACTCGCCATTACGCCGCTAGTTATGGGTCAGTCGCCGGTGACTTTCTGGTCGTGTGGTGA
>Ga0335081_10016095_pt1 | contig 12096 bp, 13 predicted proteins | sample Lox_Sample_35_FD_206713 | JGI IMG/M metagenome (GOLD analysis project Ga0335081, IMG submission 206713) | Soil microbial communities from Loxahatchee National Wildlife Refuge, Florida, United States - Lox_Sample_3.5 | ecosystem: Environmental > Terrestrial > Soil > Wetlands | place: USA... | reverse complement strand
CGGCGGAGAGAACCATCGAGATCACCTGCACCTCGTCTTTGTAACCCTCCGGAAACATCGGGCGGATGGGGCGATCGGTAAGCCGGCTGGTGATGATCTCTTTCTCCGTCGGCCGGCCCTCGCGCTTGAAGAATCCGCCCGGAATCTTGCCGGCGGCGTAGGTGTACTCACGATAGTCCACCGTGAGGGGAAAGAAGTCGATTCCTTCGCGCGGCTTGGCCGTGCACGCCGTCGCCAGAACCACCGTGTCTCCGTAGCGAACGTAAGCGGATCCGTTGGCCTGCTTGGCCACTTTGCCGCATTCAATAGTCAGGGTGCTTGCACCCAGGGGAATACTTACTTGTTGCATTGGATCTCCTTATAGGTCGTATTTCTGCCCGCCGGCACTGCGGAGTGTGGGGACGAAGGGAACAGGTAATAGGGAACAGGGAACAGGAAAAAGTTCACATACTGTTCCCTGTTCCCTATTCCCTGCCCCCTCTGCCACACACGCTCCGCGGGCCTCGCTCGCTGGACTGCGCCGAAGCGCGATCTTCGGCGAGCGAATCCAGGTCAGGCGGCCGATGCCGCTGTGTTCTTGGTCGGGGTAGGCCGCGCGGGGCGCCCTACCCAAGTTGTTTTCCGCACGCCGCGTATGCAGCCGGTGTGGGATTGGCCCAGGTCCGATCATGATCAGTTCGAGGGGTGAAGAGGTGAGGAAAACCGGGGACAACAGACACGGCGGAACCGCGGCACCTCGCCGGAGCGAGACTCGACCGCTTGGCTCGTTGGAGCTTGCTGAACCGTGAACTGGCCTGACTTGGGGCTTCCGAACTCTCTGGTTGCAACAGACTACTTGCGAATGCCCAGGCTCTCAATCAACTTCTTGTAGCGATCGGGGCTGCGTCGCTTCAGATACTCCAGCAGACGACGACGCTTGCTCACGATGATCAGCAAGCCACGCCGTGAAGCATGATCTTTCCGGTGCGACTGGAAATGATTATTCAAGTAACCAATGCGCTCGCTCAAGAGGGCAACCTGCACCTCCGGCGAACCCGTGTCCGCTGGGTGTACCCGGTACCGCTCCATCAAGCCTTTTTTCGACTCCGCGTTCCAAGGCATCCGCCCATCTCCTCGCTTCTCTTTTTCCCTTCTATACGATTATAAGGATAACATGTCCGGGGCGGATTTGGGAAGCATAAACTTCGGGCGGTCGAAAATCAGAAAGCAGAAAGCAGAAATTTGAACTAGGACCGTCTTCTTTTTCTGATTTCTGCTTTCTGCTTTCTGATTTGAGTACTCAACGCTTCCTCACGTGCAGCACCTTCTGCACTTCCGCCACCACCGCTCCGGTTTCATCCTCGACTTCCACAATGAAGGTTGGCTCGACCTTCACCTGCGTCGTCAGTCCCTGGCGAATCCCTTCTATCTGCTCGTCGGACAACCGAAATCTGGCCAACATCCTGCCCTTTCCGGGTTTCTTGAAGCGGATGCTGGCGGACTTGTCCCACACGATGTAATCGCGGCCCAGGTTCTCGATCAGCATCAGCATGTAAAACGGGTCGGTCATGGAGTACAACGAACCTCCAAAATGAGTGCCGACGTAGTTCGCGTTCCAGAAGTGCAGCTTCATCTCCACGTCCACCGCTTTCCAATCGGCCTGAAGCCGTTTGACGCAGATTCCCGCCCCCAGGAAGGGCGGATAGAGATTCAGCACCCATCGCATGTGCTTCTTGAAAGCTCTGGTCATACGCACATCCTTGGTCAGCGGCAACCGAAGATCAATTATCGCACCAAGCCGCCTTTCAAAGATGCGTCACGCTGATGGTCGCTCAAACCAACGGACCTTCCAGTCCCCTGGCGCAGGAACAAAGCACGAGCAAGCTTGCCCTTGAGCGAAGCGAAGGGCTCCCGCGCTCCCCATCAAACCGACCCACACGATGGTGTGATCAGAATCTCATTCACGGTCGCTCGCGCCGGCTGCACGACGGCGGCGATGACGGCCTCGGCCACGTCCTCCGGCTGGAGCAAGTCCTCGCGCTTCACCGGGAAGTCGAACTCGTTCGCCATGCGGGTATCCGTCGACCCCGGCAGGATCGCCGTGACCCTGATCTTTCGCGAACGCAACTCTTCGGCCAGCACACGTGTGAAGCCCAGCGCGCCGAACTTCGACGCGGTGTAGGCGGAGCACTTCGGGAAAGCTTCCCGGCTGGAAATCGAGAGGATGTTCACAATGTGGCCCCCTTGGCTCAGCGCGAGCAGCGGCAAGGCGGCTCGGGTGGTGAGAAAAAGCGAGGTGAGGTTGGCGTCGAGGTTACGGCGCCAGTCGTCGAGCGTGGTGCGCTCGAACGGCTTATAGGTGAAAACGCCCGCCGAGTTCACCAGGAGATCGAGGCGGCCGAATCGCTTGTTGACGGCGACGAACAGACGCTTCACCTCCGCTGGGCGCGCCACGTCGGCCGCAACGGCCATGGCCCTTGGCGTCTGCCGGCCAGCTTCCTGGAGCGTCCGACGGTCCCGCGCCACCAGCACCACGCTCGCGCCCTCGCGCGCCAGTGCCTGGCCGATGGCAAGACCGATCCCGCGGCTGCCGCCAGCGACCAGGGCGATCCGATCCTGGAGTCTCTGGGTCATAGTCTCAAGAAGCGATCGGCCGGGGCCCTCTGGTCCTCGATCGGTGGCTTCGTTCCTATTCTTGGCGAAGGCCGATCCTTTATTATCAAGCAAATCGGTGGCTTCGTTTTTCAAAAAGTCGAAGGTCGAAGGTCCGGTTCCTTCAGGCGCCCCGCCGCTGCACCATGCCTTCTTCACTCCTGCCCTTTTGCCTTTGCCTTTCTTGCTTCCTGCCCTCTGTCTGCTGACTGAAGAAAAAAAGAGAGGGGAGGAACCATCGACCCCAAGGCTCACGCCCTGGGCTAAATTATGCCGCCGCTCCGCGGCTTCCTGACCGCTTTCCCCAGGTCGCTACCGCCTTGTGCCGACTGCTGTCCACCGTGGCTTCGTTCCTCGTTTCCACCGAGCTCCGATCCTTTATTATCAAGCAAATCGGTGGCTTCGTTTTTTCAAAAGCCCTCAGCCTTCGATTATCAGCCATCAGCTTCCAGATCCCCGGAGGCCCGTCTTGTTCTTTAGTTTTGCCATTTGCCTTTTGCCATTCTTTCCTTTTTCTTCGCATACCGCCTTCTGATCCTCCTGGCCCGAAACGGTGGCTTCGTTCCTCATTTCGCCAAGGGTCGGTCCTTTGTTATCAAGCAAATCGGTGGCTTCGTTTTTCAAAAAACTCTCAGCTTTCAGCAGTCGGCCATCAGAAGAATCGAACCGTTGAAGGTCCGGCTCTGGGTAACCAGTTTCTTTGCTTTGTTTCCGCTTTGTTTTTGAAGCCGACCCTTTGTTTTCAACGAGTCTAACGCTCTGTTCCGTCAAGAATCCCCCCGTGGAAGTCTGTTCCCATGGTCGAAAACCGAGAACAAGCAATCGGGCCTTAACGCCCTCAACATTCAACATTCGACTGACGGCCGGCTCCAAGACTGACTGCTGGACAACGGAGTCCCTTCGAATAGCCAATTTGGCAACCAATTTCATCCAACCTCCCATCGCGACTGCAATCAGTGTTGGGCTTCGGTGGGCCCAATCCCATTTATATTTTCCAGAAATCGGCCCTCCATGCAGCTATAACCCACTGAAAACTAAGGAGATGGCCGCCGTGGGTTTGATCGGTCCGTTTTTGAGCCATCTCTTTCATAACAATGGCTTTAGCTACGTTGGGTTTGATCCGGTTTTCAACTGATTGGTCTGCCGCTAACCGCCCCAGAATGGTCTGCTCTTGGCGCTCGAGGTCTGCCGCGATGCCCGCATTGGCGAGGCGTTGCCATGGGGATCGCAATCGTCTCGCCCTTAGATTCGGGGGCCCGAAACACTCTCGGCTTTCAGCCGTCCGCCCATCAGCCATCTGGAAGTTGAACCGTTGAAGGTTAAAGGTCGAAGAGCTAGAGAGGCTGCCTTTGGGTCGGGCTGCTTCGGCATTCAACATCGACCTTCGACTCTTCTTCCAACCCCACCGGTGGCTTCGTTTTCGGTTCCGGTCAAGCCCGATCCCTTTGTTATCAAGCAAATCGGTGGCTTCGTTTTTCAAAAAAGCTCTCAGCTCTTAGCTTTCAGCCATCAGGTTGCCGGGCCTATCTTCTGCCACTGCCCGACCGAGGATTGCCTATTACCAACCTGTACCCTGGCAACTGGGAACAGGGACCCACGTTGGCGAAGCGCAACAGCGCCATTGCACCTGTATTATGTACGACGCGGTTGAGTAGTGTCAAGCAGAATCTTCGTCGCCAGTCCCGGGTCCCTAGTCTAGTCTAGTCCCCAGTCCCTCCTGTTCCGCCGTGGGGTCTTTCGTTTTTGGCGATGTTGTCCCATTCGGAACAGACACGCCGACTGTTTTACTTCAGCATGACGAATAGCCGATGCCCCATGGTAGGCCGCGATCAGCAACCGGCCTGGGCAGAGAGCAGCGGGGGGGAATCATGAAGTTGCTCCTGTTATTTCGGCCTGGCTCCGCGGGCCACAGAGGGCTGCGGAGTTGCGGGTTCGTCGATGGTACAGCGCATGTGGTCCCTGTTTCAGGAGGCTCGCGATGACCGCGACTACGGTTCTGATGTTTGCCCTTCTCGCGGGCCTGACGGTCGGGCCCGCCGCCGCCATTTGGCGCTTCGCGCGGCGTGCGACTTCTGGTTTAAGGCACCATGATGTTGCCGAGCGCTACCCCATGTTACCGATAGTGCAAGAAGCTACAACCAGATTACCGGCAGGCGTGGCCATGGGTTCCCAAGGTCCACCTACCCGCCGGCCGTTTGTATTCTGAGCAGTTCTTTCTTGAGATGGGACACCATCAGAGATCAGGGCCCTCTGTTCCCTTTCTCGGTGACCCGCGAATCAAAACTAATCAAAATCAGAGATTATAGATCAGAAGGAAGACCGTCTTGCTTTTCCGCTTTCTGACTTCTAATCTCGCTTCGTCATCTGCAATTCAATTCGGCATCGTTTCATCCTAGTCTTTTCGAGAAGGATGCACCAACTGAAGGAACTCTTCCCGCGTCCGACGGTCGTCGCGGAAGACTCCCAGCATGGCGGAGGTGACGGCCACCGAATTCTGCTTCTCCACGCCGCGCATGATCATACAGAGGTGTTTGGCTTCCATCACCACGCCCACGCCTTGCGGGTTGATCTTCTCCATGATGGTCCGGGCAATCTGCTGCGTCAGCCGCTCCTGCACCTGCAAGCGGCGCGCGAACACATCCACCAACCGGGGAATCTTGCTCAGCCCGATCACCTTCTGGTTGGGAATATAGGCGACGTGGCAGCGGCCGAAGAACGGCAGCAGGTGGTGCTCGCACATGCTGAACACCTCGATGTCGCGCACCAGCACCATCTGGTCGTAACAGACGTCGAACATGGCGCCGTTCAGAACGGCGTCGATGTCCTTGGTGTAGCCGCTGGTCAAGAACCGGAGCGATTTGGCGACGCGCTGTGGCGTGAGGTTTAAGCCGTCGCGATCGGGGTCCTCACCCAGCTCGCTCAGGATGCCGCGCATCGCTTCCTCGATAGGGTCGAGGCTCTCAGGCTCGGCTACCGATGTCGTTTGAATGTCGGTCTTTATTTCCATATCCTCGCTTGAAGAAATGATGAACGATAAATGATGAACGATGAACAGAAGATAAGACATCCCTCTGCCAGTTGCGCGTAGCCGAGGACCGCCTTCTGCCACGGACAAATGACTACGGACGACGGACGTCTTCTCTTTTGTTCATCATTCATAATTCATCGTTCTCTTCAACCTCCTTCGTACTCGAAAAAGTTCGAACTGGTCTCTTCCAATCGCACGCGCGCCAGGCGAGCCTGCGACGTCCCATTCCCGGGCTTACCACTAGGGTCAGACTGGCCAGTCTGACCAATCTGGCCCCGGAGCCGATTAAAGATCTCGATGCAAACGTTCTCCGTGGTCGGCACCTGGTTCTGGAAGGCCTCGACATCCAGATTGAGGTAGGACGTGTCGAAAGGCTCCAGAACCTCCCGCTCCACCGCGCCGTCCAAGGCCGCGAGGTCGTAAACCATGCCGGTGGCTGGATCGATGGGCCCCGCCACCGTCACCTCCAGCGCGTAGTTATGACCGTGGCCATAAGGGCTGTTGCATTTGCCGTAGAGGCGCGCGTTCTCCGAGGCGCTGAGCTGCGCGTTGTGGAGGCGATGCGAGGCCGAGAACCGGTAGCGGCGCGTGAGGAATGCGATCATCGGGCGCCCTCGTTCACATCGCCGTAGTAATCCACAAACAGGTCCGGCGTCTCATACAGCCGCACGCGGTGCAGCCGGCCAAAGTCGATCTTGGTCTCCAGCAGTTTCCAGATCTCGACGGCGATGTTTTCCGTGGTGGGAATCGTGGTGGCAAACGCGGGCACTTCCTTGTTGAGGAACTTGTGGTCCACCAGGTCCAGCACCCGGGTCTCCAGCAACTTCTTCAGGTCCTTCAGGTCGAGCACCATTCCCGTCTTCGGATCCACTTCACCCGCCACCGTCACTTCCAGTACGTAGTTGTGACCGTGCCCGTGCGGGTTGTTGGTCTTGCCAAAAATGCGGCGATTCTCCTCATCGCTCAGAGCCGGATTGTGGTAGTAATGCGAGGCGGAAAACTCCGCCCGACGGGTCACGTAAATCATCGTTGCCTTTCTCTGAAACTCTGGTGAATTGCCAATTGCCGATTACAGAAGGGGGAAAGGAATTGTGAATAGTGAATGGTGAATAGTGAATTGAAGATGGTTGGTCCGACAGAGGTCTTCTTTCACCATTCACTATTCACCATTTTCTTTTGACCTTCATCAATCGGTGATTATGGAATAAGCAACAGCTTGCCCGTCGTCCTCCGGCCCTCTAGATCGCGATGCGCTTGCGACGCGTGCTCCAGGCGATAGATGTGCTCAATGCGCAGTTGAACCCTTCCGTCCCCCATCATGTTCAGAACGTCGGTCGCCCGCTTATCGAGTTCTTCACGGGTGGCGATGTAATGCCCCAGGATCGGGCGCGTGAGGAACAACGACCCCTTTTGTGAAAGTAGAATCGGATCGAAGGGCGGCACGGGTCCGCTGGCGCCGCCGAAAAGAACCAGATACCCGCGCGGCCGGAGGACGTTCAGGTCCTTCGCGAACGTGCTCTTGCCGACGCCATCGTACACGACGTGAACCCCTTTCCCGTCGGTGAGGCGTTTGGTCTCCACCTCGAAATCCTGCTGCGAATAAAGGATTACTTCGTCGGCGCCGGCCTCGCGGGCCAACTTCGCTTTCTCTTCCGAGCCGGCGGTGCCGATCACCCGTGCACCGATATTCCTGACCATCTGCACCAGGATCAGGCCAACGCCGCCCGCCGCGGCATGGATGAGCGCCGTCTCGCCCCTCTTCAGCGGATAGGTGCTGTGCACCAGATAGTGGGCGGTCATGCCCTGGAGCATCGCCGCAGCCGCCTGCTGTTCGGTTACGGTGTCAGGAACATGAATCAGTCGGTCGGCCGGTACGGCGGCGTATTCGGCGTAGCTGCCCAAAACGCTGGTGTACGCCACCCGGTCCCCCGGCTTGACGGACTTCACCTCGCCGCCAACTTCGCTCACCACACCGGAAGCTTCCTGGCCATCCACGAAGGGCAATGGTGCGGGATAGCGGCCCTCGCGCAAGTAGATATCAATGAAGTTAATTCCTGCGGCGGCGATTTTCACCAGCGCTTCATTCGGTTTTGGCTGGGGTACAGGAAGATCCACCAGTGTCAGGACTTCTGGTCCACCCGTCTTCTGAACTTGAATGGCTTTCATGGCTCGTCCTCCGGAGTTGCGGTGTGAAGGTTGAAAAAGTCGAAAGTCGAAAGTCGAAGGTCGAAGGTCAAAAATCTCATTCCAAAGGGACTTAACGTGCCGTCCAATCGTAAATCGTCAATCGTAAATCGTCAATTCTTCGTCAATCGTCAATGGAATAGATGCGGCCCTTCCACTCGACGGTTCGGCGGTGGCGATAAACCCTCGCTGAATTCAGTAGCAGCAAGCTAAATAAAAGAGCCCCCAGCGATCGGTACTTACTTAAACCGCGATCGAAGCCGAGGGCCCGCAGCCGGCGCGCATAAGCCGCGTGCCTCACCGCCGCGATTACGGCAGAGCCCAGTGCACCCAACAAGCACCGCACGGACTGGCCGCCAAGACCGCCCAACAAAATGAACCCAAAGAACGCGAGGAGCGGCAGCAGATCAAGGAACCCCAATTCGGCAACGGTCGTGAGCAGGCGGCGCAAGTTCCTTCCCGAGAGGAGATAGAGGTTCTTCGTCCATCCAAGCCACATTTCGCCAAGAGACCGGTACATCCGCGTTTGCACCCATGCGGCTCCCGGCAGAAACAGAAGCCTACCGCCTGCTGATTTCACGTGTTGCGCGAGCCGAACATCTTCGAGGACGGCATCACGAATGGCTGCGTGCCCCCCCACACGTTCATAAATGCCGCGGCGCACGAGGATGTATTGGCCGTTGGCCGCCGCCGCCGGCGATCGCGGATCGCTGACGTCCTCAAACCGGTATTGCCCGGACAGCCATATGTACACCATGGGAATCAGGGCCTTTTCCCAGGCGCTTCTCATTTCCTGGCGCGGCGAGATAGAGAGCATGTCCACGTGCTCGCGCTCAGCCCGATCCAGAAGCACCTCGAGGCTGCCCGAAAAATGTTGCGTATCCGCGTCGGTAAGCAACAGCCACTCGCCGGTTGCCAATTTAGCGGCGGTAGCCAAGGCGTGATTCTTTCCCATCCAGCCCGCGGGCAGCGTTTTGATGTGGACGACCTCCAGCGCCGGGATCTCGGCCTTCAGGCCCTCCAGGATCTGTGGTGTACGGTCGGTGGACTGATCGTCGACGACGATGATCTCGCGCACGTCTTGCTGCGCAGTCACCGATCGCACCGCGGTTTCGATGTTCGCTTCCTCATTGCGTGCCGGGATGATCACCGAAACGCGGCCCTCGTTGCTCACACTCTCCGCCTCTTGCGGAACAGGGAACAGCAAAACCGCATTCACCGTTCCCTGTTCCCTATTCCCTGTTCCCTATTCCCTGTCTTCACCGCCCAGTGCAACCCGATGCCGCCAAAAATGTATCCGCGCGTTTCCACTCGCGCGTATCCCTGTCGCCGGAGCAAGGAAGAGAACTCTTCCATGGAGACGAAGCTGCGCAGCGAATCTGGAATGTACGTATAGACACGCGGGTTCGCGTGCAGAAGCGTGCCCCAGAAGGCGCCCTGCGCGTACAAAAATCCGAGATAAAGCCGGCGCAGCACGTGGTTCTTCGGCAGGAAGAAATCCAGGCTTACCAGCAACCCGCCGGGCCGCGTCACGCGCCCGATCTCCTGCACCGCCGCGTCGAGATCGCGGAAATTGCGCAGGCCGTAGCCAATGGCGACGCAATCGAACGACGCGTCGGCAAAGGGCAGGGAGGCCGCGTCACCGCAAACGACGCCAGTGAGTCCGCGCCGGCGCGCCAAACGCAGCATCGGCTGGGTAAGGTCGAGCGCCACTGTTTGCGCCCCCGGCCGGTGTTGCCGTACCAGTTGGGAAAAGTCGCCGGTACCGCAGGCCAGGTCCAACACCACCGCGTCCACCGGCAGGGACGCCTTCTGCACGCCGAGACGCTTCCACCGGCGGTCCATGCCGTAAGAGAAAGTCCGGGTGACGAAATCGTAGCGCGGCGCAATGGTGCTGAACATCTCGCGCATCCGGCGCCGGTCCAGTTTTTCGATCGGAAGCCGCATCTCCTCGCCGCCACGCAGTGACAGATTTAGGTCTGCGATGATACGATAAGACCTATGAACATCGAATATACGGTTCAAATGTGGAAGGAAGGCGATCAGTTCGTTGCCCACGCCATGCCGCTCGATGTCATGAGCTGCGGACAAACCACCGATGAGGCCCGCGCGGCCCTCGACGAAGCGGTTCACCTCTTCCTGACAACGGCTGCCGACCAAGGCTCTCTGGAAGAAATTCTCCACGAAGCTGGCTACCAGCAGGAAGCGGCTGAATGGATCAGCCCCTCCTGGGTAGCGATTGAAAGACATTCCACTGTCGTTCCCGCCTGACTATGCCGCGCCTAACTCCCGTTCACTGGCAAGTTCTGGAGAAGGTCTTTCTGGCAGCCGGATTTCGCTTCGCACGACAGGAAGGAAGCCATCGTTCTTATGTCAGGCCAGGGATACTTCGGCCGATTGTCATTCCTACTTACAGAGATGTTCCTGTTTCGATTATCAGAAGCAACCTCAAGACCGCTGGCATATCCAGAGATGAGTACTTTAGCCTACTGGAAAAGCAGGGGTAAGTCACTCGTCGCTGATTTCCGACCATCGCTCGCGAAAGCTTTTCCGGGCCGGCGTCGGAAAATCGCGGCCTTCCGTCCAGCCGGAGAGCGGGAACCACGGAAACTTGCAGATCCATCGCGTGCAGTCGTTAGTGCCGCCTGCGCCCGGCCGGTCACTTCGAGCCCAGAGCCGTAATCCCAAACGCACCAGGCGCGCACCCACCCGGTACGCCCACGGCCGCTGCATCGCCCAGGCCCATAGTCGCATCGAGAGGCGCTCGCCCGCCGGTGAGTGTTTGGGCTTGGAAGGCGTCGTTTCTTGTTGCGCCTTGCTGCGGAGGTGAAGCAGCAGGTCGGGGATATTGATCCGCACCGGGCAAACCTCGCGACACGCCCCGCACAGCGATGAGGCAAAGGGCAGCTCGCGCGCCTGATTGAGGCCGACGAACTGCGGCGTGATGAGCGCGCCGATGGGTCCGCTGTAGACCCATCCGTAGGCGTGGCCGCCGATCTTCCGATACACCGGGCAGGCATTCAGGCACGCGCCGCAGCGAATGCAGTAGAGCGCCTCCCGCATTTTGGGATCGGCCAGCGTGGCGATGCGCCCGTTATCCAGCAACACCACGTGCATTTCGTCCGGACCGTCTTCGCCCGGGCGACGCGGACCGGTAAGCATGGAAGTGTACGAACTCAGCTTCTGGCCGGTTCCGGAACGCGCCAGGATCCGCAGGAAAACCGCCAGATCCCGAAAGCGGGGGATGAGTTTCTCGATGCCCATCAGTACCACGTGGACTCGGGGCGCCGTGGTCGAGAACCGGATGTTGCCTTCGTTCTCGATCACTACGATCGTGCCCGTCTCCGCCACGGCGAAATTGGCGCCGCTCAGCCCCACGCCGGCTTTGGCGAACATCTCGCGCAAGGCGCGGCGCGCGATAGCCGTAAGCTGCTCCGGTTCTTCGGTGCGGTGGGGATCAACCTGGGCGGCGAAAAGATCGGCCACGTCTCGCCGCGTCTTGTGCATGGCGGGAGCCACGATGTGGGCCGGCCGCTCATGCGCGAGTTGGAGGATGAACTCGCCGAGATCGGTCTCCACCGCCCGAATGCCCACCGCTTCGAGCGCGTGGTTCAGCTCGATCTCTTCACTAACCATGGTCTTGCCCTTCACCACCTCGTGTGCCCCGGCGCGTTGGGCGATATCGCACACGATGCGGCAAGCCTCATCGCCGGTTGCGGCCCAGTGCACCTTACCGCCTTGCCGCTCCACTTGGGCGGAGAACTGTTCGAGATAGAAATCGAGGTGCTCCATCACCTCCCGCTTCAGTTCGCGAGCACGGTCCCGCAGACGATCAAAACCCGGGACCTCCGCTGCGGCTTCGAGCCGGTGCGTGTAGAGTCGCAACGTTGACGAGCGATAGGCTTCACCCAGGTGTTCGTCGCGCATCGCCTCGTGCGCCAACTCGTGGATCTGGTCGCTTTGAACTCCAGTGTCGCTCATGCTTGAAGCGGTAGAGGGTAGACGGCAGACGGTAGACGGGGGAGGAAGTCGGGTTGAACTTCGGCCTCTTCTTCCCTATCTACCGCCTACTGTCTACTTTTCCTCCCCCTTCTGCTGTCTATCGTCTACTCTCTTCTGGCCAGCACTTCGGCCAGGTGCATCGTCTCGATCGGCAGTGCTTGCCGGTGAATCACTCCCGCCAGGTGCATCAGGCAGCTCGAATCGTTGGCCACCAGGAACTCGGCCCCGGTCGCGGCGGCAGCGCGGACCTT
>Ga0335081_10016094_pt1 | contig 12096 bp, 8 predicted proteins | sample Lox_Sample_35_FD_206713 | JGI IMG/M metagenome (GOLD analysis project Ga0335081, IMG submission 206713) | Soil microbial communities from Loxahatchee National Wildlife Refuge, Florida, United States - Lox_Sample_3.5 | ecosystem: Environmental > Terrestrial > Soil > Wetlands | place: USA: Florida... | reverse complement strand
GTGCTCGGCTTCGGCGGCATCTCCGACCAGGGGGTCAACTTCACTCCGCTCGGCGGCTCGCTCATCAGCAATTTCCAGGCCATCCCGCGCGGCCCGGATGACAAGCCCCCCGAATCCGGCCAGTACGGCGTCAACTTCAAGCTCTTCCTGCCGAACCTCGGCCAGGGCACCCAGCTCGGCTTCTATTTCCTCAACTACACCAGCCGCTTGCCGGTTCTGTCGGTACAGACCGGCACACAGGCGGGCTTCGGCAACGCCTTCGGTGCGGCCGAAGCCGTCGGCGCCGCAGCGCAGGCGATCGCCGCTGGAGTGCCGGTGCCGGCGGCCATCGCTACCGGCTCGGCGGTCGGCCAGCAGGCCGCCGCGGCAGCGGGCGGGAACCTGAGCGCCGCGACGGCCACCCAGTACGCCACCATCGGCGCCAACACCCTGCTCGCAGGCGGTAACGTGAGCAACCAGGCGAGCAGCCTGGCGGCCAACGAATACGCCCACTCGCAAAGCGTGTTCGAGCAGTTCCCGCAGGACATCAAGATGCTGGGACTCTCCTTCAACTCGGAGATCCAGGCGACCGGCACGTCGATCCAGGGCGAGGTCGCCTTCCGCCACAACGTCCCGTTGCAGCTCGACGTCCCCGAGCTCATCTATGCTTCGCTCAGCCCCTTCGAGACGGGCCTCAATCAGCTCCTGGGTAATCCGGTGACGGGCCCTGGGCACTGCGTGCCGGGCTCCGCAACCCCCATCACCGGATGCAACCAGTTCGGCCTCTACGGGCTGGGACAGACGGTGCAGGGCTATGAGCTGAAGAACATGTGGCACTTCGATGTCAGCGCCACCCAGTTCTGGGCTAACGTGTTCAACGCCTCCCGGGCCGTGCTGACGGTCGAGGCCGGGGCGGACTATGTGCCGAGCCTCGAGAACAAGTACACCGGCGGGCCCGAGGGCTTTGGCGTCCGGTTCGACAGCTCGGCGGGCACGAACCTGAGCGGCAATCCGAATCTCGGCGGCTACCCGGAGTTCCCGGCGGTGAATGGCCTATGCGTTCCGATCGGCGTCCCCGGTGGGCTCGGCCAGTGCGTGGAGCCGGGCTCGGAGTTCGCCACCAGCTTTGCCTGGGGCTACGTCGTCGCCGGCCACCTCGAGTATGCCAACGTGATCGGCGCCTGGAACCTGACGCCCCACGTCACCTGGAGCCAGGACGTGAGTGGCAACTCGCCCGCTCCCGGCGGCGCCTTCGTCGCCGGCCGCTATGCGGGCACCGTTGGAGTCACGGCGGGCCTGCGCAACATGTGGGAGCTGGACGTCTCGTTCACCCACTACGGCGGCGCCGGTCAATACAACCTGCTGGGCGATCGCGACTTCGTCGCCGCCAGCGTCAAGTTTTCGTTCTGAGAGCCGCGCAGTCCTGACGGGGATGTGTGAGCAATGAAGGGGGCTGCAATGAAAATGGTGTTGCGTTTGGCGGCGGCGATCCTGTTTGCGCAGGCCGCCTGGGGGGCGGTGAGCCCGCAGGAAGCGGCGCGGCTCGGGCAGGATCTCACGCCGCTCGGCGGCCAGAAGGCCGGCAACGCCGACGGCTCGATCCCCGCGTGGACCGGCGGGCTCAAGTCGGCCGCCGACGCCGGCTTTCCCAACTATCACTCCCCCGATCACTATCCCGACCCCTACGCGAGCGACAAGCCGCTGTTCACCATCACGAGCGCGAACCTCGGCCAGTACGCCGCCAAGCTCACCGAGGGGCACAAGGCGCTGTTGAGGACCTACGCCGACTACAAGATGATCGTCTACCCGACGCATCGCAGCGCCGCGGCGCCCGAGAGCGTGTACGAGGCCACCAGGCGCAATGCGACCACGGCGAAGCTCGTGCCCGACGGCAACGGCTTCACCGGCGCGATCGGCGGCACACCGTTCCCGATTCCACAGAACGGGCTCGAGGTGTACTGGAATCACCTGACGCGTTACCGCGGCGTGGCCGCGGCGCTGACGGTCGGGCAGGCCCCGATGACCGCCAGCGGCGGCTACACGCTGGTGAAGTTCAAGGAGGAGTTCTTTTTCCCGTATTACGAGCCGGGCATGACCGAAGCGGCGATGCAAAACATCCTCGTGTACTTCACGCAGGAAGTCATCGCGCCGGCACGGCTCGCCGGCGACGTACTGCTGGTGCAGGAGACGCTCGACCAGGCGAAGGAGAGCCGCCGCGCCTGGATCTATAATGCCGGCATGCGCCGCGTGCTGCGCGCGCCGCAGGTCGCCTTCGACAATCCGGGCACGGCCGCTGACAACCTGCGCACCGATGACCAGTTCGACATGTACAACGGCAGCCCGCAGCGCTACGACTGGAAGCTGATCGGCAAGAAGGAGATCTACGTCCCCTATAACGCCTACCGTCTGCAGGACCCGAAGGTCAAGTACAGCGAGATCCTGCACAAGAATCACATCAACCAGGATCTCGCGCGCTACGAGCTGCACCGCGTCTGGGTCGTGGATGCGACGCTCAAGCCCGGACAGAGCCATATCTACAGCCGGCGGACGCTGTACGTCGATGAGGATTCCTGGCAGATCCTCGGGGTCGACTGCTACGACGTGCGCGGCCAGCTCTACCGCGTGCAGGAAGGGCATGCGATGAACTACTACAACCTGCCCTCGCTCTGGACGTCCCTGGAACTGACCATGGACCTCTCGAACGGGCGTTATCTCGCGCTCAACCTGCAGAGCGAGGAGCCGCATTCCTACGACTTCAGCATCAAGCGGACGCCCGCCGACTATCAGCCGGGCCTGCTGGAGCGCCGCGGCATCCGGTAGACGTACGTGAATTCGGGCGCGCCCCGAGGGTCTCGTCTTGCGCTCGCCGCCGCGCTCGCGGTGGTTGCATGGGCCGCGCCCGCGCAACCGCCGGGGCCGCAGCCGCCACCGCGGAGCGCGGAGCACGCGCGGCTCGCCGCCCACACACTCCTCATCGCGCTCGCCGCCGCCGGCGAGCGCCTGGTCGCGGTCGGCGACCGCGGCGTCATCGTCCTCTCCGACGACCGGGGGCTGAGCTGGACGCAGGCAGCGAGTGTTCCGGTGCAGGCACTGCTCACCGGCGTGTGCTTTTTCGATGCCCGGCACGGCCTGGCGGTCGGCCACGATGAGGCCATTCTCGTGACCGCAGATGCCGGAGAGAACTGGAGGCTCGTCCACTACGCGCCCGAGGCGCAGCGGCCGCTGCTCGACGTGTGGTGCGGCGCGGGCGGCAAGGCGATCGCCATCGGCGCTTATAGCACCTATCTCACCAGCGCCGACGGCGGTGGGAGCTGGAGCGAGCAGCATTTCGCGCCGAGCCCCGCGCCGCGGCCGGCCGGTGCGCCGCCCGCCGCGAGTGCTTCCTCCGCTATCGAGGAGTCCGGCGGGGGCTATCACTTGAACCGCATCGTGAGCGCCTCCGCTGCCCGGCTCTATATCGCCGGCGAGGCGGGACACCTCTACCGCAGCGCGGACGGCGGCGATCACTGGCAGGAGCTCGTCTCGCCCTACGCCGGCTCGTTGTTCGACCTGCTGCCGCTCGCGGGCGATGCGTTGCTCGTTTGCGGCCTGCGCGGCAACCTCTACCGCTCCGAGGATGCCGGCGCGAGCTGGCGCCGACTTCCGACCGGCACCTTGGCGCTGCTCGATGGCGCCGCGGCACTTCCCGGCGGAGCGCTCGCGGTCGTGGGCCTCTCGGGCGTGGTGCTGGTGAGCCGGGACGGCGGCCGTTCCTTCAGTCTCGAGCAGCAGAGCGACCGCAGCGGACTGTCCGCCGCGCTCGCCGTCGGTAGGGACGAGCTGGCCGTCGCGGGTGAAGATGGCGTTCGGCGGGTCAAGCTCGGGGCCACCGCGGACAGCGGGGAGGCACGCTGATGGTCGTCCGCGTGAGCGGGGAAACGCCGCTGCCGGGCCTGGGCGGCGTTCTCGAGCGCCTCATCTTCGGGCACCGGGCGCTGATCCTCGCGCTGTTCGCGCTCGGCACGCTCGTCCTGGGCGCGACGGCAGTACACGGCCTGCGCATCGACACCTCGTTCCTCAAGACGCTCCCGGTGCACCACGAGTACATGCGCACCTATCTCGACCCGAAGGTGGCCGAGTTCCAGGGCGCCAACCGCGTGCTGGTGGCGCTCATCGCGCGCGACGGCAACATGTTCACGCCGGAGTTCTTCGCCGCGCTGCGCAAGGCCACCGACGAGGTCATCGTCACCGACGGCATCGACCGCACGCGGGTGCAGTCGATCTTCACGCCCAACGTGCGCTACATCGAGGTGGTCGAGGAGGGCATCGAGGCGGGGGACGTGATGCCGCAGGGCTTTACTCCCACGCCCGAGAACTTTGCGCGCGTGCGCGACAACATCAGGAAGGCCGGCATCATCGGGCGCCTGGTCGCCAACGATTTCTCCGGAGCGCTGGTGAGCGCGATCGTGCTCGATCAGGACGCGCAGGGCAGGCCGATCGATCCGATCGCGGTGGCCAACGCGCTCGAGCAGAACGTGCGGCAAAAGATCGAGCAGCCCGCGGCGGGGCAGGCGTCCGCGGCCCCCCAGGTGCAGACGCGGGCGAGCAGCGGGATCGAGACGGCAGCCTTCCCGCGCCACGGGATCGGCGTGCACATGATCGGCTTCGCCGTGGTGATGGGCGACATCGCGGCGGGGGCGGGCTCGGTCGTGATGTTCGCCGGCGTTGCGCTCACTCTGACGCTGCTCGCGGTGCGGGTCTATTGCCAGTCGTGGCGCATCGCGTTCGTGCCGGTGCTGTGCTCGGCGATTGCGGTCGTCTGGCAGCTCGGGGCGCTGGTGGTACTGCGGTACGGGATCGACCCGATCGGCCTCCTGGTACCGTTCCTGATCTTCGCGATCGGGGTGAGCCACGGCGTGCAGAAGATCAGTGCAGTCGCGGACGCCGCGCTCGCCGGACTCGGGAGCATCGAGGCGGCCCGCCGCGTATTCCGGCAGCTGCTGATGCCGGCCGTCGTTGCGCTGCTCGCGGACCTCGTCGGCTTCGTGACCATCCTGCTGATCCCCGTGCAGGTGATCCGCGAGATGGCGATCACCGCCAGCATCGGCGTCGCGATCGTCATCCTCACCGACCTGGTGCTGCTGCCGGTGGTGGTGTCGTACGTGCACTTCGATCCGGGCTTCCGCGCCCGCGTCGAGCGGCGCCAGCGCCGGCTGGCGACGGTGTGGCAGCGCATGGCGGCGATCACCGCCCGCGGCCCGTCGCTCGCCATCATCGCGATCGCCGCGGTGCTCGCCGTGGCGGGCTGGTGGAAGGGCCGCGAGACGCCGATCGGGGATACCCAGGCGGGGGTGCCGGAGCTGCGCGCGGACTCGCGCTACAACCGCGACAACGACGTCATCACCAGCAAGTTCTCCATCGGCGTCGACGTGCTCACCGCCATCGTCGAGTCGCAGGAACCGGTGTGCGTCAGGCACGACCTCATGACGGCGGTCGACCGCTTCGGCTGGCACATGCGCAACGTGCCGGGTGTGCAGGAGGTCATCACGCTGCCCTTCATCGCCAAGGTGGCGATCGCCGGCTGGCACGAAGGGAGCCTCAAGTGGCGCAGCATCCCGCGCGAGCAGACCCAGCTCACCCAGTCGACGCGCTACATCGAGACCAGCACGGGGCTCCTCAACGAGAACTGCGACGTCCTCCCCGTGATGATGTTCCTCACCGATCACCGTGCCGAGACCATCGCGCGCGCGATCAAGGCGGTCAAGGAGTGGCGCGCCGCCAATCCGCTCAGGGGAGCGGTGGTGCGCCTCGCTGCGGGCAACGTCGGGGTCATGGCGGCGACCAACGAGACCGTCGAGGCCAAGCAGATGCTCATCCTGGCGGGGGTCTTCAGCGCGGTCATCGTGATGTGCCTGCTGACGTTCCGCTCCGTCGTAGGCACGGTGCTGGTGGTGGTGCCGCTCGCGCTGGTCTCGGTGCTGGTCTACGCGGTCATGGCGCTGGTCGGCATTGGGCTCAAGGTCTCGACGCTCCCCATGGTGGCGCTCGGCGCCGGCATCGGCGTCGACTACGGGATCTATTTCTTCAGCCGCATGCAGGAGTTTCTCCAGCAGGGGCAGCCGGTGCGCGAAGCCTATGTACACACGCTGCGGGTTACCGGCGCCAGCATCATCTTCACCGGCATTACGCTCGCCATCGGGGTCGCCACCTGGGTGTTCTCGCCGCTCAAGTTCCAGGCAGACATAGGCGTGATGCTCACCTTCATGTTCCTGGTGAACATGCTGGCGGCGATCATCCTGCTGCCGGCGCTCGCAGCCTGGCTGATCCGGCCGGCGTCGCCGGCGGCCAGGTAGCCGAAGCCGCGCGCCATCAGCGCCGCGCACGCCAGGATCGCTACGATCGCGGTGAGCTCGAGCATCAGACACAGCCGCACCCGGCGGGTGCGCTCGGCGCTCACCTCGGGCACCCCGCCGGCCTTGAGCGCGGCGTTCCACGACAGGAAGGTGATGGTCGGATAGACCGAGATCAGGGCGGCAAGGAAGAACGCCGCGAGCTTGGCGAGGAAGAAGACGTCGTGCAGGTAGTAGACGCTCGTCTTCTCGAAGTAGGCGACGCGCAGGGCGCCGATGATGAGCACGGCGGCGGCCGATAGCCCGAAGATGAGGTCGGCACGCTGCAGCCGCCGCGCCTGCGGCGCGCTGAGCGGCGGCTTGAACATGGCCACCTCCACCGCCAGGGCTGCCACCAGGGTGAAGGCGGCGAGGTGGTGGAGGAAGGCCATCACTGCCGATGAATACATGAGTAGCTCCTGAAGATTGTCCATCTCACTCGTCCCAGCGTGGCCGTCCGCGCAGCCGCTTGACGCGCTTCACGCGCGTCTTGCCCTCGAGCCGCCGCTCGCGCGCGGCGCGGGTCGGCGCGGTGGCACGGCGGGCTTTAGGGGGCGCGAGCGAGCGGCGGATGAGCTCGGCGAGCCGCTCGCCGGCCTCGCGACGGTTCTGTTCCTGCGTGCGGTGATTGCGCGCCACGATGAGCAGCGCGCCGTCGGCGGTGATGCGGCGGCCGGCCAGAGCCCTGAGGCGCGCCTTCACCCCGGGGTTGAGCGCGAGGCTTCCGGCGAGATCGAAGCGCAGCTGCACCGCGGTCGCCACCTTGTTGACGTTCTGGCCGCCGGGGCCTGAGGCGCGCACGAAGGCGACCGACAGCTCGGCGTCGGGGATCGCAAGCTGCGCATTCACCCGCAACGGCACGTGCGCGCAGTCCGCGGCCGGCGCGCCCGCTTCAGTCGGCAGCCCGGTCGCGCCCCGGTACGGGCGGCGCGATGGCCTGCGCGGGCGGCTTCCCGGGCGAGCGATCGCGCATGCGCACCTCGCGCTGCGGGAACGGTATCGTCACGCCATGGGCGCGGAAGATCCTCCAGATCGCGCGGTTGACGTCCGAGCGCACGTTGTTGACGCCGTTGACCGGATCGGCAATCCAGAACCGCACCTCGAGGCGCAAGCCGCTCTCCCCGAAGCTGATGAGGCGCGACACCGGCGGCGGATCGCGCAGAATGCGCGGATGCCCCTCGGCGGCTTCCAGCAGCAGCTGCAGCGCCACCTCCGGATCGTCGTCGTAGCTCACCGTCACCGGCAGCCTGATGCGCACCCGCTGGTCCGAATAGCTCCAGTTGATGAAGGGGCTCGTGATCAGGTTCTGGTTCGGCACCAGGGTATCGACGCCGTCCCGGTCGCGCACCACCACGTAGCGGCCGCGCAGCTCCTGCACCCAGCCGAAGTTGCTGCTGCCGGTGTTGTCGCCCGTATTGGCGGAAGTGAAGCTGATGACGTCGCCGGGCTTGATGGACCGGTCCATGAGCAGCACGAAACCGCTGACGAAATTACTGGCGACCGACTGCAGGCCGAAGCCGAGCCCCAGGCCGATGGCGCCGAAGAGCACGTTGAGGGTCGTGATGTCGACGCCCGCGGCGTTGACCCCGAGGAGGATCCCGAGGCCGATGAGCAGAAAGTGGGTGAACTTGGAGATTCCCACCCGCGTCGACACCGCGACCTGCTCGAGCCGCATCATGTGGCGCTCGACCGCGCGGGCCAGCAGGCTCGCGACCACCACGAAGGCGGTCACTATCACCAGCCCCTTGAGCAGCTCCCACAGGCTGAACTGACTGCGGCCCGGCACCAGGCTGATGCGGTTGAGGGCGCCCTCGATCGGGTCCAGCCAGCCGAGTATCGCCACCGCCGCGATGACCGTCAGGATCACCGTGATCGCGACCTGGCGGCTGCGCACCCAGGAGCCGGGGCCGAGCAGCCGCCCGAGCATGTACACCCCGAGGCGCAGCGCGACCGCCGCGGTCGCCACCTGCGCCGCGCGGTCGACCACGGCGGTGCTGAGGGAGGCGGCGGCGAGCGCGGCATGCGCGGCCAGCAGCACGGCGAGAGCCGCGAGGAGCGGCGCGAGCAGGCCCGCGGCATCGGCGAGCCGCTCGGCCCAGCTCGAGCGCAGCGGCGCCGCTACTTCCTTGAGGGCACGCCGGGAGCGTGAGACGCGCGCCAGTACCACGGCGATCCCGACCGCGATCAGGATCGCGAGCGTCTCGGCCAGGAATTGCGCGGAGGTGAGTCGGAGAATGACGCTCTTCACGGCGCTTTCGGCATCAGACATCAGGCATTCAGGTCCGGGATCAGCTGGCTCTCCAGGCGTGCGATCTGATCCTTGAGCATCAGCTTGCGCTTCTTCAGGCGCTTCAACTGCAGCTCGTTGACATGCAGGTCGAGCGACAGGCGCGAGATGACCTCATCGAGGTCGCGGTGCTCGATGCGCAACTGGCGGAGCTTCTCCACGTTGCGAAACAGCTCGCGATCGACGTTGTCTTCGATTTCCGCCATCGGGAACTCGGAGCTGCTGGCGGCGGCCCCCAGGGGAGTCGAGCTTAGCCGAGCGGCGCGGTAAGTGCCACGGGCGCGGCCGGCAGAAGCCGCAGCAGCCCGAAGCAAAGCGTTTTCAGGCGCTTAGCGGCCACGCGCCTGGCGTCCGGGGTGGTGACTCCGCCCGCCGCCCCGCGGGCCCCCGCCCGAACGGCCGCGTTGCGGCCGGTGCGGCCGGTGGGATCGGGCTGGAGGGCTCCCGGGGAGAACTTCCTTCGCCAGCAAGTCGGGCGCGATCGCACCGGCGGGGATCTTGTGTCCGAGGTAGTCCTCGATCTCCGGCAGCGCGACGGCGTACTCCTCGCAGGCGAAACTGATGGCATCGCCTTCGGCGCCGGCGCGCGCGGTGCGTCCGATGCGGTGCACATAGTCGGCCGGATCCTGCGGCAGATCGAAGTTGAACACGTGGCTCACGTCCGGGATGTGCAGGCCGCGCGAGGCGACGTCGGTCGCAATCAGCACCGCGAGCTCGCCGTCGTGGAAATTGCGCAGGAACCGCAGGCGCTTCGCCTGCGGCACATCCCCGGAGAGCGCCTGGGCGTGGAAACCGTTGGCCTTGAGCACGCTCTCGAGCCGCTCGGCGCTGCGCTTGGTGTTGACGAACACCAGGGTACGCACCGCCTCGCTCTGATGCAGCAGCCCGATGAGCAGCGGCACCTTCTCCTCCATGGCAGGGTAGTAGATGATCTGCCGCACGGCGTCCACGGTGCGCTTGTCGGGCTCGATACGCACCAGCTCGGGGTTGTTCATGTGCTCGTAGGCGAGCTCGAGCACCCGGTAGGAGAGGGTGGCAGAGAACAGCATCGACTGCCGCCGCTGCGGCGGCGGCAGGCGGCGCAGGATGTAACGGATGTCGGCGATGAAGCCGAGATCGAACATGCGGTCGGCCTCGTCGAGCACCAGCACCTGCGCGTGGCGCAGGTCGTAGACATGCTGCTTGAAGTAGTCGATGAGGCGGCCGGGGGTGCCGATCAGTACATCGCAGCCCGCGGCGAGCTCCTGGCGCTGCTTGTCGTAGTCGATGCCGCCGAACACCACCGAGTGCTTCAGTCCCGTATGCGCGCCGAGCGTGAGCGCATCGTGATGGATCTGCACCGCGAGCTCGCGCGTCGGTGCCACGATCAGCGCGAGCACCGAGGTCGGATGGCGATTGGAGGCGGGGCGCGTGAGCAGCGCCTGGTACATCGCAATGAGGAAGGCCGCGGTCTTGCCGGTGCCGGTCTGCGCCTGCCCGGCGACGTCGCGCCCGGCGAGCGCAATCGGCAGCGTCTGCGCCTGGATCGGCGTGCACTGTGTGAAGCCCGCCTGGCGCACTCCCTGCATGACTTCCTCACGCAGACCGAGGGAGGCGAACGATACGGAAGGCGAGTGTGGATCAGTCATCAGTTACAGCCGGATTGTCATGCGAAAAGCGGCCAGGGACTTGAAAAAACGGCCCGGAAGCGCTACAAAGTGTCTCAGTCAGCGGGCCCGAGCAGGTCCGCACCCGCCAGTCCGGTAATCCTTCCTCCTAAGGGTCCGATACTCAACCGACGAGTTAGTGTAACCGTTTGACGGGTGCAACTGGCAGCGCTTTTCTGCACTTGTGCCGACCCGCCCCGATTTTTTCCACAAGCTCCAACAACCATGTCTTTCCCACACTCTGTATCAACGGAGGTTGAACCGCGTGAGTAGCCCGAACATCGTGCATACCACCGACGCAACTTTTACACAGGACGTCCTCAAATCCGACAAGCCGGTGCTGCTGGACTTCTGGGCCGAATGGTGCGGGCCCTGCAAGATGATCGCCCCGATACTCGATGAGATCGCGAGCGAGTATCAGGACCGCATCAAGATCGCCAAGCTCAATATCGACGAGAACCCGCAGACGCCGCCCAAGTTCGGCATCCGCGGCATCCCCACGCTGATTCTCTTCAAGAACGGCACGGTCGAGGCCCAGAAGGTCGGGGCCGTGTCCAAGTCACAACTAGCGGCCTTTCTGGACAGCAACCTGGATTCGGTCGAAAAACGCAAAGAGCGCCAATGAGAGGCTATTTAGGCAATCAGGGCCGCAACCGGCCCAACAAGGGGCCGCGCCACGGCAATCGCGACGGCAACCGCATGGGCAACGGCGGCGGGCGCCCCGACGAGATGATGCACGAGCCCGAGCCGTTCGCGCCCGACGACTCGGAGATCATCAGCCCGGCGGAGCTGGTGCAGTCGCGCAGCTCCATGAATCTGACGGAGCTGAAGGCGAAGCCGATTCACGAGCTCGTGAAGTTGGCCGAGACCATGGGTCTCGAGAGCCTGGCGCGCTCGCGCAAGCAGGACATCATCTTCTCGATCCTGAAGGCGCACGCGCACCAGGGCGAGAACATCTACGGCGACGGCGTGCTCGAGATCCTGCAGGACGGCTTCGGCTTCCTGCGCTCGGCCGACGGCTCCTACCTCGCCGGGCCCGACGACATCTACGTGAGCCCGAGCCAGATCCGGCGCTTCAACCTGCGCACCGGCGACACCATCTCCGGGCTCATCCGTCCGCCCAAGGACGGCGAGCGTTACTTCGCGCTGCTCAAGGTGGGCGAGATCAACTTCGACTCCCCCGAGAGCTCGCGCAACAAGGTGCTGTTCGAGAACCTGACGCCGTTCCATCCGACCAAGCGTCTGAAACTCGAGCGCGGCAACGGCTCCACCGAGGACCTGACCGCGCGCACCATCGATCTGGTCGCCCCGATCGGCAAGGGGCAGCGCGGCCTCATCGTCTCCCCGCCCAAGGCCGGCAAGACGATGCTGCTGCAGAACATCGCCACGGCCATCACCTCCAACCATCCCGAGGTGTACCTCATCGTGCTGCTCATCGACGAGCGGCCCGAGGAAGTCACCGAGATGCAGCGCACGGTGAAGGGCGAGGTCGTCTCCAGCACCTTCGACGAGCCCGCCGCCCGTCACGTGCAGGTGGCCGAGATGGTGATCGAGAAGGCCAAGCGGCTGGTCGAGCACAAGAAGGACGTGGTGATCCTGCTCGACTCGATCACCCGCCTGGCACGCGCCTACAACACCGTGGTGCCATCCTCCGGCAAGGTGCTCACCGGCGGCGTGGACGCCAATGCCCTGCAGCGCCCCAAGCGCTTCTTCGGCGCCGCGCGCAACATCGAGGAGGGCGGGAGTCTCACGATCCTCGCCACGGCGCTCATCGACACCGGCTCGAAGATGGACGACGTCATCTACGAGGAGTTCA
>Ga0335081_10016092_pt1 | contig 12097 bp, 13 predicted proteins | sample Lox_Sample_35_FD_206713 | JGI IMG/M metagenome (GOLD analysis project Ga0335081, IMG submission 206713) | Soil microbial communities from Loxahatchee National Wildlife Refuge, Florida, United States - Lox_Sample_3.5 | ecosystem: Environmental > Terrestrial > Soil > Wetlands | place: USA... | reverse complement strand
GACGCGGCGATGGCCTGGCTTCCGGTTAGGTCGATCACGATCACCGCCTTGCGGCGCCGGATCGCGGCCTGCGCGAGCGCAGCGCCCGACTCCGCCAGTGCCGCCGCGTCCGGCCCGGTCACCAGCACGCCGCGCTCGGCCTCCCGCCAGGAGATCGCGGCCCGCTGTCCAGTCGCCGGGTCGAGGCCCAGGCACGCGCCGTCGGAGGTCACCACCCCGCCGGCGGCCAGGGCGGCGCGCGCGGCGCGCCGCCGCGCGGCGATGACCAGGCCAGGCCGGTAGGTTACCGGCTCGCCAGCACGCAGGCGGCGCAGCCGGCCGGCCAGGCTCACCGCGGCAGCCTCGCCGGCCGCCGCGATCAGCGCCAGCGGGAACTGCCGGGGCAGCCACCGCCGGCTGCCGCCGAACCCGCGCGACAGGTGCATCAGCGCGGCGGGATGACCGATGGCAGCCGCCAGGTGCGCAGCCACCTGGCTGAACCCGGCGGCGGCCCGGCCGGAGCCGATCGCCAGCGCCCAGATCAGGCCGGCCGCGGCCGGGACGGCCAGCCACTGCGGCCGCCACCTGGTAAGCCGGTCGGTCGCCAGTAACACGACCGCCAGCACGAGAGTCAGCTGAGCGAATAACAGCTGCGCCAGGATCGCCGCGAGCGCTGCCGCAACGGCGAAGTCGCCGCGACGGTGACTGTTACCCGGCGCGAGGGAGCCGGAGCGACGCGGCGTGCGCTCCGCTGTGCCGATGGCGGGGGCAGGCATAACGGGTCAAGGTTCCCAGTCCTGCGCGGCGTGTGTCCAGGCACCTGCGAAATACGGGGTCCCGGCGGCTCAGCCCATCCGGCCGGTGACGTAGGCCTGGGTGCGGCTGTCGGCCGGGTCCCCGAATATCTGATCGGTCCGGCCGTACTCGACGAGCACGCCCGTGCGGGTATCGCTCTTTTCGTCACGGAGCACGGAGTAGAAGGCGGTGCGGTCGCTGACGCGCGTCGCCTGCTGCATGTTGTGCGTGACGATGACGATCGTGTACCGCGTCTTGATCTCCTGCATCAGGTCTTCGATGGCGCCCGTCGCGATCGGATCGAGCGCCGAGCAGGGCTCGTCCATGAGGACGACGTCCGGCTCGACGGCGAGCGTGCGGGCGATGCACAGCCGCTGCGCCTGCCCGCCGGACAAGCCCAGGCCCGAGGTGCGCAGGCGGTCCTTTACCTCGTCCCACAGCGCGGCCTGGCGCAGCGAGCGCTCGACGATCTCGTCCAGCTTGCCCCGGTTGTGGATGCCGTTGATGCGGGGTCCGTAGGCGACGTTGTCGAAGATCGACTTCGGAAACGGGTTCGGCTTCTGGAAGACCATGCCGATGTGCCGCCGCACGGCTATCGGGGAGACATCCCTGGCGTACAGCGACGCCCCGCGGTAGTGCACGTCGCCCTCGACCCGGGCGCCTGCCACCAGGTCGTTCATGCGGTTCAGCGTCCGCAGCACCGTCGTCTTGCCGCACCCGGACGGGCCGATGAACGCCGTGATCTCGTGCTCATAAATGGACAGCGAGACGTTCGTGACCGCCCGGAAGGAGCCGTAGTAGATCGAGACGTCCTGCGCTTCGAAGACAGCCACGCCTGGCCGCGACGCGTCCGCCGACGGGCGCACCTGCTGGGGGGCCGGCTCTGCCAGCTGGGGATCGGCGATGGCGTTCTGCTCCGGCTGTTCCATGACATTCCTAGCGCGAGTATCTGGTGAATCGTGCGGTGACGACGCGGGCGGCGATCATGAGGATGAAGGCTATGGCGATGAGCGTGAGCGCCGCGCCCCAGGCGCGGCCCTGCGCGCCCGTGTACGGCGATGTCGCGTTCGCGAAGATCTGCGAGGGTATCGCGGTGTTGGCACCATGGAATACGTTCGGGTTGGCTGTGGTGACCGTGAGGATGGTGAACAGCAGCGGCGCCGTCTCACCCGCGGCCCGGGCGATGGCGAGCAGCGCGCCGCTGACGATGCCGCCGATCGCCGCTGGCAGCACCACGGTCACGACCACGCGGGCCTTGGTGGCACCGACAGCGTAGCTCCCTTCGCGCAGCGAGTTCGGCACCAGCTTCAGCATCTCATCGGTAGAGCGGATCACGACCGGCAGCATCAGGCAGCCCAGGGCGAGCGCGCCGGCAAAGCCCGAGAAGCCGAAGTGCAGCACCCAGATCGAGAAGATGAACAGCCCCATCACGATCGATGGCACGCCGGTCATCACGTCGCTCATGAACCCTATCAGGCGCGCCAGCACGCCCCCGCCGCCGTACTCGTTGAGGTAGATCGCGCCCAGGATGCCGAGCGGCACGGCCATGAGCGTCGCCAGACCCGTGATCTCGATCGTGCCCAGTACCGCCGGCCCGATTCCGCCCACGTTCGCGGGCACAACCTGCGGCGGGATCGGGCTGGTCAGGAAGGACCAGCTGATGACCGACGCGCCCTTGGCGATCACCGTGTACAGGACGAGCCCCAGCGGGATGATCACCAGCACGAACGCGAACACCATCAGCGCGGTCGCGATGCGGTTCTTGGTGCGCCGCCAGCCCGCCGGCTCTCGCAGGTCCTGTCTGGGGCGCTGGGTGGCGACGGCCATCAGGCACCCCTCTTGCGCCGGGCGGATCGTTCCACGACCCCCCGGGCGATGATGTTTATGATGATCGTGAACACGAACAGGAGCACGCCGAGCCCGATCAGCGCGGCGCGGAACACGCCGGAGGCCTCGCCGAACTCGTTCGCGATGACCGCCGGCATGTTGTAGCCGGGAGCGAACAGGTGCGACGTGATCGTGGCCGACGAGCCGATCACCAGCGCCGCCGCGATCGTCTCGCCCATGGCCCGGCCCAGCCCGAGCAGCACCGACCCGACGATGCCACCCTGGCTGTGCGGCCAGACTGCGCCGCGGATCATCTCCAGGCGGGTGGCGCCCAGCGCGTACGCGCCTTCCCTGTCGATAGCCGGCACCGTCGCGATGACCTCACGCGACAGCGAGGTCACGATCGGCGTGATCATGAAGGCCAGGATGATGCCGCAGGTAAAGAACGAGGCCCCGCTCACGGGCGGCCCGAACAGGGCGCCGAGCACCGGGACGCCACTGACGGCCGAGCCTATCGAGGTGTAGATGTTCTGGATCCAGGGCGCGAACACCAGGATCCCCCACAGCCCCCAGACCACCGACGGGATCACCGCCAGGAGGTCGATCACGTACACGATCGGCCGCGCCCACCGGTACGGCACGACCTCGGTCAGCAGCAGGGCGATGCCCACGCTGACCGGGACGGCCAGGATGATCGCGATCGCCGCCGTGATGGCCGTGCCGTAGATGAAGGCCAGCGCGCCGAATTGCCCGGCCGCGGGGTTCCAGGTGGTCGAGAACACCCCGCTCAGGCCCTCCGCGGAGAACCACGACGAGGCCTGCTGGGTGGTCGATACGGCGATCAGGACGAGGATAACCAGCACCAGCAGGCCGGATGCGAGCGCGACGACCTGGAAGCCGCGGTCGCCGAACGGCCGCCGCCCGGACAGGGGGTGGGCGGGTCCGGCCGGACCCGCCCGCTGCGTCACAGTGCTCACAGCAGCCAGCCGATCTGATCCGCATGTGTCACGGTGCTCACGGCGACGCTCCCCTCTGGTCCGCCTGCGTCACGGTGCTTACGACGGGCTCGCTGACGCGGCCGATGACGAGCCGATCTTGCTGAGCTGCGCCGTGGCCTTCTGGTCCAGGCTGGAGGGCAGCGGCGCGTAGCCCAGCTGCGGGAGCAGTTTCTGGCCGGGACCTAGCAGGTAGCCGATGTACGCCTGGAGTCCCTTCGCGGTCTGCGAACTCGACTGAGCCTGGTAGACCAGGTCCCAGGACTGATAGGTGATCGGGTACGAGCTGGCGCCGGGCGCCCAGATCGCGCTGAACGTCAGGTTCGGCTCGATGGTGGCGTTGTCGGCGGCCGCGGTGGCCGACTGCGTCGACGGCGCGATGTAGCTGCCGGCCTGGTTCTTGATAGAAGCGAAGGTCAGCCCGGAGGCCTTGGCGTCCGCGTAGTCCACGTACCCGATGGCCCCGGGCGTGGTCTTGACGATCTGCGCCACGCCGCCGTTGCCGTTGCCGCCCCGGCTGTTGGCAGGCCAGGCGATGGTCGAGTCAGTGCCGAGCTTCCACACGCTCGGCGCGGCTTTCACGAGAAACTCGGAGAAGTTCTGGGTGGTGCCCGACGAGTCCGAGCGGCGGGCGATGACGATCGCGGTGCTGGGCAGGCTGACCCCGGGGTTATCCGCCGCGATCGCCGAGTCATTCCACTTCGTGATCTTGGCTTGGAAGATGTCCGCCAGTACCGGCGCCGACAGTTTCAGGTTCTTGACGCCTGGCAGGTTGTACGACACCGTGATCGGGCCGATCACGACCGGGAAGTAGAGCACCGTCTTGCCCTTGAAGCCCGCCATCTCGGCGGCGGGGATCGGCGAGTCCGATCCCGCGTAGTTGACAACCCCGGAGGCCAGGTCCGTGCGCCCCTTGCCCGAGCCGCCGCCGCCGTAGTTGACCGTCAGGCCGGGCTGGACCGACTTGAAGCTGGAGATGGCCGTCTGCTGGAAGGTGAGCTGGAACGTCGATCCGCTCCCGTTGAGAGTGCCCGAGAGGCTCGAGCTGCTACTGCCGCCCGACGAGCTGCTGCTCGACGGGCTGCTGCTCGACGACGAGCCACAGGCGGCAAGCGTCAACGCCATCACGACGAGAACCGGCCCCGCCGTCATGACCCGTTGGGTGCGCAGACATTGCATGTAGAAGTACCCCATTCGTCAGCCGCAATAAATATTAGGCCCGGCGTCAGCCCGCATATCGTGCTACCCGGATGAGTCTGGCGTGATGCCCGGCGCCGCAAGTAAAGGAATGCGGTATGGAAGGTGAAAAACATATGAACAGGACATGAGGGCGCGGTGCTCTGCGACGCTGTCGGGATCGCCGCCGACCTCGATTGCGCCAGCCCGGGCGCTCTCGCCTTACCGCCGGCCTGCGGGACTGCCGATCGCGCCGCAGGGCATGACCGCCAGACGATCACCTCCTGAACTCTGGGCGCACCGGCTGAAGTGCCAGCGGGGCGCCCAGTAGGCTTTGCCCATGGTCGAGCACCGGCAGGAATTTCAGCGAGAGCTGGAGGCCATCGAAGCCAAGGTCATCGAGCTGTTCGCGATGGTCGCCGAGGACCTGCCCGGGGCCACCCGCGCCCTCCTGAGCGGTGACGACGAGGTGGTCCAGATGCTGGTCGACCGCGAGCAGGTCATCGACGCCCTCTACCCGGAGATCGAGGAACTGGTCAGCCGGCAGATCGCGCTGCAGGCGCCTGTCGCTTCAGACCTGCGCTTCTTGCTTTCCGTGCTGCGGATCGTGCCCGAACTCGAGCGCTCCCACGACCTCGTCGTAGACATCGCCAGCCGGGCCAACCACATTCTCGGCGAGGACCTGTCGGCGCGCAGCCGAGGGCTCGTCGAGCGAATGGGGAACCTCGCATCCGGGATGTGGCGCCAGGCAGCGGACTCCTGGTACCAGCGTGACCGTTCCGCCGCTGTTGCGCTGGGGGAACGTGATGACGAGATGGACGAACTGTACGCCAGCCTGATAGCTGAGCTTGCCTCCGGACGGATGGCACTGCCAGTGACGATGGAGATGACGCTGGTGGCGCGCTTCTATGAGCGCCTCGGCGACCATGCCTTCAACATCGCCCGCCGGGTGGTCTACCTTGCCGGATCCCACAGCCCGCCCGGCGCGCGTGATGAGCGCCGCTCCGGATGAGCCTGGCCCTCGGGCCGACACGGTGGCTTGCGCTGCTCCTGCCTCATCCTCGGCTACGGGGACTGGGGAGTCCCGGGGATTACCACGACGGGACAGGTCGCGTGGTGTGTCACCTGGCTGCTCACCGCGCCCATCACGAGCCTGGCGAACCCGCCGCTGCCGCGGGACCCCACGACGAGCATGTCAGCGTCATGCGAGGCCCTGACGAGTTCTTCCCTCGGATCCCCCGCGACCACGGTCACAGTAATCTCTGGCGCCGCCTCGCCGATTTCGCCCGCGACCTTGTCCACGAATTCCTGCAGCGTCCTGCGCGCGAGTTCCGGGTCAAAGCCGCCCTCGGGGTAGGCGGGCACAGCCCAGTAAATACCGGTGGCCGGGCGGGCCGGGGCCGGGTGAACGGTCATGACCGTCAGCGGGACATGGTGCTGCGCGGCCTCGCGCATCGCCCAGCCAAGGGCACGGCGAGAATGGTCCGAGCCGTCTACCCCGACGATGATTCCGGGCATATCTGCTCCTCAGATCCCGATCCGGTCCGGCTGCGCCACAGCAGGCATGACGGGTCACGGCTCCCAGTCCTGCGCGGCGTGCGTCCAGGCAGCTGAGAAACTGCCCTGCTGGCCGTCCGGCAGCGGCGCCTCCGCCGTCTGGACGACGATCCGGAACAGGTCGGGGCGCAGCACAGCGACCGTCAGTGCCGCCGGGCCGCCCGTGGCCGGGTCGTCGAACCTCACCGTGACCATCGCCGCCGGCTGGCTGGCTGACAGCCGCAGGCTCTTGGCGATAGACGGCGGCGGCAGCTGCATCTCCACGTGCAGCGCGGCGGGCTTGGCCATTGCCGGCAGATCGCTGCGCTGCGCCTCGGGCAGCTCGGCGCTCATCGGCGGGCTGTCGATGACCGGGCCGGCCCGGTACGCGGGCAGGTAGGTGGTGGCGCACGCGGCCGGCTCGCCGCCGGCCGCCCAGACGGCGCGCACGACGCACACCGGCTCGGCGGGATCCACGCGCAGCGCCCAGCTGATGTCCTCGGGCACCCGGCGCCAGGAGGTCTGGCGCTTGCGGCAGGTCAGGTCGCCGCCCATCGGATCGATCCGCGAGGCCAGGCCCGGCAGGCCCTCCAGGGGAATCAGGTACTCGGCAGAACTGACCCGGTAGAGCTGCCCGTCGGGCAGGCGGCGGATCAGATGGCGGGCGACAAGCTCGCCGATCGCGGTCTCGATCTGAGCGGTGCTTGCGTTGTAGCGGCGGGCGAGGGCGCTGTGCCTGGGCAGCCGCCAGCCGGGCTCGTGCTGCACCAGTGCCGCGGCGATGCGGTCAGCAAGGACTCCGGCGGCGGGCCCGGGCCGATGCCGATCCTCCTTGCGCGCTGATCCCGCGTCAGCGAACCCCGCAGCCAATCCGCGCGCCCCCTTGCCCGCCGACGGGTCCGGCCTGCGGCAGCCAGCGGCCGAACTGTCGTTTACCCGAGCTGCGGCGCGCCGCGGGACGACCGGTCCGCCCTCGGCATGAACCGGCTCGTCGCTGGCCGCCCACATCATGATAAGTCAAACCGCGTGCCGGGACCTGGCGATTCCCGTCCGGCGACGATGAGCAGCACAAACACCAGCAGATGACTGCAGCTTCGCCGGGTCCGCATCTCTTGATAGGCCTTCGCCTCGTCCCTATCACTGCCGATCAGCCTGCGCGGTCGTTGTCGCGCGGCTCGTGACCTGTCTAAGCCGTCCAGGTAACGAGCAGCTGAACGGAAGGTGGTGTCAAAGGTGAAGGTAGAGCGTCAAGAAAGAAGATGCCGGTCCAGGGTGACCGGTGGTCCTTCCGGGGTGACCCGAAGTCACGTGGTCACGGCGGCCCGTCGGCCTGGAACGCCAGACGCGATCGTGGCGGCTCTCCCGCCCAAGCGGGGCAGCCGCCACGATGGCTTGCCAGCGGAAAAGCCGCCGCGATCGCGACAGCAGTGGCCCGTCTGCCTGCCTCAGACCGCCACCTCGACGTCGGTGACCTGCCCGGTTTCAGCTTGCACCGTGTGCTGCGCCCGGACGCCGCCGGGCGCCAGGACTACCAGCGTCCAGGTCCCCGGCGCGGCGAAGAACCGGAACCCGCCGTCGGCGCCGAGCGGAACCTCGGCCACGAAATCCCCGCTGGCGTTCAGCAGCCTGGCGTACCCGGCTGACAGGGGCGGCCCGTTCTGCGTCACGTGGCCCTGCACCACGGCCTGCGTGCCTGGATCGGATGCCGCGGTGACCGCCGCACCACCGGCGGGCGCCCCGCATCCGTCCGTGCCCGCGGCGCTCATGCCGCATCACCGATGCTGATCGGGACGCCGACCAGCGAGCCGTACTCGGTCCAGGACCCGTCGTAGTTCTTGACGTTCGGCTGGTCGAGGAGCTCGTGCAGGACGAACCAGGTATGCGCCGAGCGCTCGCCGATCCGGCAGTACGCGATGGTGTCCCGGCCGAAGTCCAGGCCTGCCTCGTCGCCATACAGCGAGCGCAGCGCGTCGTCGGACCTGAACGTGCCGTCCTCCTGTGCGGCCTTCGACCACGGGACGTTCCTGGCGGACGGGATGTGCCCGCCCCGCTGCGCCTGCTCCTGCGGCAGATGGGCCGGTGCGAGCAGGCGGCCGGCGAACTCGTCCGGCGAGCGGACGTCGACCAGGTTCTTGGTCCCGATCGCCGCTATCACCTCGTCACGGAACGCGCGGATCGAGGAGTCCTGCTCCTGCGCCGTGTAGTTCGTCCTCTCCCGCCGCGGCACCTCGGTGACGAGCTCGCGGGACTCCAGCTCCCACTTCTTCCTGCCGCCGTCCAGCAGCTTGACGTTCCGGTGCCCGTACAGCTTGAAATACCAGTACGCGTAGGCGGCGAACCAGTTGTTGTTCCCGCCGTAGAGCACCACCGTGTCGTCGCTGGCGATGCCGCGTGCGGAGAGCAGGGCCTCGAAGCCGGCCCGGTCGACGAAGTCGCGGCGCACCGGATCCTGCAGATCCTGCTTCCAGTCGATCTTGACGGCGCCGGCGATGTGACCGAGGTCATAGGCGCTCGTATCCTCGTCTACCTCGACGAGCACCACGCCAGGATCGCTGCCGTGGGACTTGACCCAGTCGGCGTCCACGAGTACTTCGGAACGGCTCACAGAGAAACCTCCTTGTTGGGTTCGGCCGGAACCAGCTGCTGGTAGCCCGGCCAGATGCGACGGATCATCAGGTACATCTCGCAGCCCGGGCAGAGCCCGAAGATCCCGTTGAGAAATGCTGCCACCAGCCCGGCAGCCGCCGCTGCGATGCCGAGCGGGGCCATCCCGGACGCGTACCCGATCACGCCGATGATGGCGATCACCAGGCCGACGGCCTGGGCAAAACGCGGGGGCGCAGCGGCCTCGAGCTCCGACGGCGGGCCAAGCCGGGGCCGCACCAGCCAGCGGTACATCAGCCCGTAGGGCGCGTAGCGCATCCCCAGCACGGTGGCGATCGCGAAGACGAGCGCCTGCGCGGCCAGCAGCCATACGCTGCCGGTGATCAGGACCATGGCGAATACCACCATGGTCACCACCGCGCCGAACCGCGGTCCTCGCGGGTCGATCTCCATCTGCGGCATCTGCGGCATCCTTTCCGATACCGGGGCGGTCCTGCGCGCTTGCCCGGCACGGCCCTGGCGTGGCTGAGCCCGGGCCCGCGGGCCTGACGGGGAGTGTGCCGGGGGTTAGAGCGCGGTCGCGACGCGGCAGAAATCCACCGCGCGCCGCTTGGTGAGCGCTGTCCGCCGCGGCCGCACGCAGCAGGGCGGACGGGACGAAACCAGCCAGCAAGACACGCTGCCGATGCTATCTGTCACCGCGCGCACTGTCACCACGCGCACCGTCACCAGGCGCACTGTCAGCACCGACCTCGAGGTGCGCGACGCCATCGCTGCGGACGGCGACGTCAGCGAGCACCCGGCGGGCTGCCCGGCACGGAGCGCAGAAGCCCGCACCGCGGCATTCCCGATAGGCAGCATCAATCCCGGCTGGCACCGCGTTGCCAGCAGGTACGTGCCCCCCGGCTGCGGCTCAGTTCGCCGGGATGTTAACCAGGGCCTGGCCGGCCGAGGTGATCTCGAAACGCCGCAGCCCGGTGGCGGCCACCGGCGTCGAAGCCGCGTACCAGGGCACCTGGCCGTAGGAGATTCTGATGGTCCAGCTGCCGGCTAGCGAGCGGTGGCCAGCCCGGTCCACCACCCAGAAGTTGCAGGCACTGCCGACCGGGATGCCGCTGACCTTTACCCGCATCCCCGTCCCCGCCGCCGACGGCGAATAGTCGACGACCGCGCTGACGTTCGTCCTGACGTCAGCTGCCGACGCGACATAACGGGTGGCCGCCGCGGAATGCTGGCTGAGGACATGGTCAAGAGCCGCGCCGCCGCCTACCGCGATGATGACGGCCGCGGCGGCAGCGGCGAGACCGCGCCACCAGCGCGTCCTGCGCCGGGCATCCACCTGCCGCAGCAATGACCGCAGCAGCTCAGGCGGCGGCTCTTCGACCGGGTCCAGCCCGCTCCCATTCCGCGCGATCAGCTCGGCGTCCATCCTCGGTACCCGGCCGAGCAGCGAGGGCAGCCCGGCCAGGCCGGCCAGCTCCTCACGGCAGGCCGGGCAGTGGCTCAGGTGCGCGTCGACCAGAGCGCGCTCGGCCGGCTCGATCGCTCCGACCACGTACACGCCAAGTGCTTGCCGGGCATCGCGGCACTCCATCTCAGTCACGGCGCGAGCCCCCGTTCCTCCAGTGCCAGCTTGAGTGCCCGCAAAGCGTAGAACGTCCGGGACTTGACAGTTCCCGGCGGAATGCCAAGCGCGGTCGCCGCCTCCGCGACCGAATGGCCGCGGTAAAAGGTCTCGAGCAGCACGCTGCGGTGGTCGGGACGCAGCGCCCGCAAGGCATCAGCCACCGCCCACGACTCCAGCGCCCGGTCCGCCCCATCCGGAACGGCAACCAGCTCGAGCGCCCCCTCCCCGACCTCGCGCGGCCGCGCCTTCCTGGCCCGGAAGGCATCGACGGCCAGGTTCCGCGCCACGGCGAACAGCCACGGCCGGGCTGGCCGGTCCGCGATCGCCTCCGGATGCAGCCAGGCGCGCAGCAGCGTCTCCTGCACGATGTCCTCCGCCCGCTGCCGGTCCCCGCCGGTCAGATGCAGCGCATAACGAAGCAGCGGGCCCGCGTGCTCCGAGTAAAGCGCGCGCACCAGCGCCTCGTCGCAGACGCGGCCCTGCGGTGCCGCGCCCGCGCTGCTGCTTGCTCCTGCCACGCCCTGGAGAACGTCCCGCCAGCCCTGCTGGTTCAGCATCTGTTTCGCGCATCGGCTCAGCTAGCCGCCCGCGAACGGCGGCAGGACCTCGATCACGGCCCCGTCGTCGAGCGCAACCGACTCCGGCGCGCGCATCCCGACCGGCCGACCGTCGATGAGGAACGACGAGCGGGCGAGCACCGCGCCCAGCTGCCCGCCGTGCCGGGCGCCCTCGCCCGCGCCGGCCAGGGCGCCGGCCACGGCCGCGGCGAGGGTGTCCGCCGCGACCTTCTCCTCGGCAACGCCGGCCGCCGCCCTGGCCGCGGCCCAGTAGCGCAAGGTCACTATGGCCATGTCAGCTATCCTCGCTCATAACGACCCAGGGCAGCGCCGACCCGGGTACATGCGGGAGCCCAGTCAGCTCTGTGAATCGCGCCGCGGGCGGAGGTGGGCCGGTTGAGCAACGTGCTGGTGCTCACGGGCATTCGTCAGGCCGCTGACGAGATTCTGCCCTCGCTCAGCCTGCTCGCGCATAACGTGGTCGTCGCGCCAGCGGAGGCCGCCGCGGTGCCGGGCACGCCTCCGGCCGACGCGGTCCTGGTGGACGCCAGGCGCGACCTGGTACAGGTACGGCAGCTGTTCCAGCAGCTGCGCAGCACCGGGGTCAGGCTTCCGCTGCTCGCCGTCGTGACCGAGGGCGGCTGGGCGGCCGTCAGCGCCGACTGGGGAGCCGATGACCTCATCCTGAATACCGCGGGTCCCGGTGAGGTGGAGGCGCGCCTGCGTCTGACCATCGGCCGGGCCATCGCTCGGGTACCCGAGCAGAGCGACGAGGTCCGGTCCGGGGACCTTGTCATCAACGAGGCAACATACTCGGCCCGGATCTACACCCGGCCCCTTGACCTGACGTTCAAGGAATTCGAGCTGCTCAAGTTCCTGGCGCAGAATCCCGGCCGGGTATTCAGCCGATCACAGCTGCTGCAGGAGGTCTGGGGCTACGACTACTTCGGCGGCACCCGGACGGTTGACGTGCATGTGCGGCGGCTGCGGGCCAAGCTGGG
>Ga0335081_10016091_pt1 | contig 12098 bp, 9 predicted proteins | sample Lox_Sample_35_FD_206713 | JGI IMG/M metagenome (GOLD analysis project Ga0335081, IMG submission 206713) | Soil microbial communities from Loxahatchee National Wildlife Refuge, Florida, United States - Lox_Sample_3.5 | ecosystem: Environmental > Terrestrial > Soil > Wetlands | place: USA: Florida... | reverse complement strand
AAGCACCATGATTGCATTGGTTTCTTGAATCTCGCCATCTTCAACATGCCGATCTACGGGCCGGAAATCCAACAAATGGAAACAAGACCCTTTTACGAGGGAGATCTTTCCCTTTATACAAGCTTCGACCATCCGAAAGGATGGAGCAGGCAATTGATCAGGCAATTCCTGGACAAGGAATTTAGGAGACATCCTGTCATTGCGCCGATCCTGAGAAGAGACCCACCCGTATTCACCTCGAATCACGCACCGTTCTTTGTAATGGATCAGGAGTTGATGAGACCCTGAACCACGTAGGGTTCAGGACAAGCCCACAGACATGAGGACCCTGAACAAACCACTTAGGGTTCAGAGTAAGCCCTGCACCATGCTAGGTACAGGGCAAGCACGGAGACGCGGGGATTGGGGGATAGGGTGAAGTTCAAGAAAAATGGAGAGCAGGAAAAAGATTTTTCGAAAAAAATAACTTATAATGAATAAATTTTCCCGAGAAATTCTCCAAATCCTGAAAGACCAAAATCCCCCCTCACCCCCCTTTAGCAAGGGGGGGATGCCTGCCGGTAGGCAGGGGGGGGATTTGAAACATATTTTCTTAAGCAATCGATGAAAAATATACGAAACTTTAGCATCATCGCACATATCGATCACGGGAAATCGACCCTTGCAGACCGCCTCATTCAATTAACGGGCATGGTCGATGAACGAAACTTCAAGGACCAGATACTGGATACTATGGATATTGAGCGCGAGCGGGGGATCACCATCAAGAGTCAGGCCATTGCCCTGCCCTATCATGCCAAGGATGGAAAGGAGTATGTCCTCAATTTGATCGATACACCGGGCCATGTCGACTTTTCTTATGAGGTCTCGCGCTCCCTCGCATCCTGTGAAGGCGTCCTTCTTCTGATTGATGCGGCCCAGGGCGTGCAGGCTCAGACAATTGCCAATCTTTATCTTGCCATGGAAAACAACCTGGAGATCATTCCGGTCATCAATAAGATCGATCTTCTCACCGCAGATGTGGAGCGGGTGGTTGAACAGATCGACTCGGAGCTGGGATTGGATCCTTTCAGCTGTCTAAAATGCTCGGCTAAAGAAGGAATAGGCATCGAAGAAATTTTGGAGGCCATTGTTAAGAGAATTCCTCCTCCTAAAGGAGACCCGGAAGGACCGCTGGCTGCCCTGATCTTCGACGCCCAGTACGATTCTTTTCGTGGAACAGTGATTCACTGCCGGGTCTTTGACGGAACCGTAAAGAACGGAGATATCATCCGCTTGATGTCCAACCAGGCGACCTATAAGGTCGAGGAGGTGGGACGATTCCTGCTTGTCAGAGAAAAACGTGAAAAGATCTCCGCCGGAGAGGTAGGTTATATCTTTGCAAGTGTCAAGACCGTATCGGATGTACACATCGGCGATACGATTACGCTCGACGGCCGGCCCTGTAACAAGCCCCTCCCCGGCTTTAAGGAATTCAAGCCCGTGGTCTTCTCTTCCATTTATCCCATCGCTCCTGAGGACTATGAAGACCTTGCCGTTGCCCTTGAAAAATATAAGTTGAACGATGCGGCCTTCGTCTATCAGAAAGATTCCTCGATTGCCTTGGGACAGGGCTTCCGATGTGGGTTTCTCGGTCTCCTTCATCTCGAAATCGTCCAGGAAAGGATAGAACGGGAATATGATCTTTCCATCATTCTCTCCGTTCCGAGCGTACGCTATCGGTTTACATTGAAAGACGGAAGCATCGAGTTCGTTGACAATCCCGCCCACTATCCGGATCCCAGCGCCATCGAAAAAGGAGAAGAGCCTTATATCCGCGCCACGCTGCTCATGCCTGAAAGATACCTCGGCTCTATCATAAAGCTCTGCCTGGAAAAGCGGGGTGAGAACTCAAAGCTGAACTACCTGAGCCCGGGTCGCGTGGAGTTGATTTATGAGATGCCCCTGGCTGATGTGATTTATGATTTTTACGATCGCTTCAAATCCATCACTCAGGGATATGGATCTTTTGATTACGAGCTCTTGGACTATAGGGAAAGCAACCTGGTGCTGGTGGACATCCTGGTCAACGGCGAGAAGGTCGATGCCCTATCGCAGGTTGTCAACCGCGATCAGGCCCGTCCCCGTGCTTTACATGCCTGCGAAAGATTAAAGGAAGAAATTCCTCGGCAGATGTTTAAGATTGCCATTCAGGGTGCCATCGGAGGAGAGATCATCGCCCGGACTACGATTTCTCCCTTCCGCAAGGATGTCACCGCAAAGTGCTACGGAGGGGACATTACCCGTAAGCGAAAGCTTCTGGAGAAGCAGAAGAAAGGCAAGAAGAGGATGAAGACCATCGGGTCAGTATCCATCCCTCAAAGTGCCTTCTTAGCGGTTTTGAAAACGAACACGGATGATTAAATAACTGAAGGGGTCAAGGGGCCAAGGGGTCCAGGGTTCAAGTGGCCAAGTGAAATCGTACTAATCTCTTTAAGACCTCGAACCCTTGAATCCTAGTGTAGTGATTCTAACACTTCTTTACAACTATAATGAGGGTTGTCATTCCCGCGAAAGCGGGAATCCAGTTAAAAAGACTGGATTCCGGATCAAGTCCGGAATGACGGCCTTTGTAAAGTAATTTCTGAATCGCTGCACTCGAACCCTAGAACTCTTGAACCCTCGAACCCTAAATTGGTTCACTATGAACTCAGAAAAAATTCCCGGTCTTTATATTCACATTCCATTTTGTCTTAGCAAATGCGGATACTGCGATTTCTATTCCTTGACATCCATCTCTTCTGCTCCTGATTTTTTAAAGGCTCTCTTCAAAGAGATGGAAATATACCGTGACAGGTTCGACGTCTTCGATACGCTCTACATCGGAGGCGGAACCCCTTCCCTTCTCAGTCCCCAACAACTTGAAGACATCCTGACGAGTGTGCAGAAAAACTTCGGTCCCATTGCGGACTCGGAAATAACTGTCGAGACGAACCCGGCTGATCTCGATCAATCTCTGCTTGAATCGATTCGTCAGATGGGAATCAATCGAATCAATATCGGAATCCAATCTTTTGATCAAAAAGTGCTGGACTTCCTGGGAAGAAGGCATTCTGCAAAGCAGGCCCTTTCAGCCATTGAAGCATCGAGAAAGGCTGGGTTTGAAAATGTTGGACTCGATCTGATCTATGGTGTTCCAGGACAGGACATAAACTCATGGCTAAGTACCTTGAAGCGGGCCGTCGCCTTTTCACCGGAGCACCTCTCCTGCTACCAATTAACGCTCGGAGCGGAAACCCCTTTGGGGATCAAATTCCAGGCCGGAGAGTTTCTCATGCCCGGAGAAGAATTGCAGTATGAATTTTTTGTAAAGACATCTCAGTTTCTGGAAGATGCCGGGTATATCCATTATGAAGTATCGAACTTTGCCAGGGGAATGAGAATGCAGTATGCCTCCCGACATAATCAAAAATATTGGGACCACTCCCCTTACCTTGGTCTTGGCCCTTCGGCCCACTCCTTCTGTGGCAATCGGCGCTGGTGGAATCATCGTTCCCTTGATCAATACATCACTGCGATTAACGCCGGAAATCTTCCTGTTGAGGGAACAGAACTTCTAACGACGGAGCAACTCCAGTTAGAGGCGCTATACCTCGGCCTCCGGACCAAAAAAGGCGTCTCTCTTCATGATTTTAAGAACCGCTATCAGTACGATCTCTTCACTGAGAAAAAGGAAATGATAGACAAGCTCCGGAAAGAAGGTCTTATTTCTATCCAGGATGGCCGTCTCTTCCCTACGCAGGCCGGCCTGGCTGTTGCCGATCGCCTTGCTTTAATTTAGGAGGTTATTTATGAAAAAGAATATTCTGCCAGATTGTGCGAACTGCGCATTGACTCCAAAGGAGAAAATCTGCATAAATCCAAAAGGAAAAGGATCGAAAGGGTGCCCTACCCTTGGGAAAAAGAAGCTTGCCGGACAGGCACAGAAGAAGTATCAACGGGCAGACGTCAGGGAGTTTGCGCGGCAGGCGTCTATTCAGGAAGGCGAGTGTTATGCCGGAAGGGATATAAGGCCGTACGTGATGCACCCGACGAAGCCAAGGATACAGGAGATATGTGAGTTTGCCCGGAAGATGGGGTACACCCGTCTAGGATTGGTGTTCTGTATCGGGTTATACAGGGAAGCGGCAATGGTTGCCCGAATTCTCCAAAATCAGGGCTTTGAAACGGTATCGGTTGTATGTAAGGTCGGATCAATACCAAAAGAGGAGATTGGCGTGAAGGACAGCGAGAAGATCTTTACCGGACAGTACGAGTCCATGTGTAATCCCATTCTCCAGGCAGGGATCGTCAACGACGCCAAGACGGATTTCAATATCTTACTGGGACTCTGCGTGGGACACGATTCCCTGTTTTTCAAGCATACCAACGCCCCCACAACTGTCCTGGCAGTGAAGGATAGGGTGACAGGTCACAACCCTCTTGCCTCGATCTACTTATCGGGAAACTACTATTCGTGGCTGAATATGCCGTAATACAATCTGGTTGTGTGTGGGCGAATGAGGTTGGATATTTGTCCTTTTTGGAGTACGGGAATACGGTTAATCGGAAGATAAATAGGTAAGAATCACTCGTTTAGGTTCTTAACCTTGCCTCAACCTGTTTTCTCCAATCTTGCAGATCTTTAACTTGTGACTCCAGGTCAGTGAGCCGTCTATCCAATTCGGAAAAGGAAAGTTTTACAAGCGCACGGGTCTCCATATGCTGGTGTTCATTTTCTTTTTCCATCCGGTCAAGTCGTGCAACAATTCCTGCATGTCCCTCCGAAAGAAGTTTAATGTGGTCCATCAACCCCTCAGAGATGATATGAAATTGATTTACTACTCGTTCCTCAAGGCCGTTCATTTTCAAATCCATCCGTCCTTCCAAGGCCTGTAATTTTCCATCCATCCTTCCTTCAAGGGCATATAATTTTTCATCCATTCGCCCTTCAAGAGACTGGAACTTTCCATCCATTCGCCCTTCAAGGGCATGTAATTTCTCGTCCTGACGCTTTTCAAAACCTGTAAATATCTCTTCCAGATCCTTCCTTTCAAGACCTCTCTCTGCCATCCACTTCACTCCTTAAAGTAGTTTTAAAAATAAAGTCGTTGTGATACTTGTAGGCATATTTGTATCAAAAATTTTGTTTGTTGTCAAAGGCAGTTTTTCGGTTGCCCCCTTCGGGAATGGTGGAAACCCCTCGCCTTGACGCGAAGCGAAGTTTTGCGAAATGATCGGTCAGTTGGTTGGTAGTGATGTATCCTTCACGAGATTAGAACCAGGCCGATCATGAGCATCGGAATCCTCTGGCATGAAGATGGTCATTCCCGTGAAGACGGGAATCCAGGCATTGTTCATGCAAAAGCAGAGAGCCATTTTAGGACTGGGTTCCTGCCTGCGCAGGAATGACGGGCAGCGAGCGAGAATGGGTAAAGTGGATTTCAGGTCGACCTGTCATTTCAAACCCCTCGCCTTCGTGTCGAGAGTAGTTTAGTCACGGATTGATTGAGGAAAGGGAGATCTTTGTGATTTCCAAAGCTAAACACAAAACGCTCATTAAGGCTACCTCTAAAAATGTCATTCCTGCGAAAGCAGGAATCCAGAAGCGCGTAATAATACTGGACTCCCGCCTGCGCGGGAGTGACAAATTTGGAATTATTAGAGGTTCCCTTAAGAAACTTTCTGAGGAAAACCTTGAAGATAAACTGCTTGAATACAACCCGGACTTTCTGTCTTCCCTTGAAAAAGCCAAAGAAGAATACCTGAAGCTTGGTGGAATAAGCGTCGATAGTTATTTGCGAAGAAGGAGAGCCTAAAGGTTCCGATATTTATTGGTGACCGGCAGCCTTCGGTCTTTTCCCAAGGCACGGTGGGTGATCTTAACGCCCGGCGGGCTTTGTCTTCTTTTATATTCATTTCGGTCAACCATGTTTATGACTTCTTTAACCAAACTCTCTTTAAATCCCATCTTTGCAATTTCTTCAAGCCCTTTGTCCTCTTCGACGTAAGCCTGGAGAATGGGATCCAGGACAGGGTAGGGGGGAAGGGAGTCTTCGTCCTTTTGATTCGGCCTCAATTCCGCCGAAGGGGGCTTCGTGAATACGCGTCTCGGAATGAGGTCCTTCCCTTCTTTCTTGTTTCTGAGTTTTGCCAATTCGTAAACCAGCGTTTTGGGAACATCCTTCAAGACAGCATATCCGCCCGCCATGTCTCCGTAAAGGGTACAATACCCCACGCTCATCTCGCTCTTGTTTCCTGTGGTCAAAACAAGCCAACCAAATTTGTTAGAGAGGGCCATCAGAATGTTTCCTCGAATACGCGCTTGAACATTTTCTTCTGTCACATCAGGTCTTACTCCCTTAAAAGAAGGAGAGAGAGTTTTCAAATAGGCCTGAAATATCTCAGAGATCGAAATCATGATGAGATGGATGCCCAGGTTTTTTGCCAGGAGCTCGGCATCTTCTATGGATCCTCTGGAGGAGTACTGAGAGGGCATTCCGACGCCAACCACTCCTCTCTTGCCCAATGCGTCCACAGCAATGGCTGCGGTCAAAGCCGAGTCAATCCCTCCGCTCAGACCGATCAGAACTGTTTTGAATCCATTTTTTCGAATGTAGTCTCCCGTTCCGAGAATCAAAGCCGCATAAATCTCGGAGAGACGGTCCAATGGTTTCGAATTTGTCTTGGGAAGACTGGGCCTTCTTCTTGCGGAGCGATTTCGATTGGAGAGCTCGATCTTCCTCAAACCTCTCTCTTCTTCAGACAACCTCTCTCTCCTTATTCGGGGATCGTGAAGCCGCATCCGAAAAACAGCCTCCGTGTTGAGGTCCGCCATCACCAGATCTTCCTCAAATTGTTTTCCGCGGACGATCAGATCCCCATTCTGATCAAAGATCAAGCTCCCGCCGTCGAAGACCAATTCATCCTGACCGCCGACAAGATTACAATAAGCGACGATCGCCAAATTGTCCGATGCCCGGGTCGAGATCATCTTCTCCCGAAAGGCGACCTTTCCGGTGTGATACGGGGAAGAGGAGATGTTTACGATCAGCTCGGCCCTGCCGTATAGGGCTTGTGTCCGGATGGGGTCGCCGGGATACCACAGATCTTCGCAGATGCTCACCCCGATAGGAGTCGATTTGAGAGTGAAGATGAAGTTCTCCTTCCCGACCTGGAAATATCGATCTTCGTCAAAGACGCCATAGTTCGGGAGATAAATCTTGGAATAGGCATCCACGAGCTTTCCGTTATGGAGGAGGGCGGCGGAATTGAAGATATCTCCGTCCTTATTCACAAAACCGACGATAGCAGTCATCGATAAAGTGGATTTGGCGATCGTCTGGATAGCGTTAAGATTGGCCTCAATGAACTTCGGCATGAGCAGAAGGTCCTCCGGAGGATAGCCGGTGACGGCCATCTCGGGAAAAACCAGAAGATCGGCGCCCATCCTTTTTCCTTTTGCGATGTAGTCGAGAATCTTTTTCGTGTTCCCTTCGATGTCGCCCACGATCGTGTTGATCTGACAGAGACCAATTCTCAATGTTCGCATCCCTCACCCCCTTAAAACCGCAAAGCGCATGGAGCACAGCGCAAAGCGAAAAGCGAAAAGCGTAGAGAGTTCCTGACTTACTATAATAAAGATTACGTTATTTATAAAATCCCTCCTGACCTCCCTTTGCCTAAGGGAGGGATTACCCCTCTTTGGCAAAGAGGGGCGAGGGGAGATTTTTCAATGCTTATCTCAATTCAATTATGAGATTGTTAGTAATGCTCCAATTCCGCAATCCGAATTTCGCAATCCGCAATTTTTATTCTTCCTCCGAGATCAGTACCTCTTTCTTAATATTATATCTCTCCATTTTACCCCGGAGCGTGCTTCGATTGATTCCCAGCAGCGCGGCCGCTTTGAGCTGATTTCCCCCGGTCTTTTGCAGGGCCCGGAGGATTAGGCCTCTTTCCAAGCTGGAGATCATGTCCAGATCTTGTGAGGTCATGGAGCGCGCAGAGAGCTCTTCGAATAAGGAGTCAAGGAGGTCCTCAACACTCTTCTTGCTCGATTCCTCTTCGGCCTCTCGCCTTTCCCACCCTTTTTCGAAAAGAAGTTGATCCTCAAGAATCCATTCGCCCTGGCACAAGACCATAGCCCTTTTCAGGACGTTCTCCAGTTGGCGGACATTTCCGGGCCACCCATAGGAAGCAATCTTTGCCATGGCAGAAGGAGTGATCCCGACAATCCCCTTCTTCAATTCCCGGTTAAACCTTTTTAAGAAGTAGGAAACGAGGTCGGAGATGTCGTCTTTCCTCTCTTTCAGCGGAGGAATTATGACGGAGACGACATTGAGCCGGTAGTAGAGGTCTTCCCTGAACTTTCCGTTGGCAATGGCGTCCTCCAGGTCTTTATTCGTTGCGACGATCAACCGGATATCCACCTTGATCGTCTCCGTTCCCCCCAATCTTTCGAAACTCTTTTCTTGAAGGACCCTCAAGAGCTTGGCCTGAGTGGAGAGGGACATATCCCCGATCTCGTCCAAAAAGATCGTTCCTCCCTGGCACTGCTCCAGTTTCCCGATGCGGCGAGAAGTCGCCCCCGTAAAGGCGCCTTTCTCATGGCCAAAGAGTTCGCTCTCCAGAAGCGTATCCGGGATAGCCGCACAATTCACGGGGAGAAAGGGAAGGTTGGAACGGGAGCTATGCTGGTAGATCGCCCGGGCAAAGAGCTCTTTACCGGTCCCGCTTTCACCCCTGAGCAGGACGGTGACATCGCTCGGGGCGATCTGCCCCACGATTTTGTAAATCTCCTGCATCTTGGGAGAGGACCCGATGATCCGTTCTCCTTCATCTCTCTCCTCTGCCTCCGGCGAGGCGTAAATCACCTCTTGTTTCATCATCCTTCGCAGGGAAAGGGCTTTCTCGACCAGTCCTTTCATCTGCGGGATGGGAAAGGGTTTTAGGATATAGTCGAAGGCGCCGTACTTCATTGCCTCGATCGCGGTCTCGGTCGTCCCATAAGCTGTCATGATGATGACCAGAGATTTGGGATCGATCGATTTGATCTCCCTCAAGATATCGATCCCGCTTCGACCTGGCATCTTGATATCCATGATGATCAGGTCAGGGGAGCTTGCCTTCACCCGCTCCAGCGCCTCTTCTCCGTTCTGGGCAGTGAGGATGGAATAGTTTCCCTCCATCATCCGCTTCAGCGAATATCGGATTGATTTGTCATCATCGACGATCAGGATGGTTTGCATCTTCTTCCTCTCATGAAATAGGGAGCCAAACCGTGAAGAGGGTCCCTTTTCCGTGCCCGCTTTCCACCTCAATTTTTCCGTGGTGCTGATCGACGATTCGATGCGCGATGGAGAGACCGAGGCCAACCCCTCCTTCTTTCGTAGAGAAGAACGGGTCGAAGAGTTTATTTAAGTCTTCGCCGGGAATACCAATCCCGGAATCCTGCACAGAAAGCCTGATCCAGTGGTCAGACTCCGAAACCTGTCCCCTCAGTGTCAGGTAGCCGCCCTTTGGCATTGCCTGAACCGCGTTTAATAAGAGGTTGAGGATAACCTGTTTTATCTGCTCCCTATCAACGGTGATGAGAGGAAGGGGGGCGAACTCTTTTTTGACCTTGATCTTTCCCCGTTCTATTTGAGGCCGCAGCAATTGCAGGATCTCTCCAAAAATGGGGACAAGATTCGTCTTTTCCAAAAGCGGGGCCGCCGGCTTGGCAAATCGAAGGAATTGGTCCACGATCTCATTAATCCGGCGGATTTCCTCCTCGATCACCTGGAGATCCTCACGATTAGCGTTTTCCGAAGGAGAATTTTCTGTCAAAGAATGGATGAGGATATTAATGCTCGTCAGGGGATTTCGAATCTCGTGGGCGATGCCTGCTGCCAATTCCCCCAAGGCAGCCAGTTTCTCGGATCGAATCAATTGGGCCTCCGTCTTTCTGAGATCAGCGGTCGTCTTTTGAATCTTCTCTTCCATTTGTTGGCTAAAGGCTTTCAGCTCCTGGTACATCAGGGCATTGTGGATGGCCAAGCCAGCCTGCTGGGCAAAGGTCATCACCGATTCGAGAGTCTCCTTCGTAATATTCTTCTCGGGTTCTGTGTGATCCGCCGCAATGGCTCCCAAGGGCTTTTCCTTTGCAAGAAGAGGGATCACCACAAGCGATTGGAGATTCAGCTTTCCTTGCAGAACCGGGTTCACCCTGGGATCTCTGCTTGCATCCGGGATGATAAAAGGTTTTCGCTCAAAAACCGATCGGGCCACGACGCTGTCCTCCGGGTCCAAACGCAGCGTCATCCCTTTGATCTTTCCCTCATCGATTCCCACCGCCATTTTGCATTCAAGGACATTCCTCTTTTCGTTGACTAGATAGAGGCGGGCGCGGTCAAACCCGATATTCTTCGTCACGCCTTCTAAAACAAGTCTGAGAATCTCATCGATATCGAAGGTCTCCGTCAGACCCGAATTTTCAATGCAGATCGCCGCCTGGTTCGAAACCGTCGAGAGAATTTCCTCTTCGCTCTTCGAAAAGGAATGCGGAAAGGAGGTGTAGCAATTGATCACGCCGATCGTCCTGTCCTTGATGCACATAGGGACACTGAGCATGGAAACGAGCCCTTCTTTTTTTGCCAGCTCCTTCTCTTTATACAGAGGATCTTTGAGAACGTCGAGAATGGCCATGGGTTGGTTTCGAAGGGCCACCTGGCCGACCACTCCCTCTCCCATCGCCAGGCTCCTCTCCTTCAGATATTCTTCGCTGATGCTCTGGGTGGCCTTCAGCTTCAGCTTCTGGTCTCTTTCATCGAAAATCCAGAGGGAGCAAATCTTTGAGTTCATCAAATTAGCGGTTACGGTCACGATCAGGCGCAGGACGTCTTCAAGGTAGAGGCCGGAGGCAATGGCTTTACTGATCTCCAGCAAGGCATTAATTTCTTTCGCGTCGAGGCGCTTTTTCTCGTCAGGCATAACCGTCTTCCTTCCGCTTTATCATAAACGAAAACCATTCATTTGGGAAGCGAATTGATTCACTCCGTTAGAAATGATCGATGTCCCGCTCGGTTTTGGCTCGCAGCGACTAGAATTTCTAACGGGGTTCATCTTAAAGGATTCAAGGGTTCCAGGATCCAAGGGTTCGAGTGAAAGAGCACTTAAGATTTCTCGCTTGTCAGGTACTTCTCTCTAAAATGGGAATAGTCGATGGGATAGTCTTTTTCAGATCCTGCGGTGACCTTGGAAAAAGGCTGGGGGTAAAGAATTTCCCTTCCTCTTAGGGCGGAACGACCAACTTCACACGGGCCTGGGCACCCATCCAGACAGGTCACGCAGAGCCCTGATATCGGGGCGGGTTCAACCCGATTTCGAGTAAAGGTTGCCGGGCTACGATTTGGTTTGGTGAATGTCATACCCCTCCCCTCTTATAAGATGATTAACAAAAAAAGGCGTCAAATCTCTTTGACGCCTTTGTCGTATGAGATAGGACGGGTATCGAACTTCTTCGATGCCCTTATCTTCAATACATCTTCGTATCGGTAGTTAACTTTTTAGTATAACAAAATATTGTTGTCAAGAATATTTTAAGAGCGCTGAAAAATGAGTTTACGCTCCTGATTACACAGATTCCGACGGAAGATTACACAGATTCTTCTGATTTCTGGGCTATTTCAGAAATCATCCTAGAACGGGTATGCGCCCATTCTTTCTGTAACGAGGATGGCTTCGGCGATCTCTCGCATGGTCTTTCGGCAGTCCATGCTCGCCTTTCGGATCCTTTTAAAAGCCTCTTCTTCACTCAAGCCATGATGTTTCATCAGGGCTCCCTTGGCCCTTTCCTAAAAGGGCTTGAATCTGTTTTTTGTAGGAAGTTTTTTTATAGAGCAGTAAGATGCCTCCCTTCGCGTCTCTCACCTTTCCCTCTCCCCCTTGAGACTGTGTCAGAATTGTAGGGGCTTGATTTATCAAGCCCACCAATAGGGCTCAATGAATTGAGCCGCTACGACATCGACACAATCTCCTAACGGGGAGAAAAGGTGAGGGCTATTTCCGTGCTAAATTTACACAAAAGACTGAAGGTT
>Ga0335081_10016090_pt1 | contig 12098 bp, 8 predicted proteins | sample Lox_Sample_35_FD_206713 | JGI IMG/M metagenome (GOLD analysis project Ga0335081, IMG submission 206713) | Soil microbial communities from Loxahatchee National Wildlife Refuge, Florida, United States - Lox_Sample_3.5 | ecosystem: Environmental > Terrestrial > Soil > Wetlands | place: USA: Florida... | reverse complement strand
TGCTCGATCTTCGCGGCGCAGAAAATGTTCTGGATGTGGGCTGCGGGCACGGCGGCACGCTTCTCTATCTTGCGGCGAAATTCGGCTGCCGCGGAACGGGGTTGACGATCAGTCCGAAGCAGGCGCGCATCGCGGCCCAGAATGCGCGGCAGGCGGGATGCGGGGAGCGGCTGTCATTCCTGGTTGGAGATGCCGATTGCTTCAATTTTCCCGGCGCTGCGTTCGACCTCGTTTGGGCGATGGAGTCCACCGAACACTTCGCGGATAAGTCGAAGTTTCTGCGCAATGCGGCGGCAGCGCTCAGGGAAAATGGCCGGCTGCTGCTCGCCGCGTGGACGGGAACCATGGTAAGCTCGCGCGTGCGCGAAGTGGCAAGAGCGTTTCTGTGTCCTGAACTCTGGAGCGCGGAGCAATATTGTGTAGCAGTCGAGAGCGCCGGACTGCGCATTCTCTGCCGCGAGGACGTGACTGCGGAAATCGTGCGCACCTGGGAAATCTGTCAGGAGCGCGCCCGCAGCGCGCAGCCGATTGTGAAACTGCTCCCGAAGGCAGCACGCGACTTCGTCGCGGGCGTGGAAATCATTCTGGATGCGTATTGCTCAGGCGATCTGACCTATACTCTGCTGACTGCGGGGCTCGCGAATGCCGGTAATTAATTGCGATCCGAATTGGAGGCACGCCCGACCGTGCCGTTTCGCTTTTGTTCAACGTTATATACTGAGACGCTTCTCAATCAACTGATCGCAAGTACAGAGAATAACCATGGCTTCTCCGGCAGTCAGCTATGCCCGCGGCAATCAGGAGCGGTTTCTCAACGAGCTGAAAGACCTGCTTCGCATTCCCAGCATCAGCACGCTCACCGAGCACAATTCCGACGTGCAGAAGGCCGCGAATTTTGTGGCCAGCGAGTTACGCCACATTGGATTGGAGAATGTGGAATTGATTTCCACCCCGGGTCATCCGCTGGTTTATGGCGAGTGGCTGCATGCCCCCGGCAAGCCGACCGTGCTGATGTATGCGCATTACGACGTACAACCGCCTGATCCGCTCAACGAGTGGATCTCCCCGCCCTTCGAACCGGTTGAGCGCAACAATAATCTTTATGCGCGCGGCGCCGTTGACGATAAAGGCCAGCTCTGGATGGAAGTCAAAGCGCTCGAATCGCTGATGCAGGCCGGCGCAGGCAAACTTCCCATCAATGTGAAAGTGCTGATCGAAGGAGAAGAAGAAGTTGGCGGCGAGTCCATTGCCGCGCACGTTCGCAAAGAAAAAAGCAAGCTGAAGGCAGACTTTGCGCTAGTTTGCGACACGGAGCTTTTCGCGGCCGACCTGCCGACGTTGTGCGTGGGCTTGCGCGGTCTGGTCTACACGGAAATCGAAGCCGTGGGCGCGAAGACCGATCTGCACTCCGGCATGTATGGCGGCGCGGCGCCGAATCCTTTCTTCGCCCTCATCGAAATCATCAGCCGGCTGAAAGACGCCAAAGGCAAAATCCTGATTCCCGGCTTCTACTACGGAGTGAAGGCGCCGAGCAAAGCGGAACTGAAGGCCTGGAAGCACCTGCCATTCAACGAGGAGCGCTATCGCAAGACGGAAGTCGGCTCTTCGGCGCTGACCGGCGAGCCCGGGTATTCCGTTTTGTATCGCACCTGGGCGCGGCCGACTCTTGAAGTTCACGGCATGCCCGGCGGCTTCGTGGCGCCCGGCGCCAAGACCGTGATTCCCGCTCGCGCATCGGCGAAGGTCTCCATGCGGCTTGTGCCCAATCAGGATGCCGACGATGTGCTCAAGAAATACACGAAATATGTTAAGAAGCTGACTCCGAAAGGAATTCAAACCAGTATCAGGGTCTGGAGCAAAGGGCCGGCATGTGTGGTGGGGACGGACAACAAGTACATCCAGGCCGCAACCCAAGCGCTGCACGATGTGTTCAAGAAAAATACCGTTTTCATTCGCTCGGGCGGTTCGATTCCGATCGTGACCGACTTTCAGGACGTGCTCAAAATTCCTTCCGTGATGATGGGTTTCGGTTTGCCAGACGATAACCTGCACGCGCCCAACGAGAAGTTTCATATCCCGAATTTTTACCGCGGCATTGAATCTATCTGCCTGTTCTTTGAGAGGCTTGGCGCCAACTAGGCTATCAAGATCCTGAGCCAGAGTCCTTCGCTGTTTTATGGCCTCGGGATAAGGGAAAGAGAAAGAGAAGGAAAGAAAGATAGATGGATAGATTCCTGATTGCCTGCGGCCCGCAGTTGCGCTAGCATCGTTCTGCTCTCGCCGTTCTCCCACCTCCTTGTCCTCGCACCGTCAAACTGCACACTGGTCGCATTCTGTGTGCAAAATGAGGGGTTGGCTCATGAGGCCACACCAGATATAGTGTTTTCGTGCTTGACCCTGGCGCAATTTCGCCGGTACAGTAGCTCTAATTTGTGCCTGCCCACATCCAGCCAGGGAGGGCACTTGCGAAGCCACTGCGGAGCGCACCTCGTTGGTCAATATCCTTGACGCCAACATGGCAGGCCGCCGTAGAACGGTGAATTGCTGTCGTTGCAGATTCTGGCCCCAATGGTCCGACGAGAGACGGCGGACATACAGGAGTATGCATTGCTGAAACTGAAAAAACTCCAGATTCTCGGCTTCAAGTCCTTCTGTGATCGCACTGAACTTAAGTTCCACGGCGATGGCATCGCCGCCATCATCGGCCCCAACGGTTGCGGCAAGTCGAACATCGCCGATGCCATTTCCTGGGTGCTTGGCGAGCAATCGGCGAAAACTCTGCGCGGTTCGCGCATGGAGGACGTCATCTTCGCTGGCTCTCCCGATCGCAAGCCGACCGGCATGGCCGAAGTTTCGTTGAGCCTTATTGACCCTGAGGTTTACGACGGAGCCGACGCGCAGGAGCCCACGCAGGTGGACATCCAGGAAGACATGCCCGAGGAGGATTGGGATGAGGCCGAAGTGCGGACCCGAGCCGCCGAAGAAGTGGAGCGCCTGACGGAGGAAGCGCAACCGAGACGAGTCGAGGAAACTGAGGGATCCCAAGTAGGCGCGGATGGAAACAGCGCTACACCTGATGCGCCGCAAAATGGCAATGGCCATGCCGGGGGCGACATGGCGAGCAACGGCGGAGTCCCGGCCGGGCCTCAAGTGGTGCTCAAAATTCGCCGGCGCAAATTCAATCAGTCGCAATTCAGGGCCGGCGAGATCGTTGTGACGCGCCGGCTTTTCCGTTCGGGCGAAAGCGAATACCTGCTGAACGGAAAACTCTGCCGCCTGCGTGATATTCAGGAACTCTTCATGGGCACAGGACTGGGCCCGGAGTCTTATGCGCTGATTGAGCAGGGGCGCATCGGGCAAATTCTGAGCAGCCGTCCCACCGACCGGCGTGCAATCATCGAAGAAGCGGCCGGCATCACCAAGTTCAAAACCAAGAAACGCCTGGCTGAGGCGCGCCTGGAAGACTCCAAACAGAACCTCGCCCGCGTCAACGACATTTTCGAAGAAGTGTGCCGCCAGATGAATTCGCTGAAGCGTCAGGCCGCAAAAGCCGAGCGCTATGCCAGGCTGCGGGATCAGATGCGCGGCAAACTCCGCGTGGTGCTGGCCAGCAAGTTCGCGCAACTGGAGCTCGAGGGCGCGGAGCTCGATACGCAGATGAATGCGCTGGCCGAAGAGATTCGCGGACGCGCCGAAGCTGTTCAACACTTAGAAGCGGAACACGGCGAGCGCACGCAGCGGGGATACGCGATCGAAACTGAGCTTCGGGAGAACCGCGAGCGGGTGAATCAGATTCGCCTGGAGTCGGACCGGCTCGTTGCCCAGCGGCGTCACAATCAGGAACGCTGCGCAGAGCTGGTGTCGCGAGCGATCTCTTCACAGGCGGAACTCGCCCAAGCGCGCGAGAGGCTCACGGCAATTGAGGCGGAGCACGATTCGAATCAGCGCGACCTGCAGTCGGCAGCGGACCAACTGGCTGCCGCCCAGGCCGAATTGAATACTTCACAGCAGCTTGCGCGCGAGGCCGCCGGCGCGCTGGACGAACTGGAGAGACACCAGGATGAATCGCGTGCGCGCATCCTGAAAGCAGTGGCTGCCGCATCTGCCCTCCGCAATCAACTCATCCAGGCGGAAGAGCGGCTTTCGGCGGTAGAACGGGAACGGCAGCGTCTGCATTCGGAAAGCTCCGTGGCCAATTCGCAGGTCGAGGCCTTCGGCGGACAGCGCGGCCAGCTCGCCCTGGAGTTCGAGACCATCTCGCAACGGGTAGCGGCGCTGGCAGAGGAAATCACGATTACGAAGCAGGCGTTGGAAGCGAAACTTCGCGAAGAATCCCAAGCCAAGCAATATCTCGATGGCCTGCGCTCGCAGTACGCCACTGCGCTGGGGAAAAGGGGTTCGTTGGAAGCGGTCATCGCCGAGCACGGCTATTCCACCGAATCGGTACGCCGTTTGTTTCAATCCGGGTCACTGCAGGGTGGGCTGGCTCCTGTGGGCATACTCGCGGATTTTCTCGAAGTCGAACCGCGATTTGAAGGCGTGGTCGAAGAATTTTTGCGCGATGAACTCAATTACATCGTGGTCAAGTCCTGGGACGCGGCCAATGAAGGTCTGCGCCTGCTGCGCACCGATGTGAACGGCCGGGCCACTTTTCTAGTTCATCCTGAGGATTCGCAGGCCAGATTTTCGTTCTCCGTTGACGACAATAACGCAGCGCTGCCTCCTGAAATGTCTATTACTCCGGTGAAGCAGGCAATTCGCGTGCTGAATGGGTTCGGCCGGTCGCTCGAAGTGGTGCTGCCCAAGCTTCGTGAGGGCTATCTGGTGCCTGATCCGGTGTTTGCCCGCGACCTCGCGCTCGAAAATCCGAGCGCATTCTTTTTGTCGCATTCCGGCGAATGCTTCCACAACGTGACCGTCACCGGCGGCAAACAGCGGGCCGAAGGCCCGCTTTCGATGAAGCGCGAGTTGCGCGAAGTGGAACGCGTATTGGGAGAGTTGGAGAACGCGCTCCGCGCCGAAGAAGTTCGTGTTTTGACTTTGAGCCGCGAGATTCGCCATCTCTCTTCCCTGCTCGACCGTCTGGAAGCTGAAAAGCGCGAAGCAGAAAGTCAGGTCATGACGTCCAGCCATCTGCTGCAGCAGCTCGATTCTGAAATGACTCGCGTGAACGAGCGGCTGAGCGTCTTCCGGCTGGAAGCCCAGCGTCTCGAGGGCGAAGCTGAGGAGCAGCGTACCCTGATCGGCGCGCGCCGCGCGGAACTGGACGTCCTCGAAGCGGAGCGCGTGGACCTGGAGCAGGCACAGGCCAACGCCCAGCAACTCGTGGGCGATCTGCGGGAGCGTCGCGATTTGGCTGCTCACAACGCCTCGCTGGATCTGGCGCGCGTGGCGACCCTCGAGGAGCGGCACCGGTCGGCGGCGGCGGTGTTGCAGCGGATGGAATCCATGCTGACCGAAATGCGTCAGCGTGCGGGCGCATTACGTGCGCAAATTGATTCGGCCTTCGGCGAGATTCTGGAACGGGAGAACGCGAACCAGGAGATGACCACCAAATTTGCGGAGCTTGAATTGGAACATAACGCCGGCCAAGCTCGCGATGGCCTGCTGCAGTTTGAATCTGAACAGCTGCGCGCGCGGCTGACGGAGGTTGATGAAACCTTGAGGGCGACGCGGCAACTTCTCGACCAGTCTCGCGACCGGCGGGCCGAGTTGACGGCGGTCGCCGCAAAACTGCAATCGGATGTCCTCCATCTGGAAGAAACCTGTCTGAACGAACTGAACAGCCAGCGCTCGGAGTTGGCGAACGATTCCGGTATTTCCATTGTGGCGGGTGAAGAGCTCATCACTGAAGATCAGCTTTACCGCGACATGCGCCAGCGCCTGGAAGCGATGGGTCCGGTCAACATGATGGCGCTCGAAGAATACAAGGAAACCGCTGAGCGGCACGCCTTCCTTGAGACGCAGCGCAAGGACCTGCTCGAATCCATCGAAAATACGCAAGCCACGATTCGCGAGATTGATACATTCTCGCGGCAGAAATTCGAGGAGGCTTTCCACAAAATCAACGAAAACTTCCATGTGACTTTCGGCAAGCTGTTTGGCGGCGGGAACGCTTTGATGCGCCTGACGGATGAGGAAAACAGCGCGGAAAGCGGTATTGATGTGGTTGTTTCACCTCCGGGCAAGAAACTGCAAAACGTATTGTTGCTTTCCGGTGGTGAGAAAGCCCTCACGGCGCTAGCGCTGCTGGTGGGTATCTTCCAATATCAGCCAAGCCCGTTTTGCATTCTTGATGAAGTGGACGCGCCGCTGGACGAGGCCAATATTGGGCGCTTCACTCAGCTTGTCGAGGAAATGAGCGTCAAGACCCAGTTCGTGCTCATCACCCACAGCAAGAAGACGATGAGCATCGCCCCGGTACTGTATGGCGTCACCATGCAGGAACCGGGAGTTTCGAAGCTCGTGTCGGTTCGTTTTAGTGCCACTGCGTGACACCGCTTTTCGGCGCAGGCAAATAACGCGTTCCACTTTCAGATCAGACTCGTCTTCGCTGCCCGCGCGGCGCGCCATATTTTCCCCGACTTTTCCACAGATTCGGTCCGCGAAACTAGCGCGGGACAAGGCTTCCGTCTGCGGTCGCCTTTGTCAACTGTTTTTCAGCAAACTGGATTTTCCGTTCACGCCGTTTCGAATTTCCAAGATTGACAAAATTCCTGGACACGCTAGAATACGCGACGCTTTCTCCCTGTAAAATTCTTTCATGAGCCCCCAACTTCTCGATTCCGTTCTTCTTAAAACTGAGTTTCCTGGCTTGGAGCTTTACGCGAGCGGCAAAGTTCGCGATGTTTATCGCTTGGGTAAGGACCGTCTGCTTTTTGTCGCCACCGATCGTATCTCTGCTTTCGACTATGTGCTGGCAACCGGAATCCCCCACAAGGGACGGGTGCTGACCCAGATTTCATTGTTCTGGTTTGATTTCCTGCGCGACGTAGTGCCGAATCACATGATCACGGCTGACGTGGAGGACTATCCGCCTTCGGTCCACAAGTATGCCGAGGCGCTGCGGGGCCGCTCGATGGTGGTGACCCGCGCAGAAATGGTCCCAATTGAATGTGTCGTGCGGGGATATATTTCGGGCTCGGCCTGGAAAGAATACCAGGCCAGCGGCACCGTCTGCGGCATGCGCTTGCCCTCAGGCCTGCACGAGTCCGACCCGCTGCCGGAGCCGATCTTCACACCGGCCACCAAAGCCACAAGCGGGCACGACGAAAACATTTCTCTGGAACATGCGGCCCGCCTGGTGGGCACGGAAACGGCGAACCGGCTTCGCGATCTCAGCCTGCAGATTTATAGCAAGGCCGCGGCGTACGCGCGGCAGCGCGGCATCATCATTGCCGATACGAAGTTCGAGTTTGGAGTTACGTCTGCTGGTTTTACTCTGGCCGATGAAGTCCTGACGCCTGATTCGTCGCGTTTCTGGCCGGCGGCGCAGTACCAAGCTGGCCGGTCACAGGCGTCGTACGACAAGCAGTATGTTCGCGACTATCTTGAGGAAATTCGCTGGAACAAGCGACCGCCTGCACCCGCCCTTCCCCCTGAGGTGGCGCAACGAACCAGTGAAAAGTACCTCGAGGCCTACGCCCAGCTTACGGGTCGTGAGCTGGATGTGTAGGAGTGGGGCCGTCCCTGGGAGGATTCTGTGAACGGCCCCGATTGGATCATCGTAGCGATCCTTGTGCTGTCCACGGCAGCGGCGGCAAGCGAAGGCTTTTTTCATGAAGCCTTCGGCATCGCGGGATTGGTATTTGGTTATCTGCTGGCGGCCTGGCAATACCACCGCCTGGCGGACCACTTTACACCCTATCTCACGTCGCCCTGGCTCGGGGACATGGCCGCGTTTCTGATCATCTTTCTGGGGGTGATGATTCTGGCGGGAATCGCCGGAAGAATCACCCGCTGGCTGGTGAAGGAAGCGGGGCTGAGTTTTTTTGATCGGCTCTTAGGGGCAATGCTGGGTTTGCTGCGGGGCGGTTTGATCGTCGCCATCGTCCTGGTAAGTATGGCGGCCTTTGCGCCGACCTCGCGCTGGCTGGCTGGTTCAGAGTTGGCGCCCTATTTCCTGGTCGTGGGACGGGCCGCCATCTGGGTTGCGCCGGCTCAGTTGCGCGCTCGCTTTTATCAGGGGCTCGATCTTGTGCACAGCGCTGAGCAACAGCGCAAGGCAGAAGCCCGGCGCACGCCCCCGGCAGAGAAGCCATAGCAGGGCAGACGCGGGCCTGCCCTGCACAACCATTTCAGGCTGTCACATTAAGAAAGAGAGACGCCGTGAAAGACCAGTTGGAAGCCCTCGTCATGCAGATGTACAAGAGCAACATTCTGTACTCCGAGGCGGTGCGTGAATTCAAAAAGCGGTTCATTCTGACCGTTCTCCAGGAAAACAAAGGCAACCAATGCCGCACCGCGCGCGAGCTAGGCATGCACCGGAACACCCTGAGCCGAACGATTTCTGAACTGAAGATTGACGTGCGCCAGCTGCGCGATGGCATTAAGCGTCCCCCGCGAAGCGCCCGGCCGGTGGGTTACGAGAAGAAAGCCGCGCGCTAGTTTTCCATCAGTGCAAAAGAAAAGGCAGCCGCGAACGGCTGCCTTTCCGAACTTCCAATCACCAAAACTGCATCACTGCGTCGGACGGTGATGCACCGGCGGCTTCTTGGGCGCCGCCTTCTCGAGCAATTGTCCTTTTTCCATCGTCATCACGAACGGGCTAGGCGTGTAAGAAGTGGGCGCGCCTTCGAAATCCAGCGTTGCCGCTTCCTTCGGAATGAGCCGGGCGGGGATGGGACCGGCCATGTGAAGAATGATGTCCGCACGCTTCTGGTCAATGTCATCCTCGCTGCCAGCGATCTCGATCTCCGTAGCAGAGGACTTCAGGACCTGCCCCTCCATCTGCAAGGGGACACCCTTGATCGCGTTCCAGACCTTGTCCGCATCTTCGGGCGCGCCCGCGGAAAGAACAAGTTCCCACTCGGCGAAGCTCATCTCTTTCGGGGTCTTGGTCTTTACCAGATCGGCAGCCTGCTGCGCCGGGGTGGGTGGAACATACTTCTCTACGGTGAATCCCGGCGGCGGTTCCGGGGCGGTCTTGGCCGTGTTTAACACATCTGTCCAGCCCTGGTCCGATCCGTGGTACTTCACATAAACGCTCTTACCGTAGTTGAGAATCTGCGTCTGCCCTGCGCCAGTCGCGAGATCGGCCGCGCGCGCAATGAAGAAAATTCCATTCACTGAATCCGGGGGGGTTGCCGTCAGATAGGACAGAGCGAGAGGATAAACGTCTTCCAAATTCGTTGGATTTCCCTGGATCGCTGCTCGCAAGTATTTCTGCGCGGAGGCATTGTCCTTGAGCTGCAGGGATGAGAAGCCGGCGATGCTGTTCAGCAGGGTTTGGAGTTGGGCTTGCTGCTTCGCAAAATCGGCGTCGGAAACATTGGCCGGTTTAGCCATCTTAGGGAGTGCCTGCAGCGCGTGCTCGGCGTGGTCCTTCGCGTCCGACCACTTTTGCGCGGCGCGCTCCGTATATGCCAGCACGACTAAGGCACGTACGTTGTCGGGAGAGACGGCCAACAGGCGGTTGGCTGCGTCCGCAACCTTGGCGGTGTTGCCTGTCTGCTGATAGGTGCTCATCAGCGCTTCGAGCGCATCCACCTTCACCACGCTATTCGGATACTGCACCAGGAAGGCTTCTAATCCGCTGATCTTCGCCGCCGAGTCCTGCTGCTGAATCGCGCTCATGTAGGCGTTGTATTCGGCCGGGTCTTTGATCACTGGCGCTCCGGATGCGCCGGACTGCGCCGGTGCCTGCTGGGCAGACGCGATTGGGCCGATTCCCAAAGCGGCTAATGCCAGCGTTAACGCCAATACGCTCTTCTTCATTCGAATGGCTCCTTGAGGCTTGCGGGAAATCTGCGACGCGACATCCTAACCAGGCGGACTGTCACAGCGAGATTGCCTGGACTGTGCTTGGGCGCGGCTTGCCAACACCCATGCGACGGGCCCGGAAAACCCGGCGCCCCCTCACAAAATCTCCAGGCAGCCAAAGCGGTGTTTCCGGTGAGCGGGATTATAAGTATGTGCTGCGCCGAAGGCAAGTTGCCTCTTATCCAGATAGTGAATCGGTCTGATTCTCATGCTGTACCGCACCCTTCGAGTAGCGGGATTCCAACTTGCGATTGGCCCGCTCCCTTGTCGAACCGATCAACAACACTCGCAAGAGTGACTGCCTGTGCCTCTGCTAAGTTAAGATGCGAAAACGAAGCGAGAAGCAATGGCTCCGCATCTGAACCTTCCAGCGCCGCGCGTAGCCAGCGGTGAGCGACAGGAGATCGGAATGACAGCAAAGGGAAGAGAGTTGGAGGGACAACTTGCTGTGGTCACCGGGGCAGGACGCGGCATCGGCGCTGCGATTGCCAAACGCCTCGCCTCTCTTGGCGGCACAACGGTGCTCTGCGGGCGAACTCGCGAGTCGCTTACCGCCAGCGCCGGCGCGATCGCGCAGACAGGCGGACGGGCCGAAGTCCAGCCCTGCGATGTAAGCGACTTGGACTCCGTCCAAGCGCTGGCGCGCCAGGTTGAATCGAAGTTCGGGCGCCTGGACATTTTGGTCAACAATGCTGGCATAGGCGGTTTTGGCGGGCCTTTGCATGAGCTTGCGCCGGAGGTCTGGGACAAAATCCTGAATACCAATCTCCGCGGCGTGTATTACACCATCCGCGCGCTTGCGCCCTTGATGATTCGCGCCAAGGCGGGGCACATCATCAACATCTCTTCGATCGCCGGAAAAAATGCCTTGCCCAATGGCGCCGCCTATGCGGCCTCGAAGTGGGGATTGAACGGTCTTTCCTATTCGGTTGCGGAGGAGCTGCGCGTCCACAACATTCGCGTTTCCGTGATTTGCCCAGGTTCCACGAACACGGACCTGAGTCCGCACCAGGGCAAGAACGTCAGCAAGATGCTGCAGCCAGACGATGTTGCCCACGTCGTGGCCATGCTGGTGACGCAGGCGCCACAGGCCTTCGCCAGCGAAGTCATCCTGCGACCGACATCGAAGCCGTAGTCCGGCCGGAAACAATTATTTCGCGACACTTCCTGCTGCTAGACTGGCGCTGTGCGGCGGCTCATCGTCAATGCTGATGATTTTGGCCTGACGGCGGGAGTGAACCGGGCCATTCTCGAGTGCCACCAGCATGGCATTGTCACTTCCGCCACGTTGATGGCAAACAGCGTTGCGTTCGACGCAGCAGTCGCGCTCACGCGCAGAACGCCGACGTTGAGTATTGGCTGCCACCTCGTGCTCGCGGATGGCGTTCCGCTCCTCGCTGCCTCGCAGGTTCCAACTCTTCTCGACCGCGGCAATGGGGCACGACCCGAATTTCGCCAACGCTGGAGCCGGTTCGCGTGGGCAGCATTGCGGCACCGGATCGCACCGCATGAAATCGAAGCCGAGGCCGCTGCCCAGATTCGCAAGTTGGAGTCGGCCGGAATTGCGGTCACTCATCTCGATACGCACAAGCACACGCATCTCTTTCCGGATGTGCTTCATCCTGTTCTGCGGGCGGCGAAAGCCTGCGGTGTTCGAGCGTTGCGAAATCCGTTTGGGCCGGTTCATTTCGCGCTGCTCACCCAGTCGCCGCGCCTGTGGAAGCGCTGGCTCGCCACCAGCACCCTCCGCCGCTGGGCAACGAGATTTCGCGGCGCAGTCGAAGCCGCCGGCATGGTGACGACTGACGGCACACTCGGCATTGTGGCGACGGGCGCAATGAATGAGCCGCTATTGGCCTGGATGCTTGAGCGCATTCCGGACGGCACCTGGGAACTGGTCTGTCATCCTGGCTACAACGATGAGCAGCTTCAACGCGTGCGCACGCGCTTGCGCGACTCACGCGAACAGGAACTTCACTTGCTGACCTCCACTCGGACCCGCGAGCTGCTGCTGCGGCAAGGGATTCGGCTCATTTCTTTTCAGGATCTGGCCCGCGATTTCGCCCCGTCCTCAAAGTGACTTCGGTTTTGCGCTTAGGGCGTCGGGGCACCCACTT
>Ga0335081_10016089_pt1 | contig 12100 bp, 15 predicted proteins | sample Lox_Sample_35_FD_206713 | JGI IMG/M metagenome (GOLD analysis project Ga0335081, IMG submission 206713) | Soil microbial communities from Loxahatchee National Wildlife Refuge, Florida, United States - Lox_Sample_3.5 | ecosystem: Environmental > Terrestrial > Soil > Wetlands | place: USA... | reverse complement strand
CTGCGAACTGGGTCTTGATCAGTCCGGGCTCGATTACGACGACGTCGACGCCGAACCCCTTGACCTCGAACCGGAGCGCGTCGCTGATCGCCTCGACCGAGTGCTTGGTCGCGTGGTAAGCGCCGCCGCCGGGGAAGGTCAGCTTGCCGCCCATCGAGCTGAGGTTGATGATCCGGCCCGCGCGCTGCCGGCGCATTCCGGGCAAGACGAGCTGGCACATGCGGATGAGGCCGAACACATTGGTCTCGAATTGCCGCCGTACGTCGTCGAGGTCGAGCGTCTCGACGGCGCCCGACTGGCTATAGCCGGCGTTGTTGACGAGCACCCCGACGGCGCCCTCGGCGTCCTCGACGGCGGCCACCGCGCCCCGCATCGACTCCTCATCGGTGACGTCCAGTGCCAGCGTGCGGCAGCCGCTCGCGGCAAGGTCGCCGATCGCGTCGAGCTTCCGCGCGGTCGCGTACACGCGGTGGCCCTTGGCCGCCAGACGTGCGGCGGTGGCCCGGCCGATGCCGGACGAGCATCCGGTGATGAGGATCGCGTCAGATGGCAATCGGCCGCCGACGTTACCGTAGGCCGTGCCTATTGCGATGCCGCCGTTGGCGCTCGCGCAGCCCACAGGGGCGCTCGGCGTGCCAGCGCTGCGTGCCGGACCGGGTGGCGTCGTAGAACACCAGGTGACACTCCTCGCGTGCGCAGTGGCGGAGGCGCGACGGCTCGAGTTCGCTGAGCTCGTCCATCACCGTGATAAGCAGCCCCGCCGCCGCCGACGAGCGCTGCGGACGCAGTGTCTTTCGCAGCGTTCCGTCGGGCTGGCGTTCGAGCGCGCACGTCGCGTTCTGTTGCGCCGCCAGCGAGTTGAGTGCGTGGAGAGCCGGCGGCGAGCCGGCGATCAGGGCATCGACGATCGTGACGACCTCGCGCTGCAGGGCGCGCACCGCCTCGAGCCCCTGCGGCCTGACGGGGCGGTCGAGAAACGTCCCGAGCAGCTCGTTCGCGCTCGCGGCGTCGGCGAGCCCGTCGTACGCCAGCGGGGCACGCGCATGAGGCGGGCGTCTGGGCGCTTGCGCGTTGGCGAGCGCGACGACGAGCGCGGCGTCGGTCACAGTGCGGCGCCGACGGTGCGATGACGAGGCTCTTGGACGAGCCCGTCCACCCGCTTCGCGTTCGGGTGCGACGCGTAGCTCATTGCCGCGTCGGCGGCCTCCCGGCTCGCCCAGCGAACGACGACGAACAGATGGCCCGGTTCGTCGAGATCCTGGATCAGCTCGTGTTCCAGGTAGCCGTCGAACGACAGCATGTCGCGCCAGATCGCCTGCGTGGCCTTGATCCCCTCCTCAGCGCTGTCGGCCGGAAACCGGGATTCCCAGATCGAGTAGACGCTCATCGCGTGCTCCTTCCTTCTTAACGGTCTAATCGGATGAAGACCGTTATATCTTACCAAGGGTACGATGGCCGAGTGGAGATGCGCGAGCTGCTTGCGACCGACGCTCCGGTCATCCACCGTTCGCTGCTCGGCGATCCCGAGGTCGCCGCCTGGTTTGGACGGAGCGCGCCATTCACGCTCGAGGAGTGCGAGGACATGGTGGCCAAGAAGGTCGCGCATCGCGCGGCCCACGGCTTTGGCTGGTATCTCGCGTGGGAGCGCGAGGCTTGCGTCGGATGGAGCCTCGCGCAGTACTGCATCGTCGACGGTCTCAGCGAAGTCGAGATCGGCTGGACGGTCGCGCGCCCCCACTGGCGCCGGGGCATCGGAACGCTTCTCGGTGAGCGCGCCCTCGCCGAGGTGGGTCCGCTCGGGCTCGAAAGCGTGGTCGCATACACGCGTGAGGACAACGTCGCCTCGCAAGGCGTGATGGGCAACCTCGGGATGACCTACGAGAGGAGCTTCGCGTTCCGGGGCGAGCCGCACGTGCTGTACCGCAAGCTGCTCAGTCCATGATCCCTGCCCTCGAGGACGGCGTCGACCACTTTCGGGGTCCGGCGGACGTGCGGGTGATCGTCGAGTACGGCGACTACGAATGCCCGTACTCGCGCCAGGCTTACCGCGCGATCCAGCGTGTCGAGACGGAGCTCGACGGGGCGATGCGCTTTGCCTTTCGCCATTTCCCGCTCACCAAGATCCACCCGCACGCCCTCGCGGCGTCGAGAGCGGCGGAGGCCGCCGCGCTCCAGGGCCGGTTCTGGGAGATGCACGACCTGCTCTTTCACCGGCAGAAGGCGCTCGAGGACGATGATCTTCGCCACTACGGCGCCGAGCTCGGACTCGATGTCGAGCGCTTTGACAACGACCGGGCCGGGGAGCCTGTGCTCGACCGCATCGAGCGCGACTTCCGCAGCGGGATCGAGTCCGGTGAGGTGCAGGGCACCCCGACGCTGTTCATCGACGGCGTCGTGTATCTCGGCGGCTACGACGCGGAATCAATCTTGGGGGTGCTGACGCGATGAGCCGGATCCGCCCGCGGCACGACTGTGGCCGCGCCGTACCGGGGCGTCATGGCCTCGAGCAACAGCTGCCCGAGCAATGCGGCGGCAACGAGCCCGACAAACACGACGGGCGCGATGCCGCCACCGGCTGCCGCCAGGATGAACGCGAGCGCAGTCAGTGCGATCCGGCCGAGGAACGTGCGGTCGTGAAGCGAGGTCCATTCGGCTCCGAGGTGGATCACGGCCAGAGACAGTGCGAATGCCGCGACTCCGCCGGCCAGCGCCCACCGGGCGCCGGCACCCAGGTTCGGCTCCGCCCCGTGGATGATGGCTAGTTTCGTGCCCTCGCCAAACGCGGCCACGCCGGCCAGGAGGGTGAAGTGGGCGTAGACGAAGATCAGTCCGAGCGCCCCGCGCCCGACCACCGACGTGTCGGCGAGGTCAAAATAGATCCACCACAGACAGAGGGTCATGAGGAAGCCGACCCCGGCGATGATCCATGACTCGACGGTGAATTCAAACCCAGCCACTCCTGCGACCGCGGCGACCACGGATTCGCCGAGCACGATGATGAAGAAAGTGCCGAAGCGGTCGGTGAGATGTGAGATCACGACGGTGGCGCCGGTGAGCGTCCTCCACGCGCGTGTCGGTATGGCGAGGTCGATCACGATTGCCACCCCCCACAGCACGTACCGGAATGGACTGGAAAGAAAGATCGACAAGAGCCACAGCCCGGTCGTAAATGAATAGCCGGCGATGTATGTCTCGGACAGGGTGCGGGCCTCGCCGCGCAGGTGGTAGCGGGCGCGGCCATACAACGCGATCAGGAACGTGCGGAGAATCACGTAGCAGGCGGCAAACGGTATCCCGCCGCCGTGCCCTGCCATCACGCGGGGAAGGTTGACCGCGATTGCCGCGATCGCGAGCATCCCACCCGACTTCCCGAGGCGGAAAATGAGATCGTCGGTGTCAAACCGGTTCGCGTACAGCGTGTAGAGAATCCACGCCCAGAAGATCACCACGAACAAAGCCGCGAACCGTGCGAACACCGCCGCTGAGGGATCCCGGGCCAACGCGGCGCCGAGCTGACTGACCGCCGCGACGAACACCAGGTCGAAGAACAGCTCGAACCATGTCGCATGCCGCTCCTCTCTGGGATCGGAGGTGGTCCGAAGCCGCGGCGGTTCCAGGCGGAACGTTCCGCCTGCTCCCAAGTCACGACTCGCCGGCGGCCCGCCGCTCCGTTTCGGTTGTGGGGATTGATTCGCGGTGCTCAGACCGGAGCAGCCTCGCGATCGCGGGGGTCATAGAACTGCGTCTCGCCGTTTCCGAACGACCAGTTCTCCGCAGCGGTCTCCACTACCGAGATCATCACATCCTCGGGCCGGACGCCTGGATTCGCTTTCAGGCGCTCCACGATCCGCTTGTACATCGCGAGCTTGGCATCGGCCGACTTGCCCGGCGCCCAGAACACCTGGATCTGCACGAGGTCGTCGCCCCGGTCGATACGGGTGACGGGCATCGCTTACGGCCTCCGGGCACCGGTGAGCGTCATCTCTGAGGCGGGATACCTCTCGATCAGCTGATCTGCGATCGCATCGAGGTCCTCGCCGGTGTAGTCCGGCTGCGGGCCGACGCCGAGTGGGGCGTTGCCTTCACGGAGGATGAGCGCGGCCTGCCAGCCCGCGGCGACGGCGCCGAGTGTGTCCCAGGTGTGGGAGGCGATCAGGCAGATGTCACCGGGATCGACGTCGAGCGCGTCCGCCACCGAGTGGTACGCCTCGGGCGCCGGCTTGTGACGCTTCACCGTCTCGTCGACGCTCAAGCGTCGCTCGAACAGGTCGATCACGCCCGCCTGCTCCAGCTGCCGTCCCGAGATGTCGAGCGTGTTGTCGGTGAGCGTGAACAGGCGGAAACTGTGATCCCGGAGTCGCCGCAGCGCAGCTGGTACCTCGGGGTGCGGCGGCATCGAGGCGAACCGCTCGGTGAGCTCGGCGCCGTCGGCGTCCGTGATCGCAATGCTTCGGGTTGCTGCGAGCATTCGGAGCACGGCACCGCCGATATCGGTGAACGGCACGTACACGCCGGCGAGCGTGAGCGCCTCGGAGTAGGTGATCAGCCCCGCGAACCACAGCCGCATGGCTGCAGGGTCAGCGAAGATGCGGTCGAAGGTGGGACGGATCGCGTCCCGGTCGAGGAGCGTCTCGTTGACGTCGAACACGATGATGGGCTGCTCAGCCATCGCGGGCCTTTCGTTCATGGGGCGGGCTTGAAGCACTTGAGTGTCTGCTCGCGAGGCGCTCTTACTGCGTGCCGGTAAGAAACCCCAAGACGGCCGCGCTCATGGGTCAAACGGGCCGTGCACGATCGGCCCCTCATTCCCCGGGAGGAGTCATGACCGCATACCGGACGATCGACGTGGATGGCAACGACATGTTCTACCGGGAGGACGGGGATCCGTCGACGGCGACGCTGCTGTTGTTGCACGGATTCCCGAGCTCATCGGCGCAGTACGACGGCCTGATCCAGCGTCTCGCCGGCCGCTACCACGTGATCGCGCCCGACTATCCGGGGTTCGGCAGGAGTCCTGCGCTCGCCGGCACAACCACGTTCGATCGGCTCGCGGAGGCCATCGGTGCGTTCACTGAGGCCAAGGCCCTGGACCGCTACGCGCTGTACATGTTTGACTTCGGCTCGCCGGTGGGGTTCCGCCTCGCGACGCGTCGTCCCGAGCGGGTCGAAGGATTGGTCCTCCAGAACGGCAACGCCTACGAGGTGGGTCTCGGTCCGGGCATGAAGGCACTGGAGCCGTACTGGAGAGACCGGGCGCGTAACGAAGCGACGATCCGCGGATTTCTGACTCTGGACGCGACCCGCTCCCAGTACGTCGATGGAGTCGCGGAGCCGGAGAGCGTGAACCCCGACCTGTGGGAGCTCGACCAGCGCTATATCGAGCTTCCCGGGCGCGACCAGGTGATGCTGGACCTGCTTTACGACTATCAGAACAACATTTCGCTCTATCCGGTGTGGCAGGAATACCTCAGGACATACTCGCCGCCCGCCCTCATTCCGTGGGGTCGCAACGATGCCTTCTTCCCGCCCGAGGGCGCCCGGGCGTATCTCGATGACCTCCCTGACGCCGAGCTGCATCTGCTCGATACGGGCCATTTCGCGACCGCCACGCACAACGACGAGATCGCCACCCTCATCGGTGCGTCCCTCGACAGCCACGTCGTACCTCGCGTGGCGGCGTGAAACCCAGCGGTCGCGGCGTCTGCTTCCTCGCCGTAGAGTGGGGAGAGGACGCACCGTGACCGACGAGCTCCGTGACCTGGACGACCTGCTCCGCGCCCAACCCGGAGACGCCGGCTGTACGGCCGGCGAGGACATCCTCGACGCCTACGTCGAGCTCGAGTTGGCCGGCAAGAACCCAGCGCTGATCTATCCCGGGACGGCTATCCACCTCCAGAGCTGTCCGGGCTGTCGTGCCGACCACGATGGGCTTCTCGAAGCCGCTCGCCGATTCCGCGACGCGAAGCCCGAATAGGTAAGAAGGACCGTCGGCGTCCCCACTCATATCGCGAGACACGGCCAATCAGGGCCGGGACGACGATGAAAGTGAGGGATCGTGACCGCATCCAGCAAGAGCAAGAGTGGCCAGTGGTCGGAACTTGGCCGAAGCGAGCGCATCGCCCTTGGCAAGGCGATCGTCACAGAGCGACTGGAGAGCCTCGGATGCACCGTGAAGGCGCCGACCAGCCTGATCGATGGCAAGCTGGACGTGCAGACCCCGTCCGGCCGCTCGATCGAGGTGTTCGTATCCACTCAGCGCGTGGGCGGCTACGTCTTCTGGACGAAGCGCCGGCTCGAGCCCTCACGCGACCGGTTTGCGGCAATCGTGTTGCTCACCGATGGGGAGGACCCGCACCTCTACCTGGTACCTACCATCGCGTGGCGCCATGCTTCGCCTCCGTTCACTGACCGCGACAACATCGGCAAGCGGAGCGAACCTGAGTACGGAGTCTCGCTCGCCCACTCTTCGCTGCCCGTGCTCGAACGGTATCTGTGGAACGACGCCTCGGACAAGGATGCCCTTGACTGAGGCGCCGTTTCCGGGCTGCGTGGTGACGAACTCGCCCGTCACATGACCGTGAGGACGACCTTGCCGGGACCGTGCTTGGTCGACTCGGCGACGGCCGCTTGGTCGAGCGGGTAGGTGGCCGCGATCGTCGGCATCAGCTTGCCGGCGTTCGCTAGGTCGGCCAGTGCCGACATCCCGAGGTCGTCCGCCTCGACGAGGATGCCGGCGAGACGAATGCCGCGCTCCGCCGCCGCCTCCGCGACAGGCGCGAGACTCGGCGGTTGCGTGGACACCAGCATCCCGCCGCGCTTGAGGACGTCGAGGGCTCTGCCCGGGTAGTCGCCACCGACGACATCGAGGACGACATCCTGGTCGCTGACGACTTGTGTGAAGTCCGTTCCTTTGTAGTCGACGACCTCGTCGGCTCCCAGCGCGCGGATGAAGTTCGCGTCCTCGCCGGACGCCAGCGCGGTCACGTGGGCACCGCGCGCCTTGGCGATCTGCACCGCGAGATGGCCGATGCCGCCAGCCGCTCCGATGATCAGGACGCGGCACCCTCGCCGACTTCGGCCGTGTCCACCAGTGACTGCCAGGCAGTGAGTCCGACCATCGGTATGGCGGCGGCGTGGACATGGTCGAGCCGGCTTGCGCACGAACGCCCGGGTAGGGCCGACTGCGTACTGGGCGTAGGCCCCGTGGCCCTGGGGAAACGGCAGCATGCCGAACACCTCGTCGCCGGGTTCAAACAGCGTGACTCCCAGGCCCACGGCCTCGACCGTGCCCGAGATATCCCAGCCGAGCACGAACGGCGGCTGGCCCAGGAACACACCTGTTTGCCGGTTGGCTGCGTCGATTGGGTTGACGCTGGCCGCGTGCACGCGCACGAGAATCTCGCTGATACCCGGCTCGGGTGTCGGCAGGGTGACGAGCTTGAGGACTTCGGGACCACCGAGCTCGTCCTGACTGATTGCCGTCATGTTCCGTTCGCTGTCATGGGTTCCATCGTGTCTGTCATGTCATCCTTCCGATTCCTGGTGAGGTAGCGGTAGCCGGCTCCGGAGCAGGCGGTGTGCTCGCATAGTGCGCGGCGGTGGTGCCGTCTTACCGTCAGCGGGTCGCGTCGGTCGGCAGCTTGACCCTGACCGCGGTGCCGGCGGCCGGCGGGCTGTCGATCTGGATCGTGCCGCCGACGGCCTCGACTCGGTCGACGATCCCAATGAGACCGGAGCCACTCGACGCGTCGGCGCCGCCGCTGCCATCGTCGATGACCGTTAGCTCGAGCCAGGCGTTCGAGTGAGTGACAGTCACCTCGACCTGTGACGCGTTCGCGTGCTTGGCGGCGTTCGCCAACGTCTCCGAGGCGACGTAGTAGGCGGTCACCTCAACAGGTTCCTCGTACCGCCTGTCGTCGAGGTTGAGCTGAAGGTCAACGGGCACGGCCGATCGACGGGCCAGCGAACGCAATGCGGGCGTCAGTCCGCCCTCCGAAAGAACGGCAGGGTGGAGCCCCCGGGACAGCTCGCGCAGGTCGTCGAGTACCTCGGCCAGTCCGGTTCCGAGGTGGGAGAGGACGTCGCGAAGTTCACCGAGTTCGGGCGGCACGGTCGACTCCGCCGAGCGCAGCTCGAGCCCCAACGACACGAGCCGCTGTTGGGCGCCGTCGTGCAGGTCCCGTTCGAAGCGCCGCCGAGCCTCATCACTGGCCCGGACGATGCGAGCCCGCGATTCCGCGCGGTGTGATCGGCTCTTGGCGTTGGCCACCGCGATGCCCGCGTGCCGGCTGAACTCCGCGATGCGCGTCTCGGTGTCGGCTGGGAGCGGCTCCGGCTGGCGCGAGAGGACGGCGATCACCCCCCACGTGGATCCCTCGACGATGATCGGGCTCGCCACCGCGGAACGGAAACCGAGTTCACGCACGTTGGCGGCGATCGCTCCTGGCGCCTCGCTGTAGTCCTCCCTGCGCTGCGGCACTCCTGTGCGACGCACCTCGCCGGCGAGGTTCTCGCCTTCGAGCGGGAGTCGCTCTCCGATCGGGAGCGTCACGCCGCCGTCGCTCCAGCCGGCGACCACCGTCGCGCTCGAGTCGGACTCGTAGCGCAGGATCGCCGACGAATCGACCTTCAACAGCACCCCGAGCTCGTTCGCGAGCGTTGCGAACAGATCCTGGGGTGAGTGCTCACGCGCCACCAATGTGGCCACGCGGCGCAGCGCGGCCTGCTCGGCGGCAAGCTGCTCGACCTTCGCCCGCGACTCGATGTTCGAGATCGCAGTCGACACCAGTTCGGCGAACTGCGCAACGCGGTTCTCGGTTCCGGCGGGCAAGGTTCTCGGGGAGGCCACCACCATCGCACCCCAAATCCGGTCGTCGACGACGATCGGCCCTGCCGCCGCGGAGCGAATCCCCTCCGCCCGCAGCGCGACGCTGAGCGGGCCGGTGACCGGCGCATAGTCGTCCACCCGGCCCGGGCGGCCGGCGCGGAACACCTGGTCGAGCACGCCTCCCTCCGGGCGAGCCGTGTTCGCGCCCGGGGGCAGCAGGTCCTCGGGCACTCCCTGTGCCGCCAGGATCGTGGCGCTGCCGTCTGGTTCAAACCGGACGGTCCGCACCATCAGGTCGACTCCCAACAGCCGGCTGAGCTGCTCGGTCACGAGTGCGAAAACCTCCTCGGCCGGCGCGTGACGCGCGACCAGCATCGCAACCCGGCGCAGTGCCGCCTGCTCGGCCGCAAGTTGCTCTACGGCCGCTTGTGCCTCGATGTTCGAGATTGCCGTGGACACCAGCTCGGCGAACTGCGCGACGCGGTCCTCGCTCCCCGGCGGCAAGTTGTCGGCCGACTCGGACGCGACTACCATCGCGCCCCACAGTTGCCCGTCGACGATGATCGGGCCCCCGACGGCGCAGCGCACCCCCTCGTCGCGCAGGATGGCGGCGACTGGACCCCGCAGAACCGCGTAATCGTCGAGGCGCGCCGGGCGACCGGTGCGGAGCACCTGATCGGTGACGCTTCCCTTCGGCCAGGTGACGATCGTGCCCGGTGGGATCAGGTCCACGTCCTTCCCGAGTGACGCCATCACGGTGGTGGTGCCGTCGGGCTCAAACCGGACGGTCCGGACCAACCTGATCCCGAGAAGACGGCTGAGCTCCTCCGTGACCAGGGCGAACACCTCCTCGGCCGGCGCGCGCCCTGCGATGAGCTCGGCCACCCTGCGAAGCGCCGACTGCTCCGCCGCGACAGCCACGAAGGCAGCCGACGCTTGCGCCTGATCGGGCGCGTCCAGATAGATCCGCCACTCGATGATCCGGCCGCCCTCGACGCGATACAGGCCGCAGGCCGAGAACTCGAGAGCGCCCGCTTCACCGCCAGGCCCGTTCGAATCGACCATGCGAACCTCGGTTACGAGCGTGTCCTCGGTCTCTACGAATACCCGCCCACTTCCGATCCGCAATCCAGGGCGCGTGGCTGCCGCCACCGTCAGGTAATCGGTGACTGGAGCCAGGCCATGGACGCCGACTCCCGCTATCACCAGCTCGACATTCTCATCGAGCACCTCGCGGTAAGCGTCGAAGTCACGGGCGTTGAACACCTCGTAGCTGCGATCGACGATCGAGCGGACCTGCGACACCGATGACAGGCTACGCCGACCGTCGAGCATGGCTTGCGGTGTGGCGGTCACCCGATGACACAATGACGGCTGCCGGGCATGGGAACCATCCGTGTGGTGATCGCCGACGATGATCTCCTCTTACGTGAGGGAATCGCCAGCCTGCTCGGGCGTTCGCCGTTCGAGGTGGTGGGCGTAGCGGGTGACGCGACGGGTCTGCTCGGGCTGGTGCGCGAGCAGGTCCCGGATCTTGTCGTGCTGGACATCCGCATGCCTCCGTCCCACACGACCGAGGGTCTCGACGCCGCCCAGGCGATCCGCGCCGAGTTCCCGGAGATCGGGATCCTCGTGCTCTCGGCACACGTCGAGGTGTATCGCGCGATGGATCTGCTCGCCGAGGGGCAGGGAGTGGGCTACTTGTTGAAGAGCCGTGTCACCGAGGCAGACGACTTTCTCGAGACCTGCAAACGGATCGCCGGCGGCGGTTCGGTGATCGACCCCGCACTCGTGAAGGAGCTCGTCGACGCGCGCCGAGCGCGAGATCCCCTCGAGGATCTCACGCCGCGGGAGCGCGAGGTCCTCCAGCTCATGGCCGAGGGGCGGTCCAACGCCGGGATCGCGCGGATCTTGTGGGTGACCGAGGGCACCGTCGAGAAGCACGTGCGCAGCATCCTCGCGAAGCTCCGGCTCTCCGAGACCGAGGACGATCATCGTCGGGTGCTCGCCGTCATCGCCTTCCTCGACGCTCATTAGGCTCTCTCATCGCGGGAAGGCGCCAGCAGCTGGCGGATCGCAGTCGCCGAGAGATCCGTTTTTGACAAGAAGCCGATCGCCGGGCTGTCCGCGATCAAATCGGCGAAGTCCGCTTCGTCGTGCGTCGAGATCAAGATCGTGCGCCGCCCGGCGGTATCGACGTGTTGCTCGAGGCGCCGGGCGAGGTCGAGCCCGCTCTCGGGTCCGAGGTCGATATCCACGAGCATCACGTCCGGCCCTAGATCCCGCATGAGGGAGACCGCTTCCTCGCCCGTCGTGGCGACGCCGACGACGGCGAGGCCCTCGCGCTCCAGGAGGTCGCTCGCGGCACGGAGCACCTCTGGGTTGTCATCGACAATGATGCATCGGAGCGTCATGCAACCGTGCTCACGCTCTTGCCGCCAACCGGGTGTCCCGCGGCCGCCATCCTTGCCCGGAGGCTGCGCCTGGCATCGAACAGGTTCTTGTAGATCGCATTGCGGTTCGTGCCGAGCTTCACGGCTACGGCGTCGATCGGGACGTCGTTGAGAGCGATCGCGACGAACACCTCGCGCTGGCGTTCGGTCAGTTCGCCGATCGCACGCGACAGCGCGTCCAGTTGCGCGCGTTGCTCGAGCCAGTCCTCGGGCCGGCGTGCCCGCGGATCCGGCAGTTGGTCCAACGCGAGCTCATCGGCGCCAGGTGACCGTCGGCGCCACGCATGGCGGCCCACCTTGGCCGAGACCTCGAACATCACGAACTTGTACGCCCAAGTGGTAAAGCGGCTGAGCCCCCGGAACTCATCGAGCTTGTCCAGGACGTTCACCAGCGCGTCGTCGGCGGCCTGCTGCGCCAGGTCATCGAGCTCCGGCCCGCTGACCGACCGCAACTGATGGCGCCGCCGCGACAACTCGTGTACCGCCACCCGCTGCAGCACCTTGTGGAGGCTCTCGACCGTCTGGTCGCGGCGCGGGTGTCCGGCCCGAAGCTGCTCGACCCACTGCCGTGACTCGGCGTCGAGCTCGGCGGGTGCCGCGGCCGATCGCTCGCCACCGATCACCGCCGCCGGCCCACCGGGCTTGGTTTCGCGATCGCACGCATTGCCGAAATGGTCCCGCCAAACCCCTAATTCGTCTGCACTGCCAGTGCCCAACAGTGGGGCACGTTCCCCGGAATCCTCGCCTTCCTGCTAGCTGGAACGCGAGGAGTTCAGCCCCGGCCGGGTGCAATAGCCGTAGGATTCCGGTCGCACACCGA